>Ga0307412_10000280_pt1 | contig 32509 bp, 30 predicted proteins | sample DK1Cmetagenome_3_FD_203823 | JGI IMG/M metagenome (GOLD analysis project Ga0307412, IMG submission 203823) | Maize rhizosphere microbial communities from greenhouse at UC Davis, California, United States - DK15-C-1 | ecosystem: Host-associated > Plants > Roots > Rhizosphere > Soil | place: USA...
CTGCTCGAGAAAGCGGTCCCCGCCCCGGCCGAGCAGCGAAATGGCGACATCGATCCTGCCCCTCGCCAGATGGCCGACAAGTTCGCGTTCGCTGCCCGGAATAATTTCCAGCCTTGGCCCCCGATCAACTGCTGGAATTGCGGCAACGGCCGAGGCCAGCAGCGCGCCTGGAATGCTGTGGAGCATTCCTACCCGCAGCATCGGTATGCTCGCCTCCGCGCTCATGGCCGTCTGCGCCAGATTGAATTCGCTTTCGATCCGGCGCGCATGGACCAGAAAGCGTGATCCGGCTTCGGTCAGTTGAACGCGCTGGTTGGAACGAAAGAACAGCGCGGTGCCCAAAAGGCGCTCAAGTTTCGCGATGCCGACGGACAGGGTAGGCTGGGAGACGTGGCAATGCGTGGCGGCGCGCGAAAACGTCCCCTGGTCCACAACGGCAAGGAAATATCGGAGAAGGTAGCGGTCGATCATAGATACTATCTATACAGTCCTTGATGTTATTTCAATTTTTCACGATGTATATGCTTGTGTACAAGAGAAGGCGGAGGAGAGGCTTAATGACCGGTCTTGAATTTGCTTTGGGTGACAATGCCGATATGATCCGCGATGCGACCGCGCGCTTTGCTGCCGACCGGATCGCTCCGCTGGCGGCCCGGATCGATGCCGAGGATTGGTTCCCGCGCGAACTGTGGCCCGCCATGGGCGAACTTGGCCTTCACGGCATCACCGTCCCTCAGGAGGATGGCGGTCTGGGGCTCGGTTACCTCGAGCATGTCGTGGCGCAGGAAGAAGTGGCGCGGGCATCGGCCTCCATCGGGCTTTCCTATGGCGCCCACTCCAATCTCTGCGTCAATCAGATCAGCCGCTGGGCGAGCCCCGAGCAAAAGGCGCGCTATCTGCCAAAGCTCATTTCCGGCGAGCATGTCGGTTCCCTTGCCATGTCCGAGGCGGGAGCGGGCTCCGACGTCGTGGGCATGAAACTGAAGGCCGAAAAGAAGGGCAGCAGCTACATTCTGAACGGCACCAAATTCTGGATCACCAACGCCCCCTATGCCGAAACATTGGTGGTCTATGCCAAAACCGGAGAGGGGAGCGGCGGCATCACGACTTTCCTTGTCGAAAAGGGTTTCAAGGGTTTTTCGATCGGACAGAAGATCGACAAAATGGGCATGCGCGGTTCGCCGACCGCCGAACTGGTCTTTGAAGATTGCGAGGTCCCTGAGGAGAATGTCATGGGCCCGCTCAACGGGGGTGTCGGCGTCCTCATGTCCGGTCTCGATTATGAACGCACCGTTTTGTCGGGCATCCAGCTGGGCATCATGCAGGCGTGCCTCGACGTAGTGCTTCCCTATGTGCGTGAACGCAGGCAGTTCGGGAAACCCATCGGCGCGTTTCAGCTGATGCAGGCCAAGATTGCCGATATGTATGTCGCCCTCAATTCCGCGCGGGCCTATGTCTATGCGGTCGCTCGCGCCTGCGACGCTGGGAAGACAACGCGTTTCGATGCCGCAGGAGCCATCCTGCTCGCCAGCGAAAATGCCATGCGGGTCGCACTGGAAGCGGTGCAGGCGCTCGGCGGCGCTGGCTATACAAAGGATTGGCCGGTCGAACGCTACATGCGCGACGCCAAGCTGCTGGACATTGGAGCGGGGACCAGCGAAATCCGCCGCATGCTGATCGGCCGCGAGTTGATCGGCGCATGACGACGCTCTCGACACTCATCGATCCGGCCGCCGATGCTTTTGCCGCCAACGCCGCGCATAATCGGGCGCTGGCCACGGAATTGCGCGCCAAGGTCGCGGAGGCCGCGCTTGGCGGTTCCATCCAGCACCGGGATCGCCATGTGGCGCGCGGCAAGCTGCTGCCTCGCGACCGGGTCCACAGGCTGATCGACGCAGGTTCGCCTTTCCTTGAGATCGGGCAGCTTGCCGCCAACGGCATGTATGGCAGTTCCCCTCCCGGCGCGGGCGTCATTGCGGGAATTGGCCGGGTTCGGGGACGCGAATGCATGATTGTCGCCAACGACCCCACGGTCAAGGGCGGGGCCTATTTCCCGATGACCGTGAAGAAGCATTTGCGCGCGCAGGAAATCGCGCTCGAAAACCGGCTGCCCTGCATCTACCTGGTCGACAGCGGCGGAGCCAACCTGCCGCATCAGGCCGAGGTCTTTCCCGATCGCGATCATTTCGGGCGGATCTTCTATAATCAGGCCCAGATGTCGGCTGCCGGCATCCCGCAGATCGCCTGCGTCATGGGAAGCTGCACGGCGGGCGGAGCCTATGTGCCCGCAATGTCCGACGAAACGGTGATCGTCCGCAATCAGGGCACGATTTTCCTTGCCGGCCCGCCGCTTGTGAAGGCGGCGACCGGGGAAGTGATCTCGGCAGAGGATCTGGGCGGCGCGGACACGCATGGGCGCAAATCCGGCGTGGTGGATCATGTCGCTGAAAATGACGAGCAGGCGCTCCTCATCGTCCGGGACATTGTCGGCACCTTGCAGCCGCCCTCACCGGCCATTGTCAACAGGGCCGATCCCCGCCCCCCCAAATTCGACGCGGCCGAACTGTACGGCATTGTGCCGCAAGACGTTCGCGCGCCCTATGATGTTCATGAAGTCATTGCCCGGATCGTCGATGGGTCCGAGTTTCAGGAATTCAAGGCGCTCTACGGCACGACCCTGGTATGCGGCTTCGCTCATATCTGGGGACTTCCGGTGGCGATCCTCGCCAATAACGGCGTCCTGTTTTCGGAGAGCGCGCTCAAGGGGGCGCATTTCATCGAACTGGCCTGCCAGCGCCGGATTCCGTTGCTGTTTCTCCAGAATATCTCCGGCTTCATGGTCGGCGGCAAATATGAGGCGGAGGGCATCGCGAAGAACGGCGCGAAACTCGTCACCGCCGTCGCTACGGCCAGCGTGCCGAAGATTACCGTGCTGATCGGCGGCAGCTTTGGCGCGGGCAATTACGGCATGTGCGGCCGGGCCTATCAGCCGCGCTTCCTGTTCACCTGGCCCAATGCGCGGATCAGCGTCATGGGCGGCGAGCAGGCGGCAAGCGTGCTGGCGACGGTCCATCGCGATGCGGACAATTGGACGGCGGAAGAGGCCGAGGCGTTCAAGGCCCCGATCCGCCAGAAATATGAGGATGAGGGCAATCCCTATCACGCGACAGCCCGGCTCTGGGACGACGGCATCATTGATCCGGCGCAGACCCGCGATGTGCTGGGGCTGGCCTTCTCCGTGACGCTCAATGCAGCGATTCCCGAGCGGCCCTCCTTCGGCCTTTTCAGGATGTGACCATGATGAAAGCGCTCCTTATCGCCAACCGGGGCGAGATCGCACGCCGTATCATCCGGACGGCGCGGGCCATGGGCATCCGCACCATTGCGGTCCATTCGGACGTCGATGCCGGCATGCCCTTCGTCCGCGAAGCGGATGAGGCCGTCCCCATCGGCCCGGCGCCGGCCCGCGAGAGTTATCTGGTGCAATCCAGGATCATCGAGGCTGCGCGAGCCAGCGGGGCAGACGCCATTCATCCGGGTTACGGCTTTCTTTCGGAAAATGCCGAATTTGCCGAGGCCGTTCAGGACGCAGGTCTTGTCTGGGTGGGCGCGCCGCCTGCGGCCATCCGTTCGATGGGCCTCAAGGATGCCGCCAAGGCGCTGATGATCGCCGCTGGGGTGCCGGTGACACCGGGATATATGGGCGATGACCAGCATCCCGACCGCGTCGCCAAGGAAGCGGAACGCATCGGCTATCCTGTGCTCATCAAGGCGGTCGCGGGCGGCGGCGGCAAGGGGATGCGGAAGGTCGATGCAGCGGCCGATTTCGCCGATGCGCTCGTCTCCTGCCAGCGGGAGGCGGCTGCGTCCTTCGGCGATGACCGGGTGCTGATCGAGAAATATATTCTGGGGCCGCGGCACATCGAGGTGCAGATATTCGGCGACACCCACGGCAATGTCGTCCACCTGTTCGAACGCGACTGTTCACTGCAGCGCCGCCACCAGAAGGTGATCGAGGAGGCTCCCGCTCCGGGGATGGACGACGTGACCCGGGCGGCGGTGTGCGACGCGGCGGTCAACGCGGCGAAGGCGGTCAATTATGTCGGAGCGGGCACCGTCGAGTTCATCGCCGATGCGTCCGAAGGTCTGCGCGCCGACCGCATCTGGTTCATGGAAATGAACACGCGCCTGCAGGTCGAGCATCCAGTGACGGAGGCCATTACCGGGCAGGATCTGGTTGAGTGGCAGCTTCGCGTGGCGTCCGGGGAACCGCTTCCGTGCCGACAGGAGGACTTGTCGATCAACGGCTGGGCCATGGAAGCGCGGCTTTATGCCGAGAATCCGGCAACGGGCTTTCTGCCCTCGACGGGACGGCTTGATCGCCTTCGTTTTCCGGCTGGTATTCGCGTCGATAGCGGCGTGGAGGAGGGGGGCGAGATCACACCCCATTACGATCCGATGATTGCCAAGCTGGTCGTGCACGCGCCGACCCGCGTCGATGCGGCCCGCAAGCTGGCCGAGGCATCGGCACGGATGCAGGTCTGGCCGGTCAGGACCAATGCCGGTTTTCTGGCCCGTGCCGCCGCCCATCCCGATTTCGTCGCCGGCCGGGTGGACACGGACTTCATCGACAGGCATGCAGATCGCCTCATCCCTCTCGGCGAGCCGTCGGCCGATGTGGTGGCGGCTGCCGCTGCTTCCATTTTGCCACAGGACCGGACAACAGCCTGGGGAGCCATGACGGGATTCCGGGTGAATGCGGAGCCCGACCCTCGTGTGGCGGTCGAGGTTGGCGGAGCGACCTATGTCACCGAGGTAACTACCGCTGACGCTGGAGAGCTTGTCGCCCTGCCGGACGGCAATATCCTGTTCCTCGATGGCGATGCCTGGCTCGTCGATGAACCGCGCGCGGGACATGGCGGGGCCGACGCGGGCGCTGAAGGACCGATCATGGCCCCCATGCCCGGCCGCATCATTTCGGTTGACGTGGCCAAGGGGAATAAGGTTTCCAAGGGTCAGAAGCTCCTCGTGCTGGAAGCGATGAAGATGGAACAGGCCATGCTCGCCCCCTTTGCCGGTGTCGTCGCGGAGCTGAAAGCCATCGCGGGCGCACAGGTGTCCGAGGGGACTCTGCTGGTCCGTGTGGAAAGGGAGGATGGCTGATGGCGGGGCGCTGGTTTGACGAGTGGCAGGTCGGCGACCGGCTCGTGCACGACATTCGCCGGACCGTGACGGAGACCGACAACCTTCTGTTTTCGACCATGACGCACAACCCGCAGCCGCTGCACATCGACGCCGAGGCCGCAAAGGCGAGCGAGTTCGGTCAGATCCTTGTGAACGGCACCTTCACCTTTGCCCTGATGGTCGGGATTTCCGTAGGGGATACGACCTTGGGGGTGCTGGTCGCCAACCTTGGCTATGACAAGCTGGTCATGCCAAAGCCGGTTTTCCTGGGCGACACCCTTCGCGTCGAAACCGAGGTCACCGATGTCAGGGCGAGCAAATCCCGATCTGGCGCCGGCATCGTGACCTTCACCCATCGCATGTTCAACCAGCGGGACGAAATCGTCTGCCAGTGCCTGCGTAGCGCGCTCATCGGCAAGAGACCGGACTAAGCTCCGCGTGGTATGAAATGGGCGATCAGGGTGGTGAGCGAACGCCTGCCAAATTTAAACAGTCGCCGTCCCTGCCTTCCTGCAGGGACGGCGGAATTGACTTAAGGCTGAACGGCAAAAACCCACCATCGGCCGTCCATAACCAGGACTGGCCTCAGGCTGGCGGGTCAGCGATCATCGCGGTGCATTGGGCCTCTGCCATCAGCTTGCCGCCGACCATCGCCTTGCCGGCGAACTTGCAGATGCTGCCGCGCACTTGCGTGAATTCGACGTGGAAGTCGACAAGGCAGCCCGGTTCCACCGGCGCACGGAACTTCGCGCCGTCGATCGCCATGAAATAGACGAGCTTCCCGGATCCGGCGAGGCCAAGCGATTCGACCGCCAGGATCCCTGCGGCCTGTGCAATTGCCTCCACCAATAGCACGCCCGGCATGATCGGCCGTCCGGGGAAATGCCCCTGGAAGAACGGTTCGTTGATCGAGACCGCCTTGACCGCGTGAATGGACTTGCCCAGTTCCATTGTTTCCACGCGGTCGATAAGCAGCATCGGAAAGCGATGCGGCAACGCCGCCATGACGGCGCGCACGTCCAGCGGACCCTTGATCTGGGTCCCTGCTTCTACCCCCTCAGCCACGTCTGCTTACCTGCTGGGCGTTGCAGCGGCGGCGGGTTGCTTCTGCTGGCCGGGCTGCCAGCCGGCAGGCGGAACGATCTGCGCACTCGGCACCATGGCGTTGATTTCCGCCGTCACAGCGGAGGTGATGTCCACCGCCGGCTGGTAGGAAACGGTCGCACCGGGCACCAACACCAGATCAACCTTGCGCTTCGTCATGGCGGCCTTCAGCGCGTCGTTCAGCTTTGCCGTGATCTGCTCCTCAACATAAGCCTGAGCCATCGCAATGGGGCGGCCGAGAGTGTTGAGCTCCTGCTGAATCTGGCCGCGGCGATCCTGAAAGGCGTCAATCTTCGGCTGCAGCGTTGCCGCGTTTGCGCCCGGCTGCTTCTGCAGATTCTGGATTTCGGTCGCCTTCGTCTGCAGTTCCGCGTCGAGCGCCGTCTTGCGCGCATTGAATGCGTCGATCTGTGCTTTGTAGGTCGTCTGCATGGCCGTCATCGCGTTGGTGAAAGCGGCCGATTTGGCGACCGCCGCCTCAAGATCGGCCACGCCAACGCCCAGCTTGCTCTGCGCGGCGGCGGGAGCGGCCATCATCGCGACGCCCGCAATCGGTGCGAGCGCAAGCGCCGCGGCCTTGAAAATCATATTCATCAAAATTGTGTCCCTACATTGAATGTGAACAATTTGGTGTCGTCCCCAGGCTCTTTTAGCAGAGCCTTTGCTATATCGATCCTGAACGGACCGAAAGGCGAGTTCCAGTTGACGCCGAACCCGACAGACACGCGGGGTTTCAGAGTATCGCCGAAATAGGCTTCCTCAAAGCCGCCGCCCGCGTAGGTAGCGACAAATCCTGTAGGTGCTGGACTGCAACTTCCAACCGCCGGGGCGCGCACCGACGTCGTTGTTCCAGTTGTTCCTGGTGCCGGAGATACCGTACAATAGCCGGCAAATGGCGTGAGAACCGGATCCTTAAGGCCCGCCACTGCACCGGCATCGACAAATAGGGAAGGCCGCAGGCCCATTTCCCTGGCGCCCGCACCCAACGGGATTTCAAGTTCCGCACGAGCCAGATAGTATATCTTGCCGCCTAATGCGTCATCCTGGGCATTATTCGTAGAACGTTCATATGTTCCGTCACCATCAGCATCGGTGAGGAAAAAGCGCTTCACGCGCGGACCAATACCGCGAATGTCAAAGCCCCGCATTTGCGGCTCGCCCAGGAAGAAGCGGTCGGTCAGGCGAACCTTGTCGATTTCGACACCCTGATCGTCAAGGCGCTTGCCCTCGAGCGAATGAATGTAGCCGGCCTCCCCACTGATCGAGAAGATGAACCCGCTGCCGACATTCCAGAACTTGTCGGCATCGATACGGGTGCGCAGATATTTGACGCTGCCGCCAAGGCCCGCGAAATCCTGCGAGAAGACGAGGCTATGGCCCCTGGTCGGACGGATACGGTTGTCCCGCTTGTCAAAGATGAACGAATAGCCAAGCGAAGACGTCGTCCGCTTGCCGATGGCGTCGCAAAGATACCGTCCGGCCCGAATGGGATCGCATTCCAGATCGCCATCTCCATCCGTGTCCGAAAAGAAGGTATCCCGGTCCAGCGTCACATCGTCGAAGCTGAGGCCGTAGCGCAGCGACAAGGACATATATTCCGTGAGCGGCACGCCGGCGCGGATCTGGAACCCGGTCGTGGTCTGCTCATAGGTCGTGTTGCGGTCATTATTGTTGATATAGTTGAAGCTGTTCAGGTCGCGGCGGAAGATATCGCCGCCCAGCGCGATGTTGCGGTCGAACAGATAAGGCTCGGTGAAGCCCAGCTCTACCGACTTGGAATAGTTGGAATAGTTGACGCTGGCGCGCAGTTCCTGACCCTTGCCCCGGAAATTGCGCTGACGGATCGAGGCGGAAACAATGAACTTTTCAAGGCTGGAGAAGCCCGCCGACAATTGCAGCTCGCCGGTGGACTTTTCCTCGACATTGGCTTCAAGGATGATGCGGTCGGGGGCGGAGCCGGGCTTCTGCTCGATCTCCAGCTTTTCCTGGAAATAGCCCAGCGACTTGATGCGGTCGGCGGAACGCTTCACCTGAAAGCTGTTGAACGCATCGCCCTCATGCAGGCGGAATTCGCGGCGGATGACCTTGTCCTGGGTCAGCGTATTGCCGTTGATGTCGATCCGTTCGACATAGACACGCGGCGCATCGTTGACCCGGAGGACCAGCGACATCGTCAGGTCTTCCTTGCTGCGATTGAACTCCGGATTGACCTCTGCAAAGGCATAACCGAACAGGCCCGCAGTCTCGGTCATGGAGGTGACGGTGTCCTCGACCAGCTTGGCGTTGTACCAGTCGCCCTTTTTCATCGGCACCAGCTTCTCAAGCGCCGCGGGCTGAAGGTCGCGGATTTCGCTTTCCACCTTCACATCGCCGAATTTGTAGCGTTCCCCTTCCTCGACCACATAGGTGATGATGAAGTCCTGCTTGTTGGGCGTGAGTTCGGCGACGGCGGAGATCACGCGGAAATCGGCATAGCCTTCGGTCAGGTAGAATTGCCGCAGCTTTTGCTGGTCATAGGCAAGCCGGTCGGGATCATAGCTGGTGCCGGAACTGAAGATGCGGAAGAATCGGGCCTGCTTGGTCGCCATCTGGCCGCGCAGTTCGCCATCGCCGAATTTCTCGTTGCCGATGATGTTGATCTGCCGGACCTTCGATTTCGGCCCTTCGGTGATTTCAAAGATAATATCGACGCGGTTCTGATCGAGCTGCACCATCTTCGGATCGACGGTCGCGGCGAAGCGGCCCTGCCGGCGGTAGAGTTCAACGATGCGGGCGACGTCGGCGCGCACTTTCGACCGGGTGAAGATCTGGCGCGGGGCCATCTTGATCTCCGGCATGATCTTGTCTTCCTTCAGGCGCTTGTTGCCCTCCAGAACGATGCGGTTGATGACCGGATTTTCCGTGACCTGAATGGTGAGATTGCCCGCGTCGTCGCGGATCTGCACATCGGCGAACAATTCAGTGGAGAACAGGTCTTTCAGCGCGAGGTCAAGCGCTTCCCGGCTATAGGGCTGGCCCACCCGCAATTTGGTGTAGGAAAGAACCGTGTCGGGTTCCAGGCGCTGCGCCCCGGCAACGGCAATCGTTTTGATCGTTCCCATCTCGGCAGGCGGCTGCGGCGCGAGCGCGGGCGGCTGCCCGGCTGGCGGCGGCGCCTGCTGGGCCATGGCCGGTGCCGAAATGCCGGCCAATATGGTTCCGGTCAAAAGGGCAAGTGTAAGACGCTGATTGAAGTTGTTATCTGTTTTCGCTGCCACGCGTTTTCCACCTTCAAATACAAAAAAGCCGGTCCTTGACCGAATGCCCGGAGCCTCCCTGCCCCAAGCATGTCAGCCAATCAAGCCGGACAAGCCTTTCCAGACGCCAAATGACGATAAATCGTTGAACGTAACAAGCAACATAAGTGTCAATAGCAGGGCGAGACCGGAACGAAAGGCCCATTCCTGCACCACCGGACTGACCGGCTTGCGCTGAATTGCCTCGATTCCGTAAAATAGCAGATGGCCACCATCCAGCATCGGAATTGGCAAGATGTTGATGAATGCGAGGTTAATTGAAATCAGGGCCATGAAGAAGATGAAGTCTTCGGCCCCGCGCCCCGCCTGCTCGCCGGAAATCTGCGCGATCTTGAGCGGTCCGCCCAGTTCCTCCAGGGAACGCCGCCCGCTGATCACCTGCCCCAGCGTGCTGACCATCAGGCGCACGATGGCGCCTGTCCGTTCCATCGCAATGCCGGGTGCTTCCAGCACAGATACGTCGCGCTGTTCCGAGGCCGGGCTCTGGATGCCGAGCAGGCCGATGCGATATTCATTGCCGAAACGATCGACTTCCTTGCGCACACCGATGCGGATCGGCAGGTGCATGACCGTGCCGTCGCGTTCGATGACAAATTCCGCCGTTTCGTCGGGACGATAGAATACGGCCTGCGATACCTGATCGAAGCGTTCGACCTCCCGCCCGTCGATGGACAGGATACGGTCCCCCTCACGCATCCCCGCCTTCCCAGCGGCCGAATCCTCGATCAACGTGTTGGCGACCGGCGGCGTCACATTCTGGCCATAGGCGATCGCAAAGCCCGCCAGGATCAATATGGCGAACAGGAAATTGATCGCGGGACCGGCAAAGACGATCAGCGCGCGTTGCCATAGGGGCTTGGCCGGGAAACACTCCGCGCGTTCCTGCGCCGGCAGTTCCAGCCAGCGGGCGTCGGGCCGGCTGGAGGCGTCCATGTCGCCACGGAACTTCACATAGCCGCCCAGCGGGAGCGCTGCGATGCGCCAGCGCGTGCCACGCTTGTCGATCCAGTGCGCCAGTTCCTTGCCCACACCGATGGAGAAAACCTCCGCCTTTACCCCGAACCAGCGCGCGACGAGATAGTGCCCCATCTCATGTACGAACACGAGCGGCCCAATGACTGCAATGAATGCAACGATGGTCAGCAAGAAGCCGGGACTGTCCGTCAATGAAGCACTCTCTCCAGGATCGTGGCCGCCACGCGGCGTGCCTCGCGGTCGGCCGTGAAAATATCCTCTATGCCCTGCGGCTGGGCAGGACTGTAACGCCCCAGGGTTTCGGCCACAATCATGGCAATATCAAGGAAATTGATTCTTTCGCGAAGGAAGGCCTCGACCGCCACTTCATTGGCCGCGTTCAGGATCGCGGGGCATGCGCCCCCTGCCTCCGCCGCCTCCCGCGCCAGCCTTGTCGCCGGGAAGCGCTCCTCATCGGGCGCCTCGAAGTCCAGCCGACCGATGGTCACAAGATCAAGCGGCATGCAGGGCGTTTCGATCCGTTCCGGCCATGCCAGCGCATGCGCGATCGGAATGCGCATGTCGGGGCTTCCCAGTTGCGCCAGCGTGGAATGGTCGCGATATTCGACCAGCGAGTGAATGACGGATTGCGGATGCACCAATATCCCGATGCGGTCGAGGCCGACCGGGAAAAGATGATGCGCCTCGATCAGTTCCAGCCCCTTGTTCATCATGGTGGCGCTGTCGATGCTGATCTTCGCGCCCATCGACCAGTTGGGATGCCGAACCGCCTGCGCCGCCGTCACCGACCTCATCTGCTCCAGCGTGAAGGTGCGGAATGGCCCGCCGCTGGCCGTCAGGGTGATGCGCCGCACCTCCTCCATGCGCCCGCCCCCGAGGCACTGGAAAATGGCATTATGCTCGCTGTCGACCGGCAGCATGATCGCGCCGGACGCGCGCGCCGCCTCCATCATCAACGCCCCTGCGGACACAAGGGATTCCTTGTTGGCGAGCGCCACCGTCCGGCCCTGCTGCAGGGCCGCCAGCGTCGGGGGAAGCCCCGCGCAGCCGACAATCGCCGCCATCGTCCAGTCGGCATCCAGCCGCGCCGCATCCACCAGCGCCTGCTCGCCCGCGGCGGCCTCTATGCCGGTGCCCGCCAGCGCATCCTTGAGGGCGGAATAGCGGCCCTCGTCCGCGATCACCGCGATCCGGGCATCATGGGCACGGGCTGCGGCGGCCAGCCCGGCCGCGTCGCCATTGGCGGTCAGTGCGACGACCTCATAACTTTCCGGATCGCGGCCGATCAGGTCGAGGGTCGATTGCCCTACCGATCCAGTTGCGCCGAAGATCGAGATCCGCCGCCGCTTCATCACCAGCCGCTCGCCACCAGCAAGGCCGCGATGGGGGCGGCCGTGACCACGCCGTCGAGCCGGTCCAGCACACCGCCATGGCCGGGAAGCAGGCTGCCGCTGTCCTTCACGCCCGCCCGGCGCTTCAGCCAGCTTTCGAACAGATCGCCCAATTGCGCCACGACAGCGAGGAAGCCGCTCGCTGCCGCAAGCCGGATCGGAAGCCCCAGAAGATTGTGCAGAATAAAGCCGAACAGCAGCGCCGCCACAACGCCTCCACCAAGGCCCGACCAGGTCTTGCTGGGGCTGATCGCTGGAGCGAGCTTCGGCCCGCCAAGGCTGCGCCCGGTAAAATAGGCGCCAATATCCGTCGCCCAGACCAGCCCGAGCGCCCAGAAGGCCAGCAGCAGGCCCTGCTCCTGATTCCGGAGGTACAGAAGTGCCAGCACCGGCAGCCCGACATAATAGATGCCCGCGCCCAGACGGGCGGACCGGCTGACAACCGCCACGAACAGAAAGGCGGCCGCCATCAGCGCGAATGCAATGTAGGACGGCCCGGCGGCAAAGGGCGAGAGGATGGCGAGCGGCACGGAAATCGCGAACAAGGACATGCGCCTGTCACTCGCCGACGCATTGGCAAGATCCGCCCATTCCCCCTGCATCAGCATCCCGGCGACGGACGCCAGCACCCAGAATAAGGGTCCGCCCGCGATCAGGGCCGCCACCGCCACGGCGATCAGCGCGACCCCGATCACTGCCCGGGTCTGCAACTCCTTGCCGGTACCGGGTCCAGGCTCAACCATGCTCAATTCCGATCATAGGCCACCATAGCGCCGGTCGCGCCGGCCAAATTCGGCCAGCGCCTGCGCCAGGGCATCGCCGTTGAAGTCCGGCCATAACAGATCGGTAAAATAAAGCTCGGCATAGGCCGCCTGCCACAGCATGAAATTGGAAAGCCGCTGCTCGCCCGATGTCCGGATGAGCAGATCGAGCGGCGGCAGCCCGGCCGTATCGAGTTCCGCCGCGATGGCGTCCGGGCCGATCGCGCCGGGATCGATCTCGCCCGCGACCGCCTTTCGCGCCAGCGCCCGCGTCACCCGGACAAGTTCGTCCTGCGAGCCATAGTTCAGCGCGACGGCGACCGTCGTCGGCCCGAAATCCGCCGTGCGCGCAATGGCGTCATCGATCATTTCAACGAGGGACGGTTCCAGCACGCGATAATTGCCGATCACCTTCAAACGGACCCGGTTCGCTTCAAACTCGGCAAGGTCGGCCTGAATGAAATGGCGGAGCAGCCCCATCAGGTCGCCAATCTCGCTTTCCGGCCTTTTCCAGTTTTCGGAGGAAAAGGCGTAGAGCGTCAGCGCCTCCAGCCCCATTTCCCGCGCGGCGCGCGCCGTCCTGCGCACTGCCTCCACGCCCGCCTTGTGCCCGGCGAAACGCGGCAGCATCCGCTTTTTTGCCCAGCGTCCATTGCCGTCCATGATAATGGCGACATGGCGAGCGCCAAAGGTCGGAGCGGCAAATGAGCGGGAATCGGTCACAGGGGGAGCCGGCACCTATTGGCCAAGAATTTCTTTTTCCTTGGCATGGGCGGCGGCGTCGATATCGGCGATGGTGCTGTCGGTCAGCTTCTGGACCTCTGTTTCCAGCCGCTTGCGCTCATCCTCGCTGATCTCGCCCTTCTTTTCATCGGTCTTCAGGCTGTCCATGCCGTCGCGGCGAACATTGCGCACCGCGATGCGTGCCTTTTCCGCATATTGACCGGCAAGTTTCGCCAGCTCCTTGCGCCGTTCCTCTGTCAGGTCCGGGATCGGCAGGCGGAGGTTCTGCCCATCGACGATCGGGTTGAGGCCGAGCCCAGCGGACCGGATCGCCTTGTCGACCGGCCCGACATTGCTCTTGTCCCACACCTGCACGGTCAGCATGCGCGGTTCGGGCGCGGAAATGGTCGCAACCTGGTTGATCGGCATCATGGAGCCATAGACCTCCACATGCACCGGCTCCAGCAGCGCCGTGTTGGCGCGGCCGGTGCGCAGGCCCGAAAGATCGCCTTTCAGCGCTTCGACAGCGCCGTGCATCCTGCGTTCCAGATCGGCCTTGCTATATTGGGCCATGTTCAGCTCTCCTCATTTCGGACGATCGTCGCCGTGCCGTCACCGTTCAGAACCTTGGCAAGATTGCCGGGTTCGCGGATATTGAACACGACGATGGGAATATCATTTTCGCGGCACAGGGCAACGGCGCTGGCGTCCATCACCTGCAGATTGTCGGTCAGCACCCGGCTGAAGCTGAGGCTTTCATAGCGCGTGGCGTCCGGCACCTTCTTGGGGTCGGCATTATAGACGCCATCGACGCTGGTGCCCTTAAACAGCGCGTCGCAGCCCATTTCGGCGGCGCGGAGCGCTGCGGCCGTGTCGGTAGTGAAGAAGGGATTGCCGGTGCCGGCCGCGAAGATCACGATCCGGCCCTTTTCCATATGGCGAACCGCGCGGCGGCGGATATAGGGCTCGCAGACCGAGGACATGGGAATGGCCGACTGGACGCGGGTTTCATAGCCCATCCGCTCCAGCGCGTTCTGCACCGCAAGCGCATTCATGACGGTCGCCAGCATACCCATATAGTCGGCGCTGGTCCGATCGAACCCCTTGGCGGCCGCCGCAAGGCCGCGGAAGATATTGCCGCCCCCTACTACCAGGCAAAGCTCATGCCCCGCATCCCGCGCCGCCGCAATTTCGCCAGCCACGCGGTCCACGGTTTCGGGATCGATGCCGAACTGCCCCGAACCCATCAGGACCTCGCCCGAGAGTTTCAGGAGGATGCGGTTGAAGCGCGGGCGAGTCATGTGCGGGGAATGGTCCGTTGCCGATAAAGGAATGGCGCGCACCTTAGTCAGTGCGCGCCATAGTGCCAAGCATTGTTATTCACGCAGCCGGTAAGAGTTTTTACCAATTTCGTCATCCCCGCGAAGGCGGGAATGACGAAAAATGGCGTATTGATCTTAAGCCGCGCCGACGGCCGCCGCGACTTCCGCCGCGAAGTCGTTCTGTTCCTTCTCGATGCCTTCGCCGAGCTGGAAGCGGACATAGCCGGTGAGCGCGATGGGCGCCCCCGCGTCCTTGCCAGCCTTGGCGACCACATCCGCGATAGGGGTCTTGTTGTCGATCACGAAAAGCTGGCTCAGCAGCGCATTTTCCTTGGCGAACTTGGCAACCGCGCCATCGACCATCTTGGCGACGATTTCGGCGGGCTTGCCCGATTCGGCGGCCTTTTCAGCGGCAATGGCGCGCTCACGCTCGATCAGATCGGCATCGATATCGTCGGCCTTCAGCGCCAGCGGGAAGGCAGCGGCGATGTGCATCGCGATCTGCTTGCCGAGCGGCTGAAGCACGTCGGCGGCGGCTTCGGATTCCAGCGCGACGAGCACGCCGATCTTGCCAAGGCCGGGAGCCGCGGCGTTATGGACATAGTCCACCACCAGACCCTTGGACACCGAAAGCTGAGCCACGCGGCGCAGCGACTGGTTCTCGCCGATGGTAGCGATGTTGTTCGTGAGCACGTCCTTGACGGTGCCGCCCTTGGGGTGCGCCTGGCCCGCCAGCGCGTCCGCGTCGGCAGCGCCGGTGTCAAGCGCAATGGCGGTGACGGAACGGACGAAATCCTGGAACTGGTCGTTCTTCGCCACGAAGTCGGTTTCGCTGTTGACCTCTACGGCCGCGCCCTTGGTGCCGGCAACGGCGACGCCGACCAGACCTTCAGCGGCGGTGCGGCTGGACTTCTTGGCGGCGGCGGCCAGGCCCTTGGTGCGCAGCCAATCGACCGCAGCTTCGATATCGCCATTGGCTTCGGCAAGTGCCTTTTTGCAGTCCATCATGCCCGCGCCCGAGCGCTCACGCAGTTCCTTCACAGTGGCGGCGGTAATCTCGGCCATTGTCTGTTCCTTCATCTCACGGTTTTCAAATGCAGGCAGGACGCCCTTTGCAGAGCGCCCTACCCGTCAAGCATTGCAATATCGCGAAGCCGATCAGGCTTCAGCGGCAAGCGCTTCTTCCGCCAGCGGCTCGGCCATGGCGCCCAGGTCCACGCCCGATGCGATAGCGGCGCCCTGACCGCCCTTGGTCGCGGCGGCGGCGATTGCGTCGCAATAGAGGCGGATGGCGCGGCTGGCGTCGTCATTCGCCGGAACCGGGAAAGCGATGCCGCTCGGATCGACGTTGGAATCGAGGATCGCGACGACGGGGATGCCCAGCGTGTTGGCTTCCTTGATCGCCAGTTCTTCCTTGTTGGCGTCGATGACGAACATCACGTCCGGAATGCCGCCCATGTCGCGGATGCCGCCCAGCGACAGCTCGAACTTGTCGCGCTCACGGGTGAGCTGCAGCACTTCCTTCTTGGTGAGGCCGTGGGTGTCGCCCGAAAGCTGCTCTTCCAGCGCCTTGAAGCGCTTGATCGACTGCGAAATGGTCTTCCAGTTGGTGAGCATGCCGCCCAGCCAGCGGTGGTTGACGAAATGCTGGCCCGAACGGCGAGCCGCCTCTGCGATGGGGTCCTGCGCCTGGCGCTTGGTGCCGACGAACAGCACCTTGCCGCCATGAGCCACCGTCTGCGACACGAAGTCGAGCGCGCGGGCGAACAGGGGAACCGTCTGCGACAGGTCAAGAATGTGGATGCCGTTCCGCTCGCCGAAGATATAGGGCTTCATGCGGGGATTCCAGCGGTGGGTCTGGTGGCCGAAATGCGCACCGGCCTCGATCAATTGCTGCATGGTGACGACAGGTGCCGCCATAGTCTTTCTCCTTCCGGTTGAACCTCTGGGAATCTGTGACCGCACTTTCGCCCGGCACCGGTATGTATGATTCCCATGTGGAATAGGCGCGGCCCTTAGCGCGCCGGTTCGGCAAAGGCAAGGCTTGACAGCGGGAAAAGAATAGAACAAATAGTGAACATAGGCGATGCGAAGAGTTTTTTGCGGCAATCGCCGGACGCGAATGGAAAGGGACATATATGTATCAGCTGCTGACTTCGCTGCTGTTCGCAGGCGCCTTCATCACCGCATTGACGGTCATCGCCGCCATGTTCGCATCGCATTGGGACAAGGTTGCGGCAGCGCTCATGATGCAGCCGCTTCGCCGTCAGCCAGCGCCCTGGCGGATACCGCCGCGCCGTCCGGCCCGCTCCAGTGTCGCGATGGTGTCGAGGCGTCCGGGCCTCAGCCGCGCAGCCGCTTGACCTTGGCGTAGCTCGCCACGCCAAAGGGTATGAGGGCGAGATAGAAGAGGCTTACCACCAGCAATGTCGGCCAGGGCGCGGTAATCAGCGCGGCGCTGAGCAGACCGGCAAAGGCAATGGCTTCCAGCCGGATATTCTTGCGCAGGCGCAAGGAACTCCAGCTGAAGGTGGCGACGTTGGAAATCATCAGGAAAGCGATCACCGCCACCCAGGGCGCAACCACATAAGCGGAGCGGAAATATTCCACGCCCGTCGAAAGCCAGAGATAGAAGGGCACGAAGGCCAACCCTGCTCCGGCAGGCGCGGGAACGCCCGTCAGAAATCCCGCCGATTTGTGCGGCTGATCGTCCGCATCGATATTCGCGTTGAACCGGGCGAGGCGGAGCGCACAGCAGACGGCGTGCGCCAGAGCGATGATCCAGCCGAATTTCGGCAGATATTGCAACGACCAGAGATAGATGACGAGGGCGGGCGCGACGCCGAAGGCAATGACGTCGGACAGCGAATCCAGTTCCGCCCCAAAACGGCTTTCGCCCTTCACCAAACGCGCGATGCGGCCGTCGAGACCGTCCAGCACGCCCGCGAAGACGATGGCGGCCACGGCCTTTTCCCATTCCCCGGCAACAGCAAAACGGATGCCGGTCAGGCCGAAGCACAGCGCCATCGCCGTCACGGCATTGGGCGCCACCTGCCGCAGGGTTATGCCCCGCCGCGCCGGTTGTGCCTCGTCGGGACCTGTCACTGTGAAACGCCCGTGACGGGAGCAGCGTCGCCCAAACGGGCCAGCACCGTTTCGCCAGCGATTGTCCGCTGCCCCAATGTCACGCGCGGCGCGGTGCCTTTGGGCAGATAGACGTCCACCCGGCTACCGAAGCGGATGAGGCCGATGCGCTGCCCATGCGCGACAATATCACCCGACTTCACGAAGGGGACGATCCGCCGGGCCACGAGCCCCGCGATCTGGGTAAAGCCGATTCGCACGCCATCGGCGCGCTCGACCAGGATGTGCTGCCGCTCATTATCCTCACTCGCCTTGTCGAGATCGGCGTTGAGGAATTTGCCTGCAATATAGATGACCGCCTTGATCGTGCCGCCGATGGGGGCACGGTTGATGTGGACGTCGAACACGCTCATGAAGATCGAAACGCGCGTCATTTCGTCATTGCCAAGACCGTCGGGACCCAACAGCTCCCTGGGCGGCGGCACGTTCTGGATCAGCGTGATCAGCCCGTCGGCGGGCGCGATCACCAGACTGTCGTCCAGTGGCGTCACGCGAACGGGATCGCGGAAAAAGGCCAGAACCCAGATCGTCAGCACGACCAGCGGCCAGGTAAGCCAGGGGACGAATATCCAGGCCAGCAGCGTAATGCCGGCGGCAATCGCCGCGAACTTGCGGCCTTCGGGATGGACGGAGGGGAAGCGCCATTTGACGGTTGTCGCGCCCGGCACGGCATAGCTGTTTTCTGAATTCATTGCCGCTCTTTAGGGTGTCCCCCCGCCATATACAACGCCCTGCCGTCAGCTGGCCGATGCCGGGAGCCAGAAATGGCTGATGCCGTTGCAAAGGAGTCAATATTGTTAATGCGAAGCATTATTGCTAGGATTTGCGAATCTTTCCCCTTGCCAGTTGATCATTTCGCTTCCTTTCCCTAGACGCCTTCCCAAACCCTACCCCAGGCATGAAGGCGAACAGGCGAATGGCGAAGATCAAGGTCAAAAATCCGGTTGTGGAAATCGATGGCGACGAGATGACGCGGATCATCTGGCAATGGATCCGTGAACGGCTGATTCAGCCTTATCTCGACATTGACCTGCATTATTATGATCTCGCCGTCGAGGAACGCGACCGCACCGATGACAAGATCACGGTCGATGCCTCCAACGCCATCAAGAAATATGGCGTCGGCGTCAAATGCGCCACCATCACGCCGGACGAGGCCCGCGTCGAGGAGTTCAACCTCAAGAAAATGTGGAAATCGCCGAATGGCACCATCCGCAACATCCTGGGTGGTGTCGTGTTCCGCGAACCCATCGTCATCCGCAACGTCCCCCGGCTGGTTCCGGGCTGGACCGACCCGATCGTCATCGGCCGCCACGCCTTTGGCGACCAGTATCGCGCGACCGACTTCCTGGTTCCTGGCGCAGGCAAGCTGCGCCTGGTGTTCGAGGGCGACGATGGCAACACCATCGATGAGGAAGTGTTCCAGTTCCCCTCCTCCGGCGTCGCCATGGCGATGTACAATCTGGACGAATCCATCCGCGATTTCGGCCGCGCCTCAATGAACTATGCGCTCGACCGCAAATGGCCGCTCTATCTGTCCACCAAGAACACGATCATGAAGGCCTATGACGGCCGCTTCAAGGATCTGTTCGAAGAGGTATTCCAGGCCGAATTCAAGGCGAAGTTCGATGCCGCCGGTATCAGCTATGAGCACCGCCTGATCGACGACATGGTCGCCTCCGCGTTGAAGTGGAACGGCAAGTTCGTCTGGGCCTGCAAAAATTATGATGGCGACGTTCAGTCAGACACCGTCGCGCAGGGCTTCGGCTCGCTGGGCCTCATGACATCGGTGCTGATGACGCCCGACGGCAAGACCGTGGAGGCGGAAGCTGCGCACGGCACCGTCACCCGCCACTATCGCATGCACCAGCAGGGCAAGGCGACATCGACGAACCCGATCGCATCGATCTTCGCCTGGACCGGCGGCCTCAAATATCGCGGCAAGTTCGACGAAACGCCGCTGGTAACGAAGTTCGCCGAAACGCTGGAACGCGTCTGCGTCAAGACCGTCGAGGACGGCCACATGACCAAGGATCTGGCGATCCTGATCGGCCCCGATCAGCCCTGGATGACGACCGAACAGTTCTTTGAGCAGATTCGCGTCAACCTGGAAGCGGAAATGTCAAGCTGGGCCTGAACGGACGGAGCAGGTTAAGAGCCGATGACAACGACCGGACGGAAACGCCTTGAAATTCGCAACGCGCTTCCGTCCGATGTCCGGGCGATCCTGCGGCTGATCCAGCGCGCCTACCCCAACCTGCCCAACTATTCCACCGCCACCGTTCGCGGCCAGATCAACAATTATCCCGAGGGCAGCTTCATCGCGCTCTACGACAACAAGGTCGTGGGCTATTGCGCCGCCATGCGCGTCAGCAAGGCCATGGCCTTTGCACCGCACGACTGGGAAGAAATCACCGCCAACGGCTTTGGCACACGGCACTCACCGGCCGGCGAGTGGCTTTATGGCTATGAAATGTGCGTTGATCCCCGGCAGCGCGGGCTCCGGATCGGCCAGCGGCTTTATGACGAACGCAAGTCGCTGGCCGAGGAACTGGACTTGCACGGCATCGTCATCGGCGGGCGGATGCCGGGGTACCAGCGCCACAAGCGCAAGGTCGAGGGGCCTGAAGATTATCTGGACAAGGTGGTGCACGGAAAGCTGAGCGATCCGGTCATCAGCTTTCAATTGAAAAATGGCTTCGAGGCGCTTGGCGTCCTGAAGAACTACCTGCCCGAAGATACGGCATCAAACGGTCACGCGGCGCATCTGGTCTGGCGCAATCCCTATATCAATCCGGACGAACCGCCGGAATTCCGTGTTCCCCGCGGCGTTGAAAGCGTTCGCCTCGCCACCTGCCAGATGCAGGCACGGGCAGTCGAGAATTTCGAGGAATTTGTCCGCAACGTCGAATATTTCGTCGATGTCGCTGCGGATTACCGGTCCGACTTTATCGTCTTTCCGGAACTGTTCACGCTCCCGCTGCTGTCTTACGAAAAGAAGAAGCTGGAACCCAGCGAAGCCATCGACCGGCTGACCACCCATACGCCGCGCCTGACCAAGGAACTCGCGCACATGGCGCTGGAATATAATATCAACATCATCGGCGGATCGCACCCGACGCGCACGGAGGATGGCGATATCCAGAATGTCGCCTATGTGGCGCTTCGTGACGGGTCGATCCATGCCCAGGAAAAGATCCATCCGACGCCCAATGAAGCCTTCTGGTGGAATATCAAGGGCGGCGATTCCCTTGACGCGATCCAGACCGATTGCGGTCCGATTGGCGTTCTCATCTGCTATGATAGCGAGTTCCCCGAACTGGCGCGCCGTCTGGTGGATCAAGGGGCCCGGATCATCTTCGTCCCCTTTTGCACGGACAGCCGTTCGGGCTATATGCGCGTGCGCTATTGCAGCCAGGCGCGGGCGATCGAAAACCAGTGCTTTGTCGTGATGTCGGGCAATGTCGGCAATCTGCCCAATGTCGACAATATGGACATTCAATATGCCCAAAGCTGCATCCTGACCCCCTGCGACCTGCCTTTCGCCCGCGACGGCATCGCGGCGGAAGCGAGCGAAAATGTGGAAACGCTCACCATGTCGGACGTCAATCTTGCCGACCTGAGCTGGGCGCGTGCCGAGGGAACCGTCCGCAACCTGCGCGACCGGCGGTTCGACCTTTACCATATCGACTGGGACAGCAGCGCCGCGGGCCACGACCACCCCACCAGCGGCGGCCCGGCGCCAACGGGCACGCACAACAGTCCCGGCGGCGGCTAAGACCCTTTAATTCAGCACATCGGTATCATCAGGCGCTGACAAAGCGTGCAAAAGCCGCTTAGAGTGGCTTATGGCCCTGGAAGTAAGCAATAACGGATTTAGCGACGCGCTGGTGATATTGGGCGCGGCGGGCTTGGTCATTCCTGCCTTTGCCCGCTTTCGCATCAGCCCCGTCATCGGTTTCATTCTGGTGGGACTGCTCGCCGGTCCTGCCGGTCTGGGATCGCTGACCGATCAATTCCCCTGGCTCTACTACGTCACCATATCCGATCCCCATGCGATCGAGCCCTTTGCCGAGTTCGGCATTATCCTGCTTCTCTTCTCCATCGGCCTGGAACTCAGTTTCAAGCGCCTGTGGTCGATGCGGACCTTGGTGTTCGGCGTCGGCGCGGCTGAATTGCTTGTCGCGGGGCTGATCATCGGTCTGGTCCTTTACCTCATGGGCCAGGCGCTGGCGGGCGCTATCGGTCTTGGGCTGGCGCTGGCGCTGTCATCGACCGCTCTGGTGCTACCGATCGTCGGCACGCAGTCGGCGGTCGGGCGGGCCGCCTTTTCCATGCTTCTGTTCGAAGACCTGGCTATCGTCCCCATCATTTTCGCCCTGGGCGCGATGGCCCCCACCGCACAGGATGCCGGATGGAGCGGCCTTGCCCAAACCATGCTGGCGGGCGGCATTACCGTCGTTATCATGTTTGTCGCCGGCCGCTTTTTCCTGCCGCGCGTCTTCTCCCAGGCAGCCCGCACGAAGAGCCCTGAAATATTCCTGTCCGCCAGCCTGCTCGTCGTGATCGCGGCCAGCCTTGCCACGACCATTGCAGGCCTTTCCCCCATTGTCGGCGCGCTGCTGGCCGGACTGCTGATCGCTGAAACCGAATATCATGGCGAGGTCGAAGTCATCACCGCGCCGTTCAAGGGCATGGCGCTCGGCGTATTCCTGATCACCGTCGGCATGAGCATCGACGTCCGGGTCATCCTTGCCAACTGGGTCAGCCTGCTGGTCGCCGTCGTGGCGGTGGTGGCGATCAAGGTCGCCGTCACCACGACGTTGCTGCGTCTGAGCGGCGCTCGCCGGTCCACGGCGCTGGAGGCCGGGATGCTGATGGGCTCGCCATCGGAAACGACCTTGATCGTGTTGGCGGCCGCATCCGCCGCGCAGCTGATCCTGCCCTCAACAGCCGCCTTCTGGCAGATCGTCACCGCCATCGGCCTTACCATCACGCCGTTGCTCGCGCGCATCGGCCATGACTTTGCCCGCCGCATAGACCTAGGCGCAGGCGAAGAGCCGAGCATCGAGCTTGGCAAGCATGGGCGCCCGGTGGCGGTCGTCATGGGCTTCGGCCGCGTCGGGCGCATGGTTGCCGACATGCTGCGCGTCCACAATGTGCCCTTCGTGGCGGTGGATTCCGACATCGATTCGGTGGCGCAGGCACGGCGCGACGGCTATCCCATCATCTTCGGTGACGCATCGCGATCCGAACTGCTCGACAAGCTGCAACTCGGCCATGCCAAGGCGCTGATCCTCACCATGGACGATCCGGTCCTTTCGGTCCGGCTGACCAGGAAAGTCCGCGGCTGGGTTCCAAACCTGACCATCATCGCCCGCGCCCGCGATACCGAGCATGCCGCCGAACTCTACAAGGCCGGCGCGACAGATGCCGTACCAGAGACGCTTGAAAGCTCCCTGCAGCTCTCTGAATCCGTGTTGGTCGATCTGGGCATCGCCATGGGGCCGGTTATTGCTTCGATCCACGAAAAGCGCGACGAGCTACGCAAGGAGATCAAGGAAGCGGGTGACCTGGACCGGAGCCCCCTGCTCCGTCATCTGCGAATGGACGAAGCGGGGTAGGAGGGCCGGGGTTCAATGTCCGTCACCCCGGCGAAAGCCGGGGTCTCCCAAATCCTGGCTATACCGAGCCTCGAGAGATTCCGGCTTTCGCCGGAATGACGCCAGATTTATGGGTCGGCATCATTGCAGCTTGATATATGCGCTGTGGACCAAGGATTTCTCCCCCAACAGAAAAAGGCCGGAGCTTTCGCCCCGGCCTTTCCTGTTCGTAATGAACGATATGGTCTTCTTATCAGAAGTCCATGCCGCCCATGCCGCCCATGCCACCCATGCCGCCGGGCATGGCGGGCATCGCCGCCTTGTCTTCCGGCGCATCAGCAATGGTGGCTTCGGTGGTGATCAGCAGCCCTGCAACCGAGGCAGCATCCTGAAGCGCGGTGCGAACGACCTTGGTCGGGTCGATCACGCCAGCGGTAACCAGATTTTCATATACGTCGGTCGATGCATTGAAGCCCTTGGTTTCGTCATTTTCGCGCAGCAGGTTGCCAGCAACGACAGCGCCGTCAAAACCCGCGTTCTGAGCGATCTGACGCAGCGGCGCCTGAATGGCCTTGCGGATGATGTCGATGCCGCGGGTCTGGTCGTCATTGACGCCCTTCAGGCCTTCAAGAGCCTTGGTGGCGTAGAGCAGGGCCGTGCCACCGCCGGGGACGATGCCTTCTTCCACGGCCGCACGGGTTGCGTGCAGGGCGTCGTCAACGCGATCCTTGCGCTCCTTGACTTCCACTTCGGTCGAACCGCCGACCTTGATCACGGCAACGCCGCCAGCAAGCTTGGCAAGGCGCTCCTGGAGCTTCTCACGGTCGTAATCGCTGGTGGTGTTTTCGATCTGCTGACGGATCGCTTCGACGCGGCCCTTGATCGCATCGCCGTCACCGGCGCCATCGACGATCACGGTGTTGTCCTTGTCGATGGTGACGCGCTTGGCCTGGCCGAGCATGCCGATGGTGACGCTTTCCAGCTTGATGCCGAGGTCTTCGGAAATCATTTCGCCCTTGGTCAGGATCGCGATGTCTTCCAGCATGGCCTTGCGGCGATCGCCGAAGCCCGGAGCCTTCACTGCTGCAACCTTCAGGCCGCCGCGCAGCTTGTTGACCACCAGGGTCGCAAGCGCTTCGCCTTCAATGTCTTCGGCAATGATCAGCAGCGGACGGCCCGACTGAACGACAGCTTCCAGAATGGGGAGCATCGCCTGCAGGTTGCTGAGCTTCTTTTCGTGGATCAGGATGTAGGGGTCGGTAAGCTCGACCTGCATCTTTTCCGGATTGGTGATGAAGTAGGGCGACAGGTAGCCGCGGTCGAACTGCATGCCTTCGACGACATCGAGTTCGAAATCCAGGCCCTTGGCTTCCTCGACGGTGATGACGCCTTCCTTGCCGACCTTTTCCATGGCTTCGGCGATCTTTTCACCGACTTCGGTGTCGCCATTGGCCGAAATGATGCCGACCTGTGCGATTTCGCTGGAACCGGCGACGGGCTTGGAACGGCCCTTGAGGTCTTCGACGACCTTGGTGACGGCGATATCGATGCCGCGCTTCAGGTCCATCGGGTTCATGCCGGCCGCAACCGACTTCATGCCTTCACGAACGATGGCCTGGGCCAGAACGGTGGCGGTGGTGGTGCCATCGCCGGCAACGTCATTGGTCTTGGACGCCACTTCGCGGACCATCTGCGCACCCATATTTTCGAACTTGTCCTTCAGTTCGATTTCCTTGGCGACGGTGACGCCGTCCTTGGTGATGCGGGGAGCGCCGAAGCTCTTGTCGATGACGACGTTGCGGCCCTTGGGGCCCAGCGTTACCTTGACCGCGTCGGCCAGGATGTCGACACCGCGCATGATGCGTTCACGGGCGTCGCGCGAAAATTTTACGTCTTTCGCTGCCATAATATCTACCTCTGCTTTCTGATGCTTTTAAAAAGGGATCCAGAATTTCCTGTTCCGTTCGCCCTGAGCCTGTCGAAGGGCATGCCTTCTTCTAAAAGAAAAGGGCCGGGCTTCGACACGCTCAGCCCAAACGGGCTGGGCAAATTCAGCCAACGATTCCCAGAATATCGCTTTCCTTCATGATCAGCAGGTCTTCACCGTCGATCTTGACTTCGGTGCCCGACCATTTGCCGAACAGGACGCGGTCGCCAGCCTTGACGTCGAGCGGCGTGATCTTGCCGTCTTCGCTCTTGGCACCGGCGCCAGCAGCGACGACTTCGCCTTCCGAGGGCTTTTCCTTGGCGCTGTCGGGGATGATGATCCCGCCAGCTGTTTTCTCTTCCGCCTCTACCCGGCGAACGAGAACGCGATCATGCAACGGACGAAAACCCATATGCTTACCTTTCTCTTGGCTATCATTCCGGCCGGAGGTGTTGCAGGGTTCCCATTCGTGGCCCCCTTCCAATACCGTTCCGCCCTGTGAATCTTGTTAGCACTCACACAGGGAGAGTGCTAACCGCGGTCATATGGTCGCTTGGCCAAGCGGGTCAAGGGGCTAGGCAAAAGAAAAAACGCGGCGTTGCGACCCCGCCATGCATGCGGTACCCCGTTTCTCCGATACGGGATGACAGGAGGATCGCTTGGCCTTTGTGAAAAGCGTCTGGCGCATATTGATGGCGATCAAGGACGGCCTGGTGCTGCTGTTCATGATCCTGTTCTTCGGCCTGCTTTACGCTGCCCTGTCCTTTTCTCCTCCACCCGCCGCGAGCATCGGCAGCGGCGCGCTGCTGCTGAAACTGGACGGCGCGATCTTGGAGCAGCCCCGCCGGGAAAGCCCCTTCGACCTTGTCACGGGCAATGGTTCGCCCGTGGAGGAGTATCGCCTGCGAGACGTGGTGCATGCGATCGAGACGGCAGCGGACGACAAGAAGGTGAAGGCGGTGGTCCTTGACCTCGACCAGTTCCTCGGCGGCGGGCAGGTTGCGCTGACCCGCGTGGGCGAGGCGCTGGACAAGGTGCGCGCGGCAAAGAAACCCGTGCTGGCCTTCGCCACCGCCTATACCGATGACGGCTATCAACTGGCCGCCCACGCGTCGGAAGTCTGGCTCAATCCCATTGGCGCGGTGATGATCGCCGGCCCCGGTGGTTCCCAGCTTTACTACAAGGGCCTGATCGACAAGCTGGGCATCAACGCGCATGTCTATCGCGTCGGCACCTATAAGAGCTTCGTCGAACCATTCACGCGCACCGATCAGTCCGAAGAGGCCCGCAACGCCATGCAGGCGGTCTATGGCGCAATCTGGCAGAATTGGCGCGACGATGTGGGCAAGGCACGGCCGCAGGCGAAAGTTGCCGCCTATGTGAAGGACCCTGTTGCCGCCTCGGTGGCGGCCAATGGCGATCTTGCCAAGGCGGCGTTGGCCGCTCGCCTGGTCGACAAGATCGGCGATGAAACAGCGTTCGGCAATCGCGTCGCGGCGCTGGCCGGAAAGGGCGACAAGACGAAGCCGGGCAGCTTCCGGGACATTGATTATGAGGCCTATGTGGCGGCCTATCCGGTCAAGGACAATGGCAAGATCGGCGTCATCACCATCGCGGGCAATATTGTGGATGGCGAGGCGGACCCCGGAACAGCGGGCGGCGACACCATCGCCAAACTGATCCACGACGCGCTGGCCGAAAAGGACCTCAAGGCCATCGTCCTGCGCGTCGATTCTCCGGGTGGGTCGGTGCTGGCCTCCGAACAGATCAGGCATGCCCTGCTGGATGCCAAGGCGCGCGGCCTGCCGATTGTCGCCTCCATGGGCAATGTGGCGGCGAGCGGGGGATATTGGGTATCGACCGCAGCGGACAGAATTATCGCGGAACCTTCCACCATCACCGGCTCCATCGGCGTGTTCGGAATATTGCCCAGCTTCGAGAATTCCCTGGCCAAGATCGGCGTCACCACGGACGGCGTCAGGACGACGCCGCTATCGGGCCAACCAGACCTGGCCGGGGGGGTCAGCGCCGAATTCGACGCGCTGGCGCAGGCTGGCGTTGAGGACATCTATCGCCGCTTCGTCGGCCTGGTCGCTCAGGCGCGAAAGATGCCGCCGCAGCGCGTGGACCAAATCGCGCAGGGGCGGATCTGGGACGGCGGAACGGCGCGGCAACTGGGCCTTGTGGACGGCTTTGGCTCATTGGACGATGCAATCGCGCAGGCAGCCGGACTTGCCGGAATGGACACCGCCAAGGCGCGGCCCGTGTTCATTGAGCAAAAACCCGACTATTTCACGCAGATGCTGGAGAAGTATGCCCATCGGGACGATGAGGAACGCACCGCCGCCCTGCCGCGCGACTGGCTGAGTAAGCAGGCCTGGATACAGCGGCATCTGGCTTTCCAGGCGGTGGGCGATGTTCAGGCGATGCTGACCGGCAGCGCCATTCGCGCGGATTGCCTGGAGTGCCGGAGTTTGGTGCCCAGGGCGATCGATGCACGCGCGACGCGGCGGCTGATCGATTACCTGATGGCGGCGATGTAATAGATATTATCGTCATTCCCGCGAAAGCGGGAACCCATCTATCCTCTTGGTTCAAAGTTGGAAATTGCTGCAAGTTGGGTCCCCGCTTTCGCGGGGATGACGAACAGATTAGAGCGACGAGCCTTTAATCTGCACCACATTCCGTTCGTGTCGAGCGAAGTCGAGACACGTTCGCGCCAACCCAGCGTCCCTCGACTTCGCTCGGGACGAACGGAGGGCGATTCCGATTTTCTGCAATTCGCTCTAGGCAATACTTGGTAAGAGCGGGAAGCGGGGAGCTTCTGTTGCCCGGTGCTCCCCAAACCGCTGGAATCCGCTTCTGTTGCCCGGTGGGTCCAACCGCGTTCTTTTTGGGTAATGTCAGGGCGTGAGCCCCTCAATTACGCAGCAAGAGCAAGAGCCTCGTTATCGTTGGCACTTGTAGGTTTTGAACAGTTTTACGGCTTACTCGGGCCGGGCGAAAATATCGTCTTTCAACACACGTCGATCCTGGTTCGGCCCCATCAGGAGGGGCTTCGCTATGGGAGAAGCCCTTTCTGGTGGAGCCGCCGGGTACTGCCCCCGGGTCCGCTGCGCCTATTACACGACACAATTTATCGCCATAGCCGGACAGGTCCGGCACCTCCCTATATAGGGCATCCGGGATGAATGAAAAGTGACCAGGGCGCGAAATCCATGTGCGCTTGTTCAGATCATTGGCGCGGAGCCATGTCCTCAGCCCGGTCTGCGGCCGCTTCTCCCTGTTCGCGGGTCTGTTCGGCCTTTTCCTCCAGAACATCGGCCTGATTTTCAAGCGCGCCGGCCGCCATCGCATTATCCATGACGTCGGCTTGGTCCTCCATCGTCTCGGCCTGGTTCTCCATCATGTCCGCCTGTGTTTCAGCAACATTCTCGATGGCGTTTTCCTGCTTGGTATCGCAGGCGCCAAGAGCGAGAATAGCGCCAAGCGCAAGACCAGTAATCATGACTTTCACGTCGGGAACCTCCTGTTGCCGCCAATCAGAACATGGCTAGGCGCACTAACAGGCTGCTGCCGCCCTTTGTTCCCTCCCCATCATCGGCTTACCGCATTTGCATCGGCGGGCAGGATCGCAGGGTGGGGCTATTTCTTCAGCAAATCCCGGATTTCCCGAAGCAGCACAACATCTTCGGGATCGGGCGCGGCGGCGGCCTCCTCCTTTGGAACGATCTTTCCTGCCTGCTTGACGATCAGGAAAATGATGAAGGCGAGAATCAGGAAATTGATGGCCACCGTCAGGAACTGGCCCCAGCCCAGGACAGCGACGCCAGCGGCCGTCAGGTCGGCATAGCTGCCTGGCGACCCCTTGAAGCCGGCGGGGATATCGCCAAGAGTGATGAAGTAATTGGAAAAGTCGAAACCGCCGAAAACATAGCCGACAACGGGCATGATGATGTCGTCGGTCAACGATTTGGTTATGGTGGCGAATGCGGCGCCGATGATGACCGCAACGGCGAGGTCGAGGACATTTCCCCGCGCGATGAAGTTCCGGAATTCTGCAAGCATTCTTTTCCTCCCAGTCAAAACGGCAAGATTGTTGCGAACAGGCAACCAGGTCCCTACTTTGCAGGCATTGCAACCAATCGCAACATGTCCTCCGGAGAATGAAATGTCCCACACTCGTTTTTCCTACGTACTGCTTGCGCCTGTCGCGGTGATTTCCCTGTCCGGCTGCGGCATCAACAGCGTTCCGGCGGCCGAAGAATCCGTGAAGGCCAAATGGGCGGACGTGCAGAACCAGTATCAGCGGCGGGCCGACCTCGTCCCCAATCTGGTCGCGGTGGTGAAGGGCTATGCGAAGCAGGAGCAGGATACGTTGACGAAAGTGACGGAGGCCCGCGCCAAGGCGACGTCGGTGCAGGTCAGCGCCAATGATTTGCAGGACCCGCAGAAGATGGCCGCGTTCCAGGCGGCGCAGAATGAGCTGGGCCAGTCGCTCGGCCGGTTACTGGTGTCCGTAGAGGCCTATCCGGACCTCAAGTCCAATGAGAATTTCCTAGCGCTGCAGAGCCAGCTTGAAGGCACGGAGAACCGCATCGCGGTTGCCCGGCGCGACTATAATGAGGCCGTGCGCGACTATAACACCCGCATCCGGACCTTCCCCGAGATGATCGGCGCAAAGCTGGTCCACGGCGCGCAGCCGATGACCCCGTTCGAAGCGACGACGGCCGGCGCGGAAGAAGCGCCGAAAGTGGACTTCGGGGGCTGATGCGCACATCAATGACGCTCTACCGCCTCTTTCTCTTTTTCGCGCTGCTTTGCCTGTCCGCAACGGCGCATGCGCAGAGCTTCCCCAAGCTGACCGGGCGCGTGGTCGATAACGCGAACCTGCTCGATCCCGCGCAGGAACAGGCGCTGACCGCAAAGCTGCAGGCGATCGAGGATGAGAGCGGGCGGCAGGTGGTGATCGCCACGCTGCCCGATCTTCAGGGCTATGACATTGCCGATTACGGCTATCAGCTCGGCCGCACCTGGGGGATCGGTCAGAAGGAGCAGAATGATGGCGCGCTGCTGATCGTCGCGCCCAATGAGCGCAAGGTGCGGATCGAAGTCGGCTATGGGCTGGAGGGCATTTTGACCGATGCCATGTCCAGCATCATCATCCAGCGCGCGATCCTGCCCCGGTTCAAGGCGAATGATTATCCCGGCGGGATTGCCGCAGGCATTGACGAGATCGGCAATCTGCTCGCCCTCCCACCTGACGAGGCCCGCGCGCGCGCCGTGGCCGCCGAGCAGCAGGCCGAGGAAAGGCAATCGTCCGGCAACAGTTTCATGCTGATCTTCTGGCTGTTCATCCTTCTGTTCCTGGTTCTGCCAATCATGCTTGGCAGCGCCTTTGGCGGACGGAAATACCGGCGGGGGCGAGGCCCGGTCGTGATCTGGGGTCCCGGCCTCGGCGGCGGATGGGGCAGCGGTAGCAGTGGCGGCTCAAGCTGGGGCGGCGGCGGCTTTTCCGGCGGCGGCGGCAGCTTTGGCGGCGGGGGCGCATCGGGGGGATGGTGATGCACAAGGTGAACCGGCTGACCCCGGAGGAACATGCGGAGGTCACGGCCGCCGTGACGCAGGCGGAACGGATGACCGACGGGGAAATCGTCACCATCGTCGCCGATCAGTCCGACAGCTATCATGATGCGGGGCTGCACTGGGCCGTTGCGGCGAGCTTTCTCAGCCTCTCTGTGGTCGCCATGTTTCCTGCCTGGTTCATGGACCGTGTGCACTGGCTGCTTGGCGGCGGATGGGAGCGGGACCTGCCTGCCGGGCTGACACTGACGTTGTTGCTGGGCCTGATGATCGCTGTTTTCCTTGCCGCGCGCTATCTGCTCGCAATCCGGCCGCTGCGGATGGCGGTGACGCCCAAGCGGACCAAGGCCCGCCGGGTGCGGCGCAAGGCCATCGCCTATTTCAAGGTCGGCGCGGAACGGCGGACCATGGGGCGTACGGGCATCCTCATCTATCTCTCGCTCGATGAGCACCGGGCCGAAATCGTCGCCGACGAAGCCATTGCCTCACGCGTGGGGCCCGAAGTCTGGGGGGAAGCGATGGTCGCCCTCATCGACCATGTTCGCGAGGGCCGACCCGGCAAGGGCATGGCGGAGGCGGTCCGGCAGGTCGGCGCGGTGCTGGCTGAGCATTTTCCCAAGAGCGACAGCAACCCCAATGAACTGCCCGACCGGCTGATCGAGTTGTAATTGCTTTTCCCAGAGGACATGATGACCACACCCGTTGAGACTATGTGGGAAGGCCGCTTCATCACCGTCAAGCGGGAGGGGACATGGGAATATGTCTCCCGCAGCCGGGGGATCACGGCCGCCGTCATCCTGGCGATCGAAGAGGCTGCGGATGGCCGTCACATCCTGCTGGTCGAGCAATATCGGGTGCCGTTGAAGGCGCGCTGCCTTGAGCTGCCCGCCGGTCTGATCGGGGATCACGACGCGGGCGAGGACCCGGCGGAGGCCGCCGCGCGGGAATTGGAGGAGGAGACCGGCTACCGCGCCGGGACCATGGAAAATCTCGGCCGCTTCTATAGTTCGCCGGGGATGGTGTCGGAAAGCTTCACGCTGTTCAAGGCGACCAGCCTCATAAAGACCGGCCCCGGCGGCGGGACGGACGGAGAAGACATCATCGTCCACCGGGTGCCGCTGGAAACGGTGGCCAATTACATCGCCGCCCAGCGCGCGGAGGGCATGGCGATGGATGTCAAGCTGTTGCTGTTGCTTGGGGCGGATGTGCTGCGGTAGCATCGGGGTAGTTATGATCTGCCCCCCGCTGAGTGGGAGATGAAACGTCCAAGTGACGCGGCAAGGGCAATGCCCATCGCTGGAAAAGAAATCGCGTTCGCAGGGAAGCGCTTTACAGATTAGATGTTTAGTCCCGGCATTTGATGGTGCATTGTTCAGCCAGGAATGGAAGGATGCGCTTTGGGTGACGTCATGGCACGTCCGCCATTTCATTGATAGCCATCACCGAAATCTTGCGGTTTGGCCACAGGCTCCAGCCGCGCCGCATCTTAAGGAAGA
>Ga0307412_10000281_pt1 | contig 32430 bp, 28 predicted proteins | sample DK1Cmetagenome_3_FD_203823 | JGI IMG/M metagenome (GOLD analysis project Ga0307412, IMG submission 203823) | Maize rhizosphere microbial communities from greenhouse at UC Davis, California, United States - DK15-C-1 | ecosystem: Host-associated > Plants > Roots > Rhizosphere > Soil | place: USA...
CGCCGGCGGCTTGCCGATATCAGGTGTCGTGGGACGTGCGCAGATCATGGATGCGCCGTTGCCCGGTGGCCTGGGTGGCACCTATGGCGGTAACGCCCTGGCGTGTGCGGCCGCGTTGGCGGTGATCGACACCTACGAGCAGGATCAATTGCTTGAGCGCGGCAAGGTACTGGCTGAGCGTTTGCGCCAAGGCCTGCTGCGCTTGCAGGCGCGTTTCCCACGTATCGGCGATGTGCGCGGTACCGGTTTCATGTTGGCCATCGAATTGATCAAGGATGATGAAGCGCGCAGTCCTGATGCCGAACTCACCCAACAACTGATCGATCAGGCCAGGGTCGGCGGGTTGTTGGTGATCAAATGTGGGGTGTACCGCAATGTGCTGCGTTTCCTTGCACCTCTGGTCACCGAGGAAAATCAGATCGACGAAGCCCTGGTCATTCTTGACGCCGCATTGTCGCGGGTATTGAGTTAATTCCCGGGCCCGGTCGGCGGTGATTTTGCGCCGACCGATTGCCTATGGAGCAAATGGATGCATCACGGGAGGCGACACACATGCACCTGACTGATTATCGCGCGCTGCTGATCGATTGCGACGAGGTCCTGGTCGATCGGGATTCGGGTATCTGGACAGCCTTGCAACCTTTGCTCGAAAGCCACCCGGGCGCGCCTGCGAGGGAGGAGGTGCTGGCGGAATTCGACGCAGCCGTTCGCGGGCTCTACCCGCGTTTTTCCGAGCTGGGCTTCAGTGGCCTGTTGTGCTTTGCCCACCGTCAGTTGGCCGAGCGCCTGAAGCTCAAGGCCAGCTGGGAGGAGGGCATGAGTTTTGCCCGGTCGGTCGGCACCTGGTCGCTGTTCGAAGACGCACCCGGTGCCATGTTGTACCTGCGCAAATTCTATCGACTGCTGGTGTACTGCGACCGTGACGCCGAAGACCGTGACAGCCTCTGCGAGCGTTTGGGCATTCCACCCGAGGACCTGCATTCACGGGCCAACAACCCGTTGGAAGACGAAGCCTGGTTGCTGGCGAACACGCTCCAGCCTGAGCACATCATGCAGGTGTCCAAGGCATGCGAGCGATTACAGAAGTCGGCGGGTTTATGCCTGATCCGTCGTGACCCGCAGCCCTCCACCGAAGAACAACCAGCCGACTTCTACATCACCAGCATGGCGGATCTGGTGGCCCAGCATCAGCTATCTTTGCGACGTTGAATTTGCTAAAACCACTATCACCTGAACGGCAATAATGGGGTACCCGATGGAAGGTTTAATCAAACTAGACCGCATTGATATCAGTATCCTTGTCGAGCTTCAGAAGGACGGTCGAATGACCAACGTCAGCCTTGCCGATGCCGTGGGGCTGTCCTCCAGCCCTTGCCTGCAGCGGGTCAAGCGCCTTGAGTCGGCCGGCTACATTTCCGGGTACAGAGCGCACCTGAACCTGGCGAAGATCACCGATTCGGTGACGGTTTTCACCGAGATCACCCTCAGTGACCATAAACGCGAAGACTTCGCCAAGTTTGAATCCAACATTCGCCTGGTCGATGAGGTACTTGAATGCCATTTGATCAGCGGTGGCTACGACTACCTGGTGCGTTTCATGACATGCAGCATCCAGCATTATCAAGAAGTGATCGAAGGGCTGCTGGACAAGAACATCGGTATTTCCAAATACTTCAGTTACATCGTTATCAAATCCCCGGTACTCAAGGACGGGGTGCCGCTGCGCAGGCTCTTGCGCCACTGATGCACTTGCCACAAGGGAGTACAGGCCGAGTCAAGTTCGGCCCGTCTCATCTCGTGAATCAGCGCCCGGGCGCCTTGTTCTCCACCAGACAGTTGCCGCCATCCACCACCATGACCTCACCGGTGATGTAGCTGGACTCAGCGGATGCCAGGAAAGCCACGAGCGCGGCGACTTCCTCGGGGCGTCCCGCCCGGCCGATCGGTGTGTAGCTCCCCGCGTGGGCTTCTTCGGCGGTGGTCGAGCCGGTAGCGATCCAGCCGGGCGCGACGCAGTTCACCGTGATTCCCTGCCGGGCCACTTCCAGCGCCAAGCCCATGCTCATCCCCACCATGGCCGCCTTCGCAGCGCTATAGGCAGCCTCGCCAGGGTTGCTGCACCGAGTGCCGGTGGTGGAGCTGATATTGACGATGCGTCCGTAATTGCGCGCCTGCATGCCGGGCAGGACGGCACGGGTCAGCAGGAACGCCGTTGTCAGGTTCCGGGCCAGCGACAGGTTCCACGTTTCCAGATCCATGGTCGCCACCTCGGCAAACGACTCCGGGCTGCCTTGCATGGCCATGCCCGCGTTGTTCACCAGCACATCGATCCGCCCCCACACGGACTCGGCCCACAGGCCGAACTCACGCACTTGTCGTTCATCGGTGAGGTCAAGGGCCCGTCCTTCGACTTCAAAGCCTTCGCCCCGCAGCTCTTCGACACGTTGCGCAATGCGCGCGCTGCTGGCGGTGACGATCAGCCTCGCACCGGCGGCACCCAGCCTCCGTGCGATCGCCATACCGATTCCCATCTCGCTGCCAACCCCGCTGATCAGTGCCACGGGATTCTTTCCGGTTGTGTCTGGCATGGCATTTTCCTGTCTGTTGTTGTGATTGCTACGGAGCAAGGCCGAGGGTGACAAGCGCTGCCGGCCAGTATTGCATCACGGAAACGATTTCTGACAAGAATGTCAGGAAGCGGTCAGTCTCCGGACACCTTCACTGTCTAGACTCTGTGGGTTGCCCCGCTTCCGAAGAGGAGATACCTGATGCGCTTGCTCATTGTCGAGGACGAAGAAAAAACCTCCTCCTATGTACATCGTGGCTTGAGCGAGCTCGGCTACATTGTCGATGTCGCGACGAATGGCATCGATGGCCTGCACTGTGCGTTGGAGATGGATTACGACGTGGTGATCCTCGATGTCATGTTGCCGGGCAAGGACGGCTACGGCGTGTTGCAGGGGCTGCGCCTGCACAAGAAGACCCCGGTCATCATGTTGTCTGCAAGGGGCACGGTGGATGATCGTGTCCGAGGGTTGCGAGAGGGGGCCGATGACTATCTGGGCAAGCCCTTTTCCTTTGCCGAACTGGTCGCTCGCGTCCAGGCATTGATCCGGCGACGCGCCGATGATGCGGCCGACCCCACGCACTTGCGCATCGACGACCTGGAGGTCGACCTGCAGGCTCGCAAGGTCACACGTGCCGGGTTGCGGTTGGACCTGACGGCCAAGGAATTCTGCCTGTTGAGCCTGCTCGCCCGGCACCAGGGCGAGATTCTTTCCAAATTGATGATTGCCGAGCAGGTCTGGGACATGAATTTCGACAGCGACGCCAATGTGGTCGAAGTGGCGATCAAGCGTGTGCGCGCCAAGGTTGACGCGCCATATCCGCGCAAGTTGCTGCATACCGTCCGCGGGATGGGCTATGTGCTGGAGAGCCGCGACGCGAGCGACAGGCAAGTCGGTGCGCTGTGATGAAGGGTTCGATAGCCAAGCGGCTCGCCCTGATGTTTGCCGTCGCGGTCATGCTCATCACCGCCGTCTGCGCGACGTTGTTGCGCTGCTCCTTGAAGCAATCGCTCGAAGACCAGATGCAGAACGAGCTGACCCTGCGCCATTCGGTTCTCGACCCGGTGCTCGCCAAATATGACTCTCCGGAATTCTGGGTGGGGCTGCGGCAAAAGCTCGACGGCCTGACACCCGCCGACGAACGCGTGCGCTATTGGGTCCTGGTCGACAATCCGACATACAGCTATGGCGGAGCGATGCCGGATGGCCTGGACTGGTCGACGCGTCCAGATGGATTTTCCAGCGTCGCGATACCTGGCCGGGACCGCCCAATGGTCCTGCTGGTCGAGACCATCGCCGCCATGGGCAGCCGCCCGGAGTTGCGTTTTATCGTGGGGCTGGACTCAACGCCCTTCATGAAGACCCTGGACCATTTCACCAAGACATTGGTCCTCACGTCGGCGCTGGGCGTGGTGCTGGTCGCACTGCTGGGCTATTGGATCGCGCGTTTCGGCCTGGGACCGGTCCGGCGCTTGAGCCGCCAGGCCAACAGCCTGCCGCCGGGGGACTCGAAACAACGCTTGGACACCGAGGCGCTGCCTGGGGAATTGCAGGAACTGGCGGTGTCGTTCAACGGCGCCCTGGCGCGCCAGGAAGCTGCCTGGTGCCAGCTCGAAGGATTCAACGCCAATGTCGCCCATGAGCTGCGCACGCCATTGACCAACCTGATCGGCCAGACCCAGGTCGCGCTGGCCCACGGACGAGATGTGAATGAGCTTCAGGACTTGCTGCAGTCGAACTTTGAAGAGCTGGAGCGGATGGGCACCATCGTCAATGACATGCTGTTCCTGGCGGGAGCGGAAAGCGGGCAGCGGGCCACTGAACTCAGCGACGTTTCGCTCTGCGAAGAGGCGTCGAAGACCGTGGAGTATTTGGAACCGGTCTTGCACGACAAACAGCTGAACGTGGTGATCCAAGGCGACATGCGGGTGCGTATCGACCGGCGTCTGTTCCACCGATCCCTGGCCAATCTGATCCAGAACGCCGCGCGATACGCGGTGCCGACCAGCACGATCACGGTGAGCCTGGTCAGCCATGGCATGCAGGCCCAGGTCAGCGTTTCCAATGCCGGTGAGCCCATTGAAAACGTGCATCTGGAGCGCCTGTTCGAGCGTTTCTACCGAGCCGACGCCGCGAGAGCCAAGAGTGACGCACATCATGGCCTGGGGCTCTCCATCGTGCGCGCGGTAGCCTCCATGCATGGAGGACGGGTTTTTGCCCATAGCAAGGACGGGGTCAACACCTTCGGTTTCTCTTTGACGAGCCAATCGGCGCGTTAGTCAACCTACCATCTCCATTGACCGGGCCTGCGTTTTCGCGAGCAGGCTCGCTCCCACCGTGGACCTGAGGTGTACGCGCCATTTGCGTATGCCACCAATGCCTGTGGGAGCGAGCTTGCTCGCGAAGACGGCGGCACATTCGGCATTGATGTGACAGAGCCACCGCTTTCGCGAGCAAGCCCGCTCTCACATTGGATCTCCAGCGAACCTGAAACTCATGCGCGCCACAGCCCCCTGTGGGAGCGGGCTTGCCCGCGAAGACGCCGGTATATCCAACATCCTCCTCGACTGAAACACCTCGCGAGCAAGCTCGCTCCTACACTCGGCCGTCGCGCTCGCGTTTGACATGTTCCTGTCAGTCACCGGTCACCTTGACGTCAGTGTCTCCCTCCTAGAGTGCAACCACCATCCCGGTCAGGACAGTGGAGTACACCATGAACATTCAAAACTTTTCGGTCGCCAGCCTGCTGGCAGTGATTACGTTGAGCGGTTCGCCTTTGTTTGCCAAGGAACAGACCCAGGTTCCGGCCTATGAATACGGCATGCCGCTGGACATTGCCCAGGCCGTTCGTATCGATGAGCCGAAATCAACCGTATGCGAAGTCGGGCAAGCAACGATGACCTACGTCGACACGCGCGGGCAGATTCGTCACGTCACCTTCCTTCAACAGACAGACGCCTGCGCCATTCAGTAAGCCCGGTCGCACCAGTTTGCCACCCAACCAAGGAACTCAATCATGTGGAATAGAGCAATCACCCCCGCAGGTGGCTTTCTGCACACCATCAGCCAGCTCATGAGGCGGACCCGGACGTTGACTGCCGGCGTCGCGCTCCTCAGTGCGATGAGCACCGAAGCGTCGGATCGTGCCGCGCCGAAACCCGACTGGTCGACCCACGACATGCCTTCCCAGAAGGGCCGGATTGTCCTCGTCACCGGCGGCACCAGCGGCATGGGCTATGAGGACGCGCTGGCCCTGGCGCGTGCGGGGGCCGAGGTCATCATCGCGGCGCGCAATCCGGAGCGGGGCGCGGACGCCATCAAGCGTATCCGCGAGGCCGTACCCGACGCCAAGTTGCAGTTCGAGTCCGTGGACCTGGCCAACCTGTCTTCGGTGCGCGGCCTGGCCGAGCGTCTCAACCAGCGGCTGCCGCGCCTGGACGTGTTGATCAACAATGCAGCCATCATGGCGCCGCCGGAGCGGGGCACCTCCGCCGATGGCTTCGAGCTTCAGTTGGCCACCAACTACCTCGGCCATTTCGCGCTGACCGGCCTGCTGGTTCCGCTCCTGCGGCAAAGCGACGATGCCCGGGTGGTGAGCCTTTCCAGCATCGCAGCCACGCGCGGTGCAATGAATTTCGATGACCTGCAGTCCGAGCAGAAATACGACCCTTACGCCGCCTACGCCCAGTCGAAACTGGCCATCTTGCAGTGGTCGTTCGCGTTGCAACGGCGCAGTGACGCACAGAAGTGGGGGATCCGCAGCATCGCCGCCCATCCCGGCGTGGCCGTCACCGAACTGATCGCCCGGGGGCCGGGCGTTAACAGTGAGTTCGGCCAGCGCTGGGCGAAGGATCGCGATGCGTACCACTCTGCGGCTCAAGGCGCGCTGCCCACCTTGTATGCGGCGACTGCCGAGCAGGCCGTTGGCGGTGCCTATTACGGACCGACCGGCGATGGCGAAAAACGCGGTCCGCTGGGGTTCGCCAAGACGCCACCGGCCGCGACCAACGAAGCGGATGCTGAACAACTCTGGACGACTTCCGAGCGCCTCACCGGCGTTACCTATCGCTGATCCTATCCAGGGCGCGGGCATCCGTCCCGCGCCGACCCCGTAGCCGTCTCCCTGGAGTTCCCATGAGTACAATTTCCTATCTGCACCGGCTGAGCCTTGCCCTCAACGCCCGCGACGGTGAACTGCGTCCGGCGCTGTGTGGCTTCCTGCTGTTCCTTTGCCTGTTCACCGGTTACTTCATGCTGCGTCCGATCCGCGAGTCGATGGGCATTGCGGCGGGCATGGAAAACCTGCAATGGCTATTCACCGCGACTTTCCTGGTCATGCTGGCAGCCGTTCCTTTATTCGCCTGGCTCGGTTCCCGGGTACCGCGGCTGCGCCTGATCGATTGGGTGTACGGCTTCTTTGGCATCAATCTGCTGATGTTCGTCGAGTTTTTCCAATTCCTGCCGGACAATGTCTGGCTCGCCCGGGTGTTTTACGTCTGGATATCGGTTTACAACCTGTTCGTCGTGTCGGTGGCGTGGAGCTTGATGGCGGATGTGTTCGACAGCGAGCAGGCCAAGCGTCTGTTTGCTTTTATCGCCGCCGGGGCCAGCGTCGGCGGCCTGTTGGGGCCGGCGCTGAGCGCGCTGTTGATCGACGCGGTGGGAGCGTCAGGCTTGATGCTGCTGGCGGCTGTGTTGCTCGGTGCCACCCTGGTGTTGAAACGGACCTTGATGAATTGGCGCGGACTGGGTGGGGCGGGGCGACCCGGTGCAGCACCTACGCAAAACCCGCGGCAGCCACTGGGCGGCAATCCGTTCAGTGGGATGGTCGCGGTGTTCAGATCGCCTTATCTGGTGGGGATCGCCGGTTTCGTGGTGCTGTTGGCGACAGTCAGCACCTTTCTCTATTTTGAGCAGGCGCGCCTGGTGGCCGAGCACTATCCGGACCGTGCATCGCAGGTTCGGATCTTCAGCACCCTCGATATCATCGTGCAGGCCGGCGCGTTGCTGTCCCAATTGTTCATCACCGGTCGCATCGCGCCGAGGCTGGGCGTGCGTGCCTTGCTGGCGGTCGTGCCGTTACTCATGTGCGTCGGTTTCCTGGGGCTCGCCCTGGCGCCAGGCTTTGCGCTGCTTGCAACGTTGATGATCGTGCGACGAATCGGTGAGTACGCGTTCGTCCGGCCGGGCAGGGAAATGCTGTTTGCGCCGCTGGATGCCGAGAGCAAATACAAGGCCAAGAACTTCATCGATACCGTGGTCTATCGCGCCGGCGATGCCGTGAGCGGTTGGGCCAAGAGCCTGCTCGACCAAGTGGGCCAGGGTGCAGGCGTGGCGGCGGTGGTGGGAGCGGGCTGCGCGCTGCTGTGGGGTTATCTGGGCTGGCAGTTGGGCCGGCAGGCGGATTATGCGGCTTTGCGCGAACTGCGCCTGGCGGCTATTTCGGCAAGAGCGTGAAGAACGTCATCTGAACGATTTTCCTCACGCTCGCTACGCTCGTTTGAACGTATGGACCAGCGCAGCCTCTGACACTAATGCAGGGCGAGCGCACGTCGCCCATTCCCGCTCGGAGGACAGGTTCACATGAAGATTCTAATGGTGCTTACATCCCACGATCAGTTGGGCGACACCGGCAAGAAGACGGGGTTCTGGCTGGAAGAGTTCGCCGCTCCGTACTACGTGTTTGTCGACGCCAAGGCGACGGTCACGCTTGCGTCTCCAAAGGGCGGGCAGCCACCACTGGACCCCAAGAGCGACGAGGAGAGTGCCCAGACCGACGCAACGCGCCGCTTTGCCACGGATACCCAGGCTCAAGCCGCATTGGCAAGCACGGTGCCGTTGGGCGAGGTTGATCCCTATGACTTCGATGCCGTGTTCTATCCGGGCGGCCATGGCCCCCTGTGGGACTTGGCCGAGGACACCGACTCCAAGACGCTTATCGAAGCCTTTTATGCCGCGAACAAACCCATCGCCGCCGTCTGTCACGCGCCGGGAGTGTTCAAGAACGTCAACGCACCGGATGGCCAGCCCGTGGTGAAAGGCAAGAAAGTCACAGGCTTCACCAACTCCGAGGAAGAAGCGGTGGGGCTGACCCAAGTGGTGCCGTTCCTGGTGGAAGACATGCTCAAGGCCAAAGGGGGCGAATACTCCAAAGGCGCGGATTGGGGAAGTTACGTCGTCGAGGATGGTCACCTGATCACTGGCCAGAACCCTGCCTCATCGGAAGCGGCGGCCCAGGCGCTGCTCAAGCGGCTGAAGCAGGAACTGAGCGCTTGAGGCGACTTCGTGGGGCGGCCTGCCGGTTCGCCCTTTGCCAGCGCGCTCAACGACGGGGGAGGATCGATCATGCAAGACCCTTTCAATTTAGCGCGCTTCGTCGAGGCGCAGCGCCCGGTATTCAGTCGCGTCATGGACGAACTGCGCGCCGGGCGGAAGGCGAGTCACTGGATGTGGTTCATCTTTCCGCAGTTGCAGGGGCTCGGTCGCTCTGAAATAGCCAGTCGATTCGCGATATCGGGCCTTGCCGAGGCTCGCGCATACCTGCAACACGCTGTGCTTGGGCCGCGACTGGAGGAAGCCGTGAACGCGGTTTTGCAGCACAGCGGCATCAGCGCCGAGCGGATCTTTGGCTCACCCGATGATTTGAAGTTTCGCTCCTGTCTTACGCTGTTCATCAACGCCCAGCCGGGATCTCCCCTGTATCAACAGGCGCTCGATCGGTTTTATTCGGGTGAGCCAGATCGCAGGACGCTCGATCTGCTTGGTCAGCAGGTGTGAAACGATCCATTTTCGCAAACCACCACAGCACGACCACTCCCAGAAGGACTGTCAGTCCAGCCAGGACCAGGATGACCTGCTGCGTCCCCAAAGGCGCCGCCAGCAGGGCCACCAGCAAGCCGGCCAGTGGCTGTGACAGGTTGTTGAGCAACGTGATCACCCCGACGGTCTTGCCGAAGTCCCGGGGCGGAATGACCCGTTGGCGGATAGTGCGCATGTAGACGTTGAACATCTTGTCGAAACCGACGATCAACAGGAAGCCCAGGACATAGCCCGACAGGTTTGGGCTCAGGCCACTGATCACCCCGCCAGCGGCGATCATCGAGTAGCCAATTGCGCCTGAGACGCGCAGGGGCAGGGCCACTCGCGCGAGGAACAGCAGGATAACGATGGTGGTTGCGGCGCCAGCCGCCTGCAAGCCGGCGTAGTGGTCCTTGCCAGCACCATACTCGCCAATCACCATGGCGGCCGAAGTGGCGAGGGTAACGCCGACGATCAGGTTGACGCCCACCGCCAGCGCGATGATTTTTTTCAGTTCCGCCAGGTTGCGGATATGCCCGAAGGCGATCCGCAGGGGCTGTAGCCAGATGTCCTGATGCTGCTCGTACACTTGCAGGCTGACCCGGCTGAGTCGTTGCCATACCCGCATGCCCAGGTCGGCGAGCAGGAACAGCGCGGCGACCCACAGCACCACCCAGTGCCAAGCCCAGATCTCCAACAGCATTGCCGCCACCAACGGCCCGAGGACCAGCCCGGTCTGGTCGGCAATTTGCGAATAGGACAAGGTCTTGGTGTAGCTGTAATGCCGGAAGACATGCGGCATCAGCACTTCGCGGGCCATGATGCCTTGGGTGGTCAGCACGCCGCAGGCGGCTGAAAGCATTACGACCCAGGCGATGCCGCCAAAAACGCCGTAGAGCGCTATCGCCAACAGGCCAAGCAGCGCCCGATAGACTTGGCTGATGTGCAGGATTCTGATCGGCGAATACTTGTCGCACAGGGCACCGCACAGTGGGAAAGCGAGAAAGCGCGGCAGCGATTCGACGAAGAACGCCAACCCGGCCCATGAAGCGCTGTTGGTGGTCTGGAACACTACCAACGGTACGATGAACAACAGGATCTGGTCCGCCAGCCTCGAAAGAAACAGCGAGATGAAAAAAGCCAGGTAATCCTTTCGCATGAAGACATCCAGTGGTGGGCGACGCAGCGAACAGCTAGCAGACGGTGATGTTCTGTCCTTGAACCCATGCGTTAACGGTTGAACGAGAGCTTGGTTATAGCAGTCATTCCTGAGAACTGCCTATAGGACGGATGACCCAGGCACCTGAGCTGATGGCCCTCGAAAGTCCTCAAACCCAGCGTTAAATGCCAGAATCTCCCAGTCAGATCGTTTTGGAGACCACCATGCTTCACGCATTCGAACAACGGCTCGACCCTTTCCCGCCCGACGAAGTCCCGCCGCCACCTGACGGTCTGGCCCGGTTTCTGTGGGCCTGCACCCGGGGCGCTCGCGGTTACATTCTGGCGTTCGCGCTGCTCAGCGCCGGTGTGTCGATCTACGAAGCCTGGCTGTTTTCTTTCCTCGGGCAAGTGGTGGACCTGCTCTCCACCTGGCAGTCAGGTGACGATGCGGCCGGGCAGGAAAGCCGGGTGTTGTGGGGAATCGGCATCATGCTGGTCACCAGCATTGTCCTGGTCGCGTTGCGTACGATGGTTCAGCACCAGGTATTGGCGATCAATCTGCCGTTGCGGCTGCGCTGGGATTTTCATCGACTGATGTTGCGACAAAGCCTTTCGTTCTTCTCCGACGAGTTCTCCGGCCGGGTGACCACTAAGGTGATGCAGACGGCGCTGTCCGTGCGCGAGGTGCTGTTCACACTCATTGAGATCATTCCCGGGATCGGCGTGTACTTCATCGCAATCATCGCGTTGGCCGGCGGATTTGATTTGAAGCTGATGCTGCCTTTCATCGCCTGGGTGGTCTTGTTCGGTATTGCCATGCGCTACTTCGTGCCGCGCCTGGAGAAAGTCGGGCAGGAACAGGCCAACGCGCGATCCTCCATGACCGGACGTATCTCCGATGCCTACACCAACATCACCACGGTGAAGCTGTTTTCCCATTCCAAGCGCGAAGCGCATTTCGCCCGCGCAGCCATGGAGGATTTCAAGCAGACCGGTTTTCGCCAGATGCGTCTGGTCAGCCAGTTCGAGATCGTCAACCAGGCCTTGGTGGTCGCGTTGATCATGGGCTCGGGCGGTTATGCCCTGTGGCTGTGGCATCAAGGCGAAGTGGGCACAGGCGCCGTCGCGGCGATCACGGCCATGGCGTTGCGCATCAACGGCATGTCGCACTGGATCATGTGGCAAATGACCTCGCTGTTCGAGAACATCGGCACCGTGCAGGATGGCATGGCGACCTTGACTCGCGGCCCCAAGGTGCAAGACGCGCCGGACGCCGGCGTGTTGGTGACTACCGGCGGTGCGGTAACGTTCGATAACGTGAGCTTCAATTACAACGGCGAACGCCAGGTCCTCGATGGCCTGAGCCTGAGCATTCGCCCGGGCGAAAAGATCGGCCTGGTAGGCCGCTCCGGCGCAGGGAAATCCACGCTGATCAATTTGCTGCTGCGTTTCTACGACGTGGACAGCGGCCAAATCCGGATCGACGGGCAGAACATCGCCCATGTCACCCAGGACAGCCTGCGCAGTGCCATCGGCATGGTCACCCAGGATACGTCGCTGTTGCACCGCTCCATCCGCGACAACATCGCCTATGGCCGCCCTGACGCGACCGATGAGCAGATTCGCAGCGCCGCCGCCAGCGCCCAAGCCGATGGATTCATCAACCAACTGAGCGACAAGCAAGGCCACTCCGGCTACGACACCCTCGTCGGGGAGCGCGGCATCAAGCTTTCCGGCGGCCAGCGTCAACGCATCGCAATCGCCCGGGTGATGCTCAAGAATGCCCCGATCCTGCTATTGGACGAGGCCACCAGCGCACTGGATTCAGAAGTCGAAGTGGCAATCCAGGAAAGCCTCGATGAAATGATGAAGGGCAAGACCGTGATCGCCATTGCCCACCGACTGTCGACGATCGCGGCCATGGACAGGCTCATCGTCATGGATGAGGGACGCATCATCGAGCAAGGCACCCACGCTGAGTTGCTTGGGAAGAATGGGACCTATGCGCGGCTTTGGCATCACCAGAGTGGCGGTTTCCTGGGTGAAGATCAGGGTGTGGTTGAGGCGGTGGAGTAGGCAAGAGTGTACAAGCCATTAAAGATTAAGACTGCCGACAGCAACCGCCGTGATTCAAGGGTGCGCAATCCTTCGCCAAAGGTAAAAATGCAAAAAATGAGATTTACATCTATGCGTCGAAGCGGATATGAGGCGGCGCCGAAAGCTCTTGGACTTGGCTCCAGCTGATGTCGAAGCGAGCCAGGAATTTTCGGATTCGATCGGAATCGTTGGGCGATGCCTTGGCTGTCCGGCTATGGGCGAAAAGCTTGCGCCCGGCATCCGCCTGGCTTGTCGCCGTGCGGCACACCGTCAAGACTGATTCCAGTTGCAGGCGATCGAACAGGTCGATCTCTAGCCCAGCGTTGGCCAAATGCTCGGACAATGGATCGAAAGATGCCGGCAATTGCCAGTCTTGGCGCAGTCGCTCCAATTCGTCCTCAACTAGCGCCATGTCGATGCGACCGCTATCCGCCAGGGTGGCCATGCGCGTGATCGACGCAGAGAGTTGTCTGAAATTTCCAGACCAGTTGGCGTCCCTGCTGGTGGCGAAGGACAAATACCGGCGCCGGGCTTCGGCGTTGAAACGAACCCTGTGGCCATGGTCCCTGGCATATCGCAGCAGCTCGAAATCGATGTTCGGCTCGATGTCCTCGCTGCGGTTGGCCAGGCCAGGCAACACGAACGTCCAAATATTGATCCTGGCGAGCAGATCCTCGCGGAATTGGCCTTCTAGGACACGCGCCTGCAGATCCCGATTGGTACCGGCGATCAAAGTGAAGTCAGACTCGACTTCTTTATCGGAGCCCATCGGCAAGAATCTTTTTTCCTCGATTGCCTTCAGGAGCATCGCTTGCTCATCGAGCGGCAACTCGCCGATCTCGTCGAGGAACAACACGCCCTTGTGTGCCGAGCGCAACAAACCTTCTCGCGCCTGTTGTGCGCCGGTGAACGCGCCTTTGGTATGGCCAAACAGCGTCGACATCGCGGTATCGCCGCGCAGGGTGGCGCAGTTGACCTCGACGAACGCGCCATCGACCTGGTGGCGACCACGCTTGAGTTCGTAGATCTGCCGCGCCAGAAACGATTTTCCCGCCCCCGTGGGGCCGCTTATCAGGATGGGAGCCCGGGACCGAGCGGCGACCCGTTCAATCTGCTCGATGGTCCGGTTGAAAGCCGCGTTGCGTGTCGCAATGCCGGACTTGAGCAACTCCGTGCCTTGCAGGCGTTCAGCCTGGAATCGCTTGGCGATCTGGTCGTAGCGCTGCAGGTCGAGATCGGTGACGACGTGTCTGCCTGCCGGGGCAGAATCGTCCTCCCGCGCGCCACTGGGTTGGGTCTGTATCAGTTTGGCGGGGATGTGACGGGACTCGGCCAGCAGGAACCAGACGATCTGCTGGACGTGAGTTCCCGTGGTGATGTGGACAAGGTAATCCTCGCTGGCGGTGTCAAACGGATAGCCGGCCGCGAAGTCATGCAGCGACGCATACACCTCCTCGAAATCCCAGGGATTTTGCAGCGCCATGGGGTGCAGGCGAACCTCGGTTTCAGGCGACACCTGGGCGATATCCGCAACAACTTTCAGGGCAAGATCGGTATCCCAGCGCGCTTCGCCGTGAATCAATTCAAGGCGGTGGATCAGCAGGTCGGGCTGTTGGCACAGCGAGAGGGTCGGGCGCCATTTGTTCCAGCGTTGCGAACCTTTTCCCACGCGGTCGAGCTTCGATCCTAGAATTCCGATGGCGACTGTTCTTTTGGCGGGCATTAAAACTATCCTGAAAAATATGCATCGATAGCAAAGTATAGGTTTTCATGGATCTGTCGGATAGCAATGCGGCGTAGAGCGTTTGCCAAGCTCTAATAAATCGTTAAATATCAGCGAGATAACAAATTCATGAGCTGCTCGCATCGAAGTTGGCATGCCACTCGCTATAGAGCTCCCACACAAAAATACAGGAGCGAAACAATGACCACTCAAACCTACCAACTGCTTGAAGTCGAAAACGGCAAGCCCATCAAGATGTGGACCCGAGGCGTACCGGTTGAGCCGGAGGCCAGGCAACAGTTGATGAACACCGCCCAGATGCCGTTCGTGTTCAAGCACATGGCGGTCATGCCCGATGTTCATTTGGGGAAAGGCTCGACGATCGGCAGCGTGATCCCGACCAAGGGCGCGGTGATTCCCGCAGCCGTCGGGGTGGACCTTGGGTGCGGAATGTCGGCAGTGCGCACCTCGCTTCGCGCCGCGGACCTTCCCGACAACCTGTTTGGCCTGCGTACGGCCATCGAGAAAGCTGTTCCGCACGGACGCACTTCCGGGCGCAACGGCCGTGACAAAGGGGCCTGGGAAACGCCGCCGCAGATTGTCGATCAGGCCTGGTCGGCGCTTGAAGGCCGGTTCGACCTCATCACCGACAAGCACCCGCGCCTGAAAAAAACCAACAACCACAAACACCTCGGGACGTTGGGCACCGGCAACCATTTCGTCGAGGTGTGCCTGGACGAAGCCGACCACGTCTGGGTGATGCTGCACACCGGCTCCCGTGGCGTAGGGAATATGATCGGTACTTACTTCATCGAGAAGGCCCGCGAGGAGATGCGCAAGCACATGGTCAACTTGCCTGACCGGGACCTGGCCTACCTGCGCGAAGGCACGTCTAGCTTCGATGACTACGTCGAGGCCGTTGAATGGGCCCAGGACTTCGCCAAGCAGAACCGCGCGGTCATGATGCTCGCGGTGCTCGACGCCGTGCGATCGATCATCACCAAGCCTTTCGAGTCCCGGCTGATCGCCGTCGACTGCCACCATAACTATGTGGAGCGGGGCACCTACTTCGGAGAGGACATTTTGCTGACCCGCAAAGGCGCCGTCTCTGCACAGAAGGGGCAGATGGGGATCATTCCCGGATCGATGGGCGCCAAGAGTTTCATTGTGCGCGGGCTGGGAAACGAGGAAGCATTCTGCAGTTGCTCACACGGCGCAGGCCGGGTGATGAGCCGTACCAAGGCGAAGGCTGTGTTTACTGTCGAGGACCAGGTGCGGGCAACCGCCCATGTCGAGTGCCGCAAGGATGAAGCTGTCATCGACGAAATCCCGATGGCCTACAAGGACATTGACGCGGAAATGGCGGCCCAGCGCGATTTGGTGGAAGTGGTCCATACCTTGCGCCAAGTCGTTTGTGTGAAGGGCTGATCGATGAGCCAGGAGCTGATTCTGATCGACGGCACCCAGGGAGGAGGGCAGGTGCTTCGTACAGCCCTCAGCCTTTCCATCATCACCGGTCGAGCGTTCCGAATGACGGGGATACGCGGCAAGCGCTCCCGTCCCGGATTGTTGCGCCAGCACCTGACCGCGGTGCGAGCCGCGACTGAGATTTGTGGCGCCAGGATCCTCGGGGCGGAACTCAACTCGACAGCCATTGAATTCCGGCCCGGGAGCGTAAGGGCAGGGGACTATTCATTTGCGATCGGGACCGCCGGCAGCACGATGCTGGTGTTGCAGACCCTGCTACCTGCGCTACTGCAAGCGGACGGACCCAGTACGGTCCGGATCAGCGGAGGGACACATAATCCGGCAGCACCGCCCTTCGATTTCATCCAGAAGGCCTGGTTGCCCCTGATCCAGGGCATGGGGGCGCAAGTGGAACTGACGCTGGTCAAGCATGGTTTCGTGCCCGGAGGAGGCGGCTTGGTGGAAGCCACCGTACGACCTTCGGTTCTCCAGCCGCTGGCGTTGGATGGCGAAAGGGAACCTGTCACCATCGTCTCGGCCGAGGCGCTGGTTTCGGCTCTTCCTGCCTCGGTTGGCAACCGAGAAATTGATCGATTCGCGACAAGGCTCGGGCTGGAGCGGCGCCGTCTGTCCGTCACCGACCTGGGTGAACAGGCGGGGCCAGGTAATGTCGTGTCGATCACCGCCATGAAAGCTGGGATTACCGAGGTGTTCACCGGTATCGGACAAGAACGCCTGCGGGCGGAGCAGGTCGCTGACGAGGTAATCGACGAATTCACAGCGTGGGCTCAATCGAATTCAGCGGTAGGCAATCACTTGGCGGATCAACTGATGTTGCCCATGGCAATTGCCGGTGCGGGCAAACTTTCCACCGTGCGCTTGAGCAATCACATCCGAACGAATGCTGCTGTTATCCAACAGTTCATCGATGTCGATGTGCGGCTGACCGAGCGTGGCAATCAGGCCAGCATCGCCGTTGGGCCACAAGCTCGCTAGACGGTTTCCAGTCATCCCGTTGAATCAACATCCGGTTCAGCGCCTATCGTTTGTGTCGCGTCAAACCACGGTTCTACGTTTACACTTGATGGCCACGCCCCCAAGGAACGTCCCCGGTGAACCTCAACGACGCCAGTTTCGAAGAACTGCTCAACGCTTTGCATGACGGCGTCTACATCACCGATGGCGACGGCAAGACGCTGAAAGTCAATCAAGCCTATGAGCGCCTGACCGGGCTCAGCGGCGCGGATCTCATCGGCCGCTCCATGCAGGAACTGGTGAACGAGGGGGTCATCTCGCAATCGGCCACCTTGCGGGTATTGCAGGGTGGTCGGCCGGTGTCGGTGATGCAGAGCCTGAGCCAGGGCAAGAAATTGCTCGTCAGCGCCACGCCGATTCTCGACGCGGGAAAGCGGATCTCATACGTGGTCAGTACCGTGCGCGACATGACGGAACTGCTGCGCATGAAGCATGAGCGCGATGAGCTGCAACAGCTCAAACAACTGCGCAACAGCACCGCAAAACTCCATGCCGGCCAACGGGATAACCTCCTGCGTTCGCCGCTGATGGCCGATCAGGAGATGTCCGGCCGCGTTCTCTCGCTGGCTCGCCAGGTTGCCAACAGCACGGTCAAGGTCTTGCTCCAAGGTGAAACCGGCGTCGGCAAGACCCTCGTCGCGCAATTCATCCATAACGCCAGCCCCCGAGCCAGCGAACCCTTTCTCGCGCTCAACTGCGGCGCACTGCCCGAGAACCTGATCGAAGCGGAGCTGTTTGGTTATGTACCCGGAGCGTTCACCGGCGCAGGTCCAAAAGGCAAGCGTGGCCTGCTGGAGCTGGCCCACCACGGCACGTTGTTTCTCGATGAAATCGGCGATTTGCCATTGCCGGTGCAGGTCAAGTTGCTGAAGGTGATCGAAGAAAACCGCTTCATTCCTGTTGGTGGCCTGGAGCTGAAGGAGGTCGATGTGCGCATCATCAGCGCCACCCACCATGACCTCAAGCAGCAGGTGGCGCAGGGGCGTTTTCGGGCTGACCTGTATTACCGACTCAACGTGGTGCCGATCCACATTCCGGCACTGCGCGAGCGTCGCGAGGAAATTGCGCCGCTCCTGCATTACTACCTAGACAGGTTCAACAGCCGTTATGAGCGCCAAGTCCAATGGAGTCTCGAGGCCCTCGACTTGATGTGCGACTACGACTGGCCCGGCAACATCCGCGAACTGATCAACCTGGTCGAGCGGCTGGTGGTGACCAATCAGACCGGGACTGTCGAGGCGCTTGATATGCCGGAAGAGATCCTCGATCTCAATCCACCCAACGCCAACGACACGGGTTTACCACTGCGCAAGGTATTGGAAAATGCCGAGCGCAGCGCGATTCGTGCCGCGCTGCTTGCGCACAAGACCACGCGCCTTGCGGCCAAGGCATTGGGGGTGAGCCAGGCGACCGTGGTGCAGAAAATGAAACGCTGGGAACAGTCTGATTAGGATTCTGATCGGCCCCGGATAAATCGATCAGAAAACTAATCGGCACTGGTCCGTAAAAACCCTCCTGCTTTCGTGAAAATCCCGCAAAACCCCGTCCAATAAGGGCCTTGTGGGCATTGGCACGCCTTTCGCTATCTCCTGTGGCACGTCTTCCAATAAAACAACATCAACTGGACGAGCCCGATGAATATCTCTGCTTTCAAAATCGCTAACAAATTGATTACCGGACCTGGCGCAATCGAGCAGCTTTGCGCGGAACTGACGCGCCTGGAGGTCAAGAATCCACTGATCGTCACAGACGTCATCCTGGTGAATTCCGGCACCGTTGACCTCGCGCTCGCACAACTCGGCGATCGCCCCTACGGCATTTTCGATCAGGTCAAGCCGGAGCCTGAAGTGGCCATCGTGGAAGAGTGCACCCGTGCTTATCGCGAGGGCGGCCACGATGGATTGATCGCCGTGGGTGGCGGCAGCGCCATCGATATCGCCAAGGGCGTCGCGGCGTATGCCGGGCATGCCGGCCCGCTGAGCGAACTGTTCGGTGTCGATCTGGTGAAGCGCAAAGGCCCTGCGTTGATTGCCATCCCGACGACCGCAGGCACCGGATCGGAAGTGACCAACGTCGCGATTTTTTCCGACAAGCAAGCGCAGTTGAAGAAAGGCATCGTCAGCGACTACCTGCTGCCCGACGTGGCCTTGGTCAGCCCGGCCATGACGTTGACCTGCCCGCGCAGTGTGACGGCGGCCAGTGGTGTCGATGCGCTGGTGCATGCCGTCGAGTCGTATATTTCGGTGAACGCTTCGCCCATCACCGATGCCATCGCCCTGGGCGCGATCAAGCTGATCGCCAAGGCGCTGCCGAAGGCTTATGCCAATCCAACCAACCTGCGGGCTCGGGAAGACATGGCCACCGCAAGCCTGATGGCCGGCATGGCGTTCGGCAATGCGGGGGTAGGGGCAGTGCATGCGCTGGCGTACCCGTTGGGCGGGCGGTTCAACATTGCCCACGGCGTCAGCAACGCCTTGCTGCTGCCGTACGTGATGGAATGGAACAAGACAGCCTGCGTCGAGCGTTTTCGCGACATCGCCGAAGCCATGGGCCTGCGCGTTGCGAGCCTGAGCGACAAGGATGCCGCAGATCAGGCTGTCAACGCCATGGCCGATCTATGTGCCGCCGTGGATATCCCCTCCGGCCTGCGCAGTTTTAACGTGCCCGAGGATGCCATCCCGGCGATGGCCGAAGAGGCCAGCAAGATCGACCGCCTGATGCGCAACAACCCGCGCAAGCTGACCGCCGCCGACATCGAGAAGATCTATCGCGCCGCCTATTGATCTGCGTCACCCACGACTCCGGTAGTACCGGAGCGTGCGCCCGTACAAAACCAATAAAACAGGTGAACTCAATGTCTGACACTCCTGCGCAACGGAGCGAAAGCCCGTACATCCCGCTGGGTCCTTTCAAGGTCCGGCTACCCTTTATTCACTACAAGATCGAGCTTCCGGACTATCTCCAGGGCCTGCTGATGTGCGCCGTGGACTTGGCCGCCATTCCGCTGATGACCGAACTGCTGGGCATGCCTTTTGAGGTCGCGCTCGCCGTCGTGATGCTCAACGGTTTGCTGTACCTCGCGCACCATTTGCTCGGCGACCCGACCGTGCCTGGCTGGATCACTCCGGCGGTGCCGTTGTTGATGGCGTACTGTGCGCAATTCCCGATGGGCCCGGAGCGTGTCCACGCGCTGATTGCCTTCCAGTTGATGTTGGGGATTTTTTCAATCGCCCTGGGGGCGACCGGCATGGCCAAGAAAGTGGTGGAATATGTGCCCTCGGCGATCAAATCGGGGATTATCGTCGGCGCCGGCTTGAGTGCGGTGATCGCAGTATTCCAGGTCGGCGGTAAATTCAATGTGCTGCCCTGGACCATTTCCATTGCGGTCGGTATTGCCTTCTATTTGATCTTTTCCCAGCACTTCAACGAGCTCAAGCAACGCAACCGTTTCTGGTGGAACTTCGCCAAGCTCGGCATCTTGCCGATCGTATTGTTGGCCGTGGTGATCGCCCCGTTGTTCGGAGAAGCGCCATGGCCAACCCTCCAGTGGGGCATCAGCCAACCGGATTTCGCTGGCCTGTGGAACAACTACACGGTATTTGGCCTGGGCATGCCGCCGCTCTCCATGTTCATCTCCGCGCTGCCGACCATGCTGGCGGCCTACATCATCGTATTCGGTGACGTGCTCAGCGCGAAATCGCTCCTCGACGAAGCTGAAACCGTCCGCACTGACGAAGTGGTCGATTACAACGCCGACCGCGCCCACCTGATCTTCGGCGCACGCAACGCATTCATGAGCATCTTCGGCCCGGATGTCGCCATGTGCGGCCCGAAATGGGCGGCGATGCTGGTGGTGGTGATCGAGCGTTTCAAGGGCGGGCCGAAGGCGATGAAATCGATCATCGGCGGTGTCGGGTCGTTCCGCTGGGGGACCAACAGCGGCCTCCTTTTATTACCGGTTGTCACATTGGTCCAGCCGATTCTCGGCGTTGCCCTGTCACTGACGCTGCTGATCCAGGGTTACGTGAGCGTACGCCTAGGCATTCTTGAAGCGCGTAGCCAGCGCGACCTGGGCATCGCCGGCGTGATTGGCGCGGTACTGGCGATCAAAGGCGCGAGCTGGGCATTCGGGGTTGGCGTTGTGTTGTGCTTGCTGATTTATGGCAAGAATTTCTTCAAGGGGGAGGTGGATGGGACGTTTGCCAAGGATTTGAAGGCGGCGGATACCAAGCCGGGCAGGGATGTCGAGCTGCTTGCGGCGAACAAGCGGGTAGTGGGGGAGGCTATGGCTGATTGATCGGGCTGGTATGCCCTGAACGGTATGGACGCGAGGCGCATTTGTCGTGCGCCTTGATAATCACGGAAACTTAAAAGGAAAACGTCATGACCACTGCAATTCCCACAATGGATGAACTACTGAAGGACGCGCCTTCCAACTGGGGCAAATGGGGAGCGGAGGACGAAGTTGGCTCGCTGAATTACCTGACCGCGCAAGAAGTCATGCGCGGGGTTGCGCATATCAAGAAGGGAAGTGTTTTTACCTTGCAGCGCATGATCGGGAATCCTGCTGGCGATCCGGTTTGGCCAGGCCGTACACCGGCGGAACGCACCATGATTCTCGATGAGTCGAGTTGGGACGATAATCATGGCCCTTGTTACCCCGGTGGTTTGCATTACGCCGATGACAAGATCGATGCGTTTCTGCAAGGGTCCACGCAATATGATGCGCTTGGCCACCTCTGGTACGGCGGAAAAATATGGAACGGCTACGACGCGCGCACAACCGTGGGTGGCCTCGACAAGGCCAGTGTCGCGCCGATCGGTGAGCGAGGAGTCGTCGGGCGCGGCGTACTGCTGGACATGGCAAGGCATCGTGGCAAACGCATGCTCGACAAAGGTGAAACATTTACCCATATCGATCTGGAAGCATGCGCAAAGGCTCAAGGCCATACGATCGAGCCCCACGACATCCTGATTATCAGGACTAATTTCCTTCAGGCTTTCTATGAACAGGGCGAGTCGTTCTACGACGGATTCTGCGAGCCGGGTCTTACGTATTCGGAGGAACTTGTCCAATGGTTCCACGACAAGGAAATTCCAAACCTTGTCACCGATACCATCGCCAACGAAGTCACGACCGACCCGGTATCAGGTGTGGCGCTGCCTCTGCATTGTGCCTTGATGCGTAATCTTGGCATCGCCTTTACAGAGATCTGTGACCTGGAAAAGCTGGCCGAAAGTTGTGCCGAAGACGGGCAGTACGCATTTCTCTATGTGGCTGCACCGCTTAAGGTGCATCGCGCTACCGGATCACCGGTCAATCCGGTGGTGATTAAATAGTCTTTGTGTGCTGGGGCAGGTTTGGTCCTGCCTCAGTGTGCTTTGAGCGGCTGGGGATCTTTCTCATATGCAGAATGCTGCTAGATCCCGCTCGACTTTGCGGGTGTTTATACGTTATCCCCCGATGCATTTATTACGCCGCGTCACAAATGATGTTCCCGTCCCTGTATTTATGCATTCAAGACAACATTCTAAAGTCCACTCCACTTGCCGCCTATCACTTCGATGGGGGACGAACTGGAGACTTTTGCATGCCTTTCATCAGCGTTCGTATCACCCGCGATGGCGTTACCAATGAACAGAAAGCTCAGGTAATCGCCGAAATCACCCAGACCATGCAGACCGTCCTCAACAAGGACCCGCATCTCACTCATATCGTGATCGAGGAGGTGGATACCGATAACTGGGGCTATGCGGGCATCACCACCACCGAGTACCGCAAAAATCTGGCGGAATCTAAATCGTGACTCGGCCCGTCAAAATCGACTTTGTGTCGGATGTCGTGTGCCCGTGGTGCGCGCTTGGCGCCACGGCGCTGGAGCAGGCCATAGCGAATCTCGCTGGCGAAGTCGCCGTCGAGCTGACGTTCAAACCCTTCGAATTGAACCCGGATATGCCGGTCGAGGGCGAGCACGCAGTCAAGCACATGATGCGCAAATATGGTCGCAGTGCTGAAGAGGTAGCCTCTCGCAATGAAATGGTGATCGCCCGTGGCGAGGCCATCGGCTTTCATTTCGATCTGGAAAAACGCAGTCATTTCTACAACACCTTCGACGCCCATCGCCTTCTGCTTTGGGCGGTAAAGGAAGGTCGCCAGATCGAGCTGAAGAAAATCCTGCTCAAGGCGTATTTCACCGACGGCCACAACCCCAGCAACCACGAAACCCTAGTACGTCTGGCCGGTGAAGCAGGACTTTCCACCACCCGCGCTCGCGAGGTGTTGGCAACCGGGATGTTCGCCATCGAAGTCCGTGAGCTCGAGAGCTTCTATCGCGAGGGCGGGATCAATTCGATCCCGGCCATGGTGCTGAACGGTCGTCAGTTGGTGGCTGGATCACAGTCAGTTGAACAATACGAAGAAGCCCTACGGCAGATGGCGCGAGGGCCGGCTACTGCCTGATGGCTTAGCTTATTTACTTAATTCGCATTCATTAATTATCAGGAAATTATCATGAGCAATTCAAAAAAAGTCGTTGTGGTGACTGGCGCATCCCAAGGTCTGGGCGCAGGCATCGTCGCGGGTTTCCGAAAACTGGGTTACCAGGTCATCGCGACGTCGCGCTCGATCAAGCCATCCACCGATCCGGACATCCTGACGGTAGTCGGTGACATTTCTGATCCGGCCACTGCCGAGCGCATCATCCGGGAAGGCGTGGCTCGCTTCGGCCGCATCGACACCTTGGTGAACAACGCCGGGATCTTCCTGGCTAAGCCTTTCACCCAATTCACCGGTGAAGAATATGCTAACAACGTTGCCACTAACATGGGCAGCTTCTTCTACATGTCGCAGCAGGCCATCGCCCAGATGGAAAAACAAGGCCAAGGTGGTCATGTGGTCAGCATCACCACCACGCTGGCCGACCACGCTATCGATGGCGTACCTTCAGTACTGGCATCGCTGACCAAGGGCGGCATGAACGCAGCCACCAAATCCCTGGCAATCGAGTATGCCAAGCGTGGCATCCGCGTCAACGCCGTATCCCCAGGTATCATCAAGACCCCGATGCATGGTGAAGAAACCCACGCAGCTCTGGGCAGCCTGCACCCAGTCGGCCACATGGGCGAAATCGCCGACATCGTCGGGGCCGTTCTGTACCTGGACAGCGCCGCATTCGTGACCGGGGAAATCCTGCACGTCGACGGCGGCCAAAGCGCCGGTCACTGATAACGGAAGTTCGCTAGGCCGTACAAAGCGGGCGACGGTTGGAAGCGATTCATTTGAACCGGATCCCCCGATGTCGCTTGCACATCAAGCCCACCGCCTGACGACTCGGGCAGTGGGCTTTCGTATGGAATGATTGAGATCGTGAAAGGGATTCTGGTTTTTAACTCTGAAGGATTGGTTGGCCGGGAGCAGTGGGAAGCTCGAAAGCTTAGGGGGTAGGGCGCGTAGGTCGTTGATTCAGTTTGATTCTGATAATTCGTGGCAAATTCGGATTTTAGGATGCAAGCGACACAGGTGGAGTAAGCGTATAAACATCCTGTTTAACATAATATACATTATGCGTACACCCGTGTTTAGGTTTGTGCACCCTGACAGGACGCTTTTCAGCACACACACCGCAGCTTTCAAGCCCCGATGCTTCGGTTGGTTCCTGCGGTAAGGACATTCTGTAGAACGGCGTCTTCGCCCTGGGTATCTTCGTGTTGAAGATCCCACGACTACAATGGCTCCGCCGTTTGGATAAGGGAATTGAGCACCAGCTTGATTTCCGCGGCTGGATCTTTATGTCCCTGCAATATCAAGCCTTCCGACAGCGCGGTGAATGTTCGCGCCAGTGCTGCGTAAGGCAACGGCGGCTTCTTGCCCGCGTGATTGAAAATGATCGTGATCAGCTTTCCCAGCGCCTCGCTGTTTTCTTCATGCAGGTCGTAGTAATGCTTCGCGAATTCTTCATCACGTAAAGCGATCAATTGCATTTCGGCGTCGAGGATGGCGCAGTTGGTATTGTTTTTAAGCGTGTCGATGTAAGCATTCAGGCCCTGAGTCAGTTGCTCTGCGGTGTAGCCCGCCGCCAAGGTGCTGCCCAAGCGATCTATCTCGACTCTCTTGAAGCGCTGGGTAAGTTGAAGCAGCAGTTCCGACTTGCTTGAGAAGTTTGAAAAGAAGGCACCTTTCGAATAGCCGGCCTCTTCGGAAATTGTATTCACGCTGGCGGCATGAAAGCCTTTCTTGATCATCAGATCCGTAGCAGTGTCGAATAACTTATCTCTTGTTACTTGCTGACTTTCCTCTCGCCCCAATCTCTTCTTGATCACGCCCTCGGCTCCTTTGGCCCCATGTATATATTTGTAACTAGATGAAACGAATCAACGATTCAGCTAGGAAAACAGGTGTTTTCTACCTTACCACCCACCTTGGCTGTTTGCATTTAAAGTTTTGGAACTGGCATCTAATGACGAGGTATTTCAGGTTGTCGCGGACCTTCGCAGGAAGACAATTTTCAGCCGGATTCCAGGGGCAGGCGCTGTGACACACCCTTCCCGCCCCACAAGAAAAATCGCTGGACTGCCTGAAAAATGGCGCCATCCGCATGACGAACACACTGAGACTTGTCGTCTCAGGCCCGAGATAGACACCTCGACTTTGGTCTATTCGCTAAATACCGCTTGATTTCCAGATACCGAATGGTTTTTACTTGCGCCGTTGGATTGTCCGACACCTGTTCAGCGCCAACCGTGCCCGGACAGGTACCTCAAAGGAGCTGGATTTTAATGGAATATGCCTTTGTTACAGGCGCTACAGGCCTGCTTGGGAATAATGTCGTCCATGCGCTTTTAAAACGAAACATCAAGGTGAAGGCCTTGGTACGCTCCGTTGAAAAAGCCAGGAAGCAATTCGGCGACCTGCCTGTTGAATTGGTTGAGGGCGACATGCTCAATGTTGGCGCGTTCAGTCATGCGCTTGAAGGTTGCGACGCCTTGTTTCATACCGCTGCGTATTTCCGTGACAGTTATAAAGGCGGAAAACACTGGCAGAAGTTATATGACACTAACGTGACCGGCACCGAGCGCTTGCTGCAGGCCGCTTATGCCGCTGGGATTCGCCGGGCCGTCCACACCTCGTCCATCGCTGTCCTGAAGGGCAACAGGGATCAAGTGATCGACGAAACAATGTCTCGCGACGAAGCGGAAGCTGACGATTACTACCTGAGCAAGATCCTCTCTGAACAGAAGGTCCGGGAGTTCTTGTCGTTGCACCCGGACATGTTTGTCGCAATGGTACTGCCCGGTTGGATGTTCGGTCCCGGTGACATCGGCCCCACCTCGTCAGGTCAGTTTTTGCTGGATTTCGTCGGGCAAAAATTACCAGGCGTTCTTCCAGGCAGTTTTTCGGTTGTGGATGCCCGGGACGTGGCGGAACATCAAATCGCGGCGATTACCCGCGGCCGATCGGGTGAGCGTTATCTGGCCGCCGGCAATCATATGGACATGAAGAGTATCTTCCGGGCGCTGTCCAGCGTCAGCGGCATACGAGCACCGGAACGCCCTGTTCCGTTATTCATGCTACGGCTCATTGCCCTTATGTATGAATGCTATTACCGCGTCACGAAGAAGCCTGTGCTTATCAGCACTTCCACGGTCAAGCTCATTGAGCAAGAGCAAGGCCGAACGCACTTCAGTCACAACAAGAGTTCCACCGAACTGAAATGTGCATTCCGCCCCGTCACGGAAACATTGACCGATACGTTGGAATGGTATCGGAAGAACAATTACTTGCACGTTAATTGAGCCCATTCAAACAGTAGCCTGCCTCTGCAGTACTTTTTATCTAACCATGACTTCAAGGATTGAGAGGTTGGTGAATGAAAAGCCTTACCCATAAAGAAGGTTTTCTGCATCGTTTCGTCGGTTTTTCCCATTCGTTTCCCGAGCACATTGCTATTCGGGACTTGGATGCAGACGAAACCGTCACATACCGGGACCTGCGAATCAGGGCGGAAGAATGCAATAGCTTTCTCCACGCCCTGAATGTATCGCCTGGAGAAAAAGTAGCCCTTGTGCTGCCCAACGGCGTGGATTTCATCGCCTATTACTTGGCGGTGATTGGCCACGGTGCTGTCCCGGTGATTCTCAACTATAAACTGACGACATTCGAGCTGGGTAATGTCCTGGGGATTTCCAAGCCGTCGCTGATCGTCACGACTGACACGCTGTTTGAGCAACACCAAGGAATATTCCAGCCGACCCACGCCTTGATCGTGAGCAATGGTGACGAGCAACCCTTGTCGTCGCTTGAAAACGCGACAGTTGCAGCGACGCTGCCACGCCAGGCCCAGCCTCTGTCGCTGCCGGACGATAACCCGATCGTCTCGACACAGTTTACGTACCGTGGCATTGGCAAACCGTTGGCCGTCTCTCACCGTTACCTCGACCTGACGCAGTCAAGCGATGGGCTGCATGAGCAGTTTCATCCCCAAGGCACAGGGTCGGTCCACCTGGTGACGTTGCCGCTGTACGCCATCTTCGGCTTGTCGGTGATGATGGTCTTCCCGCTGAGCATCGGTGCCACATTACTGATGACCAACACCCTGCTCAATCGGGACTTGGCGCAAGTGTTATCCGAACACCAAGTCACGTTCGCCTGCCTGGTGCCCGACGTCATTCGTTATTTCAATTCGCGGTTGGCCAAACGCAAAGGTCCGCGACTGCCGCTGCATCCTCAATTGATGATGTACTCCGGCGGCAGTCATCTACCGGCCGATGAAGGCGAGAAACTTGGCAGGTTGCTGGGATGTGCGGCTGTGCTGCAAGGCTACGGGCTGACCGAAAGCATGCCGGTGATCGTCCAGAGCTCTGTCGGCGAGGTTCATCGCGGTGCCATGGGACGACCCATCAGTGGCGTCGAGCTGCGAGTGGTCGACGCACAGGGCCAGGATGTCATCCCGGGGCGTATCGGCGAGCTGCTGATACGCGGGTCGATGGTCATCCAGGGCTATGACGCTGCGCCAGAGATCAATGCGCGATTTTTCCGGGACGGCTGGCTGCACACCGGCGACCTCGTCTGGCGAGACAGCGAAGGCCATGTCTTTTTCTATTGCCAGCGCCTGCGTATCTCGAAAATCAAAGCGCAGATGGTCGATCTGGCGGAAATCGAATCCGTCGCCCTGAAGCACCCCGACGCGGTGCGTGCCAGGGCCTACATCGTCCCGGACCACAAGGAAGTCAATGTCTTGCACTTGTCCGTGGAAGGCAACGGTGAGCTGAGCCAGAACAGCGTGGCCACCCTGCTCGCGCGTTACCTCTCCGGTTTCAAATTGCCAAAAATCATAGAGATTGTCCCTCTCAAGGAAGCGCTTCATGCACGCTGACAGTATACGACCGGTATTGGCCGTTTTCGATTTCGACGGCACGTTGACCGACAGGCACACCTTCTGGCGCTACATGCGCTTCATCGTCGGAACCCGGGCGTTCTGGCTCAGGATCATTCCCCTGTTGCCAAAGATGCTCAGCGTCATCCTGGGCATTACGCCGTTGATGCAAGCGCGACTGGCCTTTATCGCCTGTTACCTGGGTGGCCTGACGGTGGAGCAAGAGCGCGAGCACGCCAGGTTTTTCATTTCTGAGCAACTGCCCCTCTGGCTGAGGCCGCAAGCGTTGCGCCGGCTGCAATGGCACCAGTCCATGGGACACGTGACGGCGCTGGTCAGCAATTCGCCGGAGAACTACTTGATCCCTTGGGGCCAGGCGGTGGGGTTCGACCACGTATGCGGGACCCGGCTGGCAACGGCCAAGAACAAGCTGACAGGTGGAATCTCCGGCACCAACTGTGTTGATCGAGAAAAAGTCGCGCGGCTCCGGGATTGCTTGAGCAACCTTGATGACTTTTACATCTACGCCTACGGCGACTCCTCCGGGGACGAAGCGCTGCTCAGCATTGCCAACTCCCCCTTCTACAGAAACTGGTACTGACCCAATGAACACTCTGAGCACTATGGCCCCCAAGCATTTCAAGCAGCCGGGCAACGCTGCGACGGTGATGATCGTCGGTGCCGGCCCCATTGGTTTGTCGCTGGCGATCATGTTGAAGCAATGGGGCGTGGCGTTTCGCATCATTGAAAAAAACGCCGGCCCCTCGACCGCGACCAAGGCGATGGCGATTCATTCCAGGACCCTGGAAATTTTCCGCGACCTCGGCATTGCCGAGCAAGCGCTGGCCGACGGTTTTACCATCAACCAGTTTTCGGTCCAGTCCAATGCGAAACGGGTGCTGAACTACAACTTTTCCTACCTGGACGCCACCTATCCCCTCCTCCTCAGCTTGCCGCAGCCGCAGACTGAAAAGATCCTGCTGGAGCGTCTGAACCTGCTCGGCGCGGACGTCGAATGGAACACTGAACTGGTCGACATCGAAAACCAGCCAGGCGCCGTGCACATGGCACTGCGTCGTGCCGACGGCAGCGAAGAACTTTTTACCAGTCGCTGGGCAGTGGCCTGTGACGGCGCCCGCAGCAACATCCGAAAACGCCTGGACATGACGTTCGAAGGCTCCTCCTACGACCGTTTCTTCATGCTCGCCGACGCTGACATCGAATGGTCGGGCAGCAAGGACGAAGGCGCATTTTTTCTCGGCGCCCAGGATGGGTATGTCGCAGTCGCGCCAATCAGCGACCAGTCCCGTTATCGCCTCTTCATCGAGATGCCCTACAACCTGCCGCCCGAAGGCGAGCGCCCGCCCCTCACCCTGGAGAATTTCCAGCGGCTGTGCGAAGGACGCGGGCAGAAAATGACCCTCTCCAATATCTCCTCGACGACCATTGCCTCGTTCCAACACCGCCGAGTGCAATCGTTGCAGCAAGGCTCGATCTTTCTGGTGGGCGACTCGGCGCATATCGGCAGCCCGATCGGTGGCCAGTGGATGAACCTGGGCATTTCCGAAGCCTATAACCTGGCGTGGAAAATGGCCTACGTCGATCAGGGCCTGGCGGATCCGTCGCTGCTGGAAAGCTACAACGATGAACGCTACCCGGTTGCCTTGGAAGTAGAAAACACCGCGCATCGACTCACAAGCCTCATCACCGTCAGGCATCGCGCCCTGGTCTGGTTGCGTGACAATGTCCTGCCGTTGTTGAGCAATCGCCAGAAGATCCAACGCAAGCTGCCATCGATGATTTCCGGCCACCAATACCACTACGGCAAGAGCGAATACATCCAGGAATCGCTGACCAAGAAGCAGCGCATGAGCTGGGCCAGGAAAGGCAAGAAAACGCCATTCCAGGCCCCCGCCCCTCGCGCGGGACAACTGGCACCCGATGTCGAGCTGTGGCAGCACCAGGGCATGCCCCCCAAACGGCTGATCGACCTGTTCCAGGGAACCTTCACCCTGCTGATCTTCAGCGCGGCGGATCAATTTTCGCCGCTGTTGCCCAGTCATTACTCGCTGGCCGCATCGGTGGAGAGCGACTACCCGGCGATCAAGGCCTACTGCGTGGTCGATGCCTTGAGCAGCGTCGGGTTGCCCATGGAGCAATCCACCCTGCTGGATCCTGATTGGCGCCTGCACAAGCGCTATCACGCCACGGAAGGCACGTTGATGCTGATCCGGCCCGATGGTTACATCGCCTTCCAGGGCGCCGATGCAATAACGCTGGTGACTTACCTGAGCGTGCGGTCCGGGTTGCTCAAGGGCGCCGGGAAGACAGCCTTTTGCGAAATCGATGCGGTGGAGCTCCCACTCCAAGTCGCGACTGCCGATCTGCACTGCTGATTCCCATGGCCCGGCCCCGGGCCATGCCTCGATGACTGAATAGAACCTACTCACTTATGGTTAAGGAGAACCTTATGCGCTTGCAGCTCAACGACGTTGTGCAGGAGTTCATCGTGTCCAACGGGAAAATAGCCCACAGCTATTTTTCACTGTCTGAAAAAATCATCGATTCCCTTTGCGAATCCAACATCGCGAAGGAGTCCATCCTGATGCGCCTGCTGGAGCAGGCCGAAACCGTTACCGCGCACTACTTCAATGCTCACCAGCAAGTGCTCGAGGGTGTCTACGCCCACGGTGTCCAAGCGCCTGCCAACGACAACGTCGCGGCACTCGAGCCGGTCATCTCGCAGCCATCGGTGCTGGCCCCGGCGCCGGTCGCGGAACAACTGCCTGCACTCACCTACGCACAATGGCTGCGCACGGAAATAAGCACGGTCACGGGCTTCAAAAGCGAGCAGATCGATTTCGACCAGAGCTTTGAAAGCCTGGGCATCGACTCGCTGGGTCTGGTCGATATCTTCGAGTCGTTGGCCCAGCACTTCCCGGAAAAGAAAGACCTCACTTCGCAGCTCTTCGATGCCCCGACACCGACAGCTTTGCTTGCCAGGCTTGAGGCCAACCCGCCGGCGCCGGGAATGGACGTCCGAGCCTGGGTCCTCGACCAACTGGCCGGCATCACCGGTTTCACCGTCGATCAACTCGATCACCAACAAAGCTATGAAAGCCTGGGAATGGATTCTCTGGTGCAACTGGATTTCCTGGAGTCGGTGGTCGCCATCTGGCCACAGCTCAAGGCCCGAAGCAGCGAATTGGCCAACGCCAAATGTGCGCAGCAGACCATTGCGCTCATCCAAGACGCCCTCGCCAATGACGTACCACACAGCCCTGTCGATGAGCCTGCAACCACAGATGCACCCGCGCAGATCGGCGACGTGTTGCTCGGCGCCCTCTCGCCACTGGTCGCCGACGCGCCATCGGCGCTGGATGTCGAGACGCCCTTTGCCCAGTTGGGGCTCAACGGTTTTGATCGGGAGGCGCTTTGCCAATCGATGGCCCAACAGTGCCCCGACAGTGAGTTCGCTGGCGAAGCACTGATGTCGCGGCGCACGCCACAGGACGCGTTGACGCTCCTGGAAAGAATGGGCTGAAGCCCGCTGGCAGGCGCTGCCAACACATGGAATGGAAACCGGGTGACTGACATGTCGCCCAGCTTTGGTGAATCAGGAGATAGCAATGAGCGGCGCGGTAACAACAGAGGGTGACTTGTGCTTCAGCGCGATGGCCGGCGAATTCCCGGGAGCGCCTTCGACGGAGGCCCTGTGGCAGGTGCTCGTACAAGGCGAGATAGCGCCCATCCAGGCAATGCCGGCACGTTGGGAGCTGGATAAAAGCGCGATATTCTCGGCCAAGGCTGGTGAGAAGGACCGCACCTACCTGGACAGTGCGTTTTGCCTGACCGACGATGCATCGACTCCCTCGCGTCACGACGGCCGGCAGGTGGCGATCGGCAAGAAAGTGCTCCAGACGCTGCTCGCTCAACTGACGGCCCAAGGTTCTGTGCTGGATACGAAGCGCACGGCGTTGGTGGTCGCCACTTCATGGTGTGACGAAAGTTATTTCGCGACAGGAACCGCGAACAGCGCCGGCGCGCCTGTCGGGTTCACTCCAGGGGAGCAAGTGGCCGAACTGGCCAGCGCTTTCGCCTTGGGCGGGCCGGCGTTGTCGGTGGACACCGCCTGCAGTTCCTTCCCTTATGCAATCGACATGGCCAAGGCGTTGCTCAGCAGCGGTCAGGCGGATAACGCGATCGTGAT
>Ga0307412_10000282_pt1 | contig 32421 bp, 28 predicted proteins | sample DK1Cmetagenome_3_FD_203823 | JGI IMG/M metagenome (GOLD analysis project Ga0307412, IMG submission 203823) | Maize rhizosphere microbial communities from greenhouse at UC Davis, California, United States - DK15-C-1 | ecosystem: Host-associated > Plants > Roots > Rhizosphere > Soil | place: USA...
AAATAAGCAGAATAGGACAGAGTGGTAATTCGGCGTGTTGCGGTGCTGCTAAAGGAGCATTGGGAAAACTCTCGGCAGGACAAATTATTGAAGGAAACATCACTTCACTGGACTTTCAGATGAATACTATCGAGCAGATATTCCTTCATCAGAAAGACCGTATCCTGAGTGCGGAAAATCAAATATTTGAAGCCACAGAAGTCATGTATGAAGCCATTAATGACCGAATAGAGGTGTTGGTAAAAGAGACCAATTATCCTTGTAAGTATGTGATTCTGGTAGGAGCTGTCTTCATCAATGGAGATAAGGATATGGGTTCTTTCTGCCAGTATAAGAAATTCGATTATATCGATCTGGAAACGCAAGAGCGGAAAAGCCTTATGGAAGAGTATTATCAATAAATAAAGGGAGAATTTAATTTTTTAAATCAGCCCTTTCATCTCAAATATGTATAAAATAATCCTGGCATAAGCTGGGATTCTCTGTTTGTAAAGTATACCATTACGATGTGGATACTAGTTTTTAGTTATTATTTAAGGTACTTAAAATATCCTTTAAATTATTTTTTTTATTAATTAATTGATAATCAGTTATTTTTTAAAATTTGCACATGGATTTTTTTGATAATATTATTGTGTCTTTTTCCGTAATTCTCACTTATCTTCTTTTCTTTTCCAAAATTTAAGCTATAAATTTTACAATATTTTGTGGACTTACAAATGTATTCTCTGCCCAAAAAAAAGATTATTTAATATTATTTAATAAAAAATGGATTGGTCTTTCAGAACAGAGCATACGAAAGAAAAACTTTCATAGTGGTTCAGCGTAGCTCATCTCCAAATCATAAATAATAATCAATTAAGAATGTTGGATAAAGGATAAAAACCAAAAACCAAAAACCAAAAACTAAAAAAATATGCTGAATCTTAATCAATTAAAGCAAAAAGGAAATACCTTTTGCAGGTATCTTATGATCCTGATAGCTTTAGTAGGAAGTATAACCGTATTTTCTCAAGATGCTGCGGTAACTCCTACTAATGACGACACCAAAGTTGCCTGGCGTACAGGTGGTGGCGGTGGAACCACTACTTTTGGAACAGTAACCGCTGCTGCAGTTGTTGGTAATTGGGGGGCTACGCTTTCTCAAATTACTGATCAGAACACAAGCAATTCCGGCTTTTCATCACATTCTGTTGCTTCAACTTTGGGTACAGACATAACGTCAACAGTAAAACTAAGTGATGGTAAAACTTATGGGACAACTCCATTTACGGGGTATAGAATTGGTGTAGTGGCAAACAGAGCCATTACAGGAGGCTTTACCCCGACAATTGGCCTTACCGGTATCAACAATGTCATTATTACAACATACCTTGGAGGTGTTGTGCAAGAAACTTCTCCTGCTCAGAATTGGACACTGGGAGCTTCTTCTATGGATGCTGGTTTTTATGTACATAAACCTTTTGATGAAGTGCGTGTAATACAAAATGGAAGGGTAACCAATGTAGGTGGTACCGCCACGGCAACTCTTGGTGTTAATTATGTGTATCTCCAGCGTTACACCCGTACAGGTGGTGGTTTTGATACAACAGGAGAAAAAGTTGTCACTTGTAATGCCCAGATACCGCTTACAGGTAAAGGGGTAACGGGTTCTGGCGCGGCTGTTGTATTTGTCCCGCCTTCTCCTGTTCCTGTTGTTGTTCCGGCAACTCTATGGCCGGGGTTGGCTCCTGCGCTGGAAGATGAGAAGCCTAATACACATGGTACAATTCCTTTCATTAGCGCAGGTCTGGCTGTATATTCAGGAAGATTAAAAGATGAAGGTGTGGTATATCCTGCCGGTACTTTTGGCGGTGGTGTTTACCAGTTGAATGCCATATCCGGAGGGTTGAATGTAACAAAAACACTCAGGTTTTATTTGAATGGTTCCCAACAAGGGCCGGATGTGGTGAGTCAAGAGTTTCTAAGTGCCTCGGCCAGCGGAAGTCTCTTGACTGTGGGTGCTGTATCTTCGCTTCCTTTCGATTCCATTGAATTTGAAATCTCTTTGAACTTATCTGCAGCTTTAGGCCTGCTCGAAATCTATTATCCAATAGTGCAGCGTTTTTGTGATGCAAACATTACCTGTGGTGCGCCGGTAAGTCTTATTTCAGGAGAGCTTACCCCGGGGGGTGCACAAAACCACCCTGTCTATGCAAAAGCAATTGGTACTAGTATACTTACAGCTTCTCTCGGAAATCCAGGCATCAATAACGTACAAAATGTGTTAGATACTGATTTGAATAATTATGCAGAAATAGGTGCTGCCACAGGAGCGTCGTTATATTCCAATTATGGTATCTCAGTTATTTCGCGACAGGTGTTGGATGCCAGTGATCCTGGGCATATTAAATATGGTTATCCTAAAGGTACTTTTGCTGGTTTTGAGATTCAGGACGATAGCTTTGCGACAGCAAGTGCAGCTAAAAATTTTATCATCAGTACTTATAAAGAAGGAGTCATTCAGGATACTTACAATACTCTTAATGTAGCATCGGGAAGCCTATTCACCCCCAATAATGGGAAGTACATTATTGGGATGAGAACCACTAAAGATTTTGATGAGATAAGAATTACAGTAGAATTACTGGCAGGTGCTTCGGCAGGCTCCAGCACAAAAGTCTACCGTGCGGTGATAGAAAAGTTTTGTCCTTCAGCAGCCCAGGTTTGTAATGTGTCTACAGATCTCAAAAGACCAGCTTATCCTGTATTTATAGATGCAGCAAACACTGGCGTTGAAGGTCTTGCAACAGGAAATACTTATTTTGAAGATTTAAACAATATTGTTGCCAACACTAGCCAGCCAGCTAAATTATATACTGCGGCAGGAGCTGTAACCAACGCTTCTGTAGCTGTACAAGACGGTAGTAAAGGTATTGGAGTTCCGGGAGATGCCACTTATGAACTGTATCCTGCCGGCACTTTTGCTGGTTTTGATGTAGCATTTCCTACACTTGCAGCAGCAGAATTGGCGGGAAGCACGATTACGATTATGACATTAAAAGCAGATGGAAGTGTTGCGGACTCTGCGGTAATGAATTCCAGTTTCTTTGGTTTGCATACTTCTATTCTTAATGGGACCAGTAATCGTCAGATATTGGGTTTTGCTTCCAACCAACCATTCACCGGGGTTAAACTTACCATAAACAAAGCTTTAAGTGCTAATGCAGGTGTTTTAGAAATTTACTCGGCAGTAATTCAGAGATTCTGTACTACACCTGTCATCAAATGTGATGAAATTGAAAACATAAGCGTTCCTAAGTATCCGTTGTATGTGAACGGCGCAAGAACAGGAGTAACTGCTTTTGTGGATGGCAATAGTTCTATCAGTCTTTCTCAGAATGCCATAGATGCGGATCCAAACAGTTATGCAACAATGCAACTTGGTGCGGGTGCGGGCTCAGGATTAGGTTTCAGTGTGGCAAATGGTTTTGGTGATTTCCCTAAAGATACATATATTGGATTTGACATTGCAACATTAGATATAGCGCAGGCTAGTGCTTTTGAAACAAATAATATAGAATTATACAAAGACGGTACTCTGGTACAGACCAGTACAGGTACCCAGCTTGCCGGTGGATTAAGTACTGCTGCGGTTTCAGGAGGTTTTCAACGTTTGATAATAGGAACAGTAGCTCACGTTCCATTTGATGAAGTACGTTATGTGATAACCCGTTTCGCGGGTGCTTCTGCTGGTGAAATCAGAATCTTCAATGTAGTAGCAAGAGACTTCAGTCCAACTTCTAGCACAACTTGTCCGTTGGTTTTACAATGTGATGGCACGTATGTGCTTACCAACGGACCTACGACTATTACTTCTCCAACAATTCCTGCGGTAATAGAATATGCTAATACAGGATATGAAGGTTTAGCAACAGCAGGATATGGTATTGACAATGTTTGGAATGCTGTAAGCCAGGATCCATTGGATTATGCAACGATACATTTACCTGCATCCGCTGGTGTTACAGGCTCTATCTCTGTAGCGATACCTAAAGTGACTTTGCCGCCGGGCACATTTGCAGGGTTTACGGTGGACAAACAGAACTTTCCTTTTTCCGGTGGTTTTTTACCCAATGTTACGGTAAGTACATATTTAAATGGTGTACTCAGAGAGCAGAGAAGTGGTGGAGCTTTGATAGATTTTTCTTTCTTCACACAATGGTTTGGTACCAATCCAGACATATATACACCGGGCTTCCAAACCACATTATCGTTTGATGAAGTCAAAATTTCTATTGGAAGTGTTGCCTCATTAGGAGACCAGACATTGAGGGTATATTCTGCCTATATTGATACAAGAACATCGGTAGTAACGGTACCTGGTGACGGTTACACTCCTATTGTTTGTAGCAATGGTGCCTGCTATAAACCCGGAGCTATTGCTACGGCTGGAAATCCTGCTCTCATAAGCAGGGTAGGAATAAGTTCATTATTAAGAACCGGAACTCAGAATTCAGACAACTGGCCGGCAGTTCGAACTGGTGCCTGGTTAGCTTTAGAAGCAAGAACAAAAGGTTTTGTTGTTAATAGAATGGCATTTAATTCCTCTGGAAATCCTGTTGGAATTCCGGTTGCTGATTTTGTTGAAGGAATGCTTGTTTATGATACGACTAACAAATGTTTAAAGATGTATACTACTCAAAATGGGGGAAGTACATTTGCATGGTTCTGTATCAGCACACAAGCATGTCCCGATTAATAATACTTTTTGAGAATCTGAAAGTAATGTTTTTATTTTCAGGTTCTCAGTTTTCACTAAAAATTAAGATTAAAATGTTTAAAAATATAATAGTAATAGCTGGGTTTCTAACGGGTGCTTTTTTACAAGCACAAATAGGAATAAGTAGAGAAAGCGTAACCAATGGCTCTGTTTCATTGCAGTTCGGAGATAACGAAAATAAGGGACTTCTTCTCCCTTATGTAACAGATAAAACAGGGATTACTGAGAACGGGACTATACTTTTTGACACTTCAGATAATAAAGTAAAATATTTAAAAGATGTAAATACATGGTTTGATCTGAGCGTTGATACAACAGGGATTGCAGATTTGAGTATTCAAGCAATTGATAGAGTAGAGCAACCGGGAGCAAAGGTTTGTATCAGTCCGACCTTAGGAGGAACAGATACCACACAAGGAATATTGGTTCTGGCTGATAGTAATAAAGCTATGGTTTTGCCTAAAGTGGCCAGCCCGCATTTGAATATCATCAGTCCTTCTGCAGGAATGATAGTATATGATACCATAAAAAAACAATTAGCTGTTTATAATGGTACTGTCTGGAGTTTCTGGAAACCTTAGATTGAACGAAATTAACCTTAACAAATTAAGTGTTAAAAAATAAAAAACAGCTTATCTGTAAAAGAGTCAAGCTGTTTTTTTGTAAATGAATATAAATTACTACTGTTAAACTAAAAGAGCACTTTCTTTCCGTTTCCGAAGCAATATGCTTATTTTTTTATGATCTTAAATGCTTTAATAGTTCCGTCATCTAAGGCTGCACTGCCAAGATAGACACCCGTATTCAGTACAGATACATCAATTTTAGCATTTATTTTATTAATTGCCTGGTCTTTTATCAGCATTTTGCCGTTTACATCGTATATGGATATTATTTTTATTATTTTTTCGCTTGAAATATTGAGAATATCCTGTACGGGATTTGGATAAATATTAAATTTGAGAGTATTATTCTTTATATCACTTGCAGAAAGTATCAGATTGTCTAATTTGACGATCCATCCTGCAGCAAATATAGGAGGGATAGTATTATCAAATCCGCAAATGTACTTACCGTCCGGCGATATTCCCATTCCGGTGCCAAGTTTTGTATCAAATGTAGTAATCGGAACATTTTGTGAAGTTAAAAGATCAGTAAGTAATACGGGACTGGCTCCTAAAGAAGGGTGATAAATAATTACTTCTCTGTCTCCGATCATTCCGCAATATCCTACAGCGGTACCATTTTCTGATATTGATACAAATACAGCATCAGTATATCCTGCCGGAGCATCAAAGGCCTGATACATGTTGGTGTTAATATTATAAATAAAAGCTTTACTTCCTTTGTAGCCAACCACCTGTCCGGCATTATTCACATCATTGGCTTCTCCGTATTCCGGATTGCTGAAATCTATATAATGTGCATCTCCATTCTGATCAAAATAAGCAGGCACCCGAAAAGTTCCAGCGCCGAAAAGGTCTTCCCGGTCTATCCAGCCGGCTACGACTCCGTTATCATTGACATCAGCCCCGCGGCCGTTAGTGTACAGTAGGTCACCCGTAAGTTTGGTAAGTATATTAGTTTCGGTATTATAAATAAATGGATAACTGCTCCCCGCATTACCTGAAGTCATTTGTCCGGTTACATACACGCTGTTTGCTGAAATTCCTTTTGCTTCTCCAAACCAGCTGTTTCCCGGTGTGTCTCCGGAGAAATAGCCAATAGCTGTCCAGGTTGCGTTTTTGCGGTAAGCAGCCTGGCTCAAATCGGAACCATCCGCAGCTGTAAAAGGCATACTCCCAGCTATGTTTTCTGTATTATTCAGCCGGTTTGTTGCATCGGCAACAGGCTCTATAGGGGTACTTGTACCTGTAGAGTAGCTATAATAGCCTCCGGAATGCACAGCGTTTCCATTGTTGTTGATATCATAAAGCCTTGTTCCCCAACCGGTGAGAACCCTCAGATTAGTTTGAGCATTCAGACTGCTTAAAAACAAGAAGGCTGAAAGCATGTAAATTTTTTTCATAGTAAGAAAATTTTATTAACTCAAAATTGCTTAGTTTACATCGTTTTATGAAACTTAAGGTGTGAGAAATTAAGAATTTCTTTTTCGAATTTAGCTAAATTTAGAAATCTTTTTCATCTTTTTCGTTGCTAAGTTTACAATAAAACAAAGTGTACATTTAAGTATGTCACACCTTTTAAATTTTAGTTTTGTATCCACAATTTTATTAACCTTCTTTTAATTGGATTCTATTGCTTTTTTTCTAGACAACCCAATCTCATGTTCCTGCGGATACGGCTCTCGATTGGTCATACTTACATTTTCTCGAAGATTTCTTACCATTTCTCTGGATTTATCCTCGTCCATTGAATACCTTGGATCAGCAATAAGCGGCATCTTTGCCATCCTTGTAATGGTCAGTCACCGTTGGAAAATGATAATCTACCTTCAATAGCCTGCGTTTTTGTTTTTGAGCATTTTTTTATTTAAAAATATTGCAGTCAGTATTCATATTTAAAACTGATTTTTAAAAGAAAACCAACTGCAACTTTAATATTTATCTTCCAGTTACTAGCAGGTAGTTGGTAACATTAATCTTATACTGAGTTTTAGCTTCTGCCAGTTTATCTTCAGTTTCAACTTTTATGGCTTGTGCTTCCAAAAGATCAGAAAGCTGAATCAGACCATTGTCGTACGAGTTTTTATTCACCCGTACATTTTCTTCTGCCTGTTGCAAAGTTTCCTTTAAGAGAATGATCTTGTCGTAGGATTCATTAAGGTCGGTCCAGGATTTTTCTATCTGTAAGCCGAGAAGCTCAATATTCTCCATACGATTATTTTCAGTAATCTGAGTTGTGTATTCCTGCTCTTTCATTTTGTGTTTTGCTCCCCACCAGTCTGTTATAGGTATAGATAATGATGCATAAAGTAATCCGTTAAAGTCTCCTTTTTGTCCCTTTAAAAAAGGATCCAGGTAATATCCTGTGGCACCAATACCCAGCTGGGGAAGATAATCTCCTTTTGTTAATTTCTGCTGTAATTCGGATGCCTGCACAGATTTTTCAAGCAGGACATATTCCGAACGAAGTTTCACCGCATCAGAGGAAATCACATAAAAAACTACAGGAGGCAGGGCTGATGTTGTCATTAATCATATTGATCATCAATTTATATTTGAAGTCAAAAGAGAGCTGTACAATTCTTCATTTGAAAATATCCGGAAACAGTATTTGGGGCAGGCAAGTGAATATCAAAATACAGGGCCAAAACTAGGAGGATTACTGGTTCTTGATCTGACAAATAATAAAGGTAGTGTTGGGGCAATTGAAGATAACATTAAGCTTGAATTTATAAATGATGAAGCTGGAAAAACCAGTTCGTGCGGTTCTAGTTGTCAAAGTTTTCGGTAATCGAACAACTCCAAGTCATATAAAGTTAAAGGATGAGGAGATTATATAAAAGGTGCTTACCAGATAAATTTGTAAACTTGTTTTTATTTCGTCATATTGAAAGTTTACCATCAAGAGCTATGTTTATACTTTCATTTAAGATGTTGTTTCCACTAGAGATTTTCATATTTATATTGAATTAAAATAAGATTTATAGAAAATGATAAATGATAAGCCAGGAAGGTGTACTATAAAGGTAAAGATGCTTTAGCTCTGAAAATACCTGGTCAAGCCAAAGGTGATGTTACACTTGCGATCTTGAAAGATATTGATTTTCATAACGGTGTCATTGAAGCTACAATTAGTGGACAACCCCTTGAAAATGCCGGAGAAACGGCTCATGGGTTTGTAGGTATTGCATTAAGGGCTGCTTTAAATGTTTCTAAAGTGGAAGGTTTTTATTTAGGTCCTACCAATGGGGGCACGAATGATCAAATACGCAGGAACCACTCTAGCCAGTATATTTCTATTCTCGGGTATCCTGAGGGAAAATTAAGAAAGGAAACACCGAATCCTGTTAGGCTCGTATCAATAGTAAAGAGCTTTAAGGTAAAAATCGTCTAAAAAAGATAAATATTGGTTTTTTTAAGAGAAAGGGGTGTCCAGTCGAACACTTAATACCTCTTTTAACGTTTTTAGTCAAATGAAAAACAACAGTGCATTAGTTAAATAATTATCGAAAATATAATCGTAAACAAATTTATTTAGCAGATACCACAACATTAGAGATGAAAACAAAAAAAGGACAAGAAAATAGCAGAAAAAAACAATAAATTCCGAATTTAATACATAAACTAAATTTATTCTGAACTTTTAATCCTCTATTAATACAGTGGTGTAAGGCTGTTACTTTTCTGATATCATATTTCAGTGAATAAAGTTAGGCTGGATCATTTTTTTTTTTAACTTAGTAATAAACTAAAACCAGAGAAAACACCAAATTATTATTTATGAAATTTACTGCCTAATAAAATAGAAAGGTAAGATCTGTCTCTACGATTTCAATACTTTCCCTGACTATATCTCCCAAACTGTTATCTATGTATTTATAGATTGAACTGCATTTTTTGAAGCGAATCCGTCAATGATAATAAACATTCATATATTTTTAGACAATTATATGCTTGAATGTACCTACTGCAAAAAACTTTATTTATATTCTTAAAATAATATGAAACCAGAAGACTTTAATCCGCAAGACTATCTGCCACAAGGTTATTATCCCTGGCCAGATTTGATCAATTCAAATATTGGGCAAATGGAGATTGATATGAACAATTGGATTGATCAAGATTATGCCTACCTCCCGGAAAAGGCAAGAAGGAAATATAAAAAAATGGGCTTTCATTTATGCACTGCCCGAATGGTACCCAAAGCAAGTTATGAGCAAACAATACCTTGTAATAGGTTTGTCCTCAATTTCGTTGTGATGGACGATCAGATGGAATTTGCAACAATTGATGAAAAAAAGCGTGACTGTGACCGGGCAATAGAAATTCTACAGGGCTCCGCTCCTGCTCCTAATGAAAATGGGATTTTCCAGCATTTAGCACTTATAAGAGATGAGTATAAAGCCTTTATGCCACCGGAATGGCTGGAACGATTTACAGAAAATCTCTCCCGCTGTTTCAAGTATGGTGTACAGGAAGAAACTCCGTTTAAGCTGGCGAAGCGCATCCCTTCATTGGAATACTTTATGATATTGCGGGAGTATTCTGTAAACATGTATCCATATTTATACTGGGCAGATATTGAAACAAATTTCGTTTTACCTAAATATATTGAAGAGCATCCCGTGATACAACGTCTGCGCGCACTTACCTCAAGGATAGAAGCATGGCAGAATGATTTTTACTCCTTGCGGAAGGAGATGGGTCTCGACACAGAATTAATGAACTTAATTCTCGTTTTACAGAAAGGTCGAAAAATATCCTTAGAAGAGGCGGTCAATGAAGCAAAACGTATCCATGATGAAGATGTCGCTGAATTCGTAGCTCTCCATGAAAATTTACCGGATTTTGGCAATTATCAGCAACGGGTATATGACTATATTACAAGTCTTGGAACAATATTACAAGGCCTCAATACTCATTATATAAAGGACACGGAACGCTACCTTGCCGGTGGTGAAGGCTTTGCATGGCCAGAAGGAACGCAGGTCAATAAATACAAAACTCAGGATTTCAGACCAGGGTAATTATATTTTCTCATTTTGAATTTTAAACAGGAGTTCAAAAATGGAAAAAAAATGTTTGTTTAATACATAATTAATTAGTTGCTAGTTAATTAATCTCTACTTCTATAAAAAGGCGGTTCCTCTCATTAGTTATAAGAATTTCTATATGAATCAATACTATATTATGAATTTTCTTACAGCATCAGACAGCATTTTTTCTTGGCTAATAATGACAGAAGACTTTATAGAAATTATGAATTACTGCTGAAAACTTCCGAAATAGGGTCAAATTATCTGCTGTAAAACTATTATGGAATAAATGTAAACAAACTCTAAATAAATTATATTCAAAACCAAACCAAAAACATAAAACTATGAACAATGAAAATTTTAGTACCCTCGAACTCCTTCGCCAACAGTTCAGATATCCATTCCCTACATTAAAAAATCCCAATGCCGAACGATTACAGCAAATTACTGAGGATCAATGGATCGACGGGGAATACCTCTGGTTGTATGAGCAGAATCCCGACCTTCGGAAAAAGTACAAAAAAACCAAAACAGCACATATTGCAGCCCAATGGTTTCCGACAGCACCGCCTGAACGGTTCAAACCCATCTGCAGATTAATGCTTTGGACTTTGTACAATGATGATCTCTATGAAGAAAGTGAGCCGGAAGATATCGGATATGTACACACCCAGTCTATTGCCATATTAAAAGGTGAAATAAGCGCCGAAGATTCAGGAATCCCCTTAGGTCCTATGTTGGCAACACTGAGAGAGGAGCTGTTAGAGTTTATCCCACAGGAATCAATCTTCCGGTTTACACAAATGATCAGCAAATATTTCGTCGGCTTGGAAACCGAGTTAAAGTACAAAAAAACCAAAACGTATCCTAGTGTGACAGAATGTATCGCTTTACGTGAGAATTCTATCTGTCTCTATCCCTTTCTACAGCTTACGGAGTTAGAAACAGGAATCGTGCTTCCACCGGAGATTCATGCACATCCTGTCATCATTCGCCTGCAGACACTTGCCTGCCATCTGGTTACTTTTTTTAATGAAGTACAATCCGTACTGAAAGATGAAGCAACTGACAGTATTTACTACAATATCGTAAAAGTGATCCAACACGAAAGGCAGATGTCCCTCAAAGAAGCTTGTATTGAAGATTTACGTCTTCATAATGAAGATCTGAAAGAATTTTTAGAACTACAAGCCAATCTTCCTGATTTTGGGATCTGGCAGGACGCGGTGATCAACTGGGTACATTATATGAGCATGGTTCTGAGCGGATGGAAAAATATATCTACAAAACTGGACCGTTATACCGCAGCTGAATTTCCTGGGGCAGCGGAGCTAAAAGCAAAGCTGAATCAGGTTCAATAATACTTTGTACAAGAATATTTTAAATTAAAATATCCTATCATCATAACAAACTATAAAACATCAATTTAACACTTTAATTTAAAAAAAAATGAAACCAGAAGATTACAACCCGTCGAATTACCTACCTCAAGGTTATTACCCTTGGCCAGATAAAATCAATCCGAATGTGGCGCAAATGGGTATTGATTACAGAAACTGGATTGATACTGATTATGTATACTTATCTGAAAATATACGTGAACGATACAAGAGCATGAACCTGCACAAGTGTGCAGCAAGAATGTATCCTTATGCAAATTATGAGTGCGTAACACCTATACATCGGCTTGTTCTTTTCCATACCGTATTTGACGATCAGCTTGAATATGCAACCGAAGAAGAGATCACTAAATATGCTAAGCGACTCGAAGCCATAATCAGAGGAGATAGCCTCACTCCAGAGGATCCCGGATATTTCATCCAGGCCGCCAAAATCAGAGATGAATGTCGTGTTTTTATGCCTGATGAATGGATGGAACGTTTGGCACAAGCATTTTACACCGTTACAAGATATGGTGCTCAGGAAGAGGCAACTTATAAGGCTACCCAAACAGTACCTTCCCTTGCATTGTTTAAAGTACTCCGGGAATATTCAATTGTAATATTTCCCTGTTTCTATATGGTTGAGGCGGAGTTTTGTACCTTTTTAACAGAAGAGATAGAACGCCATCCCGTAATACAGCGTGTTCGATCCCTATGGTCCAGAATTGTTGCCTGGCAGAATGATATCCAGGGATTGAAAAAAGAACTAAGCAAGGATACCGAAGTTATGAATATCGTTATCGTCTTACAGAGAAACTATAACTTGTCATTAGAAGATGCCATGACTGAAGCTATGAAAATTCATAATGATGATCTTGCAGAACTTGTTGCTTTACAGGAAGACCTTCCCGATTTTGGGAAGTATCAGGAACAGGTAAAACAATTGTTACTAGGCTGGGGCAGTCTAATACAAGGTCTGAATACTTTTTACCTGGTAGATACAAACCGTTATGATCCCAAATGCTTTGCATGGCCAGATAGGGAAACTGAGGATACATCACTTTAGATTATAACTGATTTCATCACAAAAATTATAAACAACGATATATTATCCGTGGCCGGACAAGATCTCTCCATATACTGATATGATGAAGAAGGATGCTGAAGATTGGTATGGTAATGCTTATACTTTTTTGTCTGTGGAAGCATGAGAACTGAAAGAAAAGCTGAACCAGATGTAATTTAATTTTATATCACTGCAAAATAATATTGCCGGTAATAAGCAATGCAATAAAAACAACATTACTAAACGAATAGAACTCAGTTATGCGAAACACCATTCACATACCGAAACCAAGCTATCCTTGGCCTACTGTTTACAGCCCGATCAGCGAAACTTTTTATGAAGAAGAAAGCGATTGGTATGATAACGATTATGATTTCATGAGCCCGGAGTCTATAAAGAGATATAAGAAACAAAGACTCGTCCAGGTAGGAGCGTTCATGTCACCAACTACTACTAATAGAGACCAGTTCCGTCCCATCGGGAGGTTTGCCGTATACATAACCACATTTGATGATTATGTTGAGCTGATGCCTCTTGAAGAACTGAAAATGTTCAGAGACCGGATTTTTGAGGTAATGACCGGTGAAGATCCCCGTCCCGAAGAAAAAGGGATACTCCGTCAGATAGCAGCGGCAAGAAGAGAATTTCTTGCAAACGGAATGCCTCAGTTCTGGATAGAAAGGATTTCTAACAATTTCCATAATTTTATTACGTATGGTATCATGGAGGAAACACCCTTCAAATTTAGTAAAGCATAGCCATCGCTTGCCCGCTACCTGATGATTCGTGCCTACTCTATAGGTATGGTAACCTATGGTGATTTGATAGAACCTGCTACAGGATTTGCACTGCCCATAAACATATACAAACATCCTGTTATCCAGCGCCTGGTAATCATCTTGGCCAAAATCATCGCTATTCAAAACGATTATGCATCAATAAAAAAAGAACTGACTATAGAGTCGGAAAGATTCAATATCATATTTATCCTGCAAAACGAGTACAAAATCTCATTTGAAGAGGCTTGTATGGAAGGTCTTAGAATACATGATGAATTTGTAAAAGAAATGGAGTCTTTATCTGTCTGTCTGCCCGATTTCAGTCCTTATCAGAAAGAAGTGGAAAATTATGTATATCACATGAAACTGATGATAACCGGTTGCAATGCATGGTATTATGAAGGTGGGACACAGCGGTATTATCTGGAAGGTTTTGCTGTAACACCTAACGGACAATCGGCAATATCTTTAGATTTTGACGTAAAACATATTTCCCAAAAATAGGAGGTCAGTCAAAAGGATGTATTATAGAGCTACCATATTCTCTGGCTTGAAAAGCATATCCACAAAATCTGACCGTTACAATGCTATGAAATTTTCGGATGCGGCTAGCTGAAGGAGAAACTGAGCAAAGTGTGATCTGTATGCTAATATCATTTAAAATAAACAAATATCAAACTCTCTAAATGTCATTTTTAATAACAAAACAACTCAAATATGGAATCTGAAATTAAATATTTTGAACAACCCTATCCGCTCATCTTCAAATATCCCTGGCCAGATTTGGTAAATCCGCATTTTGACCAGCTGAAGGAAGATCTGGAAGGATGGCTGGATACTGATTTTACCTTCTTATCTCCTAAAACCCGGGAGAACTATAAACGAATGGGGCTGCATGGAGCTACCGCAAGGATGCTTGCCATAGCACCCACTTACGAACATGCGAAAGCATGTAATCGCTTCATGATCTGGATCACTACATTCGATGATTACGTTGGATTTTGTACTGTCGAAGAATTGGATCAGGTACATAAGCGCATTATGGGTATCATTAGAGGAGATGAGCCGGGGGCGGACGCGCATCCACATGATAAGATTATGGCGCAGGTAAGAGATGAATATCTAGCCGTTACCTCACCTGAATGGCTAGAAACATTCGCTTATTTTATGGACCGCTACATAAGGTATGGATTGCGGGAAGAAGCACCTTTCAAGACAACCGGAACATTTCCGCCACGCGACTATTTTATGATATTAAGGGAATATTGCATAGCCATGTATGCTTATGAACCCTGGGCCGAACTGGGATTAGGGTTTGTTTTACCAAAACACATTTCGGCTCATCCTGTTATACAGCGTATACAGGCATTAACAGCCAGAATAATGTCCTGGCAAAATGATGTTTATTCCGTAAAAAGAGAAATCATGGGAAAAGGCGAGGTAATTAACCTGGTACTCATTATACAATACGAGCAAAATATTTCACTGGATGAGGCAATTCAGGAAGTAGTTCGCATTCATGACGCAGATGTAGCAGAATTTGTTGCATTGCATGCCAACCTGCCGGATTTCGGAGATTGGCATGAATCTGTTGATAAATATGTGCTTTACCAGGGAATGATGATACAGGGGTTAAATAGCTGGTATTTCAAAGATACACTGCGTTACCACAGCAGTGATCAATATGCAGTGAAGGAATATGTTAGACCTTCAGGCAACTCGTAGCTTTGAGTTAATAAAGCCGGGAGAAAATAGTACAAGGATAATTCACCGGAAGCAAATACGCACTAAGTTCCGTTTAGTGAGCTTGGCAGGACTACAATCGAAGCAGTTGTTAGTTGATTTGAAATTGCCTATAAGATTGAATGATGAATAGTTCACCTCTCTATTTCATCAATTATGAATATTTGTTTAGTCTTCTTCTTTTCTTATTTTAGCATACTCGAAATGCTGAAAATATTTTCCATATGACTAGAAAGCTGTTATTTATATTGGTGTTAAGCTTAGTGTTTAATTTGAAATCTAAAGCACAGAACAAAACAATAATTCCATCTGATGTAATTCCGTATCAGGTTGCTGTCGAAAGGTCTATCTATAAAGGTAAAGATGCTTTAGCTCTGAAAATACCTGGTCAAGCCAAAGATGATGTTACACTTGCGATCTTGAAAGATATCGATTTTCATAACGGTGTCATTGAAGCTACAATTAGTGGACAGCCCCTTGAAAATTCCGGAGAAACGGCTCGTGGGTTTGTAGGTATTGCATTTAGGGCGGCTTTAAATTCTTCAAAAATGGAAGTTTTTTATTTACGTCCTACCAATGGGCGCGCAAATGATCAAATACGCAGGAACCACTCTAGCCAGTATATTTCTATTCCCGGGTATCCTTGGGAAAAACTAAGAAAGGAAACACCGGAAAAGTATGAAGCATACGTAGATATAATGTCTGCAGAATGGACTAAAATAAAAATTGTAGTAAAGGATGAAACTGCCAAGCTGTATGTTAACGGTGCATCTCAACCTACTTTGATCGTCAATGACTTAAAGCAGGGTAAAGATATTCGAGGAAGTATTGGATTATGGATAGGGCCAGGAACATTAGGCCACTTTACTGATATTAAAGTAACCAAAGAAGATTGATAATATTATATAAATCAGCCGTCGAATCTTGAATTATTTTTATTAATAAAAATAATGGAAATTAAATCTTATTAAATGATTTACTCAAACATGAAAGAAAAAACCTATAGTAGTAATTGGGAGCTATAGCCTGGTGTTGGATTAGGAAGAGTGTCTTTTCTGATGAGCAGGTTACAGGTCAAGGCCTTCGATGATTTTTTAGGTAAAGTGACTTCAGAACACAATCCCCGGGATATGAAAGATCATGTATGAGATGCACTCGAACTATTAAATGGCTTCATTAAATATGTTCAAATGCCTTGCAGACGGACTTTATTATAAGTATATCATGCTGTTTAACATTTCATGGCATAACCCCTCACAACAATTAAGAACATTAATTGATTATTATCAAGAATATAATTTTATTGATGTCGAACAATCAAACCAAGTTCCGTAAACGAGAAAACAATTAGCCAATTTGACAGGGTAAAGAATCGAAACAGTTATTAGAACAATAAAAAAAATGGAAAGAGAGCATATTGTGAAAATAAAAGCGGGAAGATTTATTATGCAAAATAACATTTAAGCTTTCTTATTAGCGATTATGGAAAACAACAACTTAGGTTCTTTGTTTGTAAAACCAAGTATAGAATCCCTTTCCTTCGAGAAAGTAAATAATATATTCCAATTGCCATCACCAAAATAGATAGTGTCATTACCATTAGATAATAGCAAAAATATAAATAATTAAATAATGTATTTGTATTGTATCGCTAAAAATCGGAATGATACTATATTGCTTATGGTTAAGATTTTACTTTAGCAGTGTAAAAAGGTCAAAAGAATTATACCGAGGTAATATTAATAGGGAATTTTAAATTGAAATAAAACTTAAAAAATGTAAGATATTCAGAATATCTTACATTTTTTATTCTCTCTTTAACACAAGAAAAACCCCTTAGAATAGAAAATTGGATAGAGATCTAAAATATTTTGATTAATATCCTGAAGGTTTTTCAATTTTTGTTTTTATGAAACGGGATCTTTGAATAAAATAATATTTGTGTAAATATTAATATTACTCGCATTTTATCAGACAATTTTTATCAAGATTAAATATTCAAAGTAATTGTTTCAGGTCTGAATCACTGTAATTAAATATCAATGCACTTTTAGAATTGAATGTACCACTAAAGCATGTAGAGAAATAGAATCCATTCACTAGCAGGTAGTTGTGTAAAACTTCTTTTTAATGCAGTTTACAGGAAGATATACTTTAATATCTACTGTCCTTTTGTCCGATTATATCCTTCTCCTAAGTATGATACCCGTAGAGGAGATACTGTACTACTTGGATGATCTTTTCTGTAGCACTGTTTACTTGCAGTAACAAATTCCGAATACACAACATGCTTTGTTTTGAGCCAAGTTTAAAAGCTTATAATATTGTAATAAACAATGAGATTTTTAATGTATTATACTTTTTATTATACATTAAATTAATAATTATTAGTGTCTTATTGTTTATAGTAACTACAATGTCTGCATAACGGACCTTATTGGGCAAATGTTTGCGCTTATAATGTAGAAGTTAGATTCATTATTGAAGGGATGTTATGAACTCACAGAATTTAGGAAGGAGAATACAATTTAACTCAAAAAAAATATGTTTTGTATCTAAAAAAATATTGATCTTGGACATTTATTCCAGTGTGTTGAGGAAAAAGTAATGGGCATACAACAAATTTGTAGGCGGTTAGAATGCACAGAATCAGAATGGCAATCCACCTTATCTCAAAAATCTTTAAATACCGAGATAGTAATGAGATTGAGTTTGTTGTTGGAATATAATTTTTTTAGAATTTATTCTCAGCATTTAATTTTATATTCTCCTCAATCTAATATTAATTACAATAGTGTCTCAGAAAAATCTTCTCTTTCATATTCTACAAAACATATCTACGTAATCGAAGTTATTGAATTTATTTTAGAACAGTTGGCTACCGGGAATAAAACAAAAAAAAAGATTATGAGTGAATACAGAATTCCCAGAACAACAATATATAGATGGTTGAATAAATACGGAAAATCAAAGAAAGATGATAAAGAAAAATAATTTGGAAAAAAAAGGTACTGCACCTGACTACAAAAAAATATACAATGATTTAATAAATATAAAGTATCCTGAAAAAAGGGAAAAATGCAATCACTTACTATCGAAAAATACTCTTTCAACGCTTGATATTATAGAAATTAGCCGAATTCTTTTTAATAAAATCTCTAAAGAAAATTTTGCTTTTAATCAGAAACACCGTTCTTACGATACATCTACAATTATTAAAATTTTGGAATATCAGAAGGAGAACAATTTAAATAATAGCGAATTGGCTAGACATTTTAATTTAAGCAGAAACACGATTACCAAATGGAAAAATCGATTTTTGATATAATTATGGCAGAGAATGTTAGTTTTTTGCTCTGGTGTTGTCCCTTATCTTTAGCTAACAGATTTAGAATATAATCGCCAACAATTTACAGAATTTCCCATTGCTGTATCAGCTCTTGCAACTAAAAAAGGAGAGTTTCAGTTTCCTTCATTTATAACTGTTTTTTCTCCATTATTTGCTAACTGCGAATCTCAGTAAATCGGATGTGTATTATAATATTATTAGTTAAGCTCATCTTTTTATTTTATTACATGTTAGGCAATGCTGTTTCTCTCTTAGCATCATTCCAAAAGCCTTTCTGTGGTTACGTTATTATAAAATAATTCAGTGAAAGATGTTGTTATATATTCGGAAAAACACACAAGCATTTCTTTAAGTTATGTAGTTATATTTTATAATATTGTTGAAATTTATAGCAGTGAACCTGGGTAATCAGCTATTTTTATGACACGATACTTTTTTAGTTACAAAAAACATATGAGATGAAAATAGCACAAAGCAGCATAATATTGTAATTTTATGATTACAATAAAAGCTGTTTCCAATAAACTTATTATGATTTTTTGTTCAAGTCCTAAAATTGAAATTTTTAGAATTGGTTTTCAACTGAAATAAATATAATTTTTTTTTTGAAATATTTAGTAAATATAATTTGGTAAAGGGTATTTATTGGAGGGCTATTGAAATCTATTACTTTATTTAAGTCGCTAATAGTTTTTGACAAATATTTTTTGTGCCGGTCTTTTAAATTACGTATTTCAAAAGTAGGGTGATACTAAATGGCATATTGAACATTATATAATACAAAATAATACAAAAAACAAAAATCATGAAAAAAAAATTATTGTTGCATTTAGCGTTCATGGTAACTATTTTTCTATATGGTCAGGTGGGGATGATCACAACGAGTAATGTACCACCCGGTAATTCCCCAATCTTTCAGCTATGCTGCATGGGGAATCATCTAATAGAGGCTTTCTTGGCCCCAGACCCGCATTGGTTTCAACAAGCAGTCTTTCTCCGATAAATCTAAAACAGAACTTTTAGTCTACAATTCTACTAATAGATTAACAAAGCGCTATGAATCAATTGATCATAGAATTTGAGAAATAATTTCTTGGTTTTCGGCTGGAAGATATATCAAGCCAAATTGGATATGAATCTGAGCAAAACATCATATGAAGATGATGAAGAATTTTGGGAGTTCTCGGTTCATAATTGAAAGCAGTTTAGAGCAGTTTTTATTACAGTTATTATGTACACAAATTTTTTTTCTTCTTTAATAGAAAAGAAGCGCCTAGCCATCGATGAGATCGAATATGAGAAAAGTGTTTTATTTGATGTTTATACGCTTGTTCTTGTTTTTATTTTGATCAGTAACTTTTTATTGAACCTTATTTTTCTTGAGGAACCTGTTTATGCGGCAATATTTTTGGGAATGGGGTTATTTATGTTCTGCACAATTTTTTTGTCAAACAAGATACGATTCAATAGACACGTACTGATGTTGCTCTTTATATTTTTGGGAGTTGTTATTTTTTATTGCGATACAGTAAGTGGGAGAGGGGTAATGAACTATTTAAGTTATATATCATTATCAATTGCCGTAGCATTTTTTTTTGATTATGATAGAGACAGAGTCATCGTATTTATGCTTTTGGGGCTATATGTACTGTTTTTTTTGATAAACATCATTACGGATTATTCTGTACTGACTTTTTTGCAGCAAAATCTTTCACCTGAAAAACAATGGTATGTTCGGGTTTATAAGGCAATGGAGATTGCTTTCTGCACGTTTGTCGGGATGTATTTTATTAACAGGAAAGAGAAAATAGTTATTAAATATTATGTCGAAAAAGAAAAAATGAATGATCTAATTAAAAAGACTGATAAGATAAGTTTATCCAATAATCTGTATGAACTGGCTATAAGTAGAAATTCCTTATTTATAACCTATTTCAAGTCGCAATTTCCGGATTATTTCGAAAGGATTTTAGAATCCTGTCCAAATCTTGTTGCATCAGAATTGGAGATCTGTGCTTTGCTAAAATTAAACCTAAGTACTAAGGATATTGCGACTGCAACCAATACAACAATTCGCTCTGTAGAAAATAAAAAATACAGGATACGGAAGAAGCTCAATCTGTCTTCTGAAACAGACCTCAATTCATATATGATCGTCACATTTTAATTTGATTGGGTTTAGCGTTGATTTTTAAACAAATATGAATTTTAAGTAAATGTAAGTAAGCTAATAAGTGTATGTGAGTGGCCTTTTTTTTGTTAACTCTGATGTTTGTTTTTAATATTGCATTGGTGAAGATAAGTTGGGCTGATAGATACAGCCGGCGTTTATATTTCTATAAGTTTAACACACAAATGTCTTTATATATAAGAGGTCAGAATGAAATCAGTCTGGCCTCTTCATTGAATAAGCCCAATGTTGAGCATAATATCCAACAATAGCAATTTTTATAAACATAAAACAAATGAGAAAATTTAAATTATTTCTTTTCGTCTCAGTTATTTCTTCTGTTTGGCTCTACGGTCAGTCTCCTGGTGGGGTATCAACGGATTTATCTGTATGGTATAAAGCCGACGCTGGAATAACTACTAATGGTTCCAAGCAGGTTACGCAGTGGATTTCTTCCTCATCTACGTCAGTAACTTTAACTCCAAGTGGTACAGCATATATCCCATATAATGATCAGACCACTTATACCAATATGTGGAACTTTAACCCAACGCTATCTTATGATGGAACGAATAATTACTTAAGAAACACGACAACAGCTTATTTGAACCCTGCTGGTTCTGTACATTATATTGCAGTTGCAAGACTTTCCAGGATGACAAATGCATATAGGAATTTATTTGCAATAGCCGGAAATGATGATGGATTTTTCTTAACTGTAAATAGTAACACAGTCTATCCAATGCCAACAATTGGTAATAATTTCAATTACCCAGCGGCTGGTCCGTCGTCAACTAATACATTTGGTATATATTCGGCGATATTGCCTAAAACAACGAGCCAAGGTTCTCAAAGAGGTTTTAATAGTGGAACAAGAAAAATTTATACTTCACCATATCCTATAACGGGTGGGGCGTACGTTTTGCCCACTACTGGTATCGGTGCTTATTTGGGTGCAGATGGAACTACGGGAGATAATTTTCAGGGAGATATTGCAGAGGTGATTTTATACCATAGCATTTCAGGAGGTGATTTGACTGACGCTGATCTTCAAAAGATACACAGTTATTTGGCCATCAAATATGGTATTACATTAGATCAGTCACAGAATTATGTTTCTTCTTCAGCTTCTACAGTCTGGAATGCGACTGCTAATGCAACTTATTACAACAACGTTTTCGGGATTGCTCGTGATGATCAGGGTACTCTGTACCAGAAGCAATCAAAAAGTGTAAATCCTAGTCAGAAACTAATTATTGGAGCGGGGAATTCATTATCTAATACGAATTCTGCAAACACTAATACTTTAACAGATGGGCAATTTCTTGTTGTGGGAGATAATGGATTAAAACAATCACTATCCATTCCTCTATCATATCCAACTGCACCCGGTGGAGAAACTAATAACAGGTTTGCTTCTGTCTGGAAGGTTCAGAACACAGGGAATACAGGGACTGTAACTATTGCTTGGCCTAAAGGAACTTCTAATCTTCATTTGGTTCGTTCAACAAATGAAAGTTTCGATGCAGCGGATCAGTTTATCCCAATGACTTTAGAAACGACAGTGAATGGTGTGGTTTACAATATGGCAACGGTGACTTTTAATAACGGAGAGTTTTTCACTTTTGCAGGCTATGCTCATGCTCCTGGGGGAGTAGTCAATAACTTAGGTTATTGGTACAGGGCAGATAAAAATGCAGTGAATACAGGTGAAGGAACTGATGTTACATCATGGACAGATTTCTTTTCTGGGGCGGTCTCTTCCAAAATGTATGAAAATACATTTCCAAAATATGTAAAAGGTGCAGCCAATTATTTCAATTATAACCCAGGGATCAATTTTACGGCAGTAAAGCAATCGCTAGGTAATGATCAGATCGCATCTACGGTAACCTCCACGGATTATGATATTTTTACTTTTACAAAAGAAGGATGGGCACCTCTGAATAATGCTAATAATAGAATTTTCAGTGCATTGGCAAATATCAATTTTCAAAGAGGAGATATTGCTTATTGGGATGGTATAGGAGTTAATAAAAGATTTGCAGGTAATACAGCTGATGAGGTAGAAAGTGTAACTGTAAACATCACAGATAGGTATCTTGCTGTACCGGGCGGTATTAATTTTGCGGCCACTATTCCTAGTATAATGTATAATCGATTTGGGAATACCACGGTGTCTAGAGGTTTAAATGGAGGTGCCAACGGAGCTAATGGAGTATTTAGTCCAAGAGGAATATTGACAGGTGGACATGTTTTTGGTTCTACAATATTCAATAGTAATGGGTCTGATAACGATAATGCTTCAGGTCATATAGGCGAAGCTATTATTTACGGATCAGGTAACCTTACAGAAACAGAACGCAGAAGAGTAGATTCTTATTTGGCAATCAAATATGGTCTTACCTTGGGACGTACTGCCACAAACCATTATTTATCTTCAGCAGAAACTGTTGTATGGAATGGCGCTCAGAATACATCTTATAACAGCAATATATTTGGTCTTGGACGAGATGACATCAGTGCTTTGCATCAAAAGGTATCGGTAAGTGTTAACAGCGCGGCCATCCTTACGATCGCGACTAGTAATGATTTTGTTACAGATAACCTTGATGCGTCCAGAACAGTTATTTCTGATGATCAGGAGTTCTTCATTGCTGGTGATAACAATGACACAGATCTACCGATGGTGAATGTGACTTTGGGTAGTAATACTGGTAAAATCATACAGAGAAAATGGCTTTCGCAGAGAACAGGTACCCTAGAAAATACCTATTTCCAAGCAGATCTATCCGCTTACGAAAGTCAATTCAATATTCAAGGTACTACTGTTTATATGGTAATTGGCGATGATGATACCTTTACAACCAATAGACTATTGATTCCCGGTACCAAAGTAGGTGGCAAATGGATATTCAATCATAATTTCGATTCTGAAAACACAAAAAGATACTTCACGTTCGGTGTACTAACTACTGAAGTCTGTTATAAGCCTGGAGCTATTATTACAGCAGGAAACCCGGCATTGATCAGTAAGGTAGGAATCAGTTCATTGACAAGAGCCGGGATTCAGAATTCAGATAATTGGCCGGCAGTTCGTAACGGAGCTTGGTTGGTTCTGGAAGCCAGAACGAAAGGTTTTGTTGTGAACAGAATGCCTTTTAACACTTCTGGAAACCCGGAAGGAATTCCGGCTTCTGATTTTGTTGAAGGAATGTTGGTGTATGATACCACAAATAAATGTCTGAAAATGTATACTTCTCAGAATGGAGGTTCATTTGCGTGGTTTTGTATCAGTACACAAACCTGCCCTGATTAAATATAATTTTTTGAGAGCCTGAGAAAAGTAATGGAATATTCAGGTTCTCGTTTTCCTTTAAACTAAAATTACAATGGTTAAAAATATAATCGTATTAGGCAGTTTTTTAATGGCTGCTTCTACACAGGCACAAATAGGAATAAGCAGAGAAAGTGTAAGCAACGGCTCGGTTTCTTTAGAATTTGGAGATAATGAAAATAAAGGTCTTCTTCTTCCCTATGTTACAGATAAGACCGGAATTACCGAAAATGGAACTGTTCTTTTTGATACAACAGATCATAAAGTAAAATACTTAAAAGATACCAACACATGGTTTGATCTGAGTGTAGACTCATCAGGAACTGCAGATCTGAGTATCCAGGCGGCTGATAGAGAGGAGCAGCCGGGAGCTAAGGTTTGTATAAGTACAACTGCAGGAGGAACAGACACCACAAAAGGAATACTGGTACTCGCTGATACAGATAAAGCAATGATACTGCCCAAAGTAGCAAGTCCTCATTTAAATATTATCAATCCAAGTGCCGGAATGCTGGTGTATGATACTGTAAAGAGACACCTAGCGGTCTATAATGGTACAGTTTGGACGTTTTGGAAACCCTGAAATAAAAAGACCTTCTTACATGAAGGTCTTTTTTTAGTACCATCCCATGATACAAAGTATGGTATTATTTCTATGCTAAATAAGCTAATACATTTATTAGTAGCTGGTCCGTTTGCTATCAAAGACGGAAGACTGATTGCCATACAACAACAACAACAACAATACATTAGCTTTTTTGTCCTCTCAATTAGATATTAAAGCTTTTATCTTAATAATCTGCTTTTTAATTTAATTTAGCTGTTCCATCTGATGAAATTGAATTGAAAATGCGACCCGTGATTTGTATTGATCTTTTATCTAGATGAAAGAAAGTAATTTCATGCTGAATAAATTTATCATTTCTAATTTAAAAAAAATTGATGATACCGATTTAATTATGAATAATCATTTAAAGCATTATAAAATTTTTATCTTAGTATAGCAAAAATAAAGAGAATCAAATTGGATAGAATTCCAGAGTTTAAACCGGACAATTTTAAAAAAATAATCAATGTCGAACGACTGGATACCAAAAGTATTTTCAGTGATTTTTTGATTGAATCTCTTACTTCTTTAAATGAGACCGCAATTCTACCTTCAGCTCCTCATCGTAAGACGGTGAACGATTTTGTTTTCATAACAAAAGGTGAATTATCAAAAATGGTTTGTTCGGATATATTCGAATTGACATCTGGAATGTTAATGCTTTTGCCTGGTTATAAAATCCGGACAATCTTAAAAAAAACTGGAAATATTGAAGGCTATTACGGTCATTTTTCAGATGATTTCATTAATGATCTTTCATCCCAGAAAAAGCTAAAAGAAATTTCTAATTATATTGAACTCATTTATAATCCTGTTTTCAGTTTTGACCAGGAAACAACCTCGAGAATTCAATATTTACTACAGCAACTCCTTTTGCTGTATGAAAAAGATACGGGCGATAGTTTATTAAAATCCTATTTAAATACCTTGTTGAATGAAATCGCCAATTTCATCCACACGCTGCCATTGCCTGTATTTTCTCCGAAGGAAGCAATTATACAACGTTTCAGGAGATTAATTACCAACAACATACAAAAGACGCACAAAATACAGGTGTATGCAGAAATGCTCAATATTACACCCAATCATCTCAATAAATGTGCAAGATCTGTCACGGGGAAAACGGCATCAGCTATTATAAATGAAGCACTTACCATGGAAGCAAGGGCGCTTTTATCATTATCCAATCATACAGTTTCTGAAGCAGCTTTTGTCTTGGGATTTGAAGATGTTTCCTATTTTTCACGGTTTTTCAAAAAGCATTCCGGCCTTCAACCCAGTGAATATCGAAAAATGATTGATTTGTCCTAGTCTTTGATTTTTTTGTTCTACAATTATGATTCGAATTGGAAGAAATTTGTATTGTAATAACAGTTAAGAACAAAAAAGTAATGAATAGGATATTTTTTATTAATGTAGTACTACTATTTCCAGCCAAAATTTTCTCGCAGGAAAATGCTGTTCATGAAGTAAAAAATCCACCCATAGTAGTCGAAATTTTACCGGGGACAAGCGGATATGCTACGCAAATGACAGTTAGTAAATCATTTCGAGACTTTTCTAAATTCGGTATTTTCAGTGTCACCAATTTTTCCTCGAAATGGATGGAGACCTATTCAAAAGATATGATGAATCAGATTCATCTCACTTATCAGTTTGCCAAAGGGCTTAAGGTTTTAGCAGGAACACATTACACTCCTAATTCGGGTTTGCGTCCAAATACGGCGGTTTCATATACTTATTCCTCCCGAACAATAATGGTGTCCCTGATGCCAAGGATTGATTTGTCTAAAAATAGTAATTGGGAAGGGTTTGCTATGCTGGAATATAAGCCGCAATTAAATCAGCACTGGAATATTTATACCCGCGCACAAGGCCTGTATTGTGCAACAGTTAAAAATGGAGATCATGCAAGAAGCTATCTAATGCTCCGGGCAGGATTGAGTTATAAAGATTTTCGTTTTGGTTTAGGAGCCAATTGGGATGCATACGGACCCAATAAAACAAGTAAAGAGAATTACGGAATTTTTATAGCTTCCAACGTCTTCAATTAAAAACGATCAGTAAGAAAAAACTGAAATTTCACTCGTATCAAAATTAAAAATTTGCAATAATGAAACAGATAATTTTCAAAACATATGGCACATTCACCGGATTAATATTACGACTTACACTGGGCTTTATTTTTCTGCCGCACGGCCTGCAGAAAACGGTAGGAATGTACGGAGGAGCAGGATTTACTGGGACGGTACAAGTCTTTACCGAGCAGTTGCATCTTCCGGCAATTATAGCATTCGTGGTCATTATGATAGAATTTTGTGGAGCAGTTTGCCTTTTGTTGGGACTGATTACACGATTCTGGGCAGCTGCTTACGTAGGTTTATTGCTTGGCATCATGTTTACAACACATTTGGAAAATGGTTTTTTTATGAACTGGTTTGGAAACCAAAAAGGAGAAGGTTGCCAGTTTGATTTATTAGCAATAGGAGTAGCTGTCGCTTTAATTGTGGAAGGCGGTGGGAAATATTCATTGGATAGATCTATTCTTCCGTAAAATATCATTAATATCAAAATAAAATATATGGACTTGAGTATAGAATCATATTTCGAAAAAATTCAATTTCAAAATACTGCCAAACCAGATTATGAAACATTGTCACAACTGGTAAAATTGCACACACGGTTTATTCCGTTTGAAAATGTGGATGCATTTACCGGTACGTCACCATCCTTACAAATAGAAGATATTTTTGAAAAATTGGTTTTTCAACAACGTGGGGGGTATTGTTATGAGCAAAATCTACTTCTTAATTATGTATTGGAAACTATAGGGTTTCAAAAAAAAGTAATTTTGGCAAGAGTACTATGGAAAAAGGATGATAGTTCTTTACCAGCCAAGACGCATGCTTTTATAATTGTCAGTCTGGATGGTAAAGATTATTTGGTGGATGTCGGTTTCGGAGCAAGTACACCTGATTTTCCTGTTCCCTTAATTGACGAGGACAAAAATATAAATTTTAAAAGCGAGTATCGAATCGTAAGAAACGAAACGTTTTCTACACTTGAATACTGGAATAAGGATTGGTTTCAGATGTACAGTTTTGAAATTGAACAAAGTAATGTACAGGATCTGGAAGTTGCCAACTGGTATATGTCAACAAATCCCCAGTCTGGCTTTGTTAAAAATCTAATTATTACAAGAAGAAGTGGAAACGGAATTTATACCCTTCAGAATAATCAATTTAAACACAAAAGGCAAGACAGAGTTGTTATCACCAAATTATTACCTGATCCTGAAAAATTAATTTACACATTACAAAACACCTTCAATATTCACATTAAAAAGGCAGAAACTTACAACCTTTTGATCCGCAGAATATTCAGTGCAATTTAGTTAATCACCAATAATTATTTATCCATTTAAATCAGCGAAATGAGTAACACATTGCAATCATTGCCTTATGTAGTCAGTTCATTAGAACCCATTATCGATACGAAAATAATGAATATCCACCTCCATAATGTACAAAGCCTTATATTGAATGAAGAGGTATTACTCTTGGATAATCTCAAAAAAGCAAGTGGAATTCGGAATTTCTAACAACATCCGAAAAGTTCACCCTATTAATATGATTTTCATTGTTGATTTTTGTATGATAATATTTAAATAATTTTACGATGTCAACACATGATGTTAAAGGAAAAGTAGTTTTAATTGCCGGAGGTGGCAAAAACTTAGGTGGATTACTAAGCAAAGATTTTGCAGCAAAAGGAGCAAAATTAGCAATACATTACAACAGCGAAAGTTCTAAAGCTGAAAGTGAAAAAACTTTGGCTGAGGTTCAAGCTCTTGGTGCTGAGGCATTCTTATTTCAGAGTGATTTAACCAAAGTAGAAAATATCACTCAATTTTTTGATGAAACTATTGCCAAGTTTGGAGGCATTGATATTGCCATCAATACGGTTGGGATGGTGTTAAAAAAACCATTTACTGAAACAACTGAAGAAGAATATGATTTAATGTTCGGTACCAATTCAAAATCAGCGTATTTCTTTTTACAGGAAGCTGGTAAAAAGATAAATGATAACGGTAAAATCTGTACTATCGTTACTTCTTTATTAGCAGCTTATACCGGCTTGTATTCTACTTATGCGGGTGCAAAAGCTCCTGTAGAGCATTTCACAAGAGCCGCTTCTAAAGAATTTGGTGGCAGGGGAATTTCAGTGACAGCAGTTGCTCCCGGTCCTATGGATACACCTTTCTTCTACGGACAAGAAAGTGCTGATGCAGTCGCATATCACAAATCGGCTTCGGCCTTAGGAGGTCTTACTGACATCAAAGATATTGCTCCGTTAGTTGAATTTTTAGTAACCGACGGATGGTGGATTACCGGACAAACTATTTTTGCAAACGGGGGTTATACAACCAGATAATCAATTGAAAGCCAGCTGTGATTTATCTAACAGCTGGCTTTTTGTTTTTAACATACAATTTCCTTAAACAATGAACAAACAAAATAATGTAATCCGAAAACAACCGAAACATACCTTTCCCAAGAAAAAAGTATTATGTTTGGTTTCCAATGCGGCACAGCTTCACGGAATGGAAGTTGATTTTTTGCCGAGGAAATGACAAGACCATTCTTTGATTTCATCAATGCAGGTTACGATGTAGATGTTGCGTCTCCGAGAGGTGGAAAAGTAGTTTTTGATGGACATAGCAACCCGGAAAACCCAAAAGGAGCTTATAGGTTTTGTGCATCATGCAACATTTGGAAAATGGATGGAAAACACGCTGCCTATTTCCAATATCAACGTTGCCGATTATGATGCGGTTTGTGTATCTGGTGGCGGCGCTCCATTAATTAATTTCAAAGATGATTTAGAACTGCATAAACTGATCGCAGATTTCTATGAAGCAGGGAAAATCACTTGTTTAATCTGCCATGGAACATCGTTATTATTATGGACAAAATTAAGTGACGGAACTCTTTTAGCAGATGGGAAAACCTGGACCGGATTTGCTGACAGCGAGGAAAATATGATTAATGAAAAGTTTGGAATGACGGTGAACGATTACACCATCGAAACAGAAGCCCGCAAAAATCCAAACACCAACTTTGAAGTAGCTGGTCCGCTGGAACCCTTCGCCATCAGAGATGGAAGATTGATTACCGCACAACAACAGCACAGTAGTTTTTGGGCCTCTCAATTAGTTATTGAAGCTTTATCATAGTAAATCTTTATTAAGAGAAACGAAAAGTAGAACATCCTGTTTTTCGTTTTCTTTTCGTTCTGTTTTTATTTGAAAAACACAAATGAATAAAAAATGATATACCCAAAACTTCTGAAACAGTTTTAATAATTGTATTTTTTACTTTTTCGATATATGTTTTAAAGGTTCAGAATATTGGTTTTTACGATTCCCTGGAAAATTCCGGACTAAAAAAACTATAATTAAAGATTACCAATCAGAAATATAGAACATTAAACAAAAAACACATGAATAAATACCAATCACTTTTCGACACACAAAAAGAGTTTTTCTATACCGATGTTTCCAAAACTTATGAGTGGAGGATAGACCAGCTCAACCGACTGGAAAAAATGCTTACTGAAAATCAGGAAACATTCTGCCAGGCTCTGAAAACCGATTTTAATAAACCACCTTTTGAGCAATTGTTCGAAATTACAGTTCCCTTAGGAAATATAAGATATTATAAAGAAAATCTGAAACAATTAATGACTCCGGAAACAGTTGCCATACCAAAAGGCTTGGAGGAAACCGGTAACAAAGGTATTGTTTATAAAGAACCCTTCGGTGTAACTTTGGTCATCGGGCCGTTTAATGCACCGATTCTATTATTGCTAGACCCTGCCATTGCAGCTTTGGCAGCAGGAAATCCCGTTATTCTGAAACCAGCCAATACAACGCCAACAGTTGCCGCACTTTTTCAAAAGCTTATTCCAAAATATTTCGAACCCGAAGCTGTAAGTATTGTTACAGGAGGAAGAGAGGAAATTACTGCGCTGTTGGAGCTGCCCTTCGATTTTATTTTCTTTACAGGAAGTTCTGCCGTAGGTAAAGTGGTCATGCGCGCCGCAGCTGAAAATCTTACACCCATCGTATTGGAATTGGGTGGCCAAAACCCAACGGTGGTTGATGAAACTGCCAATCTCGACATTGCTGTTGACCGTATTGCTTGGGGGCATATGGCAATTTCCGGTCAATGGTGCATTGCTCCGGGTTACGTGTATGTACACGAAAGTATTGCAGATGAGTTTATAGATAAATTGAAAGCATCTGTGGTAAAAATGTATGGCGAGGACCCAAGTCAAAGCCCTGATTTCGCAAGGATGATCAGCGAACATGATACCGAAAGGGTAGCTTCTTATATTATCCCCGAAAAAGTAATTTTAGGAGGCAGGTATGACGTAAAAGCCAGATATGTTGAGCCAACCATTTTATATCCCAGCACCTGGGAAGATCCTGCTATGCAACAGGAAATTTTCGGACCTGTTTTCCCTATTTTGGTATATAAGGATTTAAAAGAAATTGTAGAAATTATTAAACGTAAGCCGAAGTCTTTGGCCGCGTATTTCTTTAGTAAAAATCAGCAGAATATAGATTATTTCTTAAATTCAGTTTCTTTTGGTGGTGGCTGCGTCAACCAGACCAATCTGCATTGCTGGATAGACAGTTTACCTTTTGGAGGTGTTGGTTATGCCGGAATGGGCAAGTATTACGGCAAAGCAGGCTTTGATGCATTGAGCAATACAAAAGCGATGCTGATAGGAAATCCTGATTTGGAGCTGGATGTTTTTCCGCCGTATGAAGGAAAAGACATTGCGAAAAATTTAAGTGTTTTTGGATAAATATGAAGCAACAAGAAGCTGTTAATTTAATTGAAAAAGCAATCCAATATTCTGATAAGCCTCAAATTTGGGCGGATTTAGGTTGTGGTGATGGTACTTTTACCCATGCATTGGCTCATTTATTACCAAACGGAAGTCATATTTATGCAATAGATGCTCAAGCGCAAAATTTCCCAAAAGTAATAGGGGACCACGTTTCCATTGATTTTATAAAAGCTGATTTTGAGATATTTGATTTTGAATTCTCAAACCTTGATGGAATTCTTATGACCAATTCATTACATTATGTAAAAGATAAACGGGTATTAATTAATAGGTTAAATGAATATTTATCTGAAAATAAAAAAATTGTAATAGTAGAGTATGATACGACGGCTTCCAACCAATGGGTTCCTTATCCGGTTAATTTTTTAAAGCTTAAGGAATTATTTATTGAGCTGGGTTATTCAAAAATAATTAAATTAGATGAACGGCACTCGATATTTGGACAAGGCAATTTGTATTCTGCAGCCATCAGTTTGAACGACTAAAAAAAACAATATGATACTAAAAATTATTAACTCCGCATTAATCCTTGTGGCTGTTTTTATGGGCTTAAAACAAGGGTATGCAATGTTTTCAGGAAAACCCGAAATGTTGGAAATGTTTGGTAAATGGAACATTAATAAAACAGGATTAATGGCGATCG
>Ga0307412_10000283_pt1 | contig 32305 bp, 29 predicted proteins | sample DK1Cmetagenome_3_FD_203823 | JGI IMG/M metagenome (GOLD analysis project Ga0307412, IMG submission 203823) | Maize rhizosphere microbial communities from greenhouse at UC Davis, California, United States - DK15-C-1 | ecosystem: Host-associated > Plants > Roots > Rhizosphere > Soil | place: USA...
TATAATTGAACAGCTCATCCCGATCAACTATTCTTTTCCTGATCCTGTTGTTGCCTATAGAAATAAGTACTTCTATCTCATGCGGCGGAATCTCGTGAAGAACTGGATAACTTAATACTTTCTCTTTCGATAGATTTTCATCAATGTATGCCTCAATATTATAACCGCTTTCTTCAGCGACTTCAGCCACTACCTTGCCATGGCCGCTTGCTCCGTATAAATACATATTCTATCTACATTTAAATTAATTATTTCCCTTAAAAGCTTCTACCGTTGCCTGATGTGCCTGGTTGATCCCTTCTTTTTTCAATACTTTTTTTAAGGTCAGAATCACTACCCTGCAATCTGTTGCAAAAGACAAATGATCTACATACCAGATGTCTAGTTCAAATTTCTTCGTCCAGGAAATGGCATTTCTCCCATTCACCTGCGCCCAGCCTGTAATCCCCGGGCGTATGCTGTGTCGTCTCTTTTGAGTTTCGTTATATAATTCCAGGTATTGTGGCAGCAATGGTCTCGGACCGATGAGTGCCATGTCACCTTTCAATACATTTATCAATTGCGGAAGCTCATCCAGGGAAGTCTGACGTATGAAACTTCCGATAGGTGTCAAGCGTTCCGAATCAGGGAGATAATTGCCCTGTGCGTCTTTCTTGTCATTCATTGTCTTAAACTTGATGATATTGAATATCTTCTCGTTTAGACCCGGCCGTGCCTGAACAAAGAATGGTTTCCCCTGATTTGCGAAGTACAATAAGACCGTGACCACAATAAAAACAGGTGACAACAAGATCAATCCTATTAATGCAATCAAAAAGTCTATGAGCCTTTTAAAAAAAAATTTATACACGATAATCTCTTTCTTTAATTAGTTTTTTATACTCGCACAATAAGGCATCCCAAATCACAGACTGCTCGTAACGGGTTTCGATCATTTCCCGGGCGTTCATTTTCAACTGATGGTAAAAATCTTTGTCCGCTATCATTTTTTCCATTGCTTTTTTAAGCTTTTCACTGTTTTTTACCGGTACTATTACTCCATTTTGGCCTTCTCTGATAATCTCATTACATCCGTTGATATCGGAAACAATACTTGGCAATTCCATGGCTCCTGCCTGCATTACTACATTCGGGAAACCTTCGCGATAGCTTGGGAAAGCCAATGCATCCGAAATCGCAAAATAGGGCCGCACATCCTTTTGAAAGCCTACAGAGAGGATATCCGGATTATTTTTAATTTCTTCCAATGTTTCCGGAGCCAAAGGATCCAATTCCTGCTCCAGCGGGCCGACAAGCAATAGTTTTGAACGGCGCTGTACATCTTTTAACAAGGAAAAAGCTTTCACCAACTCATTAATTCCTTTATCTCCCACCAAACGTCCTACAAAAACAAAAACAAAGTCGCCGTTTTCTATTTTTAATTCTGTTCTTAACTGTTCTTTCTGTATTTCATTAATCTGAGCGAGTGAAAAATATTCCAGATCAATTCCGTTTACATTTCCGTTTCCGATTACTCTTAAGGCTTTTGAGGTGATATTGTAATTAATCAAATCCTTTTTAACGCCTTCTCCTTCCGGATAAATATGTGTGGCTGCCGAACACAATAATTTGTCCATACTGATAAGCAGTTTCTGCAAGACACCTTTCCTGGTGGGGAAAATAAGCCCCGTGAAAGTGTGTATCCGGATAGGAACGCCTGCCATTTTACCCGAAAGCATCGTCAAAAGCCCTGCTTTGGGAGTAATGGAATGAACAATGATTGGTTTTTCTGTTTTTAAAATTTTATATAATTTATAGAGAGAATTCAGATCTTTTAAAGGACTGATCCCTCTTTCCATATTCACGCTAATCGTTTTTATACCTTCCCTCTGTTTTACCTCATCCAGCAACTGCCCTTCAGAAGATATTCCGACGACTTCGTAAGACTCGCTTAAAAACTTCAATTGTCCTTTTAATAAAACATTTAAGGACAATGGTATTGTTGATGTCCGAACTATTTTCATATTAATACAAGGATTGAATGTCTTTTATTAATCTGTTTCTGCTGTCTGTAACCAGACTCATTGATCTGCCCAGTTGTGTTTTTATACGATCGTACTCTGAAATAGCTTTGTCAAACATATTGATCAGCAAATCCGGCTGTACATCCTGAATCTGAACAACATAATCATCCAAACTAAAATCTCCCATAATCCCCAAAGCCTTGTTGCCGCCATATCCGATAGCGATGGAAGGAACCAGGGAAGTCAGTGAAAAAATGATAGAATGAAAACGTGTGCCTATGAAAAAATAAAAATTGGAATAGACGGCTTTCAATATATCGCAGGACAAGTTTTCGTTGATCCAGATTATATTAGGATCCTGAACTTTTTCCAGCAAATCTTTGATGGCATTACGGTCATCTTCATGGGAATTCGGGCCCAATGACTGATTGCATAAGGCTACTTTGTATCCTTTGTTCAACAAATGTTTTGTAAGTTCCGCAACCGAGTCGATATATTTTTTGTACAACCCTTCCGGATTGGATAAGCCCGGAAAACGCCACGGACGAATCGTAACCCCGACAATTTTGTCTTCTGGTGTTAAATTATATTTCTCCAATACCTTCAAGGCTTCCTCCTGACTTCCTTTTTCCAGAAAAAACCCAAGATCCATCTCTACCGGAATATTTTTTTCCAATAGCTGACCTAAACTTTTAGATGAAACATTTTCACGTGCATACACCAAATCCAACTGATTGAATACTGTACGTACCTGCTGCTTAACCGTCAATCCTATAAATGGCCCATAGGAATTGGGTAAAAAGACAACTTTCTTACCTAAAGCCTTTGCCAGTCTCACATAAAATAGAAAATACCACATTAAGTACGGAGCCGTTTTTTCACCGTAAGCATGAATAAAACCTCCACCTTTTACAAAAATGGTTTTTGCATCATGAAACTGCTTTACCGTCTGATAGGTTTTATCATCAAAATTTTTCTTTACTTTATCAAGGTCATTGCATATTTTTATTAGATATCTGGTGTTTTTAAAATCCATTCCTGCATTTTTGATCTGCTTCAACAGCTCAAGCTTGGATTCTTTGATATGTTCTCCTGATTTATGCTGCCCTCTTCGGGGATGCTTCAAAATATTGCTTAATAATTTAAAGCCGTGCTCTTCAGACTGTCTGCACAACAAGGCTCTTTCTTCTTCATTATCGCCGGCATCCAGAATATATACCTCATCATAAAGACCGGTATCTTTGGCCAGCCTCCAGCTTTCCCAGACCAAAGCCTGATCACCTTTATTCAAATCTGTTACTCCAGGTACTATTATCGCGTTCATTCTAATTCAGTTTTCCTTGTTTAATCCTTTGCGTGCTTTGCTTTATCTTATAGTTTATGTATACATTCAACAGTATTCCGAAAGGAACTGCTATGAGAGTGTATAGCTTATTTGGGGAGTCTTTAAAAAAATTCCATTTTTTGGCAAAAAGGCATGAGCTTACGTAGTGTACTGAGTTTTTCAGCACTACTTTTTTATTAATCCCGTACTTCATTTTCATTTTCCTGTATTCAATGAAAGAATTGGGACTGCTTTTATATCTTTTATATAATCCGTTGGACAATCCGTCCTGCTGGTATTCTATAATACAGTATATCTCATTAGAAATAAGAAACTTATAATCCTGATCAATCAATGTAAATATCCAACTGACCTCATGAAAAATTTCATTTTCAAAATAGGGGTAAGGCAGATACTTTTTATACTTTTCCGTATCAAAAATATATTTCTTATCACCTTTTATTTTATAATAATCTACTAATTCCGAGTAAGTTGACTCCTTTACATCCGGTAGGTATTCCCCAGCTATCGAACCATCTTCATAGGCATCCAAGCCGATAATTCCCGCAGAATTGCTCTTCCTGTTATCTTTCCAGAATTTTAATATTTTCCGGATTCCGTCATCAGGTAGATAATCATCAGAATCGATACAAGTAAACAGTTCTGTATCAATATAATCCAGGGCTAAAATCTGGGCAGCCAGCTTGCCTTTATTTTTCTGATAATAATATTGGATCTCGATTTTATTTTCTTTTTTCCAATTCTCAACTTGAGCGGAAGTATTATCGCTTGAACCATCATCAATAATGATCCATTTAAAATCCGGGCTGGTTTGGTTGCACAGAGAATCATAAAGCCTTACGAGGGTTTTCTCTCTGTTAAAAGTTGGGGTAAAAACAGTGATTGACTTCATGATTTCTCTAATTTTTTAAAGATTTTATCAAACTCTTCCACCTGATTTTTCTTACCGTAATTATTAACGATCAACGACTTTCCGTTGCATGCAATAAATTGGTATAACTCCCTGTCATTATAAAGCTTAGAGATATATTCATAATAATCATCCACATTATTATGTGTAGCAATATATCCTGTAAAATTGTGTAAAATATAATCCGTAACTCCTCCTACAGGATTTGCAATCACCGGAATTTCAAAAGCCAAGGCTTCCATAATCACGCGCGGCAAACCTTCCGTATCAGACGGATGTATGACAATATCACTATTTTGAAAAATTCTGTAAGGATCTTTTTGATTAAGTAGAATCTCTACATTTCCATCAAGCTTAAGCTGGGTAATATCATTGCGGATTTTCTTTAAGAAATTCTCTGAAACAGGAGTGTCATAGACGGCTCCCATCAGGATCAGCTTAAAATTAATATTATTATCTTTTAGTCTCTTAGCCAAAGCAATGGACATTCCCTGCCCTTTTGCCGGCAGAAACCCACCGCAATGCAAAATGACTATTGGATCATTCTCCTGACGTTCTTTTTTTGCACTTCTGTATTGCTCAACTTTTACGAGATCAATGGCATTCGGCACTACAAAAATCTTATCAAGCGGAGCCAGCCCACCGGTATAGATCGCTTGTCTTGTGGATTGGGATACTCCGATGAAATAATCAGAGTTATGTTTAAACATTAGTTTTTTCAGGAAGCCTATAGAGTTATAAGCGAACCATCCTCTTGCAAAATAAGCTATTTTATAGTCCTTCCCTTTCTTTAGGATAGAGTTGGTTTTGATGTTATTAACAATTACTACATCGGACTTAAAAGTCTTCTGAAAATTTTTAAATTCTTTTCTCAGTCTGAACCAATCCAATAAAAACAAAATGATATTCACAAAAATCCTAACCGGATTCTTGGTTCCAAAAATCGCAATAGGGGTATCATTCTTTTTTAATATCCTGATGGGGATATTATTAGCCTTTACATCATCAACAAATTCGCCACAATTTCCCCAGAAATCTACGATAACCGAATTATGCCCCTCTTCATTAAGTCTTTTAGCCAATTCTATCGTACTCTTGCGAGCACCACCATGAATTTGAACAGCTTCAAGGAAAATTATATTCATTTTTATATTATATCACTTTCGTTAATATGTAATTCAGATAAAATTGGTTATAAGTTTTTTTAAGGCTAAGGGGAACGAATAATCACCATATCATCAGTTGGGAATCCTGAAAATGCGGAATTATTTTACTAACAAATAAGATTTTTTTTCAGATCTGTGTGTATTCAGATATTGATGAAGGATGAAGCAAAAAATTTTCTTTTTCGCAACCATACAATTTTAACAATCTGTTATAAAACTGTATTTAGATTTATTATTTTACTACTATAAACAAATATACGAAAAAATATATCACAATAAATGGAATAAATCATTAAAATTAATAACTTGTTAATACTGAGAAAAATATTAAGTAAAAAATTATTATATTAATGAAAATTCATTTAAAAAATTATCGATAATTTCATATTCCAAATTGACCTGAGTCTCAGTCCAATGCAGGTTCGGATCAAAAAATCCTAAGCACCGATCATAAACATAAGGCTGGAATCCATAACTGATTTCCACCACCAGAGGCTGATCTTTGGCATCAAATATAAAATCATAGGCCACGCACAACATATTGAGCTTTCTGGCGGCTTTAAAAGCAATATCTACCGCTTCCAGATTAAATTTTCCCGGGGCAAACTCAAGCATTCCGCTTCCGGAAGCCCGGAAATCGTTATCCCGTGTATTTCTTTTCAGATAAAAGCACTTATTTCCGATCACGATAAGCCTTATATCATATTTCAGATCAGGAATAAACTCCTGAAAATAGACGTAATTTCTCTGTTTTGGGAAAACTTTGTATTGTTGATCCACAAAAATACCTTTGAATCCCCATTTTATAACCCTTAAAAAATTATGAAGGCTTTTCTGCCTCCGGAATCTTTCGATGGTATCAGTAAAGACCGCCTTTGAATCGAATGCATTAAAACCGCTTCCAAATGCCTGTTTTACAATAGTTTTTGCCTGTGCTTTTGTTTTTACAAGCTTTACATTGATAGATCCTGCGCCTCCTTTTAGTTTAAAAACTTTGGGAAACGATGTATTTTCTATATATTTTTCTGCCTCCTGACGATGATAAAAGACATCTGCTTTTACCAATGGTATGTCAAGTGCTTCCAGAAGATACTTTTGTGCCACTTTATCATCAAAATGCCAATATGTATCTTCATTTGGAAAAGTCTTTATACCCATCTGATTAACAGACCTGAACAAGGTTCTAGCATGTAGCATATCTTCAAAATAGTTCTGATTGAAATGCCACATAAAATGGGTTACCTTGTTTTCTTTTATCTGCTTAATAATATCATTATCAAAAGCATTCAATATCACATACGGTATATTTTTCTCCTCCAGATATTCAATCCAGCGGTCAGAAAAGCTGCCTTTACGATGATGTATTCCTATCTTCATTATATCAATATTGTTTAATTACTTTAAACGAGTCTGTTCCATAGATACTTTTTGGAGGAACTTCTCCTTTTACAACGCTACCGGCCATTATTACAGAGCCTTCCCTGATAATTGTACCTGCCAGAATGATCACATTAGATCCTATCCATACGTTATCTTCAATAATAACAGGTCTTCCTTCGTCAGCTATCGTCAGCCTTTCAACAGGGTTCTCCATAGCGAGAATATGCCCGTTTGAATCTATAATATTTGTATTGGCTGCAATTAAGCAATTGTTGCCTATCGTAATCTTTTTCACGGCATGGATACAAGTACCGTGTAACCTGCAGTTTTCACCAATGATAATCTCAGCTTCCGGTCTGTCTGCCAACAGTTTACAGGAGGAATGCATGTTGATATGATATTTCTTCTTTGATGAATTTATTAATGTATTTTTTCCTATAACTATTTTGGCATTCTTATGTTTAAAAATAACAGGAATCCCTTTAAAATAAACCTTTCCTAAAAAACTAATGCCTTTTAATTTTTTATAATAACCGCTCAGAAAGATGTTAAGAATCTTATTATAAATTTTTTGTAGCATCATTTTTTAACCATTTTAAATATAAACTGGACCCTATTAAACATCTCACCAAACTCAAACTTATGGCAGAACCAAAAATTGTTGAATACCTGATCAAGGGAATCGTAATAAAGAAACCCAACAGTGAAAATAGCAAGGTATTTTTCATGACTAACTTATCCTGACGGTGCACAATAAAATAATTAAGCCCGAAAATATTATACAACGTATACCCGAACAAGCCTATTGATAATATTAATAATATCCAAAAAGCATTATCGTAGCTTACATTTAGATACCAGAAAATCAATTTATTAAAAACCAGCACTCCGGCGATCATTACACTTATCGTAATCAACATCATTTTTTTGTACCACTGGAAAGCATCCTTTTTGCGGTTTAAAAAAGGGAAAAACACGCGGGAAAGAATTTCGATTAGGGAAACGATCAGGTTTATTATTGTTAAAATTGCCTGATAAATCCCGACTAACTGCGCTGTTCCAAAAATTCCCAACACAAAAGTACTGGTGTTGTTGTATAAAGTAGGGACAAACTGATTGATGAAAATCGGTGAATTAACTTTTATGGTTTTAACAATCGTTTTATAAGGCAGAAAAATGAATTTCAGCTTGTACTTTTTTACCAGTAAATATTGCCCAACTATACCAGCTCCGACATATCCCGCACTTTGCAGGAGCGGATAAATCCAGAAATCACTTTCTTTTTTAATGAAAATAAAAACACATAAGGTGAAAAAAAGCTTAATTCCTAAATTCAAATAAGTGATATACCGCATTTTCTCAATGCCCTGAAAAAACCATTCAGGAAATAAGACATAGCCTAATAAAAGTAAGCTTGTATAAAAATAAATTTCCCTGTTTTCGTAAAAAGGCGGATATAAATACACCGTTATCACAATAATAAGCCAGGAAATTAATAAGAACAATGTTTTGATTGTCAAAACTTTACTGTAAATAATATTCAGCTTTTTCGGACTATCCCTGTGAATAGCCACATCTCGAGTAGCCGTAATCCTGAAACTATAATCCGTAAGGGCTGTAAAATAAGCGATCAATGAGGCTGCAAAGACAATAACTCCATATTTTTCGAACCCAATTACCCTTAAAATATAAGGCAGGGTAATCAGTGGCAGCAACATCCCCACTAACTGCAATGCAGATAATGACACAAAGTTTTCCAGCAGCGCCTTCTTGTCCTTGGTATTAAAAATATTTTTTATTCTATTGATCATTATTTTAAAGTAATTGTTTCGTCATTATTTTTAAACTTTTGATCAAAGCCATTTGCATTTTTTGAAGCTGTCCCTATTTTCTGCAAATCAATATTCACACTCACCTGATGCGGAGCACCTTTGAATGACCTGAATTTTGCTGTTGAATTATTTTGTGAAGAAAAATTAGCGACACTTATATTTCCGTTCAGCTGGGGCAAACCTTTATCGAGCTTGTCTCTGGTAACGGCCATTCCAAAGCCTATTTTGGAACCGTTATCTTTAAAATTATTGATCGCAATTGAGATTGCTTTCTGTTGCTTACCCACCATATTTCCGGGTGAAATGATAATTCCGTAATTCCCGTTATTTCTGGTTTCTATGTTGTTGAGCCTTACATTTTTTACATCATAATAATTGCTGTCGGGTTCAATATCTATTCCCGCCTGAGGATTGGTTCCTATCGTATTGGCGATGTAGGCGTTTTCCACGAGGAGATTGGTAACTCCACCAATGGTTAATCCGTTTCTGCGGTTGTCTTTTAATATTATATTTTTAATCTTGATATCTGAAGAATTGATGTTATTTCTCCCTCCAATACAAATCCCGTCTCCCCACGCGCTTTCGATGGAAGAGCCGATAATATTGATAGTACTGCTGGACAATATATATATTCCCATCCCCCATTCTCCGGTGGTTGACAAGTGTTTGTGCCTGTCGCCAATCAAAGTGGGATAATAGAGGTCTACATTTTGGATGTTAAACAAATTAAGTATGCCGTTACGGTCTTTAGAATTAGGCTTCATTATCAATTTTGAATTCTTTTGGAAAAGAATTTTTTGATTTGATTTTAAAGCAAGTCCGTTTTCATTAACCAAAACAGGAAAATCCGGCATAATGAGCGTAGAATTTTCATTAATTCCTTTTTGAATGAATGAAGTATAATCCGTGTCTCCGTTTTTAGAAAATCCTTTCGGTAAATATCCGGTAAGATCCTTTGCTTTTGCAAAATATTTAGTTTTAACGGTTGAATACCCTGAAAAACGGTCTTTCACAAATTCCTGACAATTTCCCCAAAAGCACAGTAACACAAAAAATAATAATATCACCTTTTTCATTTTGCTGAATTTAATTTGTTAATCATTGTAAAAAATGGTATAAACACCACCAGATTGATAAATAGTGTAGCTGAAATGGAACCAATATTAATCATCATTGAAGTGGAACAGCCAAAGGCTAAAATGACATACAGAAAAAATAAAACCGGCGAATTTGTAGTATAAGCTTTGGTTTCAAATGTAAAAGCCAGGATACTCAATACAAATATATAGATGTAAAAAAAGTAAATCGAAAAATGATAAAGCCCGGCTATAGAAACCGGCACAATCTGGTCTCTGGAACGGCCGGCTCCGTAAATCTGATCATTGAATTTGATGTTTGTCTTATAATTATCATTTGAAAATTTGGACAAAACAGGAATATTCTGTGTAATATCTGAAACAAAATAATAATATTTGTCGAAAGGATTTACAACATTCTTTTTATAAGAATCGTATCCTATCGCATAATTGGCAACTCCTCCAAAATACGCATTTAATTGGTGAAGGGTGAAAAACCCGCCTACATCAGCTTTCTTCGTGTTTCCGGAAAACTTGGCCACGGAAGCCAATATTAATATAAAACCAAAGAAAACAGACGTATAGGTAACAATTTTTCTCTTATATGAAGGATAAAAATAAATCAACAAAAGTATTAACGGAAAAGTAGCATACACAATACTGAATCGGCTGATCCCGATAATGATAGTCGCATTTATTAATATAACGATTATCGACAGAGCAAGCTTTGTTCCTTGTTTTAGCTTAAATGAATGTATTACCGAAAAAATGAAAAGAACAATATAAGCCCTCATCACAGGAAACATGATACTTACCAGCGGAGAAATGCTTTCTAAATCGCCGGAAAGTTTAAGCTTTAAATAAGTGGAAATATCCCATACGAAACTTAATTTCTGTAAAAAGCTTCTGTTTGATACGATAATTAATATAAAAAGCAAAAATAAGCCTGTATTAATGGTATTTAGCTTTAAAAAATGCAGTTTTGCCGTCTTTTCTTTCTTCTCTTTCGAGAAAGTGCAGATATGATAAGCAACTAGGATAAAAAACAGCTCTACAAGCATCATCGCAACAGCATAAGGCTCATTGACCGTAGTGGCGCCAAACCTTAATGTATCACCGGTGATAAAAAGAACCGGAATAACCAGATACCTCACAATCTGCTGAATGGTAATGATCCAGAAGATAAAATAAGACTTTAGTTTTTCAAAAATATTAGAAACAAATAACGTAAAAAAGCCCAGACCAACAGGTAAAAAATAAACATCAGGATAAGAGGTATTGCTCACCTTTCCATAGATAATAAAACCTATGAAAAAAAACAAAAAGCTTAAACAGAATAAAGCTAATTTAGATGATCTATTTACCTCCATGCCCAATTTAGGATGCGTTCTTCTTTAGTTAAAATATATTATTTTGGTGCTATAAATTTCGATGTTACAGCCTGGAATCACATTCTTCCAAAACTCCCTTCACATCGTAGATAATTCCTTCTTCCTTTAAATAATCATTAAAATTCACATTCATGAATTCCTTGTGCGCAACAGTCAGGATGATGGCATCAAACTTCTCGTCCGGAATCTTATTCATTACATGAAGGCCGTACTCATGTTTTACTTCATCAGGACTCGCCCACGGATCAAAAGTTGTTACATGTAAAGCGTAATCTTCAAGCCCGTGGATTACATCTACCGCCTTGGTATTACGTACATCCGGGCAATTTTCTTTAAAAGTGATTCCTAAGTTTAAAACCCTGGCTCCATTGATGGTTATTTTCTTTTTAATCATCGTTTTTACCAGCTGGGAAGCCACATACTGCCCCATCGAATCGTTAAGACGACGTCCGGCCAAGATAATTTCCGGGTGATACCCGTTTTCCTGTGCTTTTTGCGCCAGATAATAAGGATCTACCCCAATGCAGTGACCGCCCACCAACCCAGGTTTGAAGGGTAAAAAGTTCCATTTTGTTCCCGCTGCTTTTAATACGGCGTGAGTATCGATTTCCAGAAGGTTGAAAATTTTTGCCAGTTCATTCACAAAAGCGATATTAATATCCCTTTGTGAGTTTTCGATTACTTTTGCGGCTTCTGCAACCTTAATTGTCGGAGCCAAATGAGTTCCGGCAATAATCACAGATTTATATAAAGAATCTACAATTTCCCCGATTTCCGGCGTAGAACCTGAAGTAACTTTTAAGATTTTTTCTACCGTATGTTCCTTATCTCCCGGATTAATACGCTCCGGAGAATATCCCGCATAAAAATCCTGATTAAATTTCAATCCTGAAACCTTTTCCAGAACGGGAATACATTCTTCTTCGGTTGCGCCGGGATATACCGTAGATTCATAGATTACAATATCTCCTTTAGACAAAACCTTGCCTACTGTTTCTGAAGCTTTATACAAAGGCGTCAGATCAGGGCGATTATGCTTATCCACAGGGGTTGGAACCGTAATGATGTAAATATTCGCATCCTGAATATCTTTGTTATCATAAGAGCAATACAACCCGTTTCCAGCAGCCTGAAAAGCGTTTTCCTGCAGTAATACGGCTTTTAATACTTCATTTTCAACCTCCAGGGTACTGTCTTCTCCTGTATTCAGTTCCCCAATCCTTTTTTGATTGATATCAAAACCTACAACCGGATATTGAGTTGCAAATAATCGTGCTAAAGGCAGCCCTACATATCCTAATCCGATAACGGCAATTTTATATTGTTTTTCCACAAAGTTCCTATTTGAAAATATTTATTTTAAATTTTCCCAATACCAGCTTATTGCTTCTTTTAAGCCTTGGTCTATAGTATGAGAAGGTTTGTATCCTAATAATTTTTCTGCTTTTTCCACAGATGCCAGCGAGTGCGGGATGTCACCGACACGATTTGGGCCATATACAGCATTGATATTGGCAATTTCCTGGTCAAATTCGCTTAAATATTGTTTTAAATATTTAATTAAATCATTTAATGTTGTGCGATCTCCGACAGCCGTATTGTATACTGTATTCACCGCTTCAGGGTTTTCGGTAAGCATGGCCAGTTCATTCATCTGGATAACATTATCGATGTATGTGAAATCACGTGAGTAATCTCCGGTTCCATTGATTTTAGGCGATTCATGATTCATTAATTGCTTAATAAACAACGGAATTACAGCGGCATAAGCCCCATTGGGATCCTGTCTGCGTCCAAATACGTTGAAATATCTTAACCCGATACATTCCATACCGTACGTTTTCCCGAAAACATCAGCGTATAGCTCATTTACATATTTCGTAATGGCATACGGTGATAATGGTTTCCCGATTACATCCTCCACTTTCGGTAACGATGCAGAATCACCATAAGTTGATGATGAAGCGGCATAAATGAAACGTTTAACATTAGCATCACGCGCAGCAACCAGCATATTCAAAAAACCTGAAACATTCACTTCATTGCTTGTGATAGGGTTTTTAATGGATCTCGGAACAGAACCTAATGCTGCCTGATGCAAGACATAGTCTACATTTTCCACTGCTTTTCTGCAAGTTTCCAAATCACAGATATCGCCTTCAATTAATTTATAATTCGGATTTTCCAGGAAAGGCTCGATGTTATGACGGTGTCCTGTTGCAAAATTATCCAGGCAGACAACATCATGGCCTTTATTCAAAAAATACTCTGTTAAGTTGGAACCGATAAATCCTGCTCCTCCTGTAATTAAAATTTTATGCATTTCTATGATTTAAAGATTTTCTTCCACCAACTTTTCTTGTCTTTATTACTGTAGCCATAACCGTAGCTATAGTTATATCCATAACCTCCTGCACGTCTCGAAACATCGTTAACGATAAAAGATACATTCTTAAGTTTTGAATCCTTCACCAGATCATTGGCAAAGTCGATCAATATATTTCTTGATACTCCGGATCTCACTACATATAAGGTCGCATCGGCAGTATCGGCAATGCTCAGCGTATCCGATACCAGCATGAGCGGTGCGGAGTCTATAATAATATAGGCATACTGAGAAGACATCTGTGCAATAAGCTTTTGATATCTTCCGTTGGAAAGCAGTTCCTGAGGATTGGGTGGAATTGTTCCGGCGTAAATAACATCACATGAAGGGTTTGTAGTTGATGTATGGATAAGCTCCTCAACATTTACCGAATCATCATATAGATATTCTGTAAGACCTTTTCTTTTGGTCGGTTCGCTGTCATATCGCTGGATCTGAGGATTACGAATATCTGATCCAATCAGAAGCGCCCTTCCGTTTTTATTGGCTAAAGTAAGGGCAAGATTAACAGATACAAGGGTTTTTCCTTCTCCTTTTACTGAAGAAGTTACCATAATTACCTTAGCTGAATCTTTTACCGGTAAAACGAATTTAAGGTTGGAAACAAGCACCCTGAAGGCTTCTGCAAGCTCCGAAAAGTCGTTTTTCTGAACCAGGTGATTTTCACTGTCTTTCAATGATGGTATATCAACCAGGACGCCCAATCCGGAACGTTCCTTAATATCATCTCTGTTATAAATTTTGTCATCCAGCATGAAAAGCAAATAGAAGATTGCAAAAGGAATTAATATTCCCAGGAAAAAAGCTCCCGGAAGAATAATATCCTTTTTAGGTGATACCGCAGTATCTACCGTAAATGCCGGGTTTACGATCTTGGCTTTCGGTACATCTACCGACAGATTGATTGCGTTTTCTTCCCTTTTTTGAAGCAGGAATAAAAAAAGCTGTTCTTTAAGGTTTTGCTGACGCTCGATTCCCCTGTAGACTTTAGATTGTCCGGGAACCTTTTCTATGATAGTATTGCTTGTATTAATTTGATTTTGAAGCTGGGCAATACCCGCCTGCACAGTTTCTTTCTGCTCGCGGATGTTATCCCGGATGATGTCCTTCAAAGCAGCAATTTCCCTGTTCATTTCTATGACGGCAGGGTTTTCGTTGGTAGCCTGCTTCAGGGTTTTGTTTCTGCTGATAAGAAGTAGATTATACTGAGAAATAGATTGTTCCAAAGAAGGATTCAGACCCAGGTTTGAAGGCATAAGCTGGTTGGTTCCTTTTGAAGCTTCTGTTGTAAGAGAGTTCAGAAGGTCAAGCTGAGCCTGCTGCAGAAGGAGTGCTTTGGTATTTTCACTTGTATTTTGAAGGGCAAGTTCTGCCTGCGCCTGCAAATCAACAATACGGTTGCGGTTCTGAAAATCTTCTTTCTGGTTTTCTACCCCGGAAAGATCTCTAGTAATAACTTCCAGCCTTTTATCAATAAATTCCTGGGTATTTTTAGCCTGCAGGTTTTTATCTCTCTGTCCGTCAATATTATACTGTCTCGTCACCTCATTAAGAATGGCCTCCGATTTTTCAGGAAGTGACCCTATTAAGCTGATATCCATCAACATAGCCTTCTCGTCCGGTAAATTTACCTGGATTGTCTTTTCCAGTTTTTTTACTTTCTCGATAGGACTCGAAAATATGATTTTATATTCTGATTTATCTGATTTAAAAGCAACAGCAGGATTTCTCTGCAATATCACCGTTCCAAAATCAAGCGGTAATGGCGTATTAAATTTACCTTTATAGTTCTTCTTTTTCTCGTCCTGAAGGGTAAATTCATCTCCTTTTACCTGCGTAAGCGTATATTGCGAAGATTTAAATTTTTCATCTTTGAAGGTTAAAACCTTAGCGGTGATTGGAACCTTCAAAAAAAGCTGAGAATCTTTAATTTCTCCCGCATTGAAATATTCTACATTGAGGTTAAGGTTTTTCACTACCTGCATCAGTATCGGCCGCGAGTTTACCACTGCCGCTTCACTTTTCAGCTCATCGGCGTTGCCCAGGCCTATCCCGAGATTATCAAGATCTGCCAGTGCCGAGGAAAGATCGTTTGTTTTTTTATCGAATTTAAGGGTAGTTTTCGTCTGAAACTGAGGTACACTGTATCTGAGATAAATGTAAGCACCTATTACAAATACCAGAATAGAGGCAATAAACCACGGCCATTTATACAGGTATTGGGATACAGTTTTTCTTAGATTTAATTTTTCTTCCTTAGCCTGAAGTTCTATCTGCTGCATATTTTTATCATCTAGTTAAAGCAATAATAAGGGTACCTGCCGTAAGCAATGCGCCAATAATCTGGAAAGTAAGAGCTCTGTTCGGGTTAGAATTCGCCTGAACCTGCTTATTTTTATCCGGTTGCACGTACAAAATGTCATTCTGCTTCATATAATAATAAGGCGAGCTTACAATATCTGCTCTTGTCAGATCAATATTTACAATCTGATCAGTACCGTCGTCTCCTGTTCGGATAAGTTTCACGTTCGTACGGTCTCCATAATCTGTCATATCACCCGCAAGCCCCAATGCCTGAAATACATTAATTTTCTGAGAGACACTTTCTTTCTGTCCTGGATCTTTTACTTCACCTAAAATACTCACATTGAAGTTTTTAAGGGTAATTGTTACCATTGGATCCGTAAGGTATTTCTTCAGGCGAGTCTCAAGATCTTGTTTCAGTTGTACCTGGGACATTCCTTTACAGTATATATTTCCTAAGACCGGGAAGTAGATATAACCTTCTTCATTTACCAAATATTCGCTGGGCTGGACATATTGATTGATACCCGTAGTTGTTTCGCTTCCTACCTTATTTGCCGTATTAAGGTTGAAAGGCTTTACAGCAATTTCATCTAATGCAGAAACAAGGATTAAAAGGACATCTCCTTCCTGAATATGCAAACCCTGAAACTTTGCTCTTGTAACTTCCTCTTCCATATTATGATTTGACATATATACCATATTCTGCTTGGGTTTACATGATAGTAAGGAAACCGATAACAGTATTAGATATGTAATAATAATAGTGTTCTTCATATGTTATTTAAGTATACTTGAATTGAATGCTCCGTTTTGTTAATATATTTTATTATATAAGAGCCAATTACGTATTATTTCCGTATTATTAGAAAAATTCACATATATGTGAAACGTAATTAAATGTGGTATATTGTTTTTTGAATTAAATCTTTAGAAGCAATTTCTATTCCGATTAGGAATAAAATACTCATAAAATATTATTTTAACATTTAATACAATCCATATTAATTGTTTTCAATAAAAATTTCAATTGTTTTATTTTACGCTTAATTTATTGATACACTTCTTCTTCCGACACCTTATCCAGTACTTCAAATTCCGAATTATTGCTTTTAAATTCCGGTACAATAGTTTTCAAAATTTTAACTACCTGTAATTTATTTTTTTTAAGAGCTGCCCGAATAATTTGCTTACTCAGAAGATCCACTTCTTCAAATTCCATCAGGGGATCTTTCGATATCATAATTTTTTCATGATGTGTAGGAATTGTTGTAGAATTGTCGGTAAGAAGCTCTTCATATAGCTTTTCACCAGGCCTTAACCCGATAAATTCAATTTTAATATCAACATCAGGCGTATATCCCGACAATTTTATCATTCTTTTCGCCAGGTCCAGAATTTTAATCGGTTTTCCCATGTCAAAAACATAAATTTCACCGCCCTGCCCCATTGTTCCGGCCTGAAGCACCAATTCACAGGCTTCAGGAATCGTCATAAAATAACGGATGATTTCGGGATGAGTAATGGTAACCGGTCCACCTTTTTCAATTTGTCTCTTGAAATGCGGAATTACAGAACCGTTGGAACCCAATACATTCCCAAAACGCGTTGTTATGAATTTCGTATTATTATCGGCTAAATTTTGCAAAGACTGTACAAAAAGTTCGGCCGCCCTTTTGGAAGCTCCCATAACGTTCGTAGGATTCACGGCTTTATCCGTAGATACCATTACAAAACGGTTGACATTATATTGTCTGGATAAAAGCGCCAGGTTTTTCGTACCTCCGATATTTACAAAAATGGCTTCGTGAGGATTATCCTCTATTAACGGTACATGTTTGTACGCCGCTGCATGATAAACGATGGAAAATCTATACTCCCTAAATAAATTTTCGAGCCTGTGATGGTTTAAAATATCTGCCAGTACAAATTTGAAATTTTGGTTCGGAAATCTTTCCAACAGCTCAAGTTTCAGCTCATGAAGAGGAGATTCAGCCTGATCAACAATCACAATGATCGACGGGCTCAACTGGGTAACCTGTCTCACAATTTCGCTCCCAATGGATCCTGCTCCACCGGTTACGAGAATACTTTTATTAAAATGGCGGCTTCTTACCTCCTCACTTTCTATTTTAATAGGTGCGCGGTTCAGCAGATCTTCAATCTGAAGCGGACGGATTCCACCTACAATACCACCTTCTGACATTTTGTTTGCAGCAGGGGCTTTCAGTACTTTTAATCCTTTATCTAATGCATGGCCCATCCATTCTTCCATTTCCGGCTTTGACATCGTTTCTTTAATTAAAACAGCATCAAAATGTTTCGTTAAATTATCAGTTTTAGTGAATTCACATTTATTATAAATCTTATGGCCGAGCAACATTGCTTTTTTAGAATCTGACCTTGCGCTGAGAAATCCCTCTAATTTATAAGGCTGGCCTGGATTATGAATGATGGCATTGGCCAATGATACAGACTCATCATCTATACCTACAACGGCGATTCTTATTTTGGCCGTTTTCTTGGAATCCATAAATACACTAAAAAATTCTTTTGTTGTCATTCTGAAAAAGAACATCAGGAAAATGGAAATAAAAAAGAATAAAAAAAGAGCCGGATATAAATATGCCGGTTTACCGAATATTTGTTCTGAAATCAAATTAAACCCCAGCAATACAATAACAGCACTTCCGGAAGACCAGATAATTTTAAAAAAATCAAAAAAAGTAGAATACCTTATAATTCCTGCATAGGTTTTGAACAGAAACATAAATAAAATATTGACAGTAATAATCACGAATATTTTTTGAGTAAAATATTCGTTGAAATTCATTTCTACCTTAAGATTTTTTAAAAAAAGATAGGAGATTAAGATAGAAAAAGAAATAATTGAAACATCGATAAAGAAAACTAACCATCTAGGTATATACCTTAACTCTTTGATTTTAAAAACATTTCCCATACTACAAATAACCTAAAAAATAACATATTTGTTTTATTTCATCATTTGGTGGGTTTTTTATGCTAAGCAAAGGTAATGATTATTATTAATAATTTTAAGTATAGTACCACAAAATTATTGTGTAAAATCAGCTTCATTTTTTATTGATCGTTTAAGTCATTGTACCACAATATTTTTGTCTTATTTTTTAAAAATGTTAAATAATTGTAAATGCAAATACAAACCTCTTTTTTTTGTAAAAATAAAAAAGGAAGGTTTGTAATAATATTGGAGTGTATTTAAGCTAATTTATAATCTGCCCTTCGCTATCTTCTAATTTTTCACGGAATTTTTGAAGATCTTCCGGATCTGGCCTTACCCAATCTATAGCTTCCCCAATGATTTTCAGGGGAGAATCTGAACGGTAAGAACGCGTCGGATTGCCCGGGAACTTTTTATCAGTCAGGTTTGGGTCATTTTCATAATTTCCGGTTGGCTCAACAATATATACCCGCTCCGGCCCGGTACCTTTTGCCAGTGCAGCAGCAAGTCCGGCTCCATTGACCAATCCTGTAAAATAAATATGATTCATTTTAAAATCAGACTTATAATTTGAATTTCCACCTGCCGTTAAGAGCTCACCAATCTGTAGATCTGCCTTTGTACCATGATAAAAAGGGCCTTTGTCGGCTGGATTATCCTTATATAACTTGGCCAATTCATAATTTTCTTTTGCCTTTACTGTGTCGGATAAATCTTCGTAGCATTTAGCTATATTTGAATAAAGAGCGGGAAAAGCACTCTTTACTGTATCATCATTTATTTTTAAAGCATATTCCAAAGCTGTTTCGAGCCATTTTAGTTTGTCGGAAACTGTTTTTTGGTGGCGGGATACATAATGAGCGGCCAAAAACTTTTCAAGGTCGTTTGTAGCTTCCTCCCACCCTTGTAGAAATAATTTGCCTGCTTCGTCATTTTTTCCTTTCTCTTCCATGTTCATCCCTTGAAGACATAGTTTAACTACATTATTGAATGGTGAAAATTCCATATTATATTTATTTGATTCTATTCTAATCTGTTTTTTAATTAAAGCAAAATTTAGGAAAGTAATGTTAACATTTTATTCCTGATTTTTTAATTTGATTAAATCTTTAGTCAAAATTACCAAATCAGCTTGAAAGATCAGCTTATCATTAGGCAAGATTTAATTATAATTTAATGTTAAATATGATTCCGGGCGCCGCAACAGTAAGATGATAATTTATGTAAATTTGTTAATCGACAATTACATTGATCACAATAAAACAAAGATAAAATGACAAATGAGTGGGATAAATTCAGTCACCTTTTCAAACGCGAGGAAGTTCCGGCGAAAACCACCCTTTTAGAGGAAGGAAAAGTTTCGAAAACTATGTTCTTTATCGAAAAAGGCTGTCTGCGGACCTGGGTCAACAGTAACGGCAAGGAAATAACGAATCAGTTTTTCTTTGAAGGTGATAAAATTTCGTCTATTGAAAGTTTCCTCTCCGGCCAACCGAGTTTATACAGTATAGAAAGCCTGGAACCATGTGTTTTACAGACAGTTTCAAAGAAAGATTTCCACAATATTTTGGAACAGTCTCCTGAAATAGAAAAAGAAATGCAGGAACATTTATTCAAACGGCTTCTACAGGGCCAGAAAACTTTTTTTTCATTTATTAAAAATACACCTCAGCAACGTTACCAGGAGCTTTTACGGGAACATCCTGAGATTATCCAGCGGGTTCCGCAGCATTATATCGCTTCATATTTAGGAATTACCTCTGTTTCATTAAGCCGGATCAGAAACAGGCGTTAAATTTTCATTTCTTTACAATTGTTATCGTCCAACGGTTTACAGCTTCCCATTTTTGCATTATTAAAACAATACAAAATGAGAGTAGTTATCGTATTCAATCATCCTTATGAAAAGAGCTTTTGCAACGCAATTTTAGAATCGGCTACGAAAGGCCTTCAAAACGGACAACATGAAGTTGATCTCATCCATCTTGACAATGACGGCTTTAATCCTGTAATGTCAAAAGAGGATTTAAAAGCTTTTGTAGAGCATCAACCTATTGATCCACAGGTAATAGATTATACTAACCGATTAAAAAAAGCAGACCATCTGATTTTTATTTTTCCTATTTGGTGGGATTTGATGCCTGCAGCTACCAAAGGTTTTATTGACAGGGTTCTCAGTCCGGGAATTGTGTATGACCATCATCCGAGAGGTTTCGGGTTGGTTCCGCTCCTGAAGAATTTAAAGGGTGTAACGATTATTACCACAATGAATAAGCCTAAAATAATGTATTCCTTACTTATAGGAAATTTGATCCGAAAAGCAATGTTAAGAAGTGTTTTTAAAACAATGGGCTATAAAAATCTCAATTGGATCAGCCATAACATGGTAAAATCTGTCACCCAGGAAAAAAGGGTAAAATGGTTGAGCGATATTGAAAACAGGTTTTCTAAATTAAATCTACTTAATCATCATGGTGTTATTTATTAATTAAATGGATCCTTAAATAACCACTTTTGTAGATGACAATTATTTAATTATCAAAAATTTTCTTTAAAAAGCCTTTTTAAAGAAAATTTTGCATAATAATTTTTATGACCTAGATCATATTTATATAGTTCAGAGATTTCTATCTTTGAAGTATTCGCCGGATAAAAACGGTGAATTTTTCCTGTACTTACTACAAACACCAAATCAGTACTGCTGCTACCGGAGATTATTTTCATGTAAACTCCATTGGTAAGGAGTAAGCAGGAGGCCAAATCACAAAATATATATTATGTCTATTAAAAGAAAACTTCTGCATTCCGTGGGAGCTGTAGAAGAACATTATTATGCCGGAGATTATATTTTCCGCGAAGATGGCACCCCACAGTTTTATTACCAGATTGTAAACGGTGATGTAAAGCTCAATAATTACAGTAGTGATGGTAAAGAATTTATTCAGAATATCTTATCAGGAGATTCCTGCATTGGAGAATCTATGCTGTTTCTGCAAAAGCCATATCCGGTGAATGCTGTTGCTCTTACAAATTGTACAATCCTTAAGGTTTGCCGGGCCGAGTTCCTCAATTTGATGGATATTTATCCGCAAATTGCAATCGATATGTGTAAGGCATTATCTGAAAAAACCTACAACAAATTTGTACTGATGAACAAAATCTCTCATAAAAATGCTGTAGAACGCCTCACCGAAGTAATGGACGTTATGAAAGAACCACAGGAAAATAAAGAGAAGTTTTCCTTCGAAATTCCGCATACCAGACAGCAATTGGCCTCGCTTACGGGACTTTGTGTAGAAACTGCCATCAGAACAATTAAAAAAATGGAAAGAAATAAAATGTTGATGATTATAAACAGGAAAATATTCTATTAAATAGTTATTCATTATTATATAATTTCTTTATCAATAGTCAAAATGACTAAAGTCATAACAAATAAAGGTTGATTACACTACCTTTATTAAAATCTTTAATTAAACATTAAGATTATAGAAAATATTACCACCATCAAATCAATATGTTATGGAAATCACAGAATTAAAAATACAGAATTTCGTGAGATACAAAAACCAAATGTACTCACTAATGGAAGTATTCCAGCATGAAAACGGAGAATACTACGTAAAAATAAAAAATTCCACAGATTGCTTGTGCACACCCGCCAAATTAATAAAACCTGTAAAAATAGATGAATCCTGGCTTTTGAGATTTGGTTTCATTAAAACGTATGATTCTAAGCATATTATAAGATTTGAAAGACGCAAGGAATTTTTAAAATACGATATTGATCTTCATGACACGCACGCCCTGACCGGCCTGAAGCTTTACGGCAATAAAGTAGACTGCAGATATGTACATCAGTTTCAAAACCTTTTTTGCTTTTTATTTGGGAAAGAGCCGGTATGATTTTAAAATATTGAAAACAACTTTATAAAATTCAGATAATGCTTGTTGATGTTGATTTATTACTCTCGTATAATGGATTTACCGAAACCTACAAACCGTCCAACGTTATTTTTAAAGAAGGTGATATACCAAGATTTTATTATCAGGTAATTTCCGGCGAGGTGAAGCTTAACCATATAGGTGAAGATAAAAAAGAACTTATTCAAAGTATTTTGCGTGAAGGACAAAGCGTCTGTGAGCTATTATCCTTCATTGATGACCCGTTTCCTGTGAATGCAATTGCCATGTCGGAATGTACCATCCTAAAAGTTCCCAAACCCGAATTTTTACAGCTTCTCGACGAGCATCATGAGGCAGCGGTAAGTGTCCGGAAGTTTGTTGCACAGCGGCTGTATCATAAATTTATCCTGATGCAGAATAATGCATCTAAATATTCCTATGTAAGGGTAAAAGGTATTTTGAAATATTTCAAGAGCTTCAGCGACGATCAGAGTCCATATTCTTATGAAGTTCCTCTTACAAGGAAGCAGCTGGCATCAATAACCGACCTGCGTATTGAAACCGTTATCCGGACAGTAAAGAAAATGGAAAGCGAAAAACTACTGAAAATTGTAAAAGGAAAAATTTACTTTTAAAACTAAAAAACTATTACTGAAAGTATCTAAATTAAATTATTAATAAAATATTTTCCCGTTTTTTATAATCAGGATTTCATTTTTTTCCATTCTTTTTATAGCTCTGATGGCCGTCTCTATAGAAAGTCCCGTAAGCGAGGCCAATTGCTGTCTGGTATGCGGAATTTCGAAAGAAAACTTCTCTTTATTTTCCTTTGCCTCCTTCATCTGGTTCATTAATTCCATTAACCGTTCTTCTGCATTTTTTCCTGTAATCTTTTGTATTAAGACCATTTTTTCAGAAGTTTTTTCTGATAAGGTTTTGTACATATCCAGAAAAATATGCGGATGATCCTTCAACAGTTGAAAGAACTGGTCTCTGCCGATTTTAAGGACAGTACTTTTTGTAGTGGCAACCGCATTTACCGGATATGGTTTTCCAAGAATAAGCATTGATTCTCCGAAACAAGCGTTGTCCGAAAGAATATTTTGTATAAATTCTTTGCCGTCTTCCTTATAACTATTAAGTTTTATTTCGCCGCTTACTATCTGGTAATAAAACTGCGGAGTGGCCTCTTCACGAAATATATAGTCGCCAGCGTTGTAATGCTCTTCGATTGCTTCTACTGAAAGCAAAAGTCTTTCTTGGATAGACATGATGTAATTTTTAGGGTTCGCTTCATTCTTCTATGTTTCCTGAGGTAAAAATTATTTGGCATTTCTGAACGTCCTGAATTTATATGCTAATGTACCATAATGACAACGCATTATACTATTTTTATGAACAAAACTTAGTCTGCAGTTCAAAACAGAAAATTTTTGCTAGTATTAATGGTAAATTGCAGATATATTAAAAAGTCTCACATATATAAACTGCTGACTTCAAAATTTGATTCAGGATTGCATTCATATTTTTAATGGTTAAGCACCAAAGATAGCCTATCAGCAAGGCATTAAATATGACCTAGATCATATTCTAAAAAATTTTAAAAACTCGATTCTGCACGTGCAAAAAATTAATTTTTATTTTGATTTTCAGTAATTTATCATTAAAAAATTAATTTTAAATTTCATTATTGATCGAAAACATAACTGAGAAAATTTTAAATATCGCAGTAATCCGTCATCCCGTTCAAACAAATTAATGAATTAGGAAAATATTTATTATCTGAAAAAAATGAAATCTTTTGGTCAAATCATATCCAAAAAATTATTAAATTAATATATTTGTGATAAGTATGCACAATCAGTCAGGTGATATTTGTTTAATTAGGAGTTATGGCCATACAAGAAGACTTGCTCATTACTTACGGAGCGGACATTATAAAACTAAAAAAAACCGAATTGCTCTTTGAGGAACATAATTCACCGGAATTTTATTTTCAAATCAAAACGGGCAAAATAAAACTTACAAATTTTCAGACCGAAAATAAAGAGTTTATTCAGAGTATACACGAGGATGGTGAATCTGTTGGGGAGATATTTTTATTCTCCAAATCCAGATATCCCGTCAATGCTGTTTCAATGGAAGACTGCACTATTTTCAGATTGGAGAGCGATAAACTGTTGAAATTGCTGGAGTCCAATTTTGAAATTCAAATGAAACTTCTTCATTATATCGCAAAAAGAACTTATTATACCTATATTCTTCTCAATAGCTTAACCTCAGAAGACGCTACGCATCAGCTACTTACCTTGCTTAATCATTTGAAAGACAGCCAGAACAATTCAGAACCTTATTCCTATAAAATCCCGTATACAAGAAAAGAGCTTGCTTTTTTAACAGGATTAAGAATTGAAACGGTCATAAGGATTTTAAAGAAAATGGAAAGCGAAAACCTGATTAAAATTATTAAAGGCAGGGTATATTATTAGAAATATTTGCTGATTTTCCTTTATAAATTATTAACTCTTATTATTATTTTCTGATCTCAACTTAATAATCTCATCAACCAAATCGTGTTGTAATAAAGATATCAACTAAACAACAAAATGGTAATTTTCTAAAGTTAAAAACTACTCCAAACTCCTGTCCAGATGCACATATCCGCCATCAACATGGATCAATTGTCCTGTTGTATGTGAAGACCTTTCGGACAACAAAAATGCCGCCATATTAGCAATTTCCTCCGAGGTTGTCATGCGTTTTTCGAATGGAATTTTTGAAGTAATGCTTTTTAATTTTTGATCCGGATTTTCAAATGTAGAAATCCAGGATTTGTAGAGCGGTGTCCAGGCTTCAGCGACAATGATGGCATTAACGCGGATACTGTAAGGCAAAAGTTCAACCGCCCATTCCCTTGTCAGAGCATTTCTTGCGCCATTCGCGGCGGCATAACCTGACGTTCCGCCTTGTCCGGTTTCGGCTGTTTTACTGCCAATATTTACAATTGAACCTTTGCTTTCTTTAAGATAAGGAAGCGCGTGATGCACCAAAAGATAATAATGCACAACATTTTTATGAAATGACGCAATGAATCCTTCGTACGAACCGTTTTCCAGACCTACCCCATCGTTTACACCAGCATTATTGACGATCCCATCGATTTTTCCATATTTTTTTATGATTTCATCTATGGCTTTTTTACATTCATCAGGTTGGGAAAGTTCGGTGGTAACAAAGTCAGCTTTTCCTCCAGAATTCTGGATTTCCTGAATGGCTTTTTTGTTGTCGTTTTCGTTTCTACCGATGATTATCGGGAATGCATTTTCTTCAGCTAAGATTTTCGCAATAGCGTTTCCGATTCCTTTTGCACCGCCGCTTACGATGATTATTTTATGGTCAAGATTTAAATTCATAATTTTGGGTTATGTTTTTTTAACGCAAAGAGCGCAAATATTTTTTAATATTGTTCTGCATATTTTTCGTTCGCAAAGGCGTTTCACTCAGCAAATGATAGCAAATGTTTTTTAATCCGTGTTTACAAAACAAAAAATCAAAGATTTTAAAACTTATGTGTTCTTTTTAATGTTGTGCTGATAAACTTAAAATATCTAATGTGTTAATCTTTTGTGACTTTTGTGGTTAATCATAAATTATAAAATTTCGCCGCATTTTTGGAGAAAAAAAGTTGCTGTTCGGTTTCTGTAAATTGGCTTACATATTTAGAAATCAATTTCAGCCACAAAGCATAATTTCCGCCTAATAACATGACTGGCCAGTCGCTTCCGAAAACCACACGCTCATTTCCAAATTTGGAAAAAATGAAATCCAAAATTTCAAAAATTGCTTTTTCATCAATAAAATTCCATTTTCCTTGAGTCAAAAGTCCTGAAATTTTACAATAGATATTAGGATTTTGGGCAAGTTCTGCAATGTTAAATTTCCAGTCTTTTAAATCATTTGTCTTAAGATCCGGTTTTCCACAATGATCCAGAATAAAAGGTTGATCGGGCAATTTTTCCGAAAGTTTTACTGCGTCAGAAAGCTGATGTTGTCGCAATAAAATATCAAAAGTATAATCATATTGATGAAGCGAAGCTATTCCGTTAAGTACATTTTTTTGAAGTAAAAAACCGATTTGTTCTCCTTCAGCAATGTGTCTGAAACCTTTAATCACTTTTTCAGACTGATAGTTTTGAAGTGACTGTTCAAGTTTATCAGAAGTTAAATCAATCCATCCGACAACACCTTTAATAAAAGGATTTTCTTTAGCTAAATTTACCAGAAAAGCTGTCTCTTCATCACTTTGATCAGCCTGTACAGCAATACAGCCTTCATGATTTTCTTTTAGATATAATGAAAAATTTTCCGGTAGAAAGTCTTTCCGGATTTCGGTCATATCTTTTGTAATCCATGCATCCCGAATTGGATCAAATTTCCAAAAATGTACGTGAGAATCAATAATCATTTTAATTATTTTTTTCTGAAACCAATTTATAATGAAAATATTTTGCCCATCAACTGCCACTTTTCACCTGGCTTCGAATTGGGTAACTGTTGTTGAAATTTCCACATCAATTTCTCCCATTCCTGAACTTTTCGATTGTTTTTATCGGCTTCATTTTTAGCTTCAAAAGAAAAATTCTCATCTGCTTCCACCATCATAAATAATCTGTTTTGAATACGATAAATCTCCATATTTACAATTCCGGAATCTAAAATACTTTGCCTAATTTCAGGCCAGATGTTTTGATGATAGCTTTCATATTCCGCAATCAAATCAGGATCATCAATCAAATCAAGAGCGAGACAAAACTTTCTCATTCGCCGTAAGCTTTTACTTTTTGAATACTGCTTCCTAAACCGTCAATTCCCAATTCTACGACATCTCCCGGTTCCAGATACCAAGGCTCAGGTTTTTGTCCCAAACCAACTCCGGCAGGCGTTCCCGTACTGATAATATCCCCCGGAAGCAACGTCATAAACTGGCTGATGTAACTTACAATAAAAGGCACATCAAAAATGAGATTGGAAGTATTTCCGTCCTGTAAAATTTCTCCATTGACTTTCAACCACAAACGCAGATTATGAACATCTTCAATTTCGTCAGGCGTCGCAATGAAAGGACCGATTGGCGCAAACGTATCACAGCTTTTTCCTTTTACCCACTGTCCGTTTCTCTCCAACTGGAAGGCTCTTTCACTGTAATCGTTATGCAAAACGTATCCTGCAATATGTTCAAGCGCATTTTCCTCAGAAACATAGCTTGCTTTTTTCCCGATAACAATCGCTAATTCAACTTCCCAATCGGTTTTTGTACTCGTTTTAGGAATAATTAAATCATCATTTGGACCTACGATTGCCGTGGTAGCCTTAAAAAATAAAATAGGTTCCTGCGGAATTGGAGCGTTGGTTTCTGCTGCATGATCTTTATAATTTAACCCGACACAGATGATTTTGGAAGGTCTTGCCAAAGGAGAGCCTAATCTCTCATCAGGAGAAATTTCCGGTAGATTCTGGGTATTTATTTCAGATTTTAAACTTTCTATGGCATCACCGGAAAAAAAGTTTTCATCATAATCTTTTACCAGATGGGAAACGTCGTATCTTTTATCGTTAATAATTACGCCCGGTTTTTCCTGTCCAGGTTTTCCGAATTTTATTAATTTCATTTTTAATTTTTTTGTCTGTTTTTAAATATCTAAATTAATTTTAACGCAAAGTTCGCAAAGATTTTTTTTAATATTATTCTGTGTATTTTCGTTCGCAAAGGCGCTTCACTCAGCGAATGATAACTGATTTTTATATTTAATTTAATTACACTTTTAAAATTTAACACAAGGATATTGCTATCATTTGCTGAGTGAAACGCCTTTGCGAACTATTTTTTGTTTTAATTTATATTCTTTGCGTGCATTGCGTTAAAAATAATTCAACCGAATTGTTTGTTTTAATTATTCAAAGTTGTAAAACCACCGTCGATAGGGTAATCTACACCAGTAATAAATGAAGCTTCGTCGCTGCAAAGATAAAGAGCCAAAGAAGCGACTTCCTCAGGCTGAGCCATTCTTCCGATCGGTTGAGTTTTTGATAGTTTTTCAAACATTTCTTCGATGTTATCAGGGTAATTTTTCTGTAAAAACCCATCCACAAAAGGCGTATGTACACGCGCCGGAGAAATAGAATTACAGCGAATATTTTCAGCGATATAATCTTTGGCAACACTCATCGTCATTGCTTTTACCGCACCTTTAGCCGTGCTGTACGCAAAACGATCTGGAATTCCGACCAAAGCCGCAATGGAAGCCATATTAATAATCACACCGCCTCCCGATTTTCTAATTTGTGGAATGGCTGCAAACAAACAATTGTAAACCCCTTTAATATTGACATTGTAAATTCTGTCGAAATCCTCTTCTGAAGTGGTATCTGCCTTTCCGATGTGCGCAATTCCGGCATTATTGACAAGAATGTTGATGGCTCCGATTTGATCGAATACTGCTAAAACATCTTTCTGTTTTGAAACATCACATGCATACACTGTTGCATTTCCTCCTGAGGATTGTATTTTTTCCAGAGTTTCCTGTCCGTTTTGCTCTGTAATTTCGAGGATATGAACTTCTGCACCATTGGCTGCAAGCTGAACCGCGATTGCTTGTCCGATTCCGCTTCCGCCGCCTGTTACTACGGCTTTTTTATTTTTTAAAGAAAACATTTTTTACTTATTAATTTATTGGTATATGTTTATTTTAACGCAAAGCGCGCTAAGTTTTTTTTATATTGTTCTGCATATTTTTCGTTCGCTAAGGCATTTCACTCAGCTAAGGCTTGCTTCTGATTATTAAATCCAAATTTTAGCTAAAGTAATATGACTTTTATTATTTTCAGCTTCATGCGATTTGTCGCAATCTTTGCTCCTTAAAATCTTTAAGTTTCATTTAGAAAATCTTTGCGTTAAAAACTTTTTTTCAAAGGTTAATAGCACCTGGATTTTTAAAGACTCACTCCTCTTTTCCAAGGGATAAAATCATCCTGATTCAATGCGACAGCTTTCGGAATGATATTTCCGCTCGCAACATCGATGCAGAAATCTAAAATATCTTCCCCCATTTCCTGGATGGTTTTTTCGCCACGAACAACTGCACCTGTATCAATATCGATAATATCCGACATTTTTGTAGCTAATACTGTATTGGTAGCCACTTTAATGACCGGACAAACCGGATTTCCTGTAGGTGTCCCCAAACCTGTCGTAAACAGAATTAAAGTTGCTCCAGAAGCCGCTTTTCCTGTGGTTGCTTCCACGTCATTTCCCGGTGTGCAGACTAAACTTAATCCCGGTTTTGTTGCACGTTCTGTGTAATCTAAAACATCAACAACCGGAGCGGAACCTCCTTTTTTAGCTGCACCTGCCGATTTTATGGCATCGGTGATCAAACCGTCTTTAATATTTCCGGGTGACGGATTCATGTAAAATCCTGAACCGACTGCATGAGCGAGTTCATCATATTCTGTCATCAGTTTAATGAATTTTTCAGCGGTTGGCTTATCTACGGCGCGGTCGATTAATTCCTGTTCGACGCCGCACAATTCAGGGAATTCTGCCAATAAAACTTTAGCTCCCAAAACGGAAAGAATGTCGGCGAGATGTCCTACGGCCGGATTGGCTGAAATACCACTGAAACCGTCGCTTCCGCCACATTTTACACCAATGCAAAGTTTGCTGATCGGTGCATCTTCACGTTCCAATTTATTAATTTCTAAAAGTCCTTTCAAGGTTTCAAAAATGGCATTTTTGATCATGGTTTCTTCGCTTACCGCTTTTTGTTGCTCGAAAACAAGTAAAGGTTTATCAAAATCTGGATTTCGATTGTACAAATCCTTTTTAAAATTATCAATCTGAAGATGTTGACAACCCAAACTTAACAAAGTGATTCCTGCAACATTGGGATGATCTGCATAAGACGCCAAAAGTTTGCTGAGCGTATCTGCATCCTGTCTTGTTCCTCCACAGCCACCGGTGTGATTGAGAAATTTGATGCCATCTACATTTTTAAAAACTCTGTCTTTTGCAGGAATATTTGAAGGTGAAAAATCAATATCATCAATATTTTCTCCCTTTGAAATCGCTTCCACCAATTGATGGGTGTAGCTTTTATATTTTGCGTCAACCGCGTAACCTAATTCGTTATACAATGATTCCTTAATAATATCAAGATTACGGTTTTCACAAAAAACGGTTGGAATAAAAAGCCAGTAATTAGCCGTACCCACATCGCCATTTGAACGGTGATATCCTTTAAAAGTTTTATGTAAAAATCTTGATACATCAGGTTTTGTCCAATGATAATCAACATCGCGGTAGTAATAAGGTTCGGCTGCGTGTTTTGTGTTGTTTGTCGTCATTCGGGTTCCCGCTGCGAGATCGTACTGTACTTTACCTACCAAAACACCATACATAAAGATTTCGTCTCCCTGTTTCATGTCATTCATAAAGAATTTATGTTTAGCGGGGATTGCTTCTAAAGTTATGTAGGTAACTCCTTCGAAAATGATTTCGGTTTCTGCCGGAATATCCTGTAAGGCGACCAAAACGTTGTCTTTTTGATTTATTTTTAAAATTAAATTGCTCATTTTTAGGTTGTCCTTTTATGTGCTATGTTTATTTTTAACGCAAAGTGCGCAAAGATTCTTTTTAACATTATTCTGCATATTTTTAGTTCGCAAAGGCGCTCTGCTCAGCAAAGATTACCAATGTTATTTTTGTCTATCATTAATCATAATTATATTGAAGATTTTTTATTTCTAAACCTTAATGAAAACAGAAATACGATGATAAAACAGAGTAAAGGGACAACATAAGAAAAATGAATATTCCCTGAAATATCTGTAATTTTACTGGCAATTGGTGGTATAATTGCACCTCCGACAATTGACATTATTAATAAACTGGAGGCAGATTTTGTTTCGGCACCCGCTCCTTCTATTCCCAAAGCAAAAATCGTTGGAAACATGATTGACATGAAAAAAGTAATGGCAACAAGTGCATATAATGTTGAAATTCCTGATCCTGCAATAACCCAAATGCTGAGAATAATACTGATTACACTGTAGATTCTCAATAATTTCTGTGGTGAAACAAATCTCATGAAAAAAGTTCCTGCAAAACGTCCGATCATAAATAATAATCCCGCCACACCCGCATAATATTTAGCTTCCTGGCCTTTCATATCGATGGCGTCTTCCGCAAAAACAAGGAGAAAACTGAAGATATAAATTTGTGCACCGATATAAAAAAACTGTGCAAGAACGCCCCAGCCGACATTTTTCACGCCTAAAACCTGTAGAAAATTTTTCGTTGATTTTTCTTTGCTTTCTGATACTTCCGGCAGTTTTACAAATAAAAATAAAAACATTACCAGCAGAATGATTAATCCTAATATGATGTAAGGTCCTTTTACGAGCGAAGTTTCAGCATGAATGTAGGCCAGCTTTGCTGCCTGATCAAGTCCGGCAAGTTCTTGTTGGGATTTTGGTTCTTCACCCAAAATAAAAATTCCGCCAATAATGGGAGCGATAGAAGCTGCTAAACCATTAAAAGATTGTGCAAAATTTAATCTTTGTGT
>Ga0307412_10000285_pt1 | contig 32265 bp, 27 predicted proteins | sample DK1Cmetagenome_3_FD_203823 | JGI IMG/M metagenome (GOLD analysis project Ga0307412, IMG submission 203823) | Maize rhizosphere microbial communities from greenhouse at UC Davis, California, United States - DK15-C-1 | ecosystem: Host-associated > Plants > Roots > Rhizosphere > Soil | place: USA...
GCTCTGGACTAAAGGAAGTGATGCTTGGCACCTGACTGTAGGTATTATTGACAAAAAAAAGTATAAGGCTGCACAGAATGAAAAATACCTTACCAGTTGCAGGTATTACAAGTCTTTTGATGGTCATGGAATAGGTTTAGTATAACAAAAAAATAATTACGATAAGAACGTATATACGAAAGTTTGTCTTTCTCCGTTGTAAAAATAAGTACTTTTTGGTTAAAATTTGACTGCAATATCTACTTCGATGATGTCAGTTTAAACAGAGGGCTGTTAATGAGAATCTGCAGCGCTTAACCGAAGGAGTTACATTTATAAGGCTGATAATATTTTATATGGGAGCTTAATTCTTTTGTAAGAGCGATTGAGAAGACTATTGGCAAGGAGAATAGCACAGAGGTGGTTGACTAACTATAAGCTTTTTTTTAGCTTACAGGTTCTGATTAATCCGCTATGTATCACAAATGCAGCGCAGAGTCCATGAATGAGACTCTGCTGGGAAAGAAACTTATAATCAACCTCATTGGTGAAAATCTTATCCACTATTATTGCGGCCTAAAAACGAAGGGATTTGGAGATAATCAATAACTACTAATCAAATTTTTATTCTTTCTTGAGGATCAATTTTTTGTTTGAACTTTCAGAATTATCTGTAAGTATTGGGATGAAAGTAATACTATTATCATTGAAAGCTTTTACTTTGTAATGCAGATAAAAAGATTTAAATGTGTTCTCCAGAAACTCATTGGGAGTTTTTTCAACAAACTTGTACAAACCTTCCGAAAGCAAGTATTTGACTTTTAATAATTGTTCCGATTCATCAAACTCCCATGTTCGGGTTGGGTTAGTGGTTTCATAGCCCAGGCTACCTGGCATTTTTTGCGTTTTTACAAGTGGAATATATAGGCGGCCTGTTCCGGCCCTTCGGAGAAGGTGGTTAACTTGCACAGTGGGGATGCTTATACGGAGTCAAGCCTTTCAGGCTCAATAACAACGAGTTACACCCGGTGGTTCCTCAGAGTCAAGCCTTTCAGGCTTTCCCGGTAGTAGCAGAACATGCTTTGCGAATCCACCGATATGGCGCTTAAACAACGGCACAGAAAATCGTTCGCAATAAATTTTCTTTCGAACATCGGGACACCTACGGCGCACCTTGAATTCATTAAGTTAATGACATTGCCCAGAGCCGTTCTCCAAAGGAGTCCTTCTGACAGAGTACGTTTCCTGAACATTGTTTGTGAAAAGAATCCGATGCCAGCAATAAATTCTTTTAAGCTTCGCAACTGCTTGGTAGCTTTGATCATCTACAAATCTTTATCACCGCCCATTCTTAGGGTTCCATAGCCGCATTCTCGTAATTATAATTGACTATTTATAGCTATTGTAGCGCATTTGCAAAAAGCCTAAATTCATTCATTGGGCCATCTACCCCAGACTGTATAACCATAAATCAGCCCCTATGGACACCGATCTACTCCAACAGCCAATAGATAAGGCGAAAGAAGAAAATAATCAGCTGGTATTTTCTTACTTAACACTAAGAAACTTAATTGGATTTGGCGGAATGCTGCTACCTATTCTTTTAGCACTTTTACCGTCCAGGCCCTCAGATTATTATTACAATTTAGAACCCTCTATAAGCGATTATTTCTACACCAATAGGGGAGATATCCTGGTAGTGATGCTTTGTATCATTGGAACTTTCATGATAACATATACCGGGTATTCTTGGAAGGAACGGCTACTGAGTTCTGTTGCCGGTATTTGCGCAATGGGTGTAGCTTTTGTGCCTACAGAAAAGAATTGTTTAGAATGTGCTCAAAGTGTACATACAGATAGTGGTGGTGTTTTTCCAACCCTTTCCGGAACGGGATGGCACTTTCTCTTCGCAGCTATATTTCTCTCATGCACGGCTATAATGTCCCTGGTTTACTTTACCAAAGGAGGACATACACGCGACGGCGAAGGAACATTAACTAAGAAGGGAAAAAGAAATGTTATCTTCAAGGTTTGTGGATGGATTATAATAGTATCGTTAGCTATTTTGGGCATATACATTCTGTCAGACCGGCATTTTAAACCATTCCCAATGATTTACACCTTTGAAACTATTGCAGTAGAAGCGTTCGGCTTTTCCTGGCTGGTTAAAGGCCAAACCTTATTGCCTGATGGCGAGCACTACTTGAGCTATGGTTTCAGACAATTTATCCGCCTATTTAAATAGGTTAATTAGAAATTCAAGATTTCATGACAATGATGTAAAGAAAATATCCAACATCATTGTCATGTTCTAGCCCAGAGAATCTTGTCCTGCAACCGGTTGCTTTAAAATATTCAATGTTATAGCGCCCGAGTTATTCCAATAAAATCCAGGAGTATCATTGGCAAAAAACGAAACGAATCCGTCAATATTAAAAGTTTTCTCCGTTTTCATCCCAATTTCAAAAAGCATATTCTCATCATTGTTGATACTTCCACATAAGCAAAAGCAAAGGGCGGAATCTAACCTCAAACCGATACGGCTTGCCATTACATTATTATATCCAGCTGGAGTCTGCTTCAGAAACAAATCTCTCCAGTATTGATCGTCATCACTCCAAAAAATGTATTTCTCACCAGCCTTAATTTCAATTCTATTTGATGAATATTTTTCTCTGGCGAAAATGATAATAGCTAGCGGAACCCCGGCGGCGGGAGTATGAAGTTTTGGAGCGCTTTTCATTTTGAACCGTCTATAAGATTTGATTAATTAAACCGGCTTTATACATTAATAACCTGAGTTCGATTATAACAATGTGTTAAGCATCTAAAAATAAGCATTTTGCTTTCCCCTCTCCTTGAGGAGAGGGATAGGGTGAGGCGATAACCGACATAGTGTCTTATACCCTCTCTGCCTTCGGCATTTAACGAGTAACTAATTATTTTAAGGTCTCGTTGAGCTCCCTCTGGTCGGTTAATGAGTTTTAATTTGTTTTTAAAAGGTCTCATTGAGCTCCTTTCAGTCGGTTCTCCCATAGGAGGGCGAGAAAAGTCCCCACGCCCTGCAAACTGCATATTAATAGTCGAACTCAGGTTAATAGTTTGTTTAGAATCACCGGCATTTCTTACCCGGTATCTTGGGCACACGAATGCTGTAAAACAATTCAAATCCTGGGCGAGGATGGTTGTAAAAAGGTACAGGGCGAATGCCTGTACCTTTTTCAATATTCTCCAAAGTATCTTCCAGATTTTCTGGAGAAATGTATAACTCTAGTGTATACGTTGCCATAAATCACTCTATTAATCGAGAAGGCTGTTAATAGTTTTTCTCTTTTCTTCGCGTTTGTCCGGGGTGCTTCCTCGTTTCAATTGCGCAGCGTCAGGGGAGGGGGCGGCATCAGTTTCCGGACGATTTTTTTTAAGGTATGTTTCGCCCGCCCTGGTACCTGCTTCAATAGCATCCTCCGGCATTGCCTGGGTCGGCTCGGCAGCATCTCCTAAGAGCGTGGTTTGTACGGTACCCACTATCCTGGCGACTGTAGAACTCAGGCAGTGAACGTCGTCGTTAAAGCCACCATGTTTATTTGTCCTGCATGCATCAGGGTTATTCAGCCCGTTAGGGGAGGTAATATGCAATAATGAGCCAGATTCAATCAGCATGCCGATTTTAGCTGATTGCTTAATGTATTTTATCATTCCCAATATTGGGGTTCCTTTTGCGGTATCTTCAAATGAATTCGACACCAGGTATAGCAGGGATTTATTATATACACGCAGGCAATTGTCGTCAAGCTCAGCATCTGCCGTTAAAGTAAACATACTGAATTTTTTGATATGCTTATTCTCAATGGAATCACTATAATAAGTATCAAAGTCAGCCATTGTACAGGCTGGCGCCCACAACGTACATGTGCTTATATCAATGTTGCTTTCCGCAAATTTCTTCACCAGAGGCCCCATAAAAATTGCCCCTGCACTATGGGCTACCAAGTGTAAAGAGGCTTTGTTGCTTTTCTGATATTCCTTGAAGCACTCGTAAGTAAAGCTAGCCCCCTTATCAACATCAGAAGCCCTTAATGCATTTTCCTTCATCTCATTCCAGGCGGCCCTGCCAGGTTTGCGTAGAATCGGTTCAAGGAAATCGTCTATGCGGTCGAGCATAAAATCCTGAACGGAGGTAACGGGCTGTTCTGATTTTATGCTTTTTACAGAATCTTCAATAATAAAGCGTAGAGTTGAAAACAGGTCAGAATGCCAGATGAAAAATATCGGGTAAATTTCATTTGCATATAGGGATTGTTTCCAATCGCTAAGCATTTGCAATACACCTTTCTCGGCATTCAGCCCGCCGTGAGCATAGAACATGATCCGTACTTGTTTCCAATCCTTTGTTACAGTGGGAATATGTTCGTTAAATATTCGCCTTATATCATCCTCTGTATTGCCATAGGTTCCTGTTTTTTTTAAAGCACCATCATTTCCTAAACTAATCACATGTGGCCTTAGCTCCTGGAACGATGTTGCATTCTGGCCTACTGAAGATATCGCAAATGACCTGGCAACGCTGTTGGGGCTCATCAATTTAACCGGGGCACCTAAGCGGGCAACCCAGGCATCAGTCCCATTTGCCAGCCAATCATCATAAGTTATTAAAGCAAACCCATCTGTACCCCAATCTTCGCCCCATGAATTTTGTATCCAGAATCCGTCTTCATCATAGGCTACAATAGCAAAGGCATGCCCACCAACTACGGCCTGTCCGGAATAGGGGATTTCACCTTCAGCTAAATTAAACCAACCATCGTGTACCCTAGCCGTTGCATACAAAATACCAACTTCCGTAAGGGCACAATGCATATCCACAATGTCTTTGTGGTTCACCCGGTAATAGGCGCCTAACGGATTATTAGCTGCATCTGCTATTCTTTCCTGTGTTAATTGTCTATCGGGCTTACTTGGATCATAAGGCCAAACATTTAACTTACAAACGCCATGTTTATGCCATCCTTTCATGGCTCCGCGAGCGCTGGAACCTACATAATCTTCACCATCCCATTCGTCATATTTCTTTGCCATTTCATACAACATCCGCGGACTTATCTGGTCTTTGGCAAATTTGCCATTGCTTTTATGTTTTAAAAAATGAATTAAGGTGGCTAAGCCAAAGCCGGTACAAGCACCCTCTTCCCCTTGGTCAAGTATGGGTACATTGAGTTTTTTGTATTCGCTAAGGCTTTTCCTCGAAGGTACCTCAATAAGGCTGGCGGTATAAATTTTGTCCCGAAAATCGATAGTGTCCGGGCGGGCATTCAGCCTTCGGCCATGGTATAATGTTGTGGTTTCCATATGTTAAGCTTGTATTGAGTTTTAATGATTAGTGTTGAAATGTCTGGCCAATATCCTTTCTGCATTCTTAAAGCAAAAATTGTCAATTATCTCTTCGTCAGTAAGCGAGAAGCTTAGCTGGAGTTCATTTCTTGCGTCTTCCAATCCTTGTATTAAGGGTCCATATATGTAATCAAACTCGGTCGAATTCCGGCAGCAATCCACTGCTTTAACCAGGCCATCGAAGTCAGAGCCAATGCAAATATGTTCCCAGGGTTCAGGCAAACCATACCAGTTAGATATTTGGTAAATCCGGATGAGGTGGTTAACTAGTAAGCGAATATGATTGCTAAAGTATTCTCTTTCCTGGGCGGCTACAGGCTGCGAGTCAAGTTGGAATAATTCTTCCGCTTCCTCGTTTATTTCCTGGATGTCGTCATTGTCCAGTTCTTCTGGTATGTCTTCAAGGGGCTGAAGGCCGGCATTGCCCGAATATACATCTTGTGCGAGCAATTTAATTTTAGCGTCAAAATCATCATCACTCGTGCAGCCTTTTAAAAAATCATATTCTTCCTTACTTAAAAAGTCATTTTGATTGGTAAACTGATTGTCTTTTCCTCCTAGTATTCTTACATCCAGAGAGATGCCAATTAAACCTTTGCTACTTAATATTTCATAGACATCCTGCGCAAACAAGTTGATTGAAAGTGGATAAAAATAGAGTCCTTCCAATGGGCCTCTTATCTTGTTTAACTTTAGCTTTATGGCTCCGCTTTGATGCTGGGCTCCATTTTTTTCTCTGAAATCATTCCATGACATTCCATTGATTCCCATGTGGCTTGCAATAATTGGTTTATCAGGAAAATGGTTCTTTCTAATCTCATAGAATATCCTTCTGGAAACGAGACTCATGTGTTTAATATCAATCAATACGTTCCTGTCATATGCTGCCTTAATTAGTTGGCCGCCATACTCGGTAATGCCTAGGTTTCTGGGAAGTAATGGGCCTTTGGTCAGTATTTTATTTCCGTAGGCATGGGTACTAAAAACGCTGGGGGTTAAGTGGGTTGGGGTTAAATAAAAGGTTAAAAATCCTTTGTCGAGAAAAGCATAAAAGTTACTAATCGCAGTCTCAATGCTTTCAAACTTATTTCCTTCGCCATAGAACGTATGCCCGCCTTCAATATTGAAAAGTACAAACAGCGTATCGTTATCATTAGGCTTGTACTCGTCCCAGCTTTTTAACAGATGTACCTTCTTAATCGAGGGAATATTATCTGCGGGAAGGGGAGGGCGTATAATATTCTCAAATTCGTCCTGAAAGACTTGCTGGTAGTTATGGTCGCCGCTAAACATCTTTCTAAGGCGCTCTGCATTCATGAAATTTTCAAAGAATAACCTTGCGCCAATTTTGAGTAGTATCTGGTCCAGCATACCCATTTCTGGGGGATGAAGTGTGAGGCAAACTAAATTGATATTGCCTTTTTCTGTTAGCATTTTAAAGCTCGATTGAGACTCCAGAATGTTACCGAACAGGCCATCGTTAGGTGTGAGGTTTGCCCAGGCTGAAATTCGCTGTTCATCTTGTTCCAGGAACAGCGTCTTTAGGCCGGGATGGCAATGTAAGTCGAAAAATTTCATAGTCTTTGGTTTTGGGGTTGTTGAGATAGGCATTCAATTTATTTGACCCATGGCGATGCCAATCAATAACTATTGGCAAATTGTACAGGATCTTCGAAAAAATAAATAGCTATATATAGCTATTATTTTTAGGGGAAAAGATTAATTGGTTTATTGCCCGAGATAGGGAATCTGTTATTTTCTAGTAAATCCAGCAATGCTTAGAATGAAGCGCTGTTAGAGCTGCTTGCTTTACCCATTGTTAACACTACAGTTTTTATTAAAGGGGGCAATTCATGAATTACCCCTACGCATCTATCCCAGTTAGTACTCAAAACTTTGATTCAATGCGACATGGAACATATGTAGGGGCGATTCATGAATCGCCCATGGGATATTCGCTAACAACCGCTTTTTCTTACCATCCAACCCTCCGGTGTTTTTAGTACAGTGCGCAGAGGAAACTACCGTTATAAAGGTCGGGGTGAAGCTTTATGCTGAAAGATTCACTTGCAAAAGCTATAGTTACCTTAAGTTCATTACCAATCTACATTTTCCCCTCTTGTATCTACATGTACAAAAGAAGAGTAAGTCCCAATTCCTCCTTTGAACAAGCCTTCTGTTCGCATTGCTTTCAGTACGGATGCCCAATCAGCAGGCGTAGAGTTTCCTCTTACAACAAAATCAACCGCTCTAAATTTTAGGTGCTGGCTTTGTTTGGCTCCTCCAACAGCTTTGTTATAAAGCGGCGAGCGGTAGGCGTTGGTTATTACAACAGATGCTCCAATTCTTTTTCTAAACTCGTCAATGACTTTAGCTGTTGGAAGGATGTTGGTCCATAATTCCGCGGGCGGATCTGTATTCTTTTTAAATGCAGCACTTTCGGGGTTGTCATTTGATGGCCCCTTTACCCAGAACTCATAGGGCTTAAAATACCGGAGGTTCAAGTCCTCAATTAGATCAATGAAGTTCGAATCCATAGTTACATGTTTTAATATTTTTAGCTTAATAATGATGAATATTGCTTCTATCATTATTGCTGAAGATGAAAATCATTTATCAGAGGCTAAATAGCTATATATAGCTATTTTAGCCATCAGGAGAAGGTGATATCATAGGTTCACCGCCTTAATCTATGACAAGGGCCGGGGTTTTGGCGGCAAGAGCTTATCCACTATACTAAAACCCAATTTTCTGTAACTCTCAAACTGAGCTTCATCAAAGAATTGATCTGCTGTGAACTGATGAGGGAATGACCTGTTTTTTAATGCATACTCCCTGATGTCAATAGTTTCTTTTTCTGTTAGAGATGATTTTATATAAAGTATTCTACCGATAAAGCCGGGATTTCCCGGATAATGGATAGTACCAAATGCATACTGGCGTTTGGAATGTCTTTGCTCGGAGAGATCAGTAATATCATTAATGTTATCAAATGAAATTTCCACACCAAAATCTATCCTACATTTTCGTATTGCATTTGCCAAACCTTCAAGGGTAAACTCGCCGTCCTGCTCCCCATCACCTAAGTATTATATTTCTGCATCTTCGCCTTACTAACTCGTATAGCCCCATATTATCAAAGTGGGCACCGTCGGATAGGCAAACGAAATCTTTGCTTGTGTCTGATTTTCCCAAAAGATCATACATGATGTAAGTAATTCCAGATTTAGGGTCAGACTCTTGCCAGCAGGATTTTCTCGGATTGCCGATCCACCAGCCTAGCCTCACATTATTAAGTAGTTTTTGGAACGAAATGTAATATTATATCTATTTAAAGATACCTTTTACTCAAGGGATGTCCAGGAATTCGTTAAAAGGTTGCAGATTATGCATGAGAAGGTGATCGAACTTGATTATTAAAATTCATATGAAATCGTATTTTATGCAATTGGGAATCTATGACTATTTATAGCTATTGCGAGGTCCGAACAAAAAGTCTAAATTCATTTTCCATTACATCTACCATCGATGATTTTCATATCAACCGAATTAATAAGTCAGAAAGATAAGACGAAGGAAGAAAGTAATCAACTAGTATTTTCTTATTTGACGTTGAGAAACTTAATTGGCTTTGGTGGGATGCTACTGCCTATTTTTTTGGCTCTATTACCGTCTAGGCCGTCTGGCTATTATTATAATTTAGAACCCTCTATAAGCGATTATTTTTACACCAACAGGGGCGACATCCTTGTAGTGATGCTTTGTATCATCGGTACTTTCATGATAACCTATACCGGTTATTCATGGAAAGAGCGGTTACTAAGTTCTGTTGCCGGTATTTGCGCAATGGGTGTAGCTTTTGTACCTACTGAAAAGGATTGTTTAGAATGTGCTCAAAGTGTACATATAGATGGTGTGGGCGTGTTTCCAACCCTTTCCGGAACGGGATGGCACTTTCTTTTCGCAGCTATATTTCTCTCATGTACGGCTATAATGTCCCTGGTATACTTTACCAAAGGAGGACATACACGCAGCGACATAGGAACATTAACTCAAAAGGGAAAAAGAAATGTCAGCTTCAAGGTTTGTGGATGGATTGTCATAGTATCGTTAGCTATTTTGGGCATATATTTCCTTTCAGGATTAAACTTAACCCCCTTCCCAGCAGCGTATGTTTTTGAAACCATTGCAGTAGAAGCTTTTGGTTTTTCCTGGCTGGTTAAAGGCCAAACACTATGGCCTGATGGAGAACACTATCTGAGTTATGGCTTTAGACAACTTATGAAATTATCTTACGGATCTCAATTAAAGCATGAGATTTCAGAACATGTATTCGATCAGCTCAAAAAAGTTAATTTAAGAGATCGGCATCCTTTAGCTCGATTTAAGACTTTATTCGATTGTAAAACTTTTACGCCTGAGCAGATCCCCGAACCTGCTAATTTACGAGCATTAACCGGGATTGACCTTTTAGACTACAACGAGTTTAAACAAATAAAATATTATGACGATAAAACTAAAGCTAGTTTTTATTGGATGAAACGTTTAATGGTTGCTTTTCGGAAGAAATCTTTATATACTGGTTATAAAATAATTAATATAACGTTTGGTTTTCATGATATTGTAGGGGCGCAGGACAGCAAACTTTCAAATAATTACAGATTTGGGGTAATACTATATGTCGATGTAAAGTCGCCCCCAATTATCGCCAGGATCAAGTCGTTAAGCCCAGAAGACTTAAATAGACTGATTTTAGATACTGTCCCTGTCGATGACTTTCGTTTTCCAGTATTTTTGAAGCCCGTAATTATTGAAGAACAATGTTGTAATCCAAATCCAAGCAAAGGAACGACTGCTTGTAAAGCCGAGTCCCAGGCACCGGGAAAAGATGTTTTAGGTTTCTTAACTGCCCGGCATGTGTCTGGTGCAATTATCGGGGCTGAGGTTCTTTTGGATTGTGGCCATATTGGTTATGTCACCGATGTGGGCAAAGATGGAATCGATGCTGCCTTTATTACCTGTCCAAATTGTAATGTCTTAAAAAAAAAGCCTATGGTGGCGTGTAAGCATGTTGCTCCTTGGTCTGATGCTGTTATTCATACGAAGTCGCGGAAAATAAAAACCAAAATAACAGAAACGACAGACTGTCTTGGACTATACAACGTTTCTCAGATTCCTATCCATCTATTTTTAGCCGATTCTGGAGTAAATGGAGATTCAGGAGCATTAATTGTTGAGTTAGGCTCCGGTTATCCTGTTGGTATTTATTTAGGCGCTTATACGAATTTGGCAAATCGGTCTGGTGGATATGCTTTGCATGCTTATCAAATATCTCAAGTAATGAATCTTAACTTTTTCGAATAAGATCTATCATATGTCAGGGCAAAGAAAAAACTACCAGAAAGAAAAGCTTAGTCAGCAGGACCTTTCTTTTATAATATCGTCTAACCCACCAGGCACGCCTGGTATCATTCAACATAGTCGAGAAAACGAAATATTGACAAAAAAAGTAGAGGAAGTTAAGGAAGATTTAGGTTTAATTGTCAAGCAGCTAAACTATATTATTTCGGAAGCAGACAAAGCCGAAGGTAATAGCGATTTTAAAATAGATGAAATCACAATTGGCCTTGGTTTCTCCGCAAAAGGAAAAATAGCCTTTATTGCAGAGGCAGGAGTAGAGGCTTCGATTGAAGTCAAATTTTCTCGCAAATAAGAAGAACAATTTTACAACTCAGGTTTATAACTGTTCGTGTTTTTTCCTAGCCAGTCTCATGTCAAAGCGTCAGCGATATGATATTCATTTTGCATGGTTTTTATAATGCATTATTCACCAGCTTGTTGATAGCGGGGGGGTACTTGATACTTTGATATAAAATTTTGAATTGTGATTGCCGGTTACAAACTTTTTTTCTTCAATTATTCATTAGTTAAATTATTATCCTTATGCTTGCAAAAAAAGGACCTAACTTTAGATTATCCAAATTTGATGAATAAACTGCTAACTCGTCTGATTCATAACGAATTAATTCGCCTAAAATCTAGTCACCCCTCTTATTAATCTTATTTATATATGCTTCATCTTATAGATAACAATAAAGGTGGAAAGAATTTTAAGGATATTTCGTGAGATATACTGGAAAGCCCTATTCAAAATCTCCGAAGACTCATTAACTTCGGGTTGTTTGGTCTATGCTGTCATGATCAATTGCTGTTACACAAAAGAATTGCCAAAAAATTATGGAAAGTTAATAAACTGCGTCTTGAGTTCTGGGCTCTTCTTTTAAAAGAAATAAAAGGCAAATCAACAATATTCCAGAATTCAAATCCAACGAAAGATCATTGGCTTGTAGCCGGAGGCACTGATATTGCCGGAGCTTCTTTTCAATTCATAATTACTTACACTAACGCTGCGGTGCATCTGAACTTTGGTCGTCCAACCACCTCAGAAAATAAGCTTTTATTTGATTCTCTAGCAACTTATAAAGCACAAATAGAGGAGAAATTTGGAACAGAGTTAAATTGGGAACGAATGGACGACAAAAAAAGCTCCAGAGTTTCGTTCACAAAAGCAGGGCTTAATTACTTTAAAAAAGAAGATTGGCCGCAGATAATAAGCTTCCTAATTGAGAACATTAATCTTTTAGAGGCTGCAGTAAGGCCCTACTTGGGAACCATTAAGACAGCTTTGATAACAATAGATGCCGGTGTTGATGAGGAAGTTTTGGAAAACTGATCCATTAACATTTCTAGCTTTAGAAGCTTATAGATAACTTAGCACAATTCAAGAAAAGGCAAGAGTACTTATAATAATACATGATAACAGGAGAATTAAAATCGCAGGTAGATAAAATATGGGAGAGTTTTTGGACGGGCGGTATAGCCAATCCATTAACGGTGATTGAACAATTTACTTATCTGCTTTTTATACGGAGATTAGACGAGATACAACTACGGGAAGAGAAAAAAGCTAATTTAATAAAGAAGCCTGTTTCTAATCCGGTATTTACAGAAAAGCAGGAAGAATTACGTTGGAGCTCTTTCAAAAATAAAGCTCCCGAGGTAATGTTTGAGCTGTTTACCCGTCCGATTGTTGATGAATTATCTGTGTTTGACCACATGAAACAGATTGGGAATACTGCCGGAGTGTTTGCCGAATTTATGAAGGGAGCTGTTTTCATGATTCCTACACCACGCTTGCTTGATCAGGTAGTACAATTGATCGATAAGATCAAAATGGAAGACCGCGACACCAAGGGAGATGTGTACGAGTACCTGCTTTCTAAATTATCTACAGCCGGAACGAACGGACAGTTCAGAACGCCAAGACATATCATCCGATTGATGGTAGAAATGGTACAACCTAAAAAAGAAGATATCATTTGCGACCCGTCTGCTGGTACTGCTGGCTTTTTAGTGGAAGCAAGCGAATACATTCATAGGAATCATCAGGACTGGTTTAATGACAGGACTTTCAGAGAGCATTATAACAATACGATGTTCAACGGAGTGGAGTTCGACCCACACATGTTGCGTATTGGTGCCATGAACCTTCAATTGCACGGTATAGAAAACCCTAACCTGATTGCAAAAGATGCTCTTAGTGAGAGCAATGCCAATATTAGGAATGAATATTCTTTAATATTAGCGAACCCACCATTTAAGGGAAGTTTGGATTTTGATGCTGTTGAAAGTTCTATTCTTAAAGTAGTTAATACCAAAAAGACAGAGCTGCTTTTCCTCGGACTGATGCTGCGGATGTTAAAGACCGGAGGACGCTGTGCGGTAATTGTGCCAGACGGTGTATTGTTTGGAAGCTCTAACGCTCACAAGCAAATCCGTAAAGAAATTATAGAAAACCATAAACTGGATGCGGTAATTTCTATGCCGAGTGGTGTATTTAAACCCTATGCTGGAGTAAGTACAGCCATTCTGCTCTTCACAAAGACCGGTACAGGCGGGACAGATAAAGTTTGGTTTTACGATATGCAATCAGATGGCTTAAGTTTGGATGATAAACGGAATCCTATTAAGACAAATGATATTCCGGATATTTTAGAACGCTACCATCAATTAGATAAGGAAGCGGACAGGGCTCGTACCGACAAAAGTTTTTTGGTCCCTTTTGCGGATATTAAAGGGCACGATTGGGATTTATCTATAAACCGCTATAAAGAAGTGGTGCATGAGGAAGTGGAATATGCTGCTCCCGCTGATATTATTGCGGAGATTAAGCAATTGAATTTGGAAAGGGATAAGGCCTTGGCGATGTTGGAGGAGTTGTTATGATGAAATGGAAAAACGTTCAATGGCAGGATGTTCTGACAATTAAGAATGGAAAAGACCAAAAAAAAGTTGTTAATCCTAACGGTCAGTACCCTATTTATGGGAGTGGAGGGGTTATGGGATATGCAGACGATTTTCTTTGTCCTGAGGGCACGACAGTAATTGGGAGGAAAGGATCGATAAACAATCCAATATACGTTACTGAAAAATTTTGGAATGTGGATACTGCCTTTGGTCTATGCCCTAGAGAAGATTTAAATGGCAAATTTCTGTATTATTATTGCACTACCTACAATTTCCTTAGGCATAATAAGGCAACTACTCTTCCAAGCCTTACTAAGGTAGATTTATTGAAGATAGAAATTCCCCTTCCTCCATTAAATGAACAAAAGAGAATAGCAGCCATTCTGGATGCAGCAGACGCATTAAGACAAAAAGATAAAGCCCTCATCGCTAAATATGATGAACTTACTCAGGCTTTGTTTCTGGATATGTTTGGAGATCCGGTGAGTAATCCGAAGGGGTGGGAGAAAGTAAAGCTTAAAGAAGTTGGAAGTGTAAAAATAGGCCCCTTTGGTAGTTTGCTACACAAGGAAGATTATGTTGCAGACGGAATTCCTTTAGTAAATCCATCTCATATTATCTCTGGGAAAATTGTTATAGACACAAAGCTTACGGTTTCGCATGACAAAATTAAAGAGCTAAAATCTTACTGTATGAAGGTGGGGGATGTTATCGTCGGCCGAAGGGGAGAGATAGGACGCTGCGCTGTTGTATCTAAAAAAGAAAATGGCTATTTATGTGGAACTGGAAGCGTTTTTATTCGCCCTGCTGATAAATTAAATTCCCTCTTTTTACAAAATATTATTTCAGCTAATTCAATACGCAAAGTTCTTGAAAATTCCGCCAAGGGGATAACAATGAAAAACCTCAATTCAACAATTTTGGAAGAATTAGTTATACCTCTTCCTAACTTAAGTCTCCAAAAAAAATTCGTCCTCGGCATATCGTTAATTGAACAACAAAAATTAATTGCGCAACGAAGCCTAGAAAAATCAGAACAACTATTCAACAGTCTCTTACAAAAAGCTTTTAAAGGAGAGCTTAGTTTAAAAGATCAAAAAGAACTAATACCCGCTTAAATGAGCAATTTCGATTTCCTCCAACCAGAATGGTCTTCCATACACAGCAAAATGCTAAAAGCAGAAGAGCGGGTTCATATCGAGCCAGTTTCTTCAGGGAGTTATTGCCGCCTGGTTTTGGAAGAGTGCTTGTATACGATGTATGATTTGGAACGGATCGATTTGCCTTTTAACCGAGGTCTTGTCAACTTAATGGCAGAGGAAGCGATCAGGAATCTCATCCCATTTCAGCTAAAAGAAGGCTTACATATTGTTAGGAAGATAGGAAATACGGCAGTTCATTTTGGAAAGCGGTTAAGTAATAAAGATGCGCTTATTAGCATACGTTACACTTATGATTTTTTAAAATGGTTTGCGCTTAACTATAGTAAAGATAAACCTGTATTACCAGGCTCATTTGATGAATCGTTTATTCCTAAGATAGGACAAAGGCAGCGGGAAATAAAGGAGCAGCAACGGGAACAGGAGAAGGCGTTTCAAGCGCTTCAGGAACAAATAGAAAAGTTAAAGGCTGAAAAAGAAGCTCTACTCAACAAAGCAAAGGAAAGCGAAGCAGCCTTTATAGAATTCAAACTTCAGGAAAACCTACAGCTTGAAAAACTTCAGAAACAAAAAGTGGAGCGAAGAATACCACTTGGTTCTGAATTTACGGAGGCAGAAACTCGTCAGCATTTAATAGATGTTGATTTAAAAGAAGCGGGTTGGAATAGCTTAAGTCAGGGAAGAGAACTGGAATATCCGGTAAGCGGAATGCCCATAACTGCGGACAATCCCAAAGGAAATGGCTTTGTTGATTATGTGCTGTGGGACGATAATGGCAAACCTTTGGCTCTGATAGAAGCAAAACGTACCACTAAAGATATAGAGGCTGGCCGTCACCAGGCATTTTTATACGCCAATTGTCTGGAAAAAATTCACGGACAAAGGCCGATTATTTTTTACACCTCCGGTTACGAAACCAATATTTGGGAAGATACCTTTTATAGTTCGCCCAGAAGGGTTTATGGTTTCTACACTAAATCAGAATTACAGTGGCTCATTCAAAAACGAGCCACTATAAAAGATCTTCGCAAAGCAAATATCAATACCAACATTGCCAATCGTCCCTACCAGTTCGAAGCCATACAACGTGTGGCAGAAACCTTCGTAACCGATGGCGAAAAAGGAATTCGTGGCAATAAACGACGGGCTTTATTGGTAATGGCTACCGGAAGTGGTAAAACCCGTACGGCAGCGGCATTGGTTGATGTTCTGTTCAAAAATAATTGGGTAAAGCGGGTGTTGTTTCTCGCCGACCGGAATGCTCTGGTTACTCAAGCCAAGAACAACTTTTCCGAATACCTTCCCGAATTAACTTCCATCGACCTAACGCAGGAAAAGGAAAACGATACTACACGTTTAGTATTCAGCACTTATCCAAGTATCATGAACCGGATAGATAACGTTCGCAATGCTGACGAGCGTTTTTACGGAGTAGGTCATTTCGATCTAATTATCGTTGACGAAGCACACCGTTCGGTTTACAACCGCTATAAAGCAATATTCGATTATTTTGATGCCGCAGTTATCGGTTTAACTGCTACACCAAAAGACGGTATTGACCATAATACCTTCGAGCTCTTTGGTTGCAGTAACGAAGATCCTACATTTTTATACGAGCTGCACCAGGCAGTGCCGACTTACCTGGTTCAGTACAAAAATGTCGAAGTAAGCACCAGTTTTTTACGGGATGGGATTAAGTACAAAGACCTGAATGATAAGGAAAAGGAGAAGTACGAAGAAACTTTTGAAGACAAAACAACTGGCTTATTTCCGGAGGAGATACAAGCGAGTGCGCTAAATAAATGGTTGTTCAATAAAGATACGGTGAACAAAGTGCTGGATGCACTGATGCAAAACGGTTTGAAGATAGAAGGAGGGGATAAGGTGGGACGCACAATCATTTTTGCTGTAAATCAAAAGCATGCAAAGTTTATTGTGGAATGCTTTACCGAACGCTATGCCGATAAGCCTTCCGGTTTTATCGCAATGGTAACCAACCAGGTTTCCCATGCACAAAGTTTAATTGATGCTTTTTGTGACAAGTATAAGGAGAATAATCCGCAGATAGCCGTATCGGTGGATATGATGGATACCGGCGTTGACGCGGTGAGGGTATTAAACCTTGTGTTCTTTAAAGTAGTGCGTTCGTATGCCAAGTTTTGGCAAATGATTGGTAGGGGCACCCGTTTATGTCCGGATGTATTTGGGCCTGGCCAACCGAAAGAAGAATTTTTAATCTTCGATGTATGCGGAAACTTTGAGTTTTTCGAACTGGAAAAGCAAGGTAAAGAAACAGAATCCAATAAGCCCGTTACCCAACAGATTTTTGAAGCTAGGTTGCACCTTAGTCGGCTGCTTTCAGAAACGGGTGAAATCGAAGATATTGAATTAGCCCACAAATTGCTTGATATGCTACACCAGTCGGTAGAAAATCTAGACACCGAACGTTTCCAGGTAGCTATGCATTTGCGATATGTTGATGAGTACAGTAAGCGAGAACGATGGAATAATCTAGATAGCAATGATGTTCACCTGATTGAAGAACATCTGTCGGAATTACCTATACCGGAGTCCATAAATGAAATGGCTCGCCGCTTCGACCTGATGATGTTGAAGCTCCAGATCGCTACCTTATTAATATCTCGTAATAAGAAGAAATTCGAAGAATCACTAACAGAAATTGCTGAAGGCTTAAGTAAGAAATACACCATACCGGCAGTGATGCGTTCACAACCCCTTATTGAGAGTATAAAAAGGATCGATTTCTTTAAAGGCGTGTCTCAAAAGAAACTAGAAGAAGTGAGAGAGGAGTTGAGAGAGCTGGTTCAATACCTGGAAGGTGCAAACCAGACAGTAATCTACAGTAATATTGAGGACTCTGAAGTTTCGCTGACGTTTAAAGAAACAAGTCTTGCTTCTAATTATGGCAATTCTTACAGGAAGAGGGTGGAAAGCTTTATCCTGGAGCATAAGCATCACTTGATCATCAATAAATTATCCACCAATATTGCTATCAATGCCGCAGAGTTAAGACAGTTAGAGGAATATCTTTTTGATGGTGAAGAGCGGGGAACACGCGAGGATTTTGTGAAAGAATTCGGCGAAGAACCGCTGGGTATTTTTATCCGAAGCATCATTGGTTTGGATGTAAAAGCTGCGCAAGAGGCTTTTGCTGATTTTTTAAATAAGGGTAACTTGAGCGCTAATCAGATGACGTTTATTCAGAGTATTATTTTTTATTTGACAAAGAATGGTATTATTGAGCCAGCTATGTTGTTTGAACCTCCGTTTACTAATTTGAATGATCAGGGTTTGTTGGGTGTGTTTGAGGATGGCGATGCGCAGGTGATTGTTGATATTGTGGAGAAGATTAAGGGGAATGCGATGGTGGCGTAAGGGAATTTACGTACTACAAATTGATTGAAAAAATATTTTGCCCCTCTGACTGTATTAGAAGTAACATCTTCGGGTGCATAATGAAATGATGATAAGCATTGTATTAAATGATTTATTCTGATTATAAGGATGCCGCAGAACGGCATATTGAGGTTTGTTTGCAGCTTGTGAATGTCATAGAACAAATTCAAAAAAAAGAACAAATTGCGGTACTATCACCCCGTGAACAGTTAGATAAGAGAAAGATTCTCGCAAATTTATATTACTTGTCCGGATATATAATTGAATGCAGCTATAATTGTGCAATATATACTTGTATTGGTTGGACTTCAACAGTCACATCGTTGAAAGCCAATAGTACCACATACAACGTAAGCTGTTGGCAGGATAGTTCAGCAGCATTTGTAATAAGAAGAAGTGGATCGGGAATAAAGCAACACCAACTAAGTGGTAATATGAATTTTTTTCAAACTGTGGTCCCTATAGTTGCTGCTAACCAGATACCTTTAATTGGCTATGACATTTTTGGGCGAGTGTGCTATGATTTATTTGACAATTGGAATGCTGAAGTAAGATATTTGATAGCTCCCTCTGTAAATTTAGATTATGATCCAGTTTTTGATTTTTACTTCCTATCCGTGGAAGTTTACGAAGGATTAATAAAAAATTCTCTTATATGATTGGTTTATTAGCGTTAAATGCGATTTCTGAAATAGAAAAGTTTTTTGAAAGAGAGTTAGGGGATGACCTAATTAAGAATTACAAAGTAGTACTACAATTATCCATGCGAATTGAAGTAAACGTTTTGTTAGACAATCCTAGAGGAGTAGTGTGGTATTTCAGTCAAACGCCCTTTTTGGGTCTCGATAAAGTGATAAAAATTAATGAAATTGAGTATGTTAATGATCCTATTCATGAAAAGGAATATTTACTCTATTTTAATAAGAAAATCGATCTTGGGCTTCGCCGACGATTAACAAATTTAATTGAATATCAGGATAAACAAATAAGAAAACCATGTCCAATTGTTACCTTCTATAGCTATAAAGGAGGTACTGGAAGGACGACAACCCTCTCCTTTTTTGCTAGCTGGTTAGCTACCAATTTTTCCAAAAAGGTTGTGATTATTGATTGCGATTTTGAAGCACCTGGTCTTACTAACTACTTTGATATTTCAAGTGAAAAAAAGGGGATTGCGGAATATTTTTTAGACCGTGAGTTTTCAAAATTAAAAGGTGAAAAACTAGATATTAAAAAGGACTACATCCATCAAGTTAGATACGAATATGTAGGAAATGGGGATATTTTCGTTGTGCCTGCGGGATGTCTTAGCAACTTAGTAGTGCCTGAGTCGGACGGCAGAATTTCAAGGAATGATTACCTGGAAGCAATAGCTAGATTAGATATATCGAATATTCGACAAATTGTTCAACAATTTGAATTGTTTTTTGACGATTTAAAGGAACAGTTGGATTTGACTTCTGAAAATAGTGTAATATTAATTGATTCCCGCACTGGTTTTAATGATACTTTTGCCGTGTTAGCCTCTCTAGCAGACTTAATAGTCGGATTCTTTGGAATTAACAAGCAGAGTCAAATTGGATTATCTCATTTTCTAGAGGAGTTTGGATCTCTTGAAAGGGGCAGAGACCAGCAATTAATTTTGGTAAACTCTATATCGGAGAGTCTTAGTCACTTTCAAGTATTCAAAGATTTTATTAATCAATACGTTCAACTAAACCAGCAGAAGTTTATGGATGAACAGTTTGGTTTAAAAAGCTTCTCAAGTGATATCTTTAGAGTCCCCAGAACTGAATTTCTTGGGAGGATCGGGACTGATTTAGAATCTTCAGATAAAGGCGTTCTAGAGGAATCAAATAAATCCGACGATTTATTAAATATTCAATTTCACACTAAAGTTCGACGCCCGGACTCTGAATTTGAAGATCTTTTTAATGCAATTCACAGCAAAATTTCACAAGTTCAATATGAATGCAAAGATGAGATTGAACAAATTTCTCTTCACCAGCAGAACGAGCAAATGGTAGAAATTAAAGCCGTAAATGTGATAAGCGAAAGTTTTTTTGAAGAGATAAGATTTAAAGTTGATAAGGTAGTAGTAAGAGAACAAGTCCTTCGAAATGTTATAAAAGAGGAGAATTTTCCAAAACCATATGCTGATACAGGTATTGAGAAACCAATGTTAAGGGATTTTTTCTTTAGAGACTGTATGAAGGATATTTTCAACAGAGATAAATATGTGATTATCGGTTACAAGGGAACTGGAAAGACTCATATATACAGATCTTTCGAAAATTCAGAAATTACGGATCGCCTCTGTGCACGTGAGAATAAATCTCCATCTAGCTTTGTTTTTATAAATGTTATTCCTATTAAAGAACACGCCCATTATTTTTCTACCGATGATAATTTTATGCAAAAGGAGAAGTCCGAATTAGGCGTGGATTACTTCTTTAAATCATTCTGGCTAGTTTATTCATGGAGTTCACTATTTAATCATAAAAAAATTCAAAGCTTAAATATTCGTCCGTCACTTGCCTTGTTTAGCATTGATGAGTCAAATATTGAGACGATCTTATCCATTATTTCGGACCGCGAATCCATTTCTAAAATAAATTACGACTTACAAAAACTAAATGGGAAACTTGAAAGCTTGGATCAATATTTGATCCTAGCTTATGATCAAATTGATTTTGTTGTTAAACCTAATAGCTGGAACGATGGTGTTGCTCCTCTTATAAATTATTGGAGAACCAATCCTTTCTCTAGAATCTATCCAAAGGTCTTTGTACGTGCAGATATATTTGTTGACAGATTGACTAACATAACTAACTTTAATGAAATTCAAAAGGAAAAGTCGATAAGTTTACAATGGTCTAAACAAGAACTGTTTGCCTATTTCTTCAAATATGTGTTTAGGATAAGCAAAAGCGATTTTTTTGCGTTGTCTTATTCTTACAAGGACTACACGGAGCATGCACGGAAAAGACTTTTTCAAATAGAAGAAAGCCTAGATGTTGATGATCAAATTCCAGTTCATAGAGAAGACCTCCTGAAATTTTTAGTGGAGAGTTTCTTTGGAAAGAATGCTGACAGATATGATCGTCAGAAAAATGGATTTGGAGAAAACTATGACTGGTTCTATCGAAATTTAACCGATGCGAAAAACGCAATAAGCATTAGGCCTTTTCTCGACCTGATTCACAAAGCTGTAAATATTGCGTTAGAGGATTCGAATTTGAAAAGTGCCAAGAGATATTTTTATCAACAAAATCAAGTATTGTCAGCATTTTATTTTACTAGCAATGACGCTAAAGCTTATGCTGCCGAACGTTACTACAATGATTTAGCAAAAGATAAAGGAAATGAGCCTCTAAGACTTTTTTATCAGTATATTAAAAATGATGGTTTAGACAGATTTAGAGTATATGAATTTTCAAGAGAACAATTAGATGATCTTCTCAAAAGAATCATTGAATTTCCGAATTATAAAAATGAAGAGTCGTTGAAAGAGAAATCAATCGATGATTTTAAAAATCTTTTGATCAATAACGGAGTATTAACTGTTGTTCACGTTACGAATCGTCAGTTAACCCGTTACATTATCCCCTTCCTATATAGAAGTTACTTCGCTGTTGGTAATCCTGATTTATTTAACCGACGCCGCAGTTAACATTAAATTCACTTGGTTCCAGCCTATTTCTTGAATCGAGTGAATTTATTTACGGGCAGTTTATTGAAAATAAATCAGTAGGTATTTAAATACTTACTGATTTCACTAATAAAATGCAAAAGCTCTCTATCTTTGAACTGTCGCAAGATTCGATAGCTAGTTCGGTGACAGTACCGGTATTTTCGCTCACTTCCACAAAAGCAGTCGCTTACTCTATTCGGTTCTTTTGTTTCCAATACAAGGTTCAAGAACACTTTAATATAATTCAAATCTCTAGTACCTAGCACGTCCATGAAAAACTCAAAGTTACCCAAAGCTCCATGCGATCGTTCATTCAAAAAATATCCGTTTGTCTCCCGAAATTTCTGATTAAAAAAGTAAGGAACGACCCATTCTTGAATAAAGTTCACTAACATAAGGCCACGTCTACAAATTAGTATTTCCTCCGGAATGCACGCAATGCAGCAATGACCATCAGGGTAAACATGCCAGTCAATATTATGGGGCAAACGGCCAGAGGTTTCGTATACCAACGGAAACCGATTAGGGTAATCAGAGGATGCCTTTATTTTAATGTGATATGAATCAACGAGATGTCCTTCTTCGTCCAAAAGTTTTAGAATGCCGGCAATAAATGGCTCTTCATTTTCCGGATGGAAAAAATGTAGATCCGGAAAATGATTGCCAATTAGTGTCGCTTCACTAATAAATTGAAGCATTGAATTATTCATTGCCATACGGGAAGGAAGTTGATGCTCCGATTGCCGCAGCGGAATTACGTTGCGACTCGTCATTTTTGTCCTCGCCCAAAGGAAAACGTGATCCTAAGTGTTTTCGCCATAATTTACTGGCTTTGAGCTGGTTTTTTTCTCGAATCGCATCATCAGCATCTTTTAAGAATGTATCTAAGTCCTCAAGGAATAGTTTTTTGCGATTCTCGTCGTAATCTGCGAAGAGATCGTCATAAGGTAATGCCGGAACAATGCATTCAAACTTCAAATTCAAGGTTTTCTGAATTTCGCGAAGGATATCCCGCAAGGTGATGTCATCACGATCGTTTAATACAATTTTACTTTTCGCATTTGCAGCCAATATCGTCATTGCAAGTCCACTCGGCATTTTATGGTTTATATTATCACACCAAGCTTTTAGATATTTAACGTCACGAATTAAGCGTCCAGCGGAGTCTTTTCGTTCGTTGAACCAGTCAACAACCCCACGAGAATCACTTTCCTCGAAACCAACATCTTTCACTGCGATCATGTATTTTTTACCATCGATTTTGTAATAAACTGGATGATCTATTTCATAATCGCCAGAAAATATTGACCGAATACATTTTTTTCGGTTCTGTGCAGCCGTTTTCGTGTAGCCATCCACAGCTTCCAGAACCCATTTCTTCAACGTTGAAGCTGTAACGTCTGGTTCTCTTAAAAAATAGATTCCATCATCAAGATCGCAGATATCCTCCTTCGTTCTGATCCCGGTTTTCATTTTGTAGGAACCTTGTATATAGAACTTAGGAATGTAATCCGGATGGTTTTCTTTGAACCATTTTCTAATTCGCTCCCTAAGTCCGTTTTTAGATTTCATCATCCGTTCATTCTTACCGGAGTTGATTGAAATACAATCGTGAAAATCAGAAAATAAGTTATTACAGTTAGCCATGTTATTTTATGTTTAAAAAGTTCAATATTTGATATAGGTTGTTTTTAGAAAGCTCATCTCCTATAGCTTCCATTCGTTGAAGTGATTTGTTTGAGGAAGCATTCAGCTCAATGGTATCGCCAGCCATGTCATGTTGAACCCGCAGGTAGTCAAATGCATTCCCCTGCTTTTTTAGGGAGCGGTTGAGAAACAAAAGGTATTGTTCTGTTATTTGTGCCTGCGTGTCGAGCACAATATCCACTATTCTTGGATTAGGAAAGAGCCAGAAAAAAACTGACTTGGGTCTCCAACTCCTCTTAACGATCTGCTTCCCTTTACCTGTTCCCAGAGACAGAATACTTATATCTTTAAGGTCTATTCCAAACTTATCAGTAGCCTCAAAGATTCCAATCAAAGAGGGATTATTTGCAAAGATGCCTCCGTCAATCATGTTGACGTTTTGCCCGCTACCAAATTCGTTTTCAAAGCTGAAAGAATGCGGAGGAAAGTATACAGGAGCTGATGCACTCGACATGGCGACATGATGAGCTGGTAACTTGTAATCCCTGGTGTAATCAGGGTGATGCTTAGTTTTAAGCACGTTAATTGCTCCGTCGTTACCATTAAAAGTTGGTATGCACAGATTAGTCTTTGCGTCATTCAACAAAGGAGTTACCCCGCCATTAGCCTCAGTATATACCTTCTTAAGCTTTTTCAGCAAAGCCTTATTGCTATAAATTGCATTGAAAAATGCTCTGCTTTTTCGTGGCAGGCATTTTAGCATGAAGCGGGGGAAGATGAGTTTTGCGTTGTCCTTGTAAAACTTAACCAGTTCTTTGGCTGGGATTCCCAACGAAATTGCAATAGCCAGAATAGCACCGGTTGAAGTGCCGCAAATTAAATCGAAATGCTCATGCAGTTTTTTGCCAGGCTCTAAATGCTCTAATTCATATTCAAGGTCGGAGAGGACTTTGGCTGGGATAAGTCCCCTTATCCCGCCACCATCAATGGAAAGAATTCGGAATTTCTTATTATTTTCCATGTAGCTATTGAAAAGGCTCTCCATTAATTTCAGCCCAATCGGGTCCGAACTGGGTGCTAATGCATCTTTCTAACTTGATATCAAGTGCTGTACAGCTAGTTTTTACATCTTTTAATGCGTAAGCAGCATTTTTAGATTCGTGATAAAGGGTAGTATTTGGAAGATATATTTTTTCACTGGTGTCGAAAATATGGTCCTTGTATCCTAGTCCTAACATCTTTTCTTTTAGTTCCTGATGTTTGGAAGGAACGTCATATGTAACTATTGATGCCATAATCCTTTACTGTTTAGGGTTGAAGAATCCGGAACTGTGTTCCGGATCCGAATTCTATTTAGATTTCTTTACAGTTTCTTTTACTGTTGTTCTCGGATGCTTGTCAGCGTATTGCTTGGTTACATACTGTCCCGATCCTGCGTCTCTATGAACTGTGCTTTTCTTAGCCATACTATTATACCTCCTTTCCTAATTACTTGCACACCAATAGTCTAACACTGTGCCAAAATGAAAAATTCTTTTTTTGCGGATTTTACTATGTTTGTATATCAAAAAATGAATTTATATATCAATAAATGATATGAAAATACTATTGTCTTGGGTGGCAACAATGCACGATTTTCTTAAGGAGCCTGGGCCTGACGGTAAAAAAGTTAGCACTGATGGTCCAACATTTAATTTTCATCGATTATTTTATGAGGGGTATGACAAGCATATTATTCTGACAAGTGCGGCGAATCACGAGCCTGATCCTAAAACGGAGATGTTAGTCGGCGAAGTAAAAGCAGCTTTCAAGAATCATATAATAGAGTCTCATTATATGGGGATTTCTGACGTGATTGATCTCTTTGAGATCAAGACCAAGGTTGAAAGCTTTTTAATTGAAAAATATAAAGATGATGTAATTGATATTTTCTTTTCGCCAGGAACATCTGCGATGCAAATGGCATGGTATTTAATTCATACAACTTTAGATCTTAATACTAGGCTTCTACAAGTTCGCCCTAAAAAGTTCAGCCGAAGCAATGAACCTGAACTTTTAGAGATAAAAACAGAAAGGTCTCTAACGCCTTACTCGGCTATAGTGCGCTCTGAAAGCGTAACAAAACATAAAGAAGATTATATAATAACAGAATCTATTCAGGGCGTTTACAACAGGGCAAACAAAATAGCTCAAACAGATACTGTTACAACTTTGATAACTGGAGAAAGTGGAACAGGGAAGGAGCACCTTGCCCGACATATTCACAGTACCTCAGCAAGAAATGGGAAAAAGTTTATAGCTATTAACTGCTCGGCATTTACAGATGAATTGTTGGAATCACGACTGTTCGGTTATAAGAAGGGAGCTTTCACAGGTGCGCTCAATGATCACAAAGGTTTTTTTGAGGAAGCGAAGGGCGGAACTATCTTTTTAGACGAAATAGGAGATATCACATCCTATATGCAGCAAGTATTACTTAGGGTGCTTCAAGAAAAAATTATAATGCCGATAGGGGAAAGTAAGGAGACAAAGGTTGACGTGCGGATTATTGCTGCGACAAACCGGGACCTTGTGGAGTTATGCCGACAGGAGAAATTTCGTTGGGATCTTTATTATAGGCTTACTGTAGCCGAACTAATGCTTCCTTCACTACGAGATAGATCAAAAGAGGAAAGAAACCAATTGATTGATCTCTTTCTTAAATCTAAAAAGCAGCTTTTTAAAAGACCCAAAATCTTGAAGCTTACAAAAGCAGCAAAAGATTCGCTTCTCGCATATCCCTTTCCCGGGAATGTTCGGGAAATGGAAAATTTGATTGAACAACTTTACGTTTTTAACGAAGGTGAAATCGAAGTAGTGGATCTACCCCAAAGGATAACCCAGCCAGCCGATGATGCTAAGCTGGATTGGAAATCTATAGAGAAGCTCCATATCCAAAAGGTCTTAAAGCTGACAAATAATAACAAAGAAAAGGCCAGGGAAATATTGGATTATGGATCAATAAATACTCTTATGAAGAAGATCAAAGAATACAATATCCAATAAGTTTCAAATTAAATCTTTGAGGAAGCCCACGAAAAGATGTCCTTCAATGAAAACGCCAAACCCGCAATCAACTCAGATGAAGGTAACATATTTGCGTTGTCTCCTTTCGTGGAGGTATGACTTCCAAAAGCACCAGCGATTTTTCTAATAGACGTAATAGCACAGAAAACATGGACAGGCATTTCTCCGTTATCATTTAAATGTTTAGATATTTCCCCAAGTCTTCTACTTTCGTGAGTGATTATGCCTGATTGGTTTTTTAGATATTTTGTAAAAATTACATCTAATAGATGTTCTAAGGTTCTCCTAAGTGTATTTAAATTGTTGACTCTTTCAGGGATCTCGCTGTTGTTGAACCTATTGTTGAGGAATAACTCAGAAAGTACATCAAATTCGGTATCTGAAAAATGATCTGTGGCGAATTCAAATATTTCGGGATGGCCTACAGTTAATTTTGCTTTATCCGATGAACGGTAAGTACACCAAATATATTCAAATACTTCAGTTTCTGCGCCCTTTTCAAATATTTTACAATCAACTTTGCCGGAGAGCCTTAATTTTAAATCGGCAAATCCAGTGTTAATGCAATAAGGTATATTTATTTTTTTCCTGTACTTCAGTTTATCAAGTTCTTGAACTACAGTAATTAAGTTCATTTCATCTTCAGTGCCCTCTTGTTGTCCTTCATGCATATATGCTCTGGCGTCTAGTACAATGAACTGATAGCTCTTTGGTGAAGTGTTTAGCTTTTCTAATAAGTCGTCAGCATTATCAACGTGGTCTGTAATAATTCTAGCCCGTTGCGCAAAAGTTTTAAAACTTGCTGCATAGTCTCGTTTGTCTTCGTAAAGCAGTATTCTTATTGGTCTTTGTGTCTTACTCATGGTAAGTAAATCTTGAATCTAACTTTGAATTGCGACTCTTTAATCTCTGTTCTGTCGGCGATGTGAATTTCACCTTTATGGCTCTCAATGATTCTTTTTATATGAAATCCGCCGAATCCTGTCCCTCTATAGCGATTGGCAGTATGACCAACTGTTTGAAATTTGGATATATCAAATTCCGGGGGGAACATATTGCCGTTGTTTTCTACTATAATTTCATGAAACTCACTTGATGTAGATTTGCTTGAGAGCTTTATGTTGATAATGTTTTTAACACGATTTGTTCCGGGTGTAAATCCATGCTTAATTGCATTTTCAATTAATCTTTTGAATAGAACCTCGATCTGGTATTTATCAACATATAGTTCTTGTTCGTCTCCTTGAATATTAATAGTGCAATTTGAATTGGCAAAAATTGACTTAATGTTTTCATTGAGGAACTTTTTTAGTAGCACTTTTTCAGGGTTAAAAGCCCCACTTCCTATATTTAAAATCTCCTCCGCTTTAGATAGTGTTTTTTGTGCGTCCTGCACCGCTGAATCTAGTCTATTGAAAAGATTTTGTAGTATCAAATCTTTAACATCTTCAAGTGTTTGGCCAGTCAGAAGATCTAAAACTGGTTCATTCCAATTAATGATTTTTTCGTCTTCAATTTTTTGAGAAAGAAAGTCCTTTAGGACACTTATATCCATTCCTATGGAGGAAACAGGTTGCTTTAACTCATGCTTCAAGCTAGCTATAATATTGTACAGATCATCTTCACGCTGTCTTTCGGTCGCTTTTTTTGCTTCTTGTAGACGTCGACCGTAAAACGAAGAGGTAAAGCGCTGTTGATCTTCAATTGAAAGGATTTTTATTTTTACATTTAAGAAATCCGCTTTGCTGAAATGAGGCACGCCGATATTATGGCGTATTGAATCTATTTGCTTTAAGACATACTCGCTTTGCAATTGAGTAATTAAATACTCAGGCAAAAGTTTACGAGGATCAGTTTTAATTACAATAATGTTAGGATTACATAGAGCATAATCTTTTGCAGTAAAAAGTGTGGGTTTAAGTTTCATCCCTACTTTTGCTAGTAAAACAGCATTGGGCGGAATATAACGAGGATTTCTTGCCAATATCTCCTCACTAGAAATAAAATAATCGGCTTTCGTTAAATCCACTTCATTTAATCCTGAAGATTCAGTTAAATCACCAACCTGAAGAAAAGGGATACCAGTGTTGCCATTTAAAAATTCTTTTGAAATAACGGTTCCAGTATGTATAATTTCAGCCAGATCTTTAATTTTTTTATGATTTATATCAGAAATTTGTTCAAGAAGATACCGTTTGGGAGTTAAGTCATAAGTTTCTTTAGAAATAGTTTCGTAATCAATAAAGATTCCGTTATTTATGGAACTTAATTTATTATGATACTGTTCAATTATGGTATTTGAAAATCTACTAAAGGAGTCTTTTGAGTAATTAGACGCATCAAATAAAAATAGAGAGGATTCTAGCTTACTATTTTTGTCGATAATTAACACTGATCCTGAAATGTTTGTAGAAGGCTTGAACACACCATTCGGAAGTGATATGACTCCTTTCAAAAGACGATTTTCGATCAAGAACTTCCTGAGACCATAGTAATCCTTTTTATTACTAAATAACACCCCGTCTGGTACCACTATAACGGCCTTTCCATTCTCCTTAAGATGCAGTAGACAGCCTAGTATTGAGACCACTTGATGGTCAATTACGTTACTGTTTTTGTTGAGGGCTAGAGTTTCCGCAAAGGCAGAAAGATGTGAATTTACATCCCAAATATGGCTTTTTAATTTTAACCCAAATGGAGGAGCTGTTACAATTAAATCAACTTTTGTTAATGGGCTTTGGTCAAGGAAATTTACATTTGTATAAGTGGACTTTTCACAGTTATTGGCTAGTAAGTTCAGCATGCCAATAATCGCGGCATCAGCATTAATATCATTTGCAATAATTTCCGGCTGGAATTTTCTATTAAAACGATAAGTAAGCGTTAAGGAACCACAATAACCTGAAAACGGATCAAATAGTACACTATTAGCCTGAATTGTGAAAATTGAACTTATAAAATTTGCTACTTCTTTAGGGGTCGAATATTCAGTGTTGAAGGTATCCTCTCCATCTTGATAGCCGTTTGCAATTTCGTTAAAAAAGGTACCAAAACTACTTCGACTTGGTTTTTTTTGAGTTCTTAAAATATCATAAAAATCAAATACGATGTGAACTTCTTTAGTCGTAAGGTGTTCAATGGTATTTGTAACTATGGAAAAAAAATGAGGCTTACCAACTGCGGTTTCAATGATGGTAAGGTCTGAAAAAAGTTTTTCCTTTAAATTCTCTGGGTAAACTGTTTCGATTTCATTATCATTCCATACAAGATAGGTCAAGGTTTTTGCTAAAAGCCGTATTTTATAATAACTTAAGTTTGATGTTTTAAGTTTGTTTAATAGGCGTTTATACTCTCGAATGTATAACTGAATCTCCTTATCGATTAGTGAAATTTCATTATTAGTATTTACCTTAAATAAATTTGAGTATTGTCTTACTCTTAATAGAATTTGGTTTCCACTAATTGGCTCTCCATCTCTTCTTTTATATAATGATTTGGAATTTAGTAATTCGGCAAGCTGTACGCAATTGATTTCACCTGGTAAAGAGAATAAGATTTCTCTGATAGCTTCATGAAACGTCATACAAAATGATTAAACAGATATGGCTAGGAAACAAAGATAGTTGTCGAGACGCCTCTTTAACATACTTTCCTTTAAACTTAAAAAGGATTGCACTCTAATTAATAGGGCTATAGTTGTTTAACTTTCAAAATCTCAACTTTCTCTTTTTCACTTTGTAGCAAACGCTCCAACAATGCAACTTTCTCATCGTAAAGGGCTACTATTTTATCGATCGCGTTAAAGTTATAATATTGGCCATACGATGCTGCATGGTCGTTGTAGGTATTACCGATAAAGCTTATTACAGCTTCTTCACTAAAATTCTCAATCGCTTCACCTGTTACCCCCAACACCTTAGCCACCCTTTCCAGCACCTCATCCTCAATACTTTCACTCTGTTCCAGCTTAGAAACAGCCTGTTGCGAAATACCAAGTTCCATCGCAAGCGCTTCCTGCTTAAGCCCACGTAATTCTCTTAAACGAGAAATTTTTCTGCCGATATGATTGGGTTTTGATGAGGTTTCCATAGCTCAAACTTAATAAAAAAACAGAATCTGTACACATTAAAGCAATATGGCCTAGTGCTCAAATGTTTGAAGGTAAAATACCAGGTAAAAATTGTAAGACACAACCTGCTGCGGTTTCCTACGCTTGCAGCCGCATACTTTATTTGCAGGCAAAAAACAAAATCTAAACATGCCTAATCCAATCCACTTACAATTAACAGAAGAATTTCAGATAGCCTGCATTATGCATCAGCTAAACCCGGTAGAAGTATTACAGGGATTTATTGATAGTATGGTGTTACCCTGCGGGCGGTTAACCAGCGCACCGGAATGTATATTGGCGAGTAATTATCTGGTAGCTTATACTAATATTAAGCCTGTCTCCATATTCTATACCGATAGGCAGAAAGAGTTTTTACAGCTGAAAGAAAACCAGCTGATTAAATTATTAAAAATCAGTGTAAGGCATCCCGAACCAGAAAGGGCAGAAGCCATACGGTGTTTCTTTAGATTGTGGTTAAAGGAATGGAGGGCAGAATATCAACATGATAGGCCAATGCTGCTGAGCGAAACTAAGCAGGTTTGCCGTCATTAGCTAAAAGAGATATCGGTTCGTACTGTCTGGTAGCGTTTTCTGGTTTATTTATGTGCTGCTTTTCTCTCGGCACACCTTGAACCAGCAAGGGGGCATGTGGTGCAGAATATCAATATAGTGAAAGTACGCCTATAAAGGGATCAGCCGGTAGGCATTGAGCATATCAAGGGTAATTCGGTATCAAAGCTTAAATCAGGGAATGCGCTTTAAGCTAGAATTCTTCTGCTGAATCACTCTCGTAAAATGGCTATAACTAGCTATTTATTGTTATTTCTATTTTAAATAATTTAGATTAAACGCTTCCCGTCCTAAATTAAACAATATGTCCATAGATCTTAACCAATTACAATCTGACTTCCAGTCGGCATTTAACCAGCTCCTTATAAGTTGCGATGCGCAGAATATTCAGATGAGCCCATATTTCGGGATAAGAAATCCTCTGGAACAGGCAAGGCTGTGGAGGCAATCTCGAAACAGCACTGAAATTAATTCCAAAATAGCTGAATTGCGGTCTAAAGGAGCTGCTTTCCTAGCCGATTGCATTGAGCTAGTTGGTCCACAGCACGGAAAACCAGTAACTAACGCCATTCCTGGCTTATCATGGCATCAATGGGGAGAGGCGGTTGATAGTGTTTGGGTGGTTAATGGAAGATCAGAGTGGTCAGCTTCGAAAAAAATAGACGGAAAAAATGGTTATCAGGTATATGCTGCTGAGGCGGAAAAATTGGGTTTAACTGCGGGTGGGTTATGGAAATCGTTAAAAGACTGGCCTCATGTACAATTAAGAAAGGCATCCAGCCCTCTAGCCTTCTTTAAAATTCAACAGATTAATGAAAGAATGAAGGAGCTATACTCTTCTCACTTTTCTGATATTGAGAGCTCTGTAAGCACTTTATGACTAATTATAGCAGCAAACCTAAAAAATAACGATATGGGACACCAAG
>Ga0307412_10000286_pt1 | contig 32219 bp, 30 predicted proteins | sample DK1Cmetagenome_3_FD_203823 | JGI IMG/M metagenome (GOLD analysis project Ga0307412, IMG submission 203823) | Maize rhizosphere microbial communities from greenhouse at UC Davis, California, United States - DK15-C-1 | ecosystem: Host-associated > Plants > Roots > Rhizosphere > Soil | place: USA...
TCATGCTCGGGAATTTCGTCCGTTCGCGTGATGTTCTTGGCCGCCGACTTTGCGTCTTTCCCGACCTCGCTCAGTAGCTTCTTTCCCGCCGTGGTTGCCCCATAAATAAGATCATCGTTCTTAGCGTCTTCGTTTAATTCGGTACCTAAACCCGAATAGTAAAAGCGGAACCAGTACTGCTTTTCCGGACGGCCGGCATCCGCATGCGCATAGTGCGCCTCCCAGAGCCGACTGACGTTCGAATAGAAAGTCGGATCAAGGCGATCCAGATCCCGACTACGCCCGAAACCGTCGAAGAAAAACCCGATACGGACTAATGCGCCGCATTGCAAACAGTCTGCTCGAGGATATGCCGCTTCATTCTCCGCCATCGCCTTTAGCACGGAGGCCGGGGTGGTATCGATCGGATCGAGTTTGGATGCTTGGTCAGCCATTCTTCTCCCCTGGTGGCGTTCCAGTTTCCTTCAACTGTGCGAGCTTCGCTTCCGACAATCCTTCTATGGCCCGGGCAAAATCGCCTGGCTTTCGGCCAGCGCCCGCCAAGATTGCGGCGATGTCCGGATCGGCATCAAAGTTCGATGCCACAGTGAAATACAGAAACATGTACTGCTCCATATCCCGCTTATCTTCGATACGGTATTTGATCCAGGCTGTCTTGGCTACCTTAGCTAGAACGCGCTGCACTTCATAGATATCCCGATATGCGCCCAGCGCATTGCGATGCTGCTTGTATAACCATCGAGTCGTATCAATGATCGGGATCCGTGTCTGTCCGAGCAACTTTCGGCTAAGCGCGATTTCCATGTGTTCATCGGGATAGATATGCAGTTCGAGGTAAAGCGGGCCGTCTCCGGAAGGCAGATCGGAAGGCGGAAAGTTCACGCGGGTTTCTTTGTGGAACATCAATGTATCCATCTTGCCGTCGTATAGGTGCTTTATCGCTTCTTCCCCGTCCAAGCCAGTCCATTTCACTGTGAACTCGCTGCCACGCAGCGTGAAGCAACATGTGGCAGATCCCTCACCGCCCCCAGCCCCAATTGAGCCCGTTCCGGCCCGATTTCCTTCATTGTCGGTGATCTGAATCGCATCCAGATCCCAGGGCGTGTAGTTATACGCAATCAAAGAAACGCCTTGGTAGCTCGGCTCTCCATTGCAGCCCGTCAACATCCCTAACCACATCAGCAAGAAGATCAGGCCCTTACGCATCCAGGCCCCCGACAACGCCATTGAACTCATACGCACTCATTTCTCGCTCCGCTGTTCTCGTTTCCGTTCCTGTTCTGCCCGCAGCAATCCGTCCCATACCGCATCCGGAACGTGCTCCAGTGCCTGCGACAAGCCCTCTCCTTGGCCTTTGAATGCCCGTAGCGCCGGCTGAATCGCTTCGTGCTCGTCAAAGCGCGGCGAAATCGTGATTCCCCAGGCCACGTAATCCAGCATGTCGCGCTCTGTCTTCACGCCATGGGAACGTGCCCGCGTCATCTGCTCCAGCACGCGTCCGTAGAGTTCGTCCTGGCGCAGGTCACTGCCCAGGACGCCCAGGTAAATGCGACGGATCTGTACGGCGAGCTTATCCGGGTAGTCCAGATCCAAAAGGGTCTGGTGCTGGTCCAAGGTAAAGGGCTGTGGCCGGCGCCGCCAGGATGGAGCATTCAGTTGATGGCCCCACCCCCGCCATTCGGCGACCGAACCGTCGCGCCGCACGTAACGCAACTGATGCACGGGCCCCAGGAAATGCTCGCGCTCCTCATCCGTCCACACCTGAAATGCCCTGTCCAGAATGCGGCTGTCATAGAAATGCAAGTAGTACTCGCGCCCATCCGGCAGGCCGTATTCGCCGTAATAGGCGTAGTGGGCCATCAAATCGGCCAGTGGCCACGCGGATACGATGTGCGTCACCGCGAACTTGCCGCCATCGGCCTCATGCAGCTTCCCAAGCAGGCGCAGCAGCTCCGAGGTGCGGGGCGCCTGCTTGCCGCGCGAGAGCTCGAAACGGCTCAGGTCATCAACCTGGATCAACAACGGCGCGATCTCGTCGTACACCGCCAGGTCCGTGCCCACCCAGACGGAACCATAGCTAACATCCGCGCAAGCCTTGACCGGCCGGGCAAGCTCCGTGCGGCCGCGAAAATCCACCAGCAGATACGTACTCGGCGCCGTGCCGGCTGCGGACGCCAGCGTGTCCGCCTGCGCCAGCGTGTCATTCAGCCGTTCTTCCCAACCGCCCATGCCGGCCTCCACCTTAGACCTTGTCGGTGATGGACTGCACGCCATCATGGGCATCCAGCACGCACTGCTTGCAGACGGTGAACTGCGGGAACGCATAGGGCATGCGATCCGGTCCCGCGAACTGCTTGTTGCCCGTCTTCACATCGATGCGGCCCGGCGCGGTCACGGTGATGTTGCCGCCTTCCAGCACGATGCTGGCGCCCGCCGCGTTCGCGATGCGGATGCGTTTGGGTGCGGCATAATCGACGGCCGTCTGCGCGCTACCGATCGTGATGTCTTTCTGGGCCTGGACGCGCAGGATGTCGTGCTGCGCCTGCACGTCCACGTCGCCCGTCGCCGAAATCAGGTCCAGCCCCGAATCGGCGCCGCCTTGCTGCAAGCCCGCGACGATCCCCAGGCCCTGCCCCGTATGCAGGCGCAATGCGCCCATCACGGCCAGGTTCTGGTCTTTTCCCGATGACCAATGCACCGAGTCGCCCGCCACGTACTGCATGTGCTGCCCCGCTATCTGCGCCAGTCCCGCCCGGGCGGCCATCAGCACCACCGGGTCGGTGGAATGCGGAACCTTGCCCTGGGCGGCCTGCGTATGCTTGGCCGAGGCGTCGGCCTGCGCCGGCGCCAGGCCGTCCGCGGCGACGGTGCCGGACGTGATGCGGTGCATCGCCGCCAGCGGCGCCCGCTCGGCGTCCGGCACGCTGGCGGCGGGCCCTTTGGTGCCCAGCACCGTGGCCAGCCGCATGCCCTGATGAGCGCCCACGACCGAGTCCAGCGATCGGGCCATCTGGTCCGTCTGGCTGGCCAGGGCCAGCAAGCCAGCCGCATCGCCTGCCGCGCTGGCGTTGCCGTCGGTGGCGTAGGTGCTGAGCAGCACGCCCGCCCCGCCGCGCACGGCGCCGTAGCCATCGGTGCGCAACTCCGCGCCCAGGCCACGCAGCCCCCCGCGGTAGTTGCCTGCCTGATGGATCAGATGGCCCAGGTTCAGTTCGCTGGATCCCTGGGTGCTCTTGATCTGCGTGCGCAGTTGGTCGTCGGTATCGTCGAAGACGATCTGGTTGTAGCCCGCTCCGCCGAACTCCTTGCTCTTGAAACCGGTCAGCGCGGCGGCATTGCGGTGGTTCTCGTCGCCGCCGGCCGCGCCGTGCCACGCGGGCGCGTTGCCCGCCGCCAGGTTCGCCTGCGCGCTGGGCATGCCGTCCCGCGCCGCGGCGTAGACCTGCGTATCGGCCTGGCCGCCCGGACGCCCGCCCGGTGTGGCCGGCGTGCCGCCTTCGCCGCGCCCGTTGTATAGCGTGCCGATGACCACGGGCTGATCGACATCGTCGTCCAGGAAGCGCACCAGCACTTCTTGCCCGATGCGCGGCACGAAGCTCATGCCCATGCCAGCGCCTGACTGGCGCTGCGCCACGCGCACCCAACGGCTCTTGGCTTCTCCGTCCTTGCCCTCGGCTTGCCAGTGGAAACGGATACGCACGTCACCGCGGTGGTTCCTGAGTATCTCGTCCTGCCCCTTGACCTGCGTGGCGCCTTCCGCATCCGTCACGATCGCCGTGTGCACGCCGTGAACCAACGGCGCGCCAGCCAGGCGAGCGCCGCGCGTCTGCGGCAGCTGGGGCCGCCACGGGCGATCGCAACGCACGGCGTCGAAACGGTTCGCGTAGCCGACCTCGTGCGCCTTGGCCAGCACGGCCGCATCGGGGGCCGGCCCAACGGTGTCGTCCCGCTCTGCGCCCGGCGCCGCGATGGCATCGTCGTCCAGGATCAAATGCGCGTCCAGTCCGCCCAGCCGCTGCGCCAGCGACGCGCGGGTCTCGGGTGGAAGGTTATTGATGCCGACGTGCTCGACACGGTCCAGCGCGAAGACAGGCTCGAAGCCCGCTTCATTGACCGGGCCTAGCGACGACATGGCTTGCAACGTGAAACGCGTGCCCGAACGGAAGGTGCGCACGCCGCCCTGGCCGACGAAGATCTCGGCCTGCGCACGCACCGCTTCCATGGCCAATGCCGCCTGGCGCTTGGCCTGGGCCTCGTCGGCAACGCCGCCGTGGCCCAGCGGCTCGTACCATTCCAGTCCAGCGGCATCGTCGTTGCCGTTGGCCGGGTTGACCAGCGCCTCGGCCGCGATGGCGCGCTTGCTGCTGGGGTGCCAGCCCAGCACCGTGATGCGGTCCGGAATACGACGGCGGCGGCGCGCAATGGCTTGCACCGTATCGCGCGCTTCGGTGGCGCCTGCGCGATGGAAACGAACGCCGCCGCTGGCCGATTCCGCGTCCTCATCCAGGTTTCGGCTATCCGCGAAGATCAGCACGGCATGCTTCGCGGGCACGTCGGCGGCCTCGATCACCGTCCAACCCAGCCCGGCTTCAGCCAACAGCCGGCTGATGAATTCATAGTCGGTCTCGCGGTATTGCGTCACATACGGACGCGGCGCCAGATCGGCCAGCACCTGGTCCACGCCGGGCGCAATACGCGTAACGTAACCTTCGTAGCCGTCCAGCACATGACGCACGACGTCCAGCACCGGCTTGTCTTCGAACAGGCGGCTTGCGCGCTGCTGCGTGGCCAGCCACAACCATGGCACGACCGTCAGCCGATAGCGCGCCAGGCCCGCGTCGCCGGACAGCAGCTCGGCCTCGCGGATCAGGCCGCTGCGGCTGATCTCGCTGCCATCGGCGCGCGTCGTCCACAACGTCACCGGGCGTGAAATCATGTCGTGAAGCGCCAGGCCGGCGTTGTCGGACAGCGCCACAATGCGCAGTTGCGCCACGCCGGACAGGGCCTCACGCGCCACCCAGCCTTCCACTTGCAACGCGGCGAGCGCGCCTTCACCCTCAAGGCGGTACAGGCGGGCGGCGGAACTGAACAGACCGTTCGTCGCTGTGGAATCCATCACGGAAGAACCTTCATCAAGGACGCATCAGGGCTCGGTGTTAGCTTGGGCATTGGGGCATTCCGCAGCGGTGCCCCAATGACCCGCGCATACGCGCAAGCGGCATTGCTCGCTTTCCAGGAAGCCCAGCTTGCGGCATTCCGCCAGCCGCGCCGACAACGGCGAGCCCGGCAATTCACGTATGAAAATGCCATCGCTCTTATAGACCTTGGTGCCTGGCGGCGAGGCCGGCGGCAAGCCGTAAGACATCAATGTGGCCAGCAGCGCGGCATCGCTATCGCTGCGCGGAGCCGGCTTGCCACGCGCGGCGGAAGCCTTGGCGGTGGCCGCCGGATCACGTGCGTGCTCGGCGCGCTGCACCGTGGGGCCCGGCGCCTTGGCGCTAGCGGAATGGGGCGCCGCGGATACGGCGGCGGGCTTGGGCGCAGCCTCGGTCACAGCCAGCGCGGACAGCGGATTGGTGGGCTCGCCCGCATCGCGGTCGCGGTCCCGCGTCAGCTGCGCCAAGGGATGGTCTTCCACGATCGTGGCCGCGTTGGAGGCCGGTGGCTCGGGCATGCTGGGCGCGGGCGCCATCGCGGCAGTTGGCAATACGGCTTGAGCGCGCGCTGAAGCGTCCGGCGCACCGGTCGGCGCGTCTGCCCTGGCCACGACATCGGGCAAGGCCGGCGTGTCGAATACCGCCCACATTCCCGCGCCCACGACGCAGAGCAACAGCAGCAGCAACACCCACATCGGCCCCTTGGATCGACGTTTGGGCGCCAGGTGTTTGACCTCGGCATCGGGCACGCGCCCTTCCAGCGCGGCGAGGATGCGCGACGATTCGCGCGCCTCGTCTCGAGAAGCGCGCCCGGCTAGCAAACTTGGAATAGAGGTCGGTGTGCGCGATCTTTTTTCGTCTTCTGCCATGCAAGGTCCCGTGTCGGCGAAGGGCCCACGGACCCCTCGTAACCAAGGTGATCGAGAATACCCGAGCCACGCATTTTGATCATCGATTCTTGTTACGATTCCTAAGGCACGGACGCTGTTTGCAACGCCCAAGCGCTTGCCTCAATCCCAAATAGAACAAAAGATTACGCCTTCGTGATTGAGGGATACCGTTGCTACTTCTGCTGCCCCTTTATTTTCTGCTTGCGATAGGCGTATCGGCGCTGCTCGTCTTCCCGTCTTTTCGCATGGGAACGGCGCGAAGCGTCCGCGCGTTGGCGCTGGGCGTACGCCGGGCGCTGGCCCGTCGCGCGGGTGAGGCGGCGGGTGTCGTGGGGGGCTCCGCGCAGGGCGTGCGAACGGGTTTGGGAAAGGCGGGAACCACGTTCTCGGCCTATCGCTGGCAGATCGCCGGGGGGCTTGCAGTCGTGTTGCTTCCGTCACTTTTTGCTTTCGTCATGCGACACAATCACACATTTTTTTACGAGGACCGAACGGCAGGTCCGGACCCCAGAATCCAGGCGTTATTGACCGGTGAACGGCTGGTTCCACCGCCCCCGCTACCCCCCGAAATATTCACCACGCGCGAAGTCGAACTGGTACGCCCGAACCTGGGTGGCGCCAGCCGCGACTGGAACCTGCTTGATGCCGATTACCGCCAACGGCTCTTGGCCGCATACCGGGTGATGCGCGAAGAACACGGCTATGAAATGGTGCTGATCGAAGGCTATCGGAGCCCGGAGCGGCAGACCGAGCTGGCGGCTAAGGGGTCGCACGTGACCAATGCCGGCGCCTACCAGAGCTATCACCAATATGGCCTTGCCGCGGACAGCGCATTCCTGCGCGACGGCAAGGTCGTCGTGTCGGAGAAAGACCCGTGGGCCATGCGGGGCTACGAACTGTTCGGCCAGACCGCCGAACGCGTCGGATTGACGTGGGGCGGACGCTGGAAGCTGATGGACTTCGGTCACACCGAACTGCGTCGCGCGGGCGTTATGCGGCGCGGCGCCGGAGCCTCGCCATGATGCCGTCATGCCGCCACGTCAGCATGCAACGAACGCCGCCTTCGCGCGGCCCCGCAACCGCTATTTTCATGGAGCCTCATGACCCGCGTGCTTAAAACCGGCCTCGTGCTGGCCATGGTCTTCGGCGTCGTCTGGCTGGCCGTCATCATCTGGTGGCAGGAGTCGCACACGCTGCCCACCGGCGTGGATATCGGCTTGTACCTGTTCGCCTTGCCGCTGGCGCTGATCGCGGCGGGATGGGCGGGCAAGCGCATCGTGCGGGCGCGGCGCGAAGCCCGCGCCAACCCGGCGCCGGCCGCCACCGATGGCGACGGGCAAACCGCCCCCGCCACGCCAGCGACGGCTCGCCTGGTCGTGCTGGCCAGCACCGCGCGCGCCGCGCTGGGCAACGACCCCGCGTCCATCCATGCCGCGGTGGCCGAACAGCAGCGCCCTGCGCTGGATGCGTCCTTGATAAACGCCAAGGGCTTTCCCATCTTCGCCGCGCGCGCGGCACATCTGGACACGGAGTTACTGCGCGACGCGGCAGCGGGGCAGCTGGCTCCCAAAGTGGCCCTGGCCGAGGACATCGTCCGGGCCACCGCGTTGCTGGGCGATGTCGTCCAGACCCTGTCGCAAGAAGCCCGCGCACGGGTGCTGGACAGCGGCACGCCGGAACGCGACGACGCGTGGCCGCTGCTGCAATTGGAATTGGCGCTGCCCGTGCAATGGCCTGAAGCGGCACGCGACCATGCCTGCAAGCTGGCGCGCGCGGCGGCCGTCTGGCCAGAATCCCGTCTTGGCATGCGCCCCCACGCCGCGAAAAATGCGCTGGACAGCGATAGCCTGCTGCGCCAGCTGGCCCAGGAACCGTTGACGCCCGCCATCGCCACGCTGCGCATTGTGGCCGCGGCCGATTCCTACATCGACGCGAATCGCGTGCAGGACTGGGAGCAACAAGGCGCGCTGGCCGGCAACGCCACGCCGCAGGGCCGCATCCCCGGCGAAGCCGCGGCCGGACTGCTCGTGGACCTGGCCTTGGGCAGGCAGGACGCCGGCACGCCGGTTGCGCCGCCAGACGGCGCAATGACATTGACGTTGTCACCCACGGCGCAACGCGCCACCGCGGCCGATGCGCGGGGCGCCATCAACGAACCCATGCTGGCGGCGTTGGCGACGCAGTTTCTGGAACGGCACGCGCAACCCGCAGACGCGATCGCCGCGATGGTCAGCGACGCCGATCATCGCGGCAGCCGCCCGCTGGAAGCGGCCGGATTGGCCAGTACGCTGTTTCCCAAGCTGGACCCGAACCAGGACTGCCTGGCCGTCGGCGCCGCGTGCGGCTACACCGGCGCGGCCTCACACCTGTTGACCCTTGTCGTGGCCAACGAGGCCTGCGCCCAAATGGAAGGCCCCGTGCTTGTCGTGTTGACCCAGGACCCCGCGCTACGCGCATGCGCGCTTGTTGCTCCCGCGCTTTCCCCCTCCGCCTGACCCACAAAAAAACAGTCAAAAATCATGCGTAGCCCCTCAGGTTTCTTTTCCGGAATATCCAGCGCGCTCAGCGAAGGCCGGCATTGGTCGTCGCGCCTTCTGGCCAATCCGCGCACCTTCATGGCGATCGGCCTGCTGGCCTTGGTGGTGTTCCTGTTCCTGTTTGCCGACACCGTCGAGATCGGCGTGACCTGGGCCGCCATCGCCCTGGGCATTTTCCTGTTCCTGTGGCTGTGCGTGTTCGTGTGGCGCCGCCGACGCACGCGCCATGCCAACAAGAAACTGGGCGACATGCTGGAGCAGCAGGCGCAGACCGGCGCCGCCGCCAACCGTGGCGAGGTGGATGCGCTGCGCGCCCGGCTGACGCAGGCCGTGCGCACCATCAAGACGTCGAAGATCGGCCAGGTGTCGGGCAATGAAGCCCTGTATGAACTGCCCTGGTACATCGTGATCGGCAACCCGGCCGCCGGAAAAAGCAGCGCGGTGATCAATTCGGGCCTGCAATTCCCGTTCGCCGACAAGAACGGCGCGGCCGTGCGCGGCGTGGGCGGCACACGCAACTGCGACTGGTTTTTCACCACCGAAGGTATCTTGCTGGACACGGCCGGCCGCTACTCGGTGCACGAAGAAGACCGCAACGAGTGGATGGGGTTCCTGGACCTGCTTAAGCGCCATCGTCCCAAGGCGCCCATCAACGGCATCATCGTCGCCGCCAGCATCGAAGAACTGACGGGCTCGGGTCCCGAATTCGCGATCAACCTGGCCAAGAACCTGCGCCAGCGCGTGCAGGAGCTGACGGACCGGCTTGAGGTGTTCGCGCCGGTCTACATCATCTTCACCAAGGCCGACCTGATCTCCGGCTTCAGCGAGTTCTTCTCGGACTACGACCAGCACGAACGCGACCGCGTCTGGGGCGCCACCCTGCCCTACGGCGCGGAAGAGAACCGCGACGTACTGGCGCTGTTCGACGAGCGCTTCGACGAGTTGTACGAAGGCTTGAAGGAAATGGGCACCGCCCAGATCTCGTTGCGCAACAACCGCGAGCTGACCCCCGGCCTGTTGACCTTCCCGCTGGAATTCGCCGGCATCAAGCCCGCGTTGCGGACCTTCCTGTCCACCCTGTTCGAAACCAATCCGTTCCAGTACAAGCCCGTGTTCCGCGGCTTCTACTTCACCAGCGCCTTGCAGGAAGGCGTATCGCAAAGCACTTCCACCGAGCGGCTGGCCGAACGTTTCGACCTGCACCCCGCCCAGCGGGCGCAAGCGCGCAACGTGTCGTCGCACAATGGATTCTTCCTGCGCGACCTGTTTTCCAGTGTCATCTTCGCCGACAAGAAACTCGTGCGCCAGCACGCCAGCCCGGCCAAGACCCGCATGCGCTACCTGACCTTTTTTGGTCTGGTGTTGGCGCTAGGCCTGGTGTTGGGCGGTTGGAGCTGGTCGTACCTGGGCAACCGGCAACTGGCGCAGAACGTGCAGGCCGACATGGATAAGGTGGTGCGCCTGCAAAGCGAACGCACCGACCTGCAAAGCCGGCTGGAAGCCATGGAGATCCTGCAGGACCGCATCGAACAGCTGGACCGCTATTCGTCCAGCCGGCCGTGGTCGCTGGGGCTGGGCCTGTACCAGGGCGACGTGCTGAAGGAACGCCTGCTGGCCGAGTACTACAACGGCGCTCGCCAATTCATGCTGACGCCCGTGAAGGCCAGCCTGGAGGACTTCCTGGCCAAGGTGGACATCTCGGCCGCCGCGGCCGCCACCGGCGGCGCGCCACAGCCCGCGCCGCAGGCCGCCCGCGCGTCGCACAACGCGGGTGGCGACACCCTGTTCCAGGACGCCTCGCCCACCAACGCGGATGACGCCTACAACGCGCTGAAGACGTACCTGATGATGGCCAACCATCAGCACGTGGATCCCACGCACCTGTCGGATCAGATCACGCGCTTCTGGCGCGGCTGGCTGGAGACCAACCGCGGCGCGATGCCGCGCGACCAGTTGATCCGCAGCGCCGAACGCCTGATCTCGTTCTACGTCAGCCGCGCGCCGGACGCCGGCTGGCCGCAGATCGACACCAATCTGGCCTTGGTCGAGAAGACGCGCGGCAGCCTGCGCTCGGTCATGCAGGGCATGCCGGCCCGCGAACGCGCCTACGCCACATTGAAAGCGCGCGCCGCAACGCGTTTCCAGACCATGACCGTGGCGCGCATCGTCGGCGAAAACGATGCCGGCGTGGTGGCGGGCAGCTACGCCATTCCGGGCACGTTCACCCGCGAAGCCTGGGAGCAATACATCCAGCCCGCCATCGGCGAAGCGGCCAAGAAGGAGGTGCAGACCAGCGACTGGGTACTGGGTGTGAACGCCCGCGACGATCTGACCCTGGAAGGCAGCCCCGAACAGATCCAGAAGAGCCTGGCGACGATGTACAAGACGGAGTACGCGGAGGAATGGCAGAAGTTCCTGCGCGGCGTGACGATCAAGCCGTTCACCAGTTTCGACCAATCGGTCGCGGCGATGAACCGCCTGGGCGACCCGCAGACGTCCCCCATCGCCAAGCTCATCAACACGACCTACGAGCAGACGTCCTGGGACAACCCCTCGCTGATCAACGCCGGGCTGCAACAGGCGCAAAGTGGCGTGGTGGGCTGGTTCAAGCGCGTGATCCTGCGCCAGACGCCCCCCGCGCCGGCAGCGGCCGCCGCCAACGGCGAGGCGATGCCCATGGGCCCGGTCGGCCGCGAGTTTTCGGACGTGGCGCGCCTGGTGGTCACGCGTGAAAACCAGTCGCTGCTGGGCAACTACATGGGCGCGTTGTCGAAAATCCGCACGCGCTTCAACCTGCTGAACAACCAGGGCGACCCCGGCCCCGGCGCGCTGACACTGATGCGCCAGACGCTGGAAGGCAAGGACTCGGAACTGGCGGATGCCCTGAAGCTGGTGGATGAGCAGATGCTGGCCGGCATGAGCCCCACGCAGCGCGAAACGTTGCGCCCGCTTTTGGTGCGCCCGCTGATCCAGGCCTATTCGGTCACCATGCAACCCGCCGAATCCGAACTGAACAAGGTCTGGAACGCGCAGGTCTATCAACCCTTCAACCAGACGCTGGCGGAAAAATACCCCTTCGCCGGCCGCGCCAGCGTCGAAGCCAGCAGCGACGAGATCGGCCAGGTCTTCGGACCGCAGGGCAGCATCGCGAAGTACGTCAACGACACGCTGGGGCCGCTGACCGTGCGTCGCGGCGACATCCTGACCGCACGCACCTGGGGCGACATGGGCGTCAGTCTGCAGCCGACCTTCACGGCCAATTTCGCGCAATGGGTCGCGCCCTTGTCGGGTGGCGCGGCGGGCGCCAGCGCGGCCAGCCAGCCGCAGACGCTATTCCAGATCCAGCCCAAGCCGGCGGGCGGCGTCACGGAATACACCATCGAGATCGACGGCCAGCAACTGCGCTACCGCAACACGCCGCCGCAGTGGGTGAACTTCGTCTGGCCCAACGCGCAAGGCGCGCCCGGCGCCCGCATCACCGCCACGACGTTCGACGGCAGCGTCGTCGAGATCGTCAACGAGCCGGGGCGGTTCGGCCTGGAACGCCTGATCTCTACCGCCCAGCGCACGTCCAACCCCGATGGCAGCTTCAACATGAGCTGGGGCAAGTCCAATGTGACCGTACCCGTCAAGCTGCGCATCATCAGCAACGCCCAGGCGCCCGGCGCCGGCGGCAGCGAGCCCGGCAGCCAGGGCTTGCGCAACCTGCGACTGCCCTCCTCCGTGGTGGGCACGTCCCCCGAACCCTCCGCCCAGCCGCGACCCGGAGCGCCGCAATGAGCAACGTGCAGTCCCCCCTGTTCCGAACGGCCTACTTCGGCAAGATCCCCACGCGCGGCGATTTCGTGAAGAACACGTCGCACCCGCAGTTGATGGCCACGCTGGACGCGTGGGTCGCCAACACCATGGAGATCCTGGCGCAAGAGCCGCATTGGAAGGCGCTATACGACGACACCGAGCCCACCCCCTTCGCCATCCTGGGATCGCGCGGGAAACTGGCCATTGCCGGCCATCTGCAACCCAGCCGGGACCAGTCGGGACGGCGGTTTCCGTTTCTGTCGGCGACCTCGGTTGAAGTGCAGCGGCCGCTGGAGTTCATCGCGCGCAGCCCCATCGCGTTCAGCAGGATGTGGAACCGCATGAGCGGCGCGGCCGGCATGCTGATGACCGATGCCGATCCCAGCGCGGCCCTGCAGCAGTTGAACGAACTGGAAGGCGAAATCCGCACGGCCGCCGACGACGGCTTTGACGCCTTCGTGGACTTGCAGACGATTGAGCGGCTGGAGGCCATGCTTCGCGGAAACGGCCACGCCGCCAGCCTGCACGACATCATCCTGGCGCTGGGCATCTTGCTGGAACCCGTGATGTCCAGCGGCTCGTCGCAACTGGACAAGGGGCTGGCCCTGCCCCTGCCGGACGACCCGCTCTACATGAACCTGGTGGCGGCGTACTGGATGACGCTGATCGCACCGTTCCTGTCGCGCGCGGATTTCGAGATCACCCTCTTTATCGGCCGCATCGCCGGCAAGCACCGGCTGGTGACCGGTTTCCGTGGCGCGTCGCCGCAGACGCTGGCCAGCCTGCTGTCCACCCCGCAGGCGTTTGCCGAACAGCACATCGTGCTGGAAGACGCGCCCTGGGTGCGCAACCACGTTTCGGCCAGCCACGGCTTGGCCAAGCTTTCCAGCTATCTGGATCAACCGCGGCTGTCCTTGCGCATGGCGCTGGACACTTTCCGCGAAGTCTTCACCGGAGCCTGACCATGCGTGTCTCTCTCCTGATTATGGCGGCGCTGTTTTCATGCGCCGCGGCGGCGCAGGACGGCGCAACGGTCGTTCCCGCCAACGTCGTGCCGCAGCCCGGCCAGGTGGTCGCCAGCGGTTCCGTGCCCGACGAGGCCACCAAGGCCGACGTGCTGGCGCGGCTGCAGCAGGTCTACGGCGTGGGCAATGTCATCGACCAGATCGACGTGGGCGGCGTCGTGGCGCCGCCCAACTGGTCCGAACACGTGGGCAAGCTGATCGGGCCGCCCCTGAAACAGATCAATCGCGGCCAACTGGAAATCGACGGCACACAGATCCGCCTGCGCGGCGAAGTCCAGAACGAGGCATCCCGCCAGCAGATCGCCAGCACCTTCGCCACCTCGCTGAACCCGACGTACAAGATCGTCAACGGCCTGCGCGTGTCCGCCAGCAAAGACGAGCAAGGCTTGCTGGACAAGGTGCTGACCAACCGCGTCGTGGAATTTGAAACCGGCAGCACCACGCTGACCGCGCGCGGCCGCGAATTGCTGGACCTGGTGGCCGACGTGGTGCCCAAGCTGCATAGCGAGAAGGTGCAGATCATCGGGCACACCGACAGTTCCGGCAGCCGCAGCACCAACCTGGCGCTAAGCCAGGCGCGCGCGGATGCGGTCAGGGCCTATCTGGTGGACAAGGGCTTGCCGCCCGCGCGTTTCGAAACGCTGGGCGCGGGCCCTGACCAGCCGGTGGCGACGAACGCCACGGCCGAAGGCCGCGCGAAGAACCGCCGCATCGAATTCCGGGCCAGCCGCTAGCGCCCGGCGGCCCGCCGCCCGGGCGGGACGACGGCGCGTTCAGCCGTTGTTGTCGGAGGGTTTCGGCACGCCCAGAAGTTCTTCCAAGCCCGACAGCGCCTCGCCGTTCTTGACGACGGTGCGCAACCACAGGTGCAGCGACATCTCGCCCCAGCTGGCGGCCTTGTCGGCCAGGTAGGCCACCGGGCTGTGGGGCTCGGTACGGCGGAAGAACTCGGCCACTTCCCGTAATTGCGCCAGCGCCTGATCGCGCGTTTGCAGCGGACCGCGAGCTGGCGCGGCAAAAGCGGTGGATTCGGTCGGTGTGTCGGCGGCGGACAAGGAAGGCTCCAATCGCGTGGCGGCGGGTGGAATTCCCGGCGCGGTCGCTGCGGGCGCGGACGGCGCCAGGTCGGCGCGCACCAGCAGCCCGGCTTCGCGGGCAAAACGGTGCACCAGCGCGGTCACGTCCTTCAACGCGTCGCGCACCGGCGAGAAGGCCGGCCCCTCGTCGCCCAGGTATTCGGCCAGCGTGCGTTCCAGCACGTCGACCGCGGCAAAGCAGCTTTGCAAATTGGCTTCCAGTTCGGAATAGAACGCGGGCGGCGTATCGCGGCGCGCGGCGTCGAACTGGTCCATGGTGACTTTGCCGCGCGTCAGGTCCGCGGCGTGCTGCGGCGTGCGCTTGACCGCGTTGGCCAGGTGCGCCGCGCTTTCCCATATCGCCGCGCCAAAACGGCCGCCCTCGGATTGGGTCAGCGGCAATTCGCGGATCAGCTGCTGCGAACGCGACAGCAGCCAGGCCAGATTCCCCACCCGCTGTTGCACGTCGCCATCCTCGGGCACGGGGTGCAGCCCATCCCAATAGCGACGGCACAGGCCATCCAGCAGCAGGTATCCATCACGCAAACCCGCAAAGCCGCGCGTCTTGGCCCAGGCTTCAGCCAGCCACGCCGCCACGCGCACGTCCTTGCTGCGATCGCGCAGCACCTCGGTGCAGACGCGGATCACGTGCGGCCAGTCCGCCTCTTTGATGTCGATGATCCAATCGCCCTGGTCCAGATGCGGATCGTCCTGGCGGCGGGCTTCGCGGATGGCGTCGAACTCGGCCGAGAACACCATGTCGGCGCCACAAGGCGCATCGCCCGGGATGGGCTCCAGCAATGTGTCGATATCGGTCATATTGGTCTTGTTGAATGGCAAGATCGCGGCCACCCCGCTTGCGGGTGCGACCGCCCGAAAGAGGCCCGATCATCCCATATCTGCCCACCGCTTACGTTCGAAGATGACACGTCCTATTACAAAGCGCATCACGCACCCTGGATATGATTCGGGTTCCCGCACGCAAGGAAACGCGATGAACAAATCCTTCCATCAAATGCCTGACGGTCACTTCATCAACGGCACGCCCCGCCGCTGCCCGGACGGCACCTACGTCGGCGACGGCGGCCCCATCACGCGCGCCCCCGACGGCACCTATGTTGCGGGCAAACCGCAGCGCGCGCCCAACGGCCGATACCTGGGCGGCGACGGCCCGGTCCGCATGGCGCCCGACGGCACCTTCGTGATCGGCACCCCCAGGATGGCGCCGGACGGCACCTACCTGTAAGCACTTTTTACCAACTCCGGAGCCCCGTACAGCCATGGCAGAGCGATCCGTGATACGCAAGGGCGACCGCACCTCGCACGGCGGGGTGGTCGTCACCGGCGACGAGAGCGTGATGATCTTCGGGCAGCCGATGGCGCGGCTGGGCGACCGCGTCGCCTGCCCGACCTGCGCGGGCCAGCACGTCATCGTCGAAGGCGCGCCGGGCGTCAGTTCCGACCGGCGCACCGCGCTGGAAGGCATGAAGACATCCTGCGGGGCCACGCTGATTGCCAGCCAGCAGTTCTATCGCCTGGAGCATGGCGGCGGCTGAACATCCGGCCGCCCGCCCGCTTCCACTGACCTGAACGTTTGGGGGCAACAGCCCCCACCTGCGCTGGATTCGCCGCGGCGCGCGTTGTCGTGCACAATCCCGCCACGCCCACTCCGCGGTATCCCAAGCAGTCCTTATGACGCCTTTGCAGCCCCTTCCGATCACCGCGCTGGTGCTCGCCGCCGCCCTATGGCTGACGCCCCCCGCCGTGCATGCCGACGACACGCCGGCCCCCAGCAAGTCCACCGCCCGCACCGCATCGCCTCCGGACGGCATGCCCGAGTACGGCGAAGGCAGCCACGGCCGCAGCCTGACACTAGGCCTGTACGACGGCGACACCTTCCAACCCGCCGCCAACACGCCGTACCGCCTGTTCCTGACCGCCAAGAACGACGCGATCCAGGGCACGCCCAGCGGCGACGGCATCCTGCATGGCGTCACCGACGCACAGGGCCGAACCGCCTGGATCTGGACCACGCAACCGCACGCCGCCGCGGATTTCACCCTGATCCGGCGCATCGGCGACGGCCCATGGGGCCATTTCTTCCAGCTGCATTCCAGCGGCGACAACGAACCGCTGCCCGCGTGGCCCTACATTCTGACGCTGCGCCAGCGTTGGGGCGAGCAATGGGTCGACCTGGGCTACACCACCCGCCAGGGCGCGACGGCCTACTTCAGCCACAACATGCCGGCAGGCAGCATCTCGCTGTCCATCGAATCCCGCACGACCGACAACCGCGCCTGCTTTGGCGAACTGGATGCCGTCAACCGGAAGCTCTCCCGGAACGACCTGGAAGGCGCGGAACAATCGATCGGCGCCATGCGCTGCGCCGACACGCCACGCCAACAGCTGGACCTGGCTCACCTGCTGCTGATGGCCGGCCAGCAAGATCAAGCCCGGCAATGGGTACTGCGCGCGCGTCAGTGGCGTTTCCCGGAATCGCTGCAACGCCCGGACACGGCGCTGTTGCAAGACCGCCTGAACCTGGAACGGCTGCTGGCCATGCCCGACTTCGCCCTGGCCGATGCGCAGATCCTGCAGCAACGCCAAGCCAAGCGCGGACGGGCGCCACGCCAAGGCGACGCGGACTACGACAACGAAATCGCCTACTACCTGGCGGACTTCCCCAACTTTCTGCCGCAGGCCGAAGCGCACGTGCGCGCGTCCATCCACCGCGCTGGCCCCAACCCCTACAACCAGGGCACGCTGGGCTGGATCCTGGCGTTGCGGGGCAACACCGAAGAGGGCCTGCGCCTGATGCGCGAATCGTACCGTCGCATCCCGCGCAACGAAGAAATCGTGGCCGACTATGGGCTGACGCTGTGGCGGCACAGGCAACCGGAATACGCCGAGCGACTGTGGGACGAAGCCCAGGCGCAGTGCGTATGGGGCCGGCGCCTGCATGACGCGATGCACGAAGCGCAGTATCCGCACCCGTATTTCCAGCCGGCCGATTCTCCGGCGGTGCAAGCGTACCGGCAGCGCTGCGATCGCCCGCGGACCAAACAGAAGCTCTGGCACGCGGACGCCGTCCTATAATCGCCCTACACGCCGCACGCTACGCGCCTGCCTTGGGGCAGCCGCAGGAGACCGCCATGAAATCCTCGTTGATGCCTCTGATTGCCCTGCTGGCCACCGCCCTGCTGCTTGCGGGCTGCGCCCCCGGCAAGGGCGGCCCGCCCCATCCCGGCGCCCCCAACCCGTACAGCAACGGCGGCTTCCATGATGCCGGCCCCAACTATCCCGAGACTGGCCGCTAGGCCGCCCGCGCTGGGAAAAATCCGCGACTGGTGCGCGGATCAGATGGGGGGCTAATTCCCCCATCCTGACCTAGCCCGGTTGCGCCAGCAAACGCTGGATCTCCGCTTCGGTTTCGGCATAGTTGCCTTCCCCGAAGTGGCGGTAGACGACTTGACCTTGCTTGTCGATCAGATAGACCGCCGGCCAATACTGGTTGCGGTAGGCCTCCCAGGTGGCGTAGCGGTTGTCCTGCGCCACCGGGTACGTGATCTTGAAGCGTTCCAGCGCCTTCTGGACATTGGCGGTCGAGCGCTCGAAAGGGAACTCCGGCGTGTGTACGCCCACCACGACCAGCCCCTGATCCTTGTACTTCTGATGCCAGCTGGTGACGTAAGGCAGCGTGCGAATGCAGTTGATGCAGGTGTACGTCCAGAAATCCACCAGCACGACCTTGCCGCGCTGCGACGCCACGGTCAGCGGCGGGCTGTTGAGCCAGTTTTCGATGCCGGTGAATTCCGGCGCGGGAGCCGGCGCGGCGGCCTGCGCGGCGCCGGGCAGCGCCGCCGCCAGTGACGTGGCAATCAACGCGCCCAGCGCGATCTTCTTAAGGTAAGCAAACATAGTCGGACTCCTTGTGGTCGGTCGCGAAAGGTCAGTTGAAAAGATTGCTGATCCAGGCGTAGGCCAGGACGTCGTACTGGAAATAGATGGCGGCCGCGGTCAGGATCAGCAGCACGCCAAAGCCCTGCTGCAAACGGTGTGTGTAGCGCGACAGCCCGCGCACCCGGGCCGCGATGGCCTGTCCGCCATAGGCGATCGCCAGCATGGGAATGCCGGCGCCCACGGCGAACACCAGCAACAGCGTGCTGGACTGGGTCAGGTCTTGTGCTTTGGCGGCCAGCACCAGGATGGACGCCAGCACCGGGCCCGCGCAGGGCGTCCACACCGCGCCCAGCGACAAGCCCAACAGAAAGCCGCCGGCATTCCCGCCGCCGGACCCGCCCGCGCTGAACGCCAGCTGCTGCAGCGGCCCGCCGAACCGGGCGATCAGCCGGTCATAGGGCTGCGGCCAGATGCGCACCAGGCCGAACAGCGCCAGCAACGCGATCGAGGTGGAGCGCACGGCCTCGTGCACCGTGGCATTCAGATTGGATAGCAGGCTGAGCGCAATGCCCAGTCCGGCGAACGCCAGCACGAAGCCGGACACGACGAACAAGGGGCGCATCCGCCCGGGGCGTTCAAGTGACGTGCCAAGCAGCACTGGCAACAAGGGCAGCACGCACGGCGACGCGATGGTCAGCATGCCGGCCAGCAAGGCGATGGGGGTGTTGATCAGGTCCATGGGGTGTCCTTTGGAAAGAGGCCCCATTGCACCTGCGGCACGTATCCGGTTTGTGCCGGTTTGGCGCGCTTTTTTCCCGCTTATGTATCCGCGCCCCGCCCGTATACAGTACGACACACATCCCGGATCCGGCGGCGCTATAACCCGTTCATCCCGTCTGCGGAGCCCTTCCGATGAAACGATTCCTTGCCGTGCTATTGCTGCTGTTCGGCGGCTTCACCGCCGAAGCCGCCAAGCCCTTCCAGTGCCAGCTGATCACCAACACCCGGCCACGCCGGGATCCCCTGCCCCCGGTATCATGAACGCCACGTCCTCCCACCCTGAAAAGGCATCCTCAGATGGATCACGTTGATCACGTCATGATCGTCGACGACGATCGGGAAATCCGCGAGTTGGCCGGCAATTTCCTGAAGAAGAACGGACTGGCCGTCACGCTGGCGGCCGACGGCCGGCAGATGCGGTCGCTGCTGGAAAGCCTGTCCGTCGATCTGATCGTGCTGGACATCATGATGCCCGGCGACGACGGGCTGGTGCTATGCCGCGAATTGCGCAGCGGCAAGCACCGCCGCATCCCCATCCTGCTGCTGACGGCGCGCAGCGACGACATGGATCGCGTCCTGGGCCTGGAAATGGGCGCCGACGACTATCTGGTCAAACCCTTCGTGGCGCGCGAACTGCTGGCTCGCATCAAGGCGATCTTGCGGCGCACACGCATGCTGCCGCCCAACTTCCAGGTGACGGAACCGGGCCGCGAGATCGCGTTCGGCGGCTGGCGCCTGGATACCACCGCGCGCCATCTGCTGGACGCAGACGGTACGGTCGTGTCACTTAGCGGCGCGGAATACCGGCTATTGCGCGTCTTCCTGGATCACCCGCAACGCGTGCTGAACCGCGACCAGTTGCTGAACCTGACGCAAGGCCGCGACGCCGACTTCTTCGGCCGGTCGATCGACCTGCTGGTCAGCCGCCTGCGCCAGCGCCTGCGCGAAGACGCGCGCGAACCCCGCTACATCAAGACGGTGCGTAGCGAAGGCTACGTGTTCTCGGCCGCCGTCGACGTCTCGGAATCCGATCAGTGAACGCGACCGCTCCACGCCGCTTCGCCTGGCCCGGCACGCTGGTCGCGCGCCTGTTCCTGATCTTCCTGGTTGGTCTGCTGCTGGCGTATGGCCTGTCGTTCGCCTCGTTATTCTATGAACGCTATAACGCCACCAAAACCATGATGCTGGGCGACCTTGAGCGCGACGTCGCCATCGCCATGGACATCCTGGACCGGCTGCCTGCCGCCGAACGCCCCGCTTGGCTGCCGCGCCTGTCCAGCGGCAACCGGGAATACCTGCTGGGCAACGGCGATGCCGACCAGCCGCTGGAACTGGAGGCCGCCCGCACGGCAGCGCGCACCATCGAAGCCGCACTGGGCGCCGCCCGGCCCGTCACCGTGCGTGCCATGGCCAACGATCCCCGGCACATCCAGGCACGCGTCGTGCTGTCCGATGGCCAGCCCGTGATCCTGGACATCCACCTTTCCCTGATGGGCCCGGCCCCGTGGCTGCTGATCGTGCTGGCGGTGCAGCTGGTCCTGCTGATCGGCTGCGCCTGGCTGGCCGTGCGGCTGGCGGTTCGCCCATTGACACGCCTGGCCCAGGCCGCCGAAGCGCTGGACCCGAACAGCAAGAGCCCTGCGCTGGACGAACGCGGCCCCAGCGAAGTCACCCACGCCGTCGCCGCGTTCAACGCCATGCAGGAACGCATCGCCACGCACGTCGCCGAGCGCATGCAGATGCTGGGCGCCATCTCGCACGACCTGCAAACGCCGATCACCCGCATGAAGCTGCGCACGGAATTCATGGAAGATTCCGTCGACCGCGACAAGCTCACGAACGACCTGAACGAAGTCGAACGGCTGGTACGCGAAGGCATCGACTACGCCCGTAGCGCCCACGGCAAGGTCGAACCACCGGTCCGCGTGGAGCTGGCCGCCTTTCTGGAAAGCCTGGTGTACGACTACCAGGACACCGGCAAGCAGGTCAGCCTGTCGGGCGACCGTGCCGGCCCCTTGCTGACCCGGCCGCATGCGCTGCGCCGGATCCTGGGCAACCTGATCGACAACGCGCTGAAGTTCGCGGATGCCGCCGAGGTGCAGGTCCTGGCACGCGGCGAGTCGCTATCGATCTTTGTACTGGATCGCGGGCCAGGCATTCCCGAGCATGAACTGGCGAATGTGCTGCAACCCTTCTATCGCCTGGAAGGCTCGCGCAACCGCGACACGGGTGGCACGGGGCTGGGCTTGGCCATCGCCCTTCAACTGGCCGAGGTCCTGGGCGCCAAGCTCGTCTTGAGCAACCGCGACGGTGGAGGCTTATCCGCGGAACTCCGCATGTCGCGGTAAGGCCGCCGGTGCGCGGCGGATCCTAGTTTGCGGCCAAGGCGCCCGACTTCAGCAACGGCTCCAAAATCCCGGCGGTGTACACCCGCGCCACGTTCTGCAGGAACGCCGTGAAGTCGGTCTTTGCGGCATGGTCGGCACGGTCCGAAATCACCCGCATCACCGCGAACGGAATCCCGAATTCGTAGCAGACCTGCGCCATCGCCGCGCCCTCCATCTCTACGCACAGCGCATCGGGCAAGCGCTTGCGCAGCGCCAACGCGTCGTCGTTGTGGCTGACGAAAACATCGCCCGTGGCAATCAGGCCCTGGTGGACGCTGGGCACGGCAAGCGTGGCCCGGCCAATCGCCACCGACGCGCCCCTCGCCCGGATGAACTGCCCGGCATGTTCGTGCAGCAACGCGCTCAAGCCCGCATCCGCATCAAAGCGCACCCGCCCCAACAAGGGGATCTCATGCTGATCGAACAAAGGCCGCGCGTCCATATCGTGCTGCATCAGGCTGCTGGCAACCACCACATCGCCCACATCCACAGCCGCATGCAAGCCGCCGGCCAGCCCCGTGAACAGCACGCGCGACACCTGAAATTCCCGAATCACGATCGACGCCGTCGCGGCCGCCGCCACCTTGCCGATGCGGCTAAGCGCAATCACGCACGGCGTACCCCATAGCGTGCCCACATGGAAATCGCGCATGGCGATGCGATGGATGGTCGCACCCGGATCCATCGCGGCAAGCAGGTCGGCGATCTCTTCGTGCAAAGCGCCCAGAATGGCAAGACGGCTCATGATGTCCTTGTATTTAGCTGGCGACACGACGAAATGCCGCGCAGGGCGGAACATACTTTAAATGATGCGGGGGTTCCAATGGGCGGGGTACTGGCCATGCGATGTGTGCTGCTATCGGTGCAGCGCCCTGTATCCCAGCGTATCCGGTTTTCCCTGGCGATACACAGCAATGCGACACCGCCAGCCCGCCGACACAAGCGGGATACAGACGCTTGGTGCAATGCAGGCTCCATCCACCCCGCGGCCACGCCGCATCATGATCGGGAGCCATCATGGCCAAGCAACTTGAAGAAGTCCTCTACACCGCCAACACCCACACCACCAGCGGCCGCGACGGCACGGGCCGCAGCAGCGACGGCGCGCTAGACGTGCAACTCAGCCCGCCCGGGTCCGGCAAGCCGGGCACGAATCCCGAACAACTGTTCGCCGTGGGGTATTCCGCCTGCTTCATGGGTGCGATGAAACGCGCGGGCGCCGCGCATGGCATCGTTGTGCCGAAGGACGTGGCGATTGATGCCAGCGTGTCGCTCGGCAAGGTCGACGGCGGCGCGAATTTTGCGCTGGGAGTGGTGCTGGCGGTGTCGCTGCCTGGGTTAAGCCAGGAGGAGAAGCGGACGCTGGTGGAAGGCGCGCACCAGATGTGCCCGTATTCGCGGGCAATCAGGGACAACGTGGATGTGCGGTTTGAGGTTGTTTGAAGGGTTGGAGTTATCCATAGGACACCTCCTTCAAGTACTGCCTACTTCTTCGGGTGTCCGGAAAACCCGGGCTAGCTCAGACTGACACCTTGAATTTTTCAGGACTGATCCCAGGCGTCGATGGTCAGGAAGTGTTTGGCGGGACAGGCAGACACGCGGTCGGCATGTACTTCAATCTTGCCCATCCAGCCAGGCGGCTGGGCATATTCCTCGCCCTCGTCGATGCCGAAAATCCAGACTCCCCCCTGGGATGACTGGATGCCGCCGCCTTCGATCAGCGGCAGCACATCACCAGCGCGGGAGATGTAGCGGTTCGGGTAGCCGCTTCCTGAGACCTTGGCGGCCTTGCCTTGCTTGACCAGTTTTTCGATCCAGCGGAGACCGTCCGCGCCTGCCTCCCACTGCGCCAGGATGGCCGCACGACAGGCTTCCGCGTCGGCGCGATCGCATTCCTCGGGGCTGTGCGTCGATATAACGATCCACCAGCCGATCATTGCGCTGCCAAGTCCTTGCCGGACAGAGTATTGTTGTTCTCCATCGTACTGTTCATATGAAGTCCTTTTGTCGCGCCTTCCGATCGGCCGGCAGGAGCACCGGGAAGAATCACCAGGCCGTCGTTTAAAACCGCCTTATTGAATTCCAATATGCCTAATATCAGTGTTCCTTTCAACCCCGCTCCCCGCCGACGGCGCTTGCCTGCCGTCGTAAGGGTCGGGGGAGCGCTACCGTAGTACCGATCCGCCCCGCAGCGCATCGATCGCTAAGCGCAATCGCGAAACCACGCAAACGAATCCGCGCCACGCAGGGGCACGCCCCAAAAAAAACCCCGGCGATTGCTCGCCGGGGACGTCCCTGCACACACACAACACCGATTGATCAGTTGGCGAAGACCTTGATCTGGTCGCTTTTCAGCACGTCCGGGGTCAGGCTCTTTTCGATCCACTCCATCGACGTGTCGGACACGCCCGGGGTGACCAGCTCAGCCGGGACGATGGTGATGTCGGCCAGCACCTTGAACGGGTACTTGTCGCTCTTTTTCGTCACGCCGAACAACTGCGCTTCCAGGCCCTGGCCGTCGGCGCGATGCATTTTGACTTCGCGGCCGTAGCCCTTGAAGGTCACGTCGTGCATGGCGGCGGCCACTTGCTCCGGGCTGGGCCAGGCGCCGCCGTTGTCCTTGATGGCTTTTTCGTAGCCGGCTTTCAGGCCCTGAATGGCTTGCACCATGTGGTAGACCGAGTAGATCGGGTAGGCGCCGGTCTTGTCGTGGAATTTCTTCACGAAGGCCTGGTGCTTCGGATCGTCCTTGGTTTCCGGATGCAGGAAGTAGTGGTCGCCGCGAGCGCCGACGTAGACGCCTTCAGGCAACGCGTTGCCCAGGCGCTCCAGCGAGCTTTCGGCCAGCGACAGCACAAACGTCGAGTTCTTGAACAGGTTGCGCTGGGATGCCTGGCGCACGAAGTTGTCCAGGTCGCCGCCCCACGACGTCGAGACAATGACGTCCGGACGCAGCGCTTGCAAACGGCTGATTTCGGTGGAGAAGTCGGCGGCGCCGAACTTGGGGAACATCTCGGCCACGACCTTCACGTCCGGCTTGAATTTCTTCAGCGCGGCCAGGAAGATGTCGCGCGAATCGCGGCCCCAGGCGTAGTCCTGGTTAACGATGGCGATGGTCTTGAAGTCGGGCTTGACCTTCATCAGGTACAGCACCTGCGCGACCATTTCGGTGGTGGCGTTGGCCTGGGTGCGGACGACGTACTTGTACTTCTTGCCTTCCAGGGCCTTTTCCGTGCCGCAGTCCCACAACACGTTCAGCACTTTCAGGTCTTCGGCCACGGGCGCCACGATGTTGCAATGGCCGCTGGAGATGGCCGACAGCATGACGCGCGTGCCGCCTTCGGCCAGGCGGCGGTATTCGGACAACAGCTTTTCGCCGCCGCCACCTTCGTCGATGTAGCTGGGAACGAGCTTGACGCCATCGATGCCGCCGGCGGCGTTGATGTCCTGGATCAGGATCTCGGCCGCGTCGCGGGCCGGCACGCCAAACACCGATGCGGACCCCGACAGGAAGGTCGAAATACCGATGTTCAATTCCTTCGGCTTGTCCGCGGCGCTGGCCAGCGCCGTGAAGCCCGACAGCAGGGTGGCGCCCAAAAGGGCAGCCAGTCTTGAGGTTTTCATGGTCTTGTCTCCAGTGTTGTAGTCGGGTCTATGCCCTTAGAAAACGATGGCGTCGCGCAGGCTGCCGCCGGTAGCGAGGTGATCGAACCCCTCGTTGATCTGGTCCAGCGAAAACGATTTGCCCATCATCCGGTCCACCGGCAACTGGCCGGCCTTGTACAGGTCGATGTAGCGGCTGATATCGATGGCAGGCACGCCCGACCCCAGATAGCTGCCGCGGATGTCCCGCTCTTCGCCCACCATCTGCGACAGCGACAACGGAAAACTGAACTTCGGGTTGGGCAAGCCGGACGTGACGGTCGCGCCGCCGCGCCGGGTCAGTTTGTAGGCGGTTTCGAAGGCGGGTACGGCGCCTGCCATGTCGAAGCCGTAGTCCACGCGGCCACCGGCCAGATCGAATAGGTCGTCGTCTGTCTTGACCTGTTTGGGGTTGACGGTGTGGGTGGCGCCCAGCTCCTTGGCCAGCGCCAGTTTTTCGTCGCTGAGGTCAACGGCGACCACGCGGCGCGCGCCGGCGGCCACGGCGGCCAGCAACGCGCTGAGTCCCACGCCGCCCAGCCCCACGATGGCCGCGGTGTCGCCTGCCTTGATGCGCGCGCGGTTCAGCACCGCGCCGGCGCCGGTCAGCACGGCGCAGCCGAAGAGCGCGGCCTCACGGTGGCTGAGTTCGACATTGACCTTGACGCAAGACCGGCGCGACACGACCGCATATTCCGCGAAGCACGACACGCCGGTGTGGTGGTTGATGTATTCGCTGCCGATGTGCAGGCGGCGGTCGCCGCCCAGCAAGGTGCCCTGCGTATTGGCGACGGCGCCCGGTTCGCACAGCGCGGGCCGGCCTTCCATGCACGGGTTGCAGCAGCCGCAGCTGGGCACGAACACCATGGCGACGTGATCGCCCGGCTTAAGGTCCGTGACGCCAGGGCCGGTTTCAACGACCTCGCCGGACGATTCGTGGCCCAGCACGATGGGAACCCCTCGCGGGCGGTCGCCGTTGATCACCGACAAGTCGGAATGACAGAGGCCCGCCGCCTTGATCTTCACCAGCACTTCGCCCGTACCGGGCGGGTCCAATTCGATCTCGGCGATGGTCAATGGCCGGGTCTGGGCGTAGGGGCCTTGAACCCCTACGTTGCGCAACAACGCCGCTTTGATTTTCATGCGTCTGACACCCACGGTAGAGAGAAGACGGCCCGGACTTGGCCGGGCCCATTCAAAACGATCAGACAGTACGGCCGCCGTCCACGGGGAACTCCACGCCGGTGATGAACTCCGCCGCGTCGCTGGCCAGGAACAAGGCCGCGGCCGCCACGTCCGACGGCTGGCAGAATCGGCCCAGCGGAATGGTGGAGACAAACTTGGCGCGGTTCTCGGGGGTGTCGGGCAGGCCCATGAACAACTCGAACATGCCCGTGATGCCCATCACGGGGCAGATGGCGTTGACGCGGATGCCGTCGGGGCCCAGTTCCACCGCCATGGATTTCGACAACACGTTGACGGCGCCTTTGGACGCGTTGTACCAGCTGAGCCCGGGGCGCGGACGGATGCCCGCCGTGGACCCCACGTTCAGGATCACACCGCGCTTCTGCTTGCGCATCACGGGCACCACAGCTTGCGCCATGTGGTAGATCGACTTCACGTTGATGTCGAACATGCGGTCGAACATGGCCTCGTCCACGTCCAGCATCGGCTGGTTCTTGTGGGTGATGGCCGCGTTATTGACGACGATATCCACCGAGCCGAACGTTTCCTGGCACGTGCGGACCACGTTGTCGATATCGGCGCGGCTGGACACATCGGCCTTCACGGCGAGCGCGGCGGCGCCCACCTCGGCGGCCACGCGGTCGGCGGCTTCCTTGTTGATATCGGCGATGACGACCTTCGCGCCTTCTTTGGCGTACAGCTTGACGATGCCTTCACCAAACCCGCTTCCCCCGCCGGTGACGATGGCGACTTTCCCTTGCAACTGACTCATGACTTGTCTCCGGATAGTTTGGCGATCATTCGCCGTAGAACTGGATCAGCGTTTTGGTCGTGCTCATTTCTTCCAGGGCGATGAAGCCCTTCTCACGTCCATGGCCGCTTTTCTTGACGCCGCCAAAGGGCAGTTCCACACCGCCGCCGGCGCCGAATCCGTTGATGTAGACCTGCCCGCATTTGATGCCGCGCGCCACGCGCTGCTGGCGCCCGCCGTTTTCCGTCCAGACCGCGCCCAGCAGGCCGTAGTCGGTGGCGTTCGCCAGCCGGATGGCATCGGCCTCGGTGTCGAACGGCAGCGCGACCAGCACGGGGCCAAAGATTTCTTCGGTCAGCAACGTGCTGTCGTGCGATGGGGCGCTGAACAAAGTGGGTTTGACGAAGTAACCGCCCGCCGGCACGCCGTCGGCGATGGCGCCTTCGGCCGCCACTTTCAGGCCGTCGGCCAGGCCCTTGGCGATGTAGCGGTTGACGCGGTCGAACTGCGCCTTGTTGACCACCGGGCCGCAAGTCAGGTCCATGTCCGGCGTGCCGGCGCGGACCTTCGAAAATTCTTCCGCCAGCGCCTTCATGAAGTCGGCGTAGATGCCCTTTTGCACCAGCAGGCGGCTGCCAGCGGTGCAGGTCTGGCCCGCGTTGTGGACGATGCCTTTGACGATGGCGGGGATGGCCAGTTTGTAGCGGGCGTCGTCGAACACGATATGGGCGGACTTTCCACCCAGTTCCAGCACGCACTTCACCGCGTTGACGGCGGCGGCTTGCTGGATCAGCACGCCGACCTCATTCGATCCCGTGAAGGTGATGAAGTTGATGCCGGCATGGCGCGACAGGCTGGCGCCCGCTTCTTCGCCCAGGCCCGTCACGACATTCAGCGCGCCAGGCGGGAAGCCCACTTCCAACGCCAGCTCGGCCACGCGAACGATGGACAGGCAGGCGTCTTCGGCCGGCTTGACCACGGCGGCGTTGCCCATGGCCAATGCCGGGGCGACGCTGCGGCCGAACATCTGCGCGGGGTAGTTCCACGGAATGATGTGGGCAGTGACGCCCAGCGGCTCGCGGATCAACTGGACGGAATAGTCCTTCTGGAACGGGATGGTCTGGCCATGCACCTTGTCGGCCGCGCCGCCGTAGAACTCGAAATAGCGCGCCAGCACGGTGATGTCGGCACGGGCGGTGGACATGGGCTTGCCCGTGTCGCGCGATTCCAGCTGAGACAGTTCTTCGTGGTGCGCCAGCACGGACTCGCCCAGGCGCAGCAGCAGCCGGCCGCGCTCCAGCGCCGTCATGCTGCCCCAGCCGCCATCCAGCGCGGCGCGCGCCGCCGTCACGGCGGCGTCCACGTCGGCTTGCTGGCCGCGCGGGATGGTGGTGAACACCTTGCCGTCCACTGGCGACACCACGTCGATGGTGCGTCCGTCTGCGGCATCGGCCTTGCGGCCGTCGATAATCATCTGCGTCATGGAAAGTCTCCGGGTATTCAATTCAAGGTGATCGAGCCGCGCTCGATCGTCCAGATCTGGTCAGGGATGTCGCCAAGCAACTTCACGTTGGACTCGGTGATCACCACGCATAGGTCAGGTTGCAGTTCCTTCAGCCGCGCCAGCGCTTCCGTGTAGTCGCGCGCCAGCTTCGGGGCCAGGCCCTGGAAAGGTTCGTCCAGCATCAAGAGGCGGGTGCCAACCATGATTGCGCGCGCCAGCGCCACCATCTTTCCCTGGCCGCCCGACAGCGCCGATCCGGACCGGCCCAGCATGGGTTCCAGCTGCGGCACCACCTTCAGCACCGTGGCAATGCGCGCGGCGATCTCGGCCTTGGACTGGCCTTGCACTTCGCAGGGCAGGTTCAGGTTTTCTTCCACGGTCATGGTCGGGAAGATCACACGGTCTTCGGGCGCGTATCCCACCTTCAGGGCGGCACGCTTGTGCCCGGGCAACGCCGTCAGGTCCGTGCCGTCGAACGCGATCTTGCCGGACTTGATCTTGGTCAGGCCCATGATGGTGCGCAGCAGCGTGGTCTTGCCCGCGCCGTTGCGGCCCACGATGCCGATGGTCTTGGACGGTTCAAAGCTGGCGCTGACGTCGCGCAGGATGCGGTTGCCCGCCAGGTCGACATTGATGGCCGATAGATTCAACATGGTTCAGGCCCCCAGCACTTCGCTTTTGATCTGCGGGTTATTCAAGACCTCGGCGGGCGTGCCGTCGGCGGCCACTTTGCCCGCGATCCAGGCGGCCACCCGCGTGGCGTAGCGCGACACGATGTCCACGTCGTGCTCGACGAACCAGCTTGTCACGCGGCGTTCGTCCAGCGCGTGCATCACGGTTTCCATCAAGGCGAACTTGTCTTCAGACGCGACGCCGCTGGTCGGTTCGTCCATGATCAGCAGCTTGGGTTGCAGCGCCAGCGCCATCGCCACGTCAAGCAGCTTGCGCTTGCCTTCCGGCAGTTCGATGGACGCTTCGTCGGCCTCGGGCAGCAGCCCCACCAAATCCAGCGTGGCGTCCACTTCCTTGTCGTCGATGGTGCTTTCCAGCGACCGGAACCAGCTAAGTTCCTTGTTGCGCCGCGCCGCCGCGATCTGCACGCACTGGCGCACCGTATGCTCGGTGAACAGCTGCGGCAGCTGGAATGACCGGCCGAGCCCCAGGCGCACGATCTTGCGCGGCGCCATGGCCGTGACGTCGCGGCCGTCGAAGTACACCTTGCCCTTGGACGGCGCCAGATAGCCCGTGCAGATGTTGATGAAGGTGGTCTTGCCGGCGCCGTTCTGTCCGATCACGGCCAGGCGTTCGCCCTCGTGCAGTTCGAAGTCGATGTTGTCGGCCGCGACGACGCCGCCGAAGGCCAGGTACAGGCCGGTGGTTTGAATCAGGGGTTTCATCGTCAGTTCCTTGCCGCTGCCTGCGCATTGGGCGATACCCGCGCCTGCCCGGTGGCGCCGGCTCGTGCCAGGTCGCGCTTGCGGGTCGCGGCGCGCTTCATGATCTGGCCGACGAACCCGGTGGGGAACATGAAGATCACCAGGATCAACGTCAGGCCCAGCAGGAACTGCCACAGGCCCGGGAAGTACGCCGCCGAAACCAATTTCACGGTCTCGAAGCCCACCGCGCCCAGGAATGCGCCTGCCGCGTGACCGGCCCCGCCCAGGATCGTGATGAACACGAATTCGCCCGAGCGCAGCCACGATCCGATTTCCGGCGTGACCAGGCCCTGCATCAAGGCCAGGATGGCGCCCGAGAAGCCCACCACGACGGCCGACAGTAGATAGCCCTTCCACATGATGAAGTACGCGGAAAACCCCAGGTACTCGATGCGCGTCTCGTTCGCCTTGATGGCCGACAGGGCCTGGCCGCTGCCCGACCGGAAGTAGCGCTGCACCCACCAGGCCAAAACCATCGACAGCACCAGCGTCAACACCAGCAGCGCGCGCTCGAAAGATTCGCGCTCCATCAGGATGCCGGCCATGGTCGGGCGCACGATACGCAGGCCGTCCGACCCACCGGTCAGGGTGTAGAGCTTGCCCAGCAGCGCGAATAGCACCATGCTCAGCGCCAGGTTCAACATGCCGAAGAAGATGCCGCGGTAGCGCACCACGAACAGGCCGATCACGATGGCGGACACGAAGCTGGCGACCACGCCCGCCAGGATCAGCACCAAGGCGTCGGTGCCGGGCATGGCGCGCGCCAGGAAGGCCACGGTATAGGCCGAGATGCACGAGTACATCGCGTGGCCGAACGATATCTGGCCGGCGCGGGCCATCACCGACACGCCCAACGCGGCGATGGCGTAGGTCAGGCCGATAACGATCGGCGTGATGGTCCAGGAATAGGCATAGCCCAGGAATAGCGTGGCCAGCGCGGCCACGAGGCTGAGTACGGCGACTTTCATCAGATCCTCCGCGCTTGGGCGACCGTGAACAGGCCATGCGGCCGGATGATCAGCACCAGCACCATGATGATGTAGGGCACCGCCACTTCCAGTTCAGGCGCGGCGTAGACCGCGATGGCGCGAATGATGCCGATCAGCAGCGCGGCGATCAGCGCGCCGGTGATCTGTCCCAGGCCGGCAGTGGCGACCACCGCGAAAGACAGTACCGTCATGTCGGTGCCAGCGCCCGGCACCAGCGATGTGGTGGGCGCCGCCAGCGCACCGCCCAGGGCGCCCAGGATGGTCGCGATCACAAAGGTGACGTAGCCGATCTTCTTGGCGTTGATGCCCAGCGACGTCGCGACTTCCCGGTTGTGGGTGGTGGCCACGGTCTGCTTGCCCAGCTTGGTGTGACGCAGGAAGAACTCCAGGCACACGTAGGCCAGCACCGCCGTCACCGGCACCACGACCAGTTGGTAGGTGGTGTAGGTGATGTCGCCGATTTCGATGTTGCCCAGCCGGTTGACGACCTCGCTGGCGCTGTAGGGCTGCGCGCCCCACAGCAAACGCTGGATGTCTTCCAGCATCAGGAATCCGCCAAAGGTGATCAGCAGCTTCAGGATGGGGTCGTAGTTTTGCGCCCGGCGGATCAGCACGAATTCCATGATGCTGCCCAGCGCCAGGCCAACGGCAATGGCGGCCACGAACAACGCCGCGAACAACAGCACGGGCGAGTCGGTCTTGGGCGCAAGGAACATGACCAGGCTGGCCGCGGCGTAGCCGCCGAATGCGTAGAAAGCGCCATGGGCGACATTCAAGATGCCCATTACGCCGAACACCAGGGTTAACCCCATCGACACCAGGAACAGCAGACTGGCGTACGCCACGCCGTCCACCAAGGCGAGAGGCAGTAGATCCAAGGTCAAGCGTCTTCTCCCAATACGCTAAACACCTGCCGCGCGGACGACGCGTTGCCGCGGCAACGTGATCTCTGCACGGTAGTGCGGGCTTGTCGCCCCGGACGCGCTTCGCGCGCCCTTGTCTCGTTATGGACCTTGCATGCCCCACTTCGATGCAAGGCGAAGCGGGCCGCAAGGCGCTTATGTGGACGGCTCGCCAGGCTGGTGAAGGCGCCGGCTATTACCCGTCCGATAATGGAAACGAAGTATAGGTAGCGCCCTTTTCAGCGCCTATTTATCTTTGTG
>Ga0307412_10000287_pt1 | contig 31956 bp, 33 predicted proteins | sample DK1Cmetagenome_3_FD_203823 | JGI IMG/M metagenome (GOLD analysis project Ga0307412, IMG submission 203823) | Maize rhizosphere microbial communities from greenhouse at UC Davis, California, United States - DK15-C-1 | ecosystem: Host-associated > Plants > Roots > Rhizosphere > Soil | place: USA...
TCAGGTACCTGTGCAAAGGCTAGGTGTGAACCCAACACAAGTCCCATTGCGAATAATATTTTTTTCATGGTAATTATTTTTTAATGATTTTAAATGTTTTGATACTTTCTCCGTTTCTGGTAATCTTGATGATATACATTGCGGATGGAAGAGAAGAAAAATTGAATTCAGATTTAGTCTGAGTGATTTTATCTTTTTTAATTAATTTTCCCTGAGCGTCGAATAACTGATATTCAGAGCCTTTAAAACTGTTTGTGGTAAAATCCAGATACAGATAATCTTTAAAAGGATTAGGATAAATCAAAATACCTTCTTCAGTTGATGTTGAGGTTTCGTTGGCTGCCAGAGTGGTAATTTCGTAAACTTGTTGTACTCCTTCAGAAATCTCCCTGTTGGTTCCTTTGACCAGATAGGCGGTTTGCCCTACACTGTAAGAAACCGAACCGTTGCCTCCTGTAGCATTTGCTCCCGTTGCCAGAACCGCCTGCTGTGCTTTCAGCAGGGTGATTGGGACGAGAAACAGAATGAGAAAGAAGCAGTGAATAGATGTTCTTTTCATATAAAATAGTTTTGTGGTTATTAATTGGGTTAGGTCAAAATTTTTAAAGAGAATTTTGGAAGACTAAATTACCATATATCATAGACAGATATTCGGAAAATAGACGAACGACCAAAAAAATCGACAAACGACCAAAAGTGGAATTATTATTGAAATTTAGGGGTAAAATATCACTGTTTACCGGTATTTAATGTCAGGTATGAGCTTCAAAAAAGGAAAGATTTTCTTTATAAGCTCTTCCGATCGGAAGTTTTATCTGATGCACAAGCTCTACTTCATGATTATTTCTGCTTCGGATCAGATGTTTGGGGACGGCGAAACTCCGGTGTATCCTAATGAAGGAATCGAAATGGGTTTTGTGCAAAATATTCCCTATAGAATCCAAAATGCAGTGTTTTTTTTCGGGAGTTATGATTCTTGTATAATCTTTTAAAGCTTCAAGGTAAAGAATATCTGTAATTTTCACCTGATAAATATTGCAGCCTTCCTTTATTTTAATGCTGTTTTCACCAAGCAAAGCATCAAAACATTCACATTTTTCTTTCATTTCAAAAAAATCGAAAAGCTTTTGCATGGATTGATGAAAACGTTCCGGTTTTAGAGGTTTCATAATGAAATCCAAAGTGTTAAGCTCATAAGTTTCAATAGCGAATTCCGAATAGGAACTTATGAAAATGCAGGCAGGAATTTTATGAGCTAGTTTCCTGAATTCCAAACCATTCATCCCTTGCATATTGGTTTCGGTGATGAGAAGATCAATAGGGAAATCGAGGAAAGGGATCGCTTTTTCTGCTGAGTCTAGACACGCGATAACCTCTATATTCTCATATTGCTTAAGATAATGAAGAAGAACCAGCCTGTCCAGCTCATCATCATCAATTATCAGGCACTTAATATTAGTAATCATGATATTCTGGATTAGTTTTTAATAATTTTAACTGTAATTAAAATTACCACATAAAGGTATTCATTTTCCATGAATCAATCCCGACGTGAACTCAAATTAACATAAAAATATTTACACACAAATTCATCTTGTTTTTTTTCATGAAAAATGTTAACTTGTAAATCTCACAAACTTAGACAGAATTTAATGCTAGAAAAGAAAGAACATAACTATGAAAAAGCAATTCTGGTGGGCGTTGTTACGCAGCATCAGGATGAAGAAAAGCTTCAGGAATATATGGATGAGCTGGAGTTTTTGGCTTTCACGGCAGGTGCGACAGTCGACAGACGTTTTACTCAAAAATTAACCCAACCGGATTCCAAGACTTTCATCGGAAGCGGAAAAGCGCAGGAAATAAAAGAATATGTAAAGGAAAATGAGATAGGAACCGTTATTTTTGACGACGAATTATCGCCTTCCCAACTTAAAAACCTCGAAAGAGAAATAGAAGTAAAAATTCTCGACAGAACCAATCTTATCCTCGATATTTTTGCCCAGAGAGCACAAACTTCCTATGCAAGAACACAGGTAGAACTTGCTCAATATCAATATCTTTTACCTCGATTAACGAGAATGTGGACCCACCTTGAGCGCCAGAAAGGGGGAATTGGGATGAGAGGTCCTGGGGAAACGGAAATTGAAACCGACAGACGTATCATTCGTGACAGGATTTCATTGTTGAAAGACAAGCTGAAAACGATTGATAAACAAATGGCAACGCAGCGAAATAATCGCGGAAAGGTAGTTCGCGCTGCTTTGGTAGGATATACCAACGTCGGAAAATCTACATTGATGAATGCATTGTCGAAATCTGAGGTTTTTGCTGAAAATAAATTATTTGCAACACTTGATACAACCGTAAGAAAGGTTGTCATCGGAAATTTACCTTTCCTTTTGACGGATACTGTCGGGTTTATCAGAAAACTGCCAACCCAGCTTGTAGAATCTTTCAAATCTACGTTGGATGAGGTGCGTGAAGCGGATTTGTTGATTCATGTTGTGGATATTTCTCACGAAAGTTTTGAAGATCATATTGATTCTGTGAATCAGATTTTAATGGAAATCAATGCACATCAAAAACCGATGATTATGGTTTTCAATAAAATCGATGACTTCAGTTATGAGAAAAAAGATGAGGACGATCTGACGCCGAGCACGAGAAGAAATATCTCTCTGGAAGAATGGACCAAAACATGGATGGCAAAATCTAAATATCCAACTGTTTTTATTTCGGCTTTAACGAAAGAAAATTTTCCGGAAATGAAGAAAATGATCTACGATGAGGTAATGAAAATCCATATTTCAAGATTCCCTTACAACGATTTCCTTTTCGAATATTTCGACAACGACGAGGAAGAAGAAAACAACGATTAATGAAATATCACTTTTTCCTTTTACTGCTTTTCGCTTCAGTTTTGGGCTTTGGACAGAAGTCGAAAATTGATTTTAAAGCTCTCGAGAAAAATCTTAAAAACGAAAAGTCTCCGTATAATTACGAAAAACTGATTTTTAAGTATAAAGGATATCCAAAATCTCTTGATACCATTGAAGCTCAGCATCTTTACTATGGAAGAAATTTTAAAGATAATAAAGTCTCAACATCAGATGAAGGTTTCAAAGGTCTTGCTGAGGCTTTTAAAAATGGGGACTTTGACGAATGTATTAAGCAGGGAAAAGTTTTGTATGATAAAGATCCTACCAATCTTGATGTACTTTTAATTTTGCTTAAAGCTTATGATTCCAAGAAAGACGGAAGCAATTTTATACATCATCTCAACCAGTTCAGGTCTCTAGCAGATGCGATCAGAAGTTCGGGTGACGGAAAATTCGAAAAGACTCCCTATCTCGTGAATTCTGTGGGCGACGAATATATTTTACTCAATATTCTGAATCTTGGGCAAGATTATACAAGAGGCTCAAAACCCTCAAAAGACGGAATGCTTGACATTTGGGAAAAAGACAACAGTAAAGTTTACATCAAAGTACTTTATATCGATTACTAACTAAATAATTTTTAAAAACACTTAGTGGAGTTATATTATTCATTTTCAGCTTTAATAGTTTTAGCATCCATATTTTCATACCTTAATTACAGATTCCTGAAGCTTCCGAGTACCATCGGAATTATGGTAATTGCCATAGTAGTTTCAATATTTCTGGTTTCTTTCGGGGAAACCATTTTACCGAGAACTTTCGGGCACCTCAACAATTTGATGATAAGTATCGATTTTACTGAGGTTTTAATGGGCGCCATGCTCAATTTCCTTCTTTTTGCAGGAGGAATTCATATTAATATCGACGATCTTAAAGAACAATTCTGGCCGGTGGTTATTTTTTCGACGGGAGGAGTTGTAATTTCCACGTTTGTAGTGGGTTTTGGAATGTATCACCTGCTGCCTTTAGTTGGGCTTCAGCTGCCTTTTATCTACTGCCTTCTTTTCGGGGCGTTGATTTCTCCGACAGATCCCGTTGCGGTTTTAAGCATCTTAAAACAGGCCAAAGTTTCGAAAGCACTGGAAACAAAAGTAGCCGGCGAATCACTTTTCAATGACGGTATGGCGGTCGTGGTTTTCACGGTTGTCCTTCAGTTGGCGATTGGTAACAAAGTAGATCTCGGTGTTGAAAGCATCGGTATTTTATTATTAAAAGAAGCAGGTGGCGGTCTTCTGCTCGGTGTCGTTTTAGGTTGGGTCACTTCCAGGCTGATGCGTGAAGTGGACGATTATATTATTTCCGTTCTGGTAACTCTTTCTGTGGTAATGGGAGGATATTTGATTGCCAGACAAATGCACATTTCAGGACCCTTAACGATGGTTGCGGCGGGATTATTCATGGGAAATTTTAATGTGAAGTTTAAAATGAAATCCGTAACGCAAGATTATCTGATCAAATTCTGGGAACTGATCGACGAAATTCTAAATGCGGTACTTTTCCTATTCATCGGCTTTGAACTGCTGATGATAAAGGATTTAAGACACTTCATGATTCCGGGAGCCTTAGCGGTTGTGGTGGTTTTATTAGCGAGATTTATTTCGATTTGGGGACCTACGAAATTCATGTCCTTCAAAACAAGATTCAGTCCGCAGACGGTGAAAGTGCTTGTTTGGGGAGGAATTCGTGGCGGAGTTTCCATTGCTTTGGCGTTGTCCATCCCGAAAAATGAATACAGCAATATTGTTTTAAGTATTACCTATTGTGTAGTGGTATTTTCTATTATTGTTCAGGGACTTACGATTGCAAAAGTTGCCAATCCGAAGAAAATTGCAAAGGAAGAGGAAGAGCAGGAAAGTATTAGTTTAGATAAGAGGAATTATTTATAAATTAATTTTAAATAAAATAAAAGAGACTGGTAAAGAAATTTATCAGTCTTTTCATTTTTTTTCACAAGTATTAGATTTAATTTTTAAATTTAACTCGAACTAAACCAACAAAATATGAAAACCCAGATTTTCTTACTTGAGTATCCTTTTGTACTCAAAGCAAGCCCGTTTGCTGAAAGGCTTGAACAATTTATTCAGATTGAAATTGATAAATACACCTGTCTTCCCGAAAAAGTAAAATATATGTACAGGAAATCCAATTTCGGGAAACTGACCGCGAACGTTTTTCCTAACGCTGAATTTGAAGAACTAATTCCGATGGGAAGATGGATGCTGGTCGGTTTTGCATTTGATGACTTTTATGGTTCAAAATCCTTGGACGAATTGGGAAGGATGTGTGAAAAAGTAATTGATATTTTACAGGGAAAACTACCAGATCCGGATGCTGAAGAATTCTTTCATCAGTTTTCAATGGTAAAAAATGAACTTCTTCCGATGGCGACTTCATTCTGGATGGAAAGATTTATCAAACATCACAAAATTTGGTTTGAAGGAATGAAAATAGACACTTTCTACAGCCGGGAAAACAGGACAGATTATCCTTCACTTAAAGAATATATTAGGATTCGTGAAAAAATTGTCGGAGGCGAAATCATTTGTGATCTCATGGAAATTGCAGCAGGATTTATAATGCCTGAAGAGGTTTTCAACCATCCCATGATAAAAAGACTGCGCCAGCTGATAACATTAATGATGGCTTGGTTTAATGATATTCATTCCGTTGCTTGGGAGCTTCAAAGAAAAGAGGCGATGAATCTCGTTTTAGTCATTCAGAATGAAAAGAACTGCTCACAGAAAGAGGCGTATGACGCGGCCGTTAAAATCCATGATAATGATCTTGCTGAGTTTATTCATATTACTAAAAGCCTTCCGGATTTCGGGAAATATAATAAAGGTGTAAAAAAATATGTCCATAATGTAGAATTATTTTTAAAAGGCCAGGAATCATGGTATTTCGGAGGCACAGAAAGATATACTTCGGCAGGAAAAATAACATCTTGATTTTTATTCCTTTTAATTGTATTATTGTGACTGTTGTTGGAAATGCAGAGGACAATTTTATTTTAATAATTATCAAAACCGAATGAGTAATATTCTAAAAGAAATAGAGGAAGCATTAGCCGTGCTATCCATTCCTGAAAAGGCCGCTTTTTTCCCGAAATTTTTCAAAACAGGAAAAGGAGAATACGGTGAAGGAGATCTTTTTCTCGGAGTAAAAGTGCCGGATCAAAGGATTGTGGCTAAGGAATATTATTCGAAAATTTCTTTGGAAGAATTAAGCCAATTACTTTCATCAAAATACCATGAGCATCGGCTGACCGCTTTATTCATCCTGATTTTAAAATTTGAAAAAACAAAAGATAATAAGGTAAAAGACGAAGTTGTTGAATTTTATTTAAATCATCTTCAGTACGTCAATAATTGGGATCTGGTAGATTCCAGCTGTTACAAAATCCTGGGAAGATATGCCTTTGATAATCAAAAAGAAGAGCTGTTGAGAAAACTTTCCGGCTCCGAAGAAATGTGGCATAAAAGGATTGCTGTGGTCGGGACAATGTATCATGTGAAAAAAGGCTCATTTGAATTGATGAAAGAATTTGTTACTCAAAATCTTAAGCATACCCACGATTTGATGCATAAGGCAAACGGTTGGCTGCTGCGGGAAATGGGACAGAAAAATGAGTCCGAGCTTATCAGCTATCTAAACAAATATTACAAAGAAATGCCGAGAACCTGTTTGAGATATGCCATCGAAAAATTAAGTGAAGACTTAAGGCAGGATTATCTAAGGGGTAGAATTTAAAAATAAGATGTACTTTTGCGGTTTAAAACTCAACTATGAAATTTTTTCTGAAGCAGTGGGTGCTACTTATTCCATTATTATTCCTGACAAGTTGTTTCGATATTCTTGATAAAGTCAATGTGAAGGCCGACGGAAGCGGTGAATACACGGTTATCCTCAACGCCAGTAAAAGCAAAACCCGACTCGCATCTATTTCCAAAATGGAAACCATAAATGGTAAAAAAGTCCCCAAAAAAGCTGAAATTGAAAGTAAAATCAACGAAGCGGCAAAGGTTTTCAGGGCTACTTCTGGAATCAGCAATGTAAAAACTTCAATAGATTTTGATAATTACATCATAAAATTAAGCTGTAATTTTAAAAAAATTGAAAATATCAATGCCGGGCTGGAGCAATTAAAGGCTAAAAATATTCTTGGAAAAATGATTCCTTCCCAGATTTACAATCAAAGCCTTGAAAAGAAGTCATTTACAAGAAATAAAACCAATACTTTCAAAAACGATTATGATAAGATGAGCAAAGCCGATAAAGAAATCTTTAACGGGGCTAAATATATTTCCGTCTTACAGTTTGAAAATACGGTAAAATCTCAATCCAACAGTTCTTATCTGCTTTCCCCGAACAAAAAAGCAGTAAAATTTGAGGCCAATATTTTAGATCTTATCCTTCAAAAAAAACAATTACAAAATAATATTTTCTTCCAATAATCCTAAACCATGAAATATATCCTATTAAAAGCACAAACTATTTGTTTACTTTTTGGTTTTGTGCTTGCTTTCGGGCAACAAAAAATGAAAATTCCGGGCGATGCCGTTTTCTATATGGAAATCAACGGAAAACAGCTTAATAAAAAAATCGACTGGCAAAAATTCAATCCTTTTTTGCAGGAAGTTGCCAAGGAAAGAAAAGAAAAACCTTCATGGACAGATTATTCCAAAACAGGTATTAAATACGATGCGACTCAATATCACTACGCGGTTTTTAACGATTCTGTGAAAGCATATACAGCACATTTCATTTTAGATAATAAAGAAAAATTCCAGGAATTCATTAATTCTACCAAGAAAAAAGGATTGGAAATTTCTAAAAAGAACAATTATTCTTATGTAAATCTGGATGATGACGTTTTTGTAGCCTGGAATGATAACCGGGCAGTTCTAAAAATGATCAGCTACAACAAACCATACAAGGAATGGACGGAACAAGACAGTATAACAATTGCTGTTGACAGTACAGCAGCAGCCGTTGCAGACAGTGCTTATGCCGATGAGCCGGAACAACCTTTCAATTATAAGGAAGAAATCAAGATTCTGAAAGATGATATTAAATATTTAAAAGAAGATATTAAAGGACACAACACTGAAATCGCAAGAATTCAGAAAGACATCAAATACCTGGAAAAACACCACAAATACCCGGAAGAGCAGAAAGGATCTACAGATACAATCTATTCTGATAAAGACGCGGAAGTTCTGTCTCCGGCCGCTCCGGATGAGGATATGGAAGATGAAGAAACAGAGGAAGATCTTGCCTATCAAAAAGAATTCGATTCTTTGAATATCGAAAGATTCAAAGTGGTGAAAAAACTGGCAGAAAATGATTTTGACAAATATTTCAGCTCAAATCTGGAAATTGAAGTTGCCCGCGACGTACTTTCATTCCGGGATCAGAATGCTGACGTTTTCGTATATACAGATTACGGAAGAATCATTAATGAAGGGCTTTACGGAAGAGCGATGAGAAATTTTGAGTTCGGACAGCTTTTTAATACGATATATAACTCCAACTCGTCTTACAATTTGTATTTTGAAAAAGACAAAGTAAGGCTTGTCAATAGTTATCAGCACAAAGATCCTGAGGTTCAGAAAAATTTCTCGTCAATTTATAAAGGAAGAAAAAACAAAAAACTGGCGGCACTGATCAATGATAAAAGCATGGGATATTACATGGTAAACCTTGACGGAAGCAAATATTTTGATTTGATGTACAGCCTGCTTGAAAATTCCGGTGAATCTGAGTATCAAAAAGAAATGGAGCTGATCATGGAAACCATGAAAATTATACTGGATGAAGAAGCCATTACCAAAATAGCACCGGGGAACGGAATTTTCGTCCTGAATGAATTAAAATCTAAAACTGTGGAATACACGGATTACGATTACGACGATGATTACAATGAAAAAGAGGTGAAGAAAACGAAGGAAGTAATGGTTCCTAATTTCACTTTTGCATTCGCTACAGATAACGAAGGATATTGGAACCGGATTTTTAATGTTTTAACAACAAATAAAAAAACAGCGAAAAAATTCTCGAAAAAAGGAGATTATTATGAATTTAAAGAAGGAAAAGCAACAGGCTATCTTGATCAACTATTTTTTACGGTGAGAGACGGAATTGTTTATGTAACAACCTCAACGGATAATACTTTTCCTCAAAATCAATCTGAAATATCTAAACAATGGATAAAAGATTCTGCTAAATATCCGATCTCCGGAAGATTGGATATACAAAGGCTTCTGATTGGTATGGAGAAAGAATTTAAGAGCACTTCTGAAAGAAAAATAATGGATGTTTTCAAGAAAAATATTGGAGAAATGTATTTTAAAACAGAAGTAAAAGGAGATAAAATAGAAACAGAAATTGATTATAATATTAAAAACTCTTCTGAAAACAGTTTAATGTATTTCTTCGATTTGGTTGATGAAATTTATAAAATAAAGGAAGCTGAGAAAAAAACACCAATATTGTAATGAAAAGGAAAATTATTGCCTTAGCGGTTTTTCTAATTGCGGCCACGCTTTATGTTTTATTGTATCATAAAAATAAAACATTGAAATACATCCCAGAAAATGCGGATGCCGTGGTTTTGATTGGTATGAAAAATCTTAAAAGACAATATATTTCAAGCTTCGCAGCGCATCCTTCCTTATGGCTTCGGGAAAAAAATAAAAAAGGAAAGACAAATTTTATACAAGAATCGGGAGTGAAAATTCCCGATTTTTTTCAGATTTTCCATGTTAAAAACACTCATTTCTTGCAATGGTACTGCGTTCTTGAACTGATAGATAAGCAGAAATTCTTAGCCTATCTAAAGCAGCAAAAATTCGTTAAAAAACAAGAAAACACATTTCAAAAAGATCAGGTTTTTCTGAAAATTGATGGAGAGAAATGTATTGTCGGAACTTCGGAACTTGCTTTTCAAAGTATCAGTCAGTCAATATCTTCAGGGAAAAATGTTTTTAATGCAGATTCATTTATTGATAATAGTTTAGGAAGCATTTCCTTCATCTCGGGGAAACGAATCCGGAGTTTTTCGATTGATTTAAATTCAGATGAAATTGAAATTAAAAATACACAGAAAGCAGAAAATTTTTCTTCGATCATTTCTAATCTTCAACAAAAACAGTCTTTCCTGGATGCGGAACTGGATGCCAAAAATATCAAAAATTTTACCGCTTTTTTCAACGAAAATATAGCAGATTCTCAGATTACTCATTTCAATACAACAGCAGAACTTGAACAGGTGAACGATACGATCATCACTTACGGCTATGACGATAATTTTAATGAGATTGAGAAAAAGACCTTCCAGACCATTACCCAGCCGAATTATGTGATTGCTCTACAAAGTAAGAACGCGGAAAAAACCTGGCAGTATTTTCAAAATAAAAAATGGATTAATGCCCAGAACCAATTCACGGCAATCCCTTTTCAGCCCAATGTTATTGTAAAAAATAAAACCGGCCTGGAAATAAAATCAACCAGAAAACCGATACAACTATCTCCAAAGTTAAACGAAAACTATATTTTTGTCAGAAATAATCCTCGGTTATTATCTTCTTTTAAAACGTTAACAGCGACTGAAAAGAGAATAATTTCAAGTATAGATTATATTTTCTACGGAAATAAAGGAGAAGATTATTATGTAACTTTAAAAGGTAAAAAAGAAGAATTACCTTTAATTTTAAGATGGTAATGCCTTCTAAAAGCTTAACTATGTGATGGATCAATCTGAAATTGTATTAATAAAAACTTTCACACATTATTTCTTACATTTTATTTTTCCGGTTTTTATTGCGTTAATTTTTTACCGTGAAAATTGGAAAAAGGTGTATCTTATTCTATTGGCAACAATGCTGGTAGACCTCGATCATTTGTTTGCAAATCCAATTTTTGATCCGAACCGTGGAAGCATAGGATTTCACTTTTTACATTCTTATTATGCCATTGCGGTGTATTTTTTGATGCTTTTTTTCAAAGGGAATATTAGAATTATTGGCATAGGGCTTTTGTTTCATATGTTGACGGACTTTCAGGATTTTTATTTCTGGAATCATTTAAATGTTATTAATATTTTCTTTTAATATTTCAAATTCAATAGATTTTTTGTATTTTGTAAACACTATGAAATTAAAGGAATTCTTACATTATACTTATATTTTTCCTGTTTTAGCAGTAGGATATTATTTTTCAGGACTGATGGGAACAGGTGTTTTGTTCGATGTAATTGCCGGAATTTTATTGACGGGAAGTGTTTTATCAGCAGTTCACCATGCGGAAGTCGTTGCCCACAAAGTTGGTGAACCCTTTGGTACCATTATATTGGCGCTTTGTATCACCATCATTGAAGTTGCTTTAATTATCTCGCTGATGGTTGCCGGCGGAGATCAGGCGATCACGCTGGCCAGAGACACGGTTTTTGCAGCAGTCATGCTTATTCTTAACGGGATTCTCGGGATCTGTATTTTGGTGGGAGGAGTGAAATATTACGAGCAATTTTTTGCAAGAACTTCGGCTACCACTTATTTGATCTGCATTGTTTCTATTTTGGTTTTAACCTTAGTTCTACCCAATTTTACCTCAAGCATCAACGGGCCGTTTTATAATAAGGCGCAGTTAACATTTGTTTCCATTGCCTGTCTCGTGATTTACGGGGTATTTTTAATGGTTCAGACGGTAAGACATAGAAGTTATTTCATCGTACCTGAAGATCATTCCCATGAACATTACATTCCCTCATTCCCGAAAACCGCAATAAGTTTTGTATTCCTTGTTATCTGCCTTGCGATTGTTGTAATGATGGCAAAAGGCCTTTCTACGACGATTGAAGATATGGTACGAAGCTTAGGCGCTCCAAAATCCTTGGTTGGGGTGATTATTGCGGCGGTGGTGCTTCTTCCGGAGGGTCTTGCAGCGATCAGGGCGGCTCGGAGCAATCAGATTCAATCCAGCTTGAATCTTGCGTTGGGATCAGCTTTAGCCAGTATCGGATTAACGATTCCTGCGGTTTCTGCAGTTTGTATTATGTACGATATTCCGTTGGTTCTAGGATTGGATAAAAAAGACATTATTTTACTCTCTTTATCGGTATTTATTGTGATGCTTTCCCTGAGCCGCGGAAAAACTAACGTTCTTTACGGTACCGTTTTATTAGTCAACCTTGCTGCTTATATTTTTACCGTAATTGTACCTTAAGTATTATAATTGAAAATTTAAAATCTATTTAAAGCCTTCTCGCCATATCCATTTTATAAGCCATCAGTCTTGCAATATTTTCCGATTTATAAATCGCCATATCTGCAGTTTCACCTACAAAATTCTCTTCAATGGTTGTTCTCCAAAGCTCAAGCCAGCGGTCAAAATGTTTCTGTTCCATCGCCTGAATTTCATTGATCGGAAAATGAACGGCCATCGGATTTCCTTTGTAGCTCATCTGCCCAAAAAGAATGGATTCCCAAAACGAATACATTTTCGGTAAATGCTTATCCCAGTTAACTTTAGCAATATCATTAAAGAAAAACCCAATGGTTTCATCCTTCACGACTTTTTCGTAAAAGGAATTCACAAGATGCTCAATATCTTCTCTTGATTCCAGCTTTTTCATACTTCAAAGTTAATTTAAAATCAATTTATAAAATCAATCATCAGGTTGATAAATTTCATAAAAACAATATTTTATCTTTGCATGTTGGATCAAAGCGAATGGGCAATAAGCTGATTAGCCAAAAACGTTAAAGGTTAATCAGTTTATTACTATTTGCTATCAATAGAATCAGAATTAACAAAAATGATATAAAAAAATGGCAAGAGGATTCAGACAAAAAATTCATCAGAAGAACACGGAAAACAGTGGGTTTGGAGATCGCGCTTCCGGGAGATTTATCAATAAGGATGGCCTTCCGAATGTTACCAGAAAAGGCGTTACTATTTTCAACAGGTTCAGCTGGTATCATACAATGCTTGATTTGTCGACCTTTAAGTTCCTTTCTTATCTGGTGGTGGCTTATATTATGGTGAATCTTTTCTTTGCCTTAATATATTATCTGATTGGTGTAGAACATCTTACAGGAATTGATAAAAGCGATCCTCTGAATGAGTTTATTGATGTATTCTTCTTCAGTTCGCAGACTTTTACAACGGTGGGTTACGGAAGGATAGCTCCGGTGGGGTTTATGGCAAGTCTGGTTGCTACATTTGAAGCTTTTTTAGGATTGCTTACCTTTGCCATTGCAACGGGACTTTTTTATGGAAGATTTTCCAGGCCAAGGGCTTATCTGAGATTTTCAGATATTTCCGTTATTGCTCCTTTTAAAGAAGGCTCGGCTTTGATGTTCAGGCTGGCTCCGTATAAAAATAATGCCTTAACGGATGCTGATATCATCCTTTCAACGGCGATTGAGGTCATTGAAAACGGTGTACCGAAGAATAATTTTTATACTTTAAAAACTCAGCTGAGTAAGATCAATACATTAGCCCTGAATTGGACTATCGTTCATAAGATAGATGAAGAGTCACCGTTTTACGGCTTTTCGGAAGAAGATTTTAAAAGTACGGGAATAGAAATTATTGTTCATGTTCGAGCCTTTGATGAAGTATTTTCAAACACGGTGGTTCAGCGGACTTCTTATGTTTCCAAGGAAATTATGTACGGAGCGAAGTTTGTTCCAATGTATTATCCGGATAAGGAAAATCTTTCCACTATTCTGGATTTAGATAAAATTAATGAGCATCAAAAAGCAGATCTTCCAGTTTTGGCGGGAGAGTAATAAATGGATTTAGAACTTTATAGAAAACAAGCGCTTCAAAAACAAAAAGAGCATAAAAAATTTCTGGACGGACTGAAAAAAAAGCCGCCCAAAAACCTCGATTATGTAGTTCAGGAAACGCATGACGAAGTTTTTAGTAGAGTTGATTGTCTTCAGTGCGCCAATTGCTGTAAAACGACCGGCCCTTTATATACTGAAAAAGATATCGAACGGATTTCCAAACATCTTCGCATGAAACCAGCAGATTTTGAAGCGAAATTCCTTCGTGTAGATGAAGATAATGATAAGGTACTTCAAAATCTTCCCTGCTTTTTCTTAAATGAAGATAATACCTGTTCCATCTACGAAGTCCGCCCGAAAGCCTGTAGAGAGTATCCTCATACAGATCGTAAAAAAATTTACCAAATTAACAATTTAATGATAAAAAATACGGTGATTTGCCCCGCTGCATACGAGTTTGTAGAGAGAATTATGAAAAACTTGACAAAATAAGCGATAATCCAAATTCATCTTAAATAATTATAAAGTACGTTAAATAACAACTTCAGATATACGATTCATTTGAAATGCGGCGTTTTGAAAATATTAAACAACCATTTAAAAATATTAGTATTATGAAAAAGTTAGTTTTAACGGCAGCGTTTACATTAGTCGGCGTAATCGCATTATCGGCACAGACAGGAACTCCACAGAACCCGTCGCAAACTCCTAGTAACCAAACGACTACTCAAACCCAACAAAATACTCAGGCAACTTTAGGCACTGCCCAAGATCAAAGTACAGCAGCGGCAGTTACTGTGGATGCAGCGGCAGCAGCACCTGCAACTGAAGCAAGCGTAAGTGCAGATACAAGCTTGGAAGCAACAAAGCCAGTGGAAGCCACTAAAGAAGAGAAAAAGTCTAAAAAGAAAAGATCGAAGTAAGTTTTTTTAAGCAAAGTAGAAATGAGATCCTGAGACAATATGTTTCAGGATTTTTATTTTGTGGGATTTATAATTTAAATTGTCTTAAATAATTATAAAACACGTTAAAACAGCAAGTTGTGTAAGTTTTAGTATGAAAATTGCACTTAACATAATACCATTTTAAAATTATTAATATTATGAAAAAGTTAATTTTGGCAACAGCATTACTAGTAGGAACGGTAGCTGTTTCGGCACAGACAACACCACAGAAAAGAGACTCTACAAGAACCGATACCACTCGGGACATGAGAAACCAGAACAGTACTATGAATAACGGAAATAGTACGAATAACACGAACGGTACTAATAACACCAATGGTATGGATAATACCACGGGTACTAACAACACCAACAGTATGAATAACACTAACAGCAGCAACAGTTGGGATAAATCGAAAACCGATACCACCAACACGAAAAACAGAGATGCTGTACAAAGTGACAGAAAAACGAAAAAGAAAAATAGATAAATCGTAAATAAGTAGAAAGGAATCCTGGAGTTATATAATTTCAGGATTTTTTTTGATCAATTTCTGCCAACCTGAACGTCACTATTTTTTTAATTAAATCCAAAGGAATCTTTTCATTTACAGGAAATTGAACGGCACCTTTCGAGAATTTGTATTTTCTCTGTATAAAATCTTCTTCAAAATTCTTAATACCTTCCGCACCGGGATAAAATCCGATGTGTTTTTTATAGCCCGCAAAATAAACCAAAGGCTTGTTTTTATACCTAAAAGCCGGCATCTGATAGCCAATATATTCTTCAATCTCAGGACTGTGAGAACGAATTGCTTTTCTCAACTCTTCCAATTTTTCATATATTTCCGGAAACAGAAGAATGTATTCATCAATATTTTTAAAAGTGTTTTTCATAGATTAAATTTAATAATTATTAGTTTAAATTGAAGTTATCGAGCAACCTTGTTATTCCGTAAATTAATTAAGTTAATATTTCATTATTTGAAATGGCCGCAAATAAAAAAAGCGTTGAAATATATCAACGCTTTCTCCTTTCACTTTTCACTTTTATCCCATTTATAATCCCGGGAACAGGTTATATGAAAAAAGGCCGGGAATTTCCCAACCTTTATTTTTTATACTACTCCTTGAGCTAACATTGCTTCTGCAACTTTCACGAAACCGGCGATGTTTGCACCTTTTACGTAGTTTACATAGCCATCTTCTTCTTTTCCGTAATCTCTACACGCTTTATGAATTCCGATCATGATCTCTTTCAATCTTGCGTCTACTTCTTCAGAAGTCCAGTTTAGACGGATTGAGTTTTGTGTCATTTCTAATCCGGAAGTGGCAACACCACCCGCATTAGAAGCTTTCCCCGGAGAGAATAACACTTTATTATCTAGGAAATAATTAATTGCATCAAGAGTTGAAGGCATATTTGCAGCTTCAGTTACACAAAGGCAGCCATTTCCAACCAATATTTTAGCATCTTCAAGATCCAGCTCATTCTGAGTTGCAGAAGGCATGGCAACATCACACTTTACCTCCCAAGGACGTTTTCCCGGGAAAAATTCTGCAGACGGATATTTTTTAGCATAATCTTCGGCTCTGTTGTTTCCTGAAGATCTTAATTCTAATAAATAATCGATTTTTTCTCCATCGATTCCGTCTTTGTCATAAACATATCCGTCAGGTCCTGAAATAGTTACTACTTTTCCACCCAGTTCAGATACTTTTTTGATAACTCCCCAAGCTACGTTTCCGAAACCTGAAACCGTTACCGTTTTATCTTTGAACGTTTCTCCGATTGTTTTAAGCATTTGCTCTGCGAAATAAACAACACCATATCCTGTAGCTTCAGGACGGATCAATGAACCACCGTAAGCAAGGCCTTTTCCTGTAAGAACTCCTGTGAATTCATTTCTGATTTTCTTGTATTGTCCGAATAAATATCCGATTTCTCTTGCTCCAACACCGATATCTCCAGCAGGAACGTCTGTTTCCGGACCTACATGCTTGCACAATTCTGTCATGAAAGCCTGGCAAAAACGCATTACTTCCATATCAGATTTTCCTTGCGGATCGAAGTCCGAACCTCCTTTTCCACCTCCCATAGGAAGAGTAGTAAGAGAGTTTTTGAACACCTGCTCGAAAGCTAAGAATTTAAGAACCGAAAGGTTTACAGTAGGATGGAAACGGATTCCTCCTTTGTATGGCCCGATCGCAGAGTTCATCTGGATTCTGAAACCTCTGTTTACCTGGATTTCTCCTTTATCATCAACCCATGGAACTCTGAAAATGATAATTCTTTCAGCCTCAGCCATTCTTTCAAGAAGCTTCATTCCCGTGTATTCCTTTTTTGTCATGATAAACGGAATTACTGTAACAGCAACTTCTTTTACGGCTTGTAAAAATTCTGGCTCATTAGGGTTTTTGGCCTCAATTTTTGCTATAAACTCTTGGATTTTCTGGTCAATATTATATTGTTCCATATATTAGGGTTGAATATTATTGCCAACAAATTTAATTTTTTTTTCAAAATTCACAACACCTTAAAGAATGATTGTTTAAAATTTAATAATATAATGAGTTAATATTATTAAATTAATAATTCAGGTCGTTATTTTATCAATAATTAAATGTTATCTATGAAACAATGCAATATTAAGAAATCGTTAATTCTCAAATTGCTACAAATTGTCTCCCGGAAAATGATTTTAGTTTCCCTAAAAGTTCTAATTCCAAAATTACAGGTAAAATTTTGTGTGAAGAAAGGTCTGATTTCTCTACAAGACTGTCTAAAGAAATTTGAGGATTATTAAAAATCAATTGGAATATTAATTCTTGGTTTTCAGTTAATTGAATAGTGACCTCATCAGCCGGAAATAATTCTTCAATTTTCTGTTTTGCTTCATTAAACCCGAGATAATCTATTAAATTTTTTATCGTAGAAATTGCCGTTGCCTTGTGCTGAAAAATAAGATGATTACAACCCTGGCTTTGTTTGTCTGTAATTTTTCCCGGAAGGGCAAAAACTTCGCGGTTATAATTGTTGGCAAAAGTTGTAGTACTTATCGAACCACCTCCAAATGCGGTTTCAACAACGATGGTAGACGGAGAAATCCCTGCCACAATTCTATTCCTTTGAATAAAATTTTCTCGATCCGGCTTCCTTGAAGAATTAAATTCCGTAAACAAAGCTCCACCTTCTTCCAAAATTTTTTCTGATAAATTTCTATTCTTCGAGGGGTACAAAAGATGAAACCCGTGAGCCAAAACTGCAACGGTAGGCAACTGAAAATGAATGGATTGCTCATGAACTTCTTTATCGACTCCCAAAGCCAGGCCACTCACTGAAATATAATCAAAGGATTGAGTTTCTTCGAAAAAGTCATGGATAAATTGCTTACCATAAGAAGTCATATTCCGGGTCCCAACAATGCTTAATTTTTGTTTAGAATCATCAAAATTTCCTTTCTGGTAAAGGATTGCCGGAGCATCATCACATTCGTTCAATAGTTGGGATAATTCCTGGAAATGCCTGAGGTTGATTTTAATATTATTCTTTTCGCAAAATATGAGTTCATTTTCCGCAAATTTCAAATGGTTGGGATTTCCTATATCTGAAACTATTTTTTTTCCGATGCCATCCAGTTTTTTATATTCTTTAGGTGCATTTTGCCAAGCGTTTTTCGCGCTCCCGAATATCCGGACAAGTTTATGAAAGTTGATATCACCGATTAAGTTGCATTCGCGCAGAGCGATGGCGTAAAGATGTTCTTCGGAATACATTTGTGTTGTTTCGGCAAATGTAGGAATATTAGATTCTTAATACAAATTCTTTAACTATTTTTTAATTCACTACAAAACAGTGTGTTAATGGTAGTTTTAGAAATTATTTACCTCTCAGTTCATCCAGTCGTTCCCAGATGTCATCTTTTTTCTTGTAAGGCAATTCCAAGAAATCATCAGGGTGATTTTCTTTGTATTCTTGCCAGAGCTTGTCATCTTTTTCATTATAATAATTCGGGAATTCCCAGATGTATTTTTTCTTTTTTTCACCGACATTTTTAAATATAAAAGCAATGATACTTCCTACAACGGCGCCCGCAAGATGTGCCTGCCACGAAATTTTACTGGGTTCCTCAAGATTGTACAGCAATTCTTCCGGAAGCATTCCCCAAATCAAGCTTCCATAATATAAGACTACCAATAATGAAATGGTAAGAAGCTTCATATTCCATTTAAAAATTCCGCTAAAGAAAAGAAAGAACGCCAGAACATATACAACTCCACTTGCGCCAATGGTACATGTATAGAGATAGTCGCCGGTAATAATATCAATCGGAGGAAGAAGCCAAACCAAAAACCCGGTAAACAGCCATCCGAAAACAAAAACTTTATTGGCTACCAAAGGATAAAATTGATACAGCAGAAACATCAATACTGCAATCGGGATAGAATTTCCTACAATATGGTCTATATTTCCGTGTAAAAGTGGAGAAGTGACGATTCCCAACAGGCCTTCCGGCAATAATGGAATAATCGCTCCAAAGCAACTTCCAAAAAAACCGTGTAACTGAAGAAAATAGCCCAACCACATTGCAGCAAGCATCAGCAAAGGGTATATAATCGCTTTTTTGGAAATTACATTATTTTTAAACATGAAGATTCTACGTCAAATGAAAAGCCAAGGATAAATTTCGGAAAATTTGGCGATGAATTGTTGAGTTTCAATATTATTTCAGACAAAAAGTAATGATTTTCATCTGCTTTTCTATTTAAACATTCATATTTTGTCATTTAAATTTTAAAAGTAGCTCAAGTTTCTTAATGTTAATAGTGATCTGCTTTTCAACAAATTTATATTTAATACTTTTGTAAAGAACTTTGTAAATGAAAATCTTGGATAATGAAGAAGTTTTTAACAATTCTTACCCTTTCTTTAGGGATTTTTGTAAGTGCTCAGGAAGAAATTGAAAAAGATTCCGCAGTTGTAGACACGATAAAGCACTGGTCAGTTTTAGGAAAAAATTCATTAATGATTAATCAGGCTGCCTTCTCAAATTGGGTGGGCGGTGGAGCAAACAACGTTGGCTGGCTTGCAGGTGTTGATTATAACATTACTTTCGAAAAAGACAATGATCTTTGGGAGAATATCATCCTTTTAAATTATGGTCAAAATAATACACAAGGTATTGGCGTGAGAAAAACCCAGGATGTGATTAACGTTTCTACAAATTATGGAAGAAAGGTGTCAAAAAGTTGGTATATGTCTGTGGGAGCCGGCTTCCAGTCTCAGTTTTCAACGGGTTATGAAGATGGAAACAATCCAGAAGCGAAGAAGATTTCAAATTTTATGGCTCCGGGATATGTAAATGTCGGGATGGGGATTACGTACAGACCGAATGATAATGTGAATGTCACTTTACGCCCTACCAACGCGAGATGGACTTTCGTTTTGGATAAGGACCTTCAGACGGCAGGAACTTATGGTTTGAAATCGGATGGAGATTCTTCATTGCTGCAGTTCGGTTTTTTGGGAACGGCTTCTTATAAAGTTAAATTAATGGAAAATGTAAATATTACCAATACAGCTTCTGTTTTCTCCAATTACCTGGATCATCCTGAAAGGTTGGTTCTTGCTTACGGAATGGTTTTAAATTTAAAGGTTAATAAGTTTATTTCTTCAAATATTACCGTTGATATATTGTACGACCACAATCAGGTCCAAAAAACCCAGCTTAAACAGACCTTGGGTGTTGGTTTTGCTTATACTTTGGATAATGGTGTGAAGCGTTCTGACAGGAAGGACAGCCAGTGGTGGATTAAGAAATAAATTACAATTAGGGCTCGAAAGCTGGAGGCTTGAAGAGAGAGGTTATGAAGATCGTAAGAACAATTCCTTAACCTTCATCTTTATTAAAAAAAGAAACTTTATTAATTTTAGGGCAGACTTCAAAAATTATAATTTACGGTAACTTTAGTCTCCTTTTCCATCTCCCAGCCGTTTAATATAAAACAAAAGCACTTCAAACGAAGTGCTTTGCTATTATCAATTATATATTGTTAAAACTCTATATCAACTTCTAATTTCTCAGCCAAAAGCTTTGAAATTTTCTCTTTTAAAGGCTCAATATCAATATTCTGCATCGCGTCGTTTGCAAATGCGTACAACAATAAAGCCTGAGCTTCTTTTTTAGAAATACCTCTTGCTCTTAAATAGAATAAGGCATCTTCGTTCAATTGACCAACAGTACAGCCGTGAGAACACTTCACATCGTCCGCAAAAATCTCCAACTGAGGTTTTGTATCGATTTTTGCTCCTTCGCTTAACAAAACGTTATTATTTTGCTGATAAGCATTCGTTTTCTGAGCAATTTTATCTACAAAAACTTTCCCGTTGAAAATACCATGAGAATTTCCGTTGAAAATACCTTTGTAGTTCTGATAACTTTCACAGTTCGGCTGATTGTGGTGAACTGCCGTGTGGTGATCTACCAGCTGGTCTTTCCCGATAATCGTGATTCCGTTCATGAAAGAATTGATATTCGATCCATTGTGAATGAAATCCAGGTTATTTCTTACCAATTTGCCTCCGAAAGAGAATGTATTTACAGTGGTTAAGCTGTCTTTTTCCTGTCTTGCGAAAGTATTATCAATTAAATAAGAAGTATCGTTGTCATTTTGTAATTTATGCCAATCTGCTTTTGCGTTTGGATACGTGAAAATCTCCGTCACAGAATTTGTCAGAACATATGTGCTGTCAAAATTGTGGTGGCTTTCAATGATTTCCACTTTTGCGCCTTCTTCTACGATTAATAAATTCCTTGTGTTGTAAAACGTATTTTCCTCTTGATTCTGAGAAATATAGAATACGTGGATTGGTTTTTCAATCACCACATTTTTAGGAACTTTCAAAAAGAAACCGTACTTGCAGTAGGCCTGATTTAAGTTCGTAAAAGCAGATTTATCTGAAGCAATTGTATTAAAATATTTATCAAAAATTTCTCGGTGCTTCTCATCATTCAACGCATAATTAAATGAAAGAAACTCAACGTTTTCAATAGAAACTTTGGATAATTCTTTACGAAGTTTACCGTTCACGAAAGTGATCCAGTCAAAATTTTCTTCACCAAGATGCAATTCGTCCAACTGCTCTTTGGTGATATTATGACTTTCTTTCGGGAAAAAGTTGTATCCTTTTTCAGTAATCTCCTTTAGGTTGGTATATTTATATTCTTCGTCTTTTTTTGTTGGAAAACCAAAGTTTTCGAACCTTTGAAGAGCAGCTTTTCTATCATCATCCAGAAATCTGTGACGAAGACTCTCCAAAAACTCACCGTGATTTTCAATTATCTGATCGTATAAAGCCATTACTGATATTTCGGCCATCACACCTTATTTATATATTTAAATTATAATAATGCGGTTTTTCCGCTTGCCTTAAATGAAAAATTTGATAAAATCTTTCCATTTAAAATTTTCTTCTTAGTTAAGAAGCCAGTCGTACCCTTTTTCTTCCAGTTCCAAAGCAAGGGATTTGTCACCTGTTTTGATGATTTTTCCGTTGGCTAAAACATGAACGAAGTCAGGTTGAATATAATTAAGCAATCTTTGATAGTGCGTAATCAAAAGAACTGCATTTCCTTCATTTTTAAATGCATTTACCCCATCTGCAACAATTCTCAGCGCATCAATGTCTAATCCTGAATCTGTTTCATCAAGAATAGCTAATTTGGGGTTAAGCATCATCATCTGGAAAATCTCGTTTCTTTTCTTTTCTCCTCCGGAAAACCCTTCATTTAAAGATCTGGAAAGGAAATCTTTTTTGATTCCCAATTGCTCAGACTTCTCACGAATCATCGCCAGCATTTCTTTTGCTGGCATTTCTCCTAATCCGTTTGCTTTTCTGTTTTCGTTTAAAGCAGCTTTAATAAAGTTGGTTACAGAAACTCCCGGAATTTCCACCGGATATTGGAAAGAAAGGAAAATTCCTTTATGAGCTCTTTCTTCAGGAGCATCTTCAATAATATCTTCGCCACCGAAAATGATTTCTCCGTCCGTAACTTCGTACTGCTCTTTCCCTGCAATCACAGAAGAAAGGGTAGATTTTCCGGCTCCGTTCGGTCCCATGATCGCGTGAACTTCACCCGGTTTTATTTCAAGATTGATACCTTTTAAAATTTCTGCGCCATCTTCTATTTTGGCGTGCAAGTTTTTTATATTCAACATATGTTTAAATTTATCGCAAGGCTAGACTAAGATTTTTTTAATCTCCTTTGCTTTTTTAAGATCAACAAAGGCGCTAACGCTTATCAATGAAATACTTTTCTTTATTTAATTTAACATTAAGAATTCAATTTCTTAATATTTTACCCAACAGAACCTTCTAAAGAAATCTCCAATAATTTCTGAGCTTCAATAGCAAATTCCATTGGTAATTTATTTAAAACTTCCTTACTGAAACCGTTCACAATCAAAGCAATTGCTCTTTCCGTGTCAATTCCTCTTTGGTTACAGTAGAAAATCTGATCTTCTCCAATTTTCGAAGTTGTAGCTTCGTGTTCCAACTGTGCAGTCGGATCTTTGATTTCGATATATGGAAAGGTGTGCGCGCCGCATTCATTACCCATCAACAAAGAGTCACATTGAGAGAAGTTTCTTGCCCCTTTTGCAGAAGGCATCACTTTTACCAGTCCTCTGTATGAATTCTGAGACTTTCCTGCAGAAATACCTTTGGAAATAATCGTTGATCTCGTATTTTTCCCGATGTGAATCATTTTTGTCCCTGTATCGGCATATTGATGGTTGTTCGTAACCGCGATAGAGTAGAACTCCCCAATTGAGTTATCTCCTTTTAAAATACAAGAAGGATATTTCCATGTTACGGCAGAACCCGTTTCCACCTGTGTCCAGGAGATTTTTGCGTTCTTTTCACAAAGTCCTCTTTTCGTTACGAAATTGAAAACCCCACCTTTTCCTTCTTCATTTCCGGGATACCAGTTCTGAACGGTTGAATATTTAATTTCAGCATTATCCATTGCAATTAATTCTACAACGGCAGCGTGAAGCTGATTTTCATCTCTCGACGGTGCTGTACATCCTTCAAGGTACGAAACATAACTTCCTTCATCGGCGATTACAAGTGTTCTTTCAAACTGGCCTGTTCCTGCCTGATTAATACGGAAATATGTAGAAAGTTCCATTGGACATCTTACGCCTTTTGGAATATAGCAGAAACTTCCGTCAGAGAAAACTGCGGAATTTAATGCTGCATAAAAGTTATCTCCTCTCGGAACTACTTTTCCAAGATATTTTCTTACCAAATCAGGATGATTTTTGATCGCCTCAGAAATGGAGCAGAAAATAATTCCTTTTTCCATTAATGTATCCTGAAAGGTAGTTTTTACGGAAACGGAGTCCATTACGATATCAACTGCTACCCCTGAAAGTCTTTTTTGCTCCTCAATATTGATTCCCAGCTTTGCGAATGTCGCTAATAATTCCGGGTCAACTTCATCAAGGCTTTCCAACTCAGGCTTTACTTTTGGTGCAGCGTAATATCTGATGGCCTGGAAGTCTGGTTTTTCATATTTAATGTTTGCCCATTCCGGCTCAACCATTTTCAACCAGATTTTGAAAGATTCCAAACGCCATTCCGTCATCCATTCCGGCTCTTCTTTTTTAGCAGAGATGGCGCGGACGATGTCTTCATTTAAACCAATCGGGAAATCTTCGTAATCGATTTTCGTTTCCCAACCGAATTCATATTTTTTATTTTCTAAATCGACTCTTAAGTCGTCTTCAGTATATTTTGACATTAATTAGTAATTAAAAAATTAAATGATTAAAAAATTAGTTTCGTTTTCTAACATCTGTTTTAGAGAGGTAATCAATAAATTTTGATAATTGTTTTGAAACTACCTTACAATCATTAATTAGTTCATTTGTATCCTCGTCATACAGTACTGAGCAAAGATGTAACATATTTCTAACTTCACCACAGCTTCCTTTAGAGTATTTCAAAAATCTTATAAACTGTGCATTATTGTTATATTCACTTCCTTCAGCAATATTATTTGAAATTGATAAAACAGCTCTTTTAATCTGGTTATTCAATTCAAATTCTTTCTTGAATTTATCTTTATTTAAAAGATTAAAAATATTTTTAGTAAGATTAACAGCTAATTGATAAACTTCGAAATTTTCAAATTCAACGGCCATTCGCTAATCTTTAATTTTTCTAATCCTTTAATTTTTAATAATTATAAAGAAAAACTTTCTCCACAACCACACGTTCTGGAAGCATTCGGATTGTTGAAAACAAATCCTTTCCCGTTTAACCCCCCTGAAAATTCAAGAGTTGTTCCTGCTAAATAGAGGATTGATTTTTTTTCGACAATAATTTTTACGCCATTGTCCTCAAAAATTTGATCAGTGTCTGCTTTTTGGTCGTCAAACCTTAAAACATATTCTAAACCAGAACATCCTCCGCTTTTTACCCCTACTCTTATATAATCTTCAGCAGGGTTGAAGCCTTCCTCTGTCATCAGCTGGATGGCTTTTGCCTTTGCTTGGTCTGATACTTTTATCATTGTATTTATTTAGAATGATTTAATAGTGCAAAAATACGAACAATAATTAGGAAATAAAAATCGGCAATTTTATTTTATCGATTTTTATTATTGATGGCTTTAACTTTGCTAATATTTTGAAATCCAAAGAATAAATAAACCTTACAATGAAAAAATTAGGTATTATTGCTTTAGCGCTGTTCATGCAGACTTTTTTTGCACAAACCAACAGATTTGTGTACCAGGTAACCATGAAACCGGACGCTTCCAATAAAAGTGATATTAAAACAGAAAATGCATATTTGGATATTTCTCCTGAAAAATCGGTTTTCTATTCTGAAAATAGGATTAAGAGGGATTCTATCATGCAAAAAGCCTTTCAAAGTGGTGGAGGAAGAGGAAGTATAAACAGAGATCAAATGGAAGGTTTGAGGTCGATTATTAATTATTCTATTGAAAAAGATAAAAAAAATCAAAAGACTTTCTTTAAAGACAGAATTGGAAGAGATAATTATACTTATGAAGAAGATCGACCCGTCAATTGGAAAATTTCTTCCGAAACAATGAAAATTGGTGAATATAAAGTACAAAAAGCGGAAACCGATTTTGGCGGAAGAAAATGGACGGCTTGGTTTACCACAGATCTTCCTTACCAGGACGGGCCTTACAAATTTGGGGGGCTTCCGGGACTTATTGTAAAAGTGGAAGATGATAAAGGAGAATATTCATTTGATTTAATGAAAAACTATAAAATCGCTGATTTTCCGACGATGAATCAATTCGGAAATACCATTAAAGTAAAAAGAGCCGATTTTGTAAAACAACAGAAAAAATTCATGGAAGATCCTATGTCGTTCATGTCACAAGGTGGAGTTGGTGCTCCAATGAGAATTGGCGGCGGTGGTGGAAATCGTGGCGGCGGAAATCAAAATCCTGCCGAAATGAGAAAAAGAATGGAAGAAAGGATAAAAGATGAGGCGAAAAAGAATAGTAATCCAATCGAATTGCAATAAAAACAAACTCCTGAAGAATTTCTCCAGGAGTTTTTTGATTTATTTTATTAAGTTTAAATTATTTCAAAAGCTGATTAAAAGTATCACCCTGTCTAATGTCGCCGGTGTTATACCCTTTCATAAACCATTCTTTACGTTGAGCGGATGAACCATGTGTAAAGCTTTCCTGATTCACATATCCTTGAGATCTTTTTTGGATGTTATCATCACCCACTGCTTCTGCGGCCTCAATTGCAGATTGGATATCTCCGGGTTCTAAAATATGTTTGTCAGCATCTGTTCTCTTCGCCCAAAGACCGGCGTAAAAGTCGGCTTGCAATTCGGTAGCAACAGAAACCTTGTTTAAATCTTCTTCAGAATATCTACCACTTCTTCGTAAAGCATCAACTTTCTGTGTTGTTCCCAAAAGTGTTTGAACATGGTGCCCAACTTCATGAGCTAAAACATAAGCTACAGTAAATTCAGTAACCTGGGCTCCAAATCTTTGCTGTAATTCATTAAAAAAACTCATATCCATATAAACAGATTGATCAGCAGGACAATAAAATGGTCCCATTGCAGATTGAGCGGTTCCGCAACCTGATTGAGTGGTTTCGGAAAACAGGATAATTTTCGGAGGCGTGTAAGACATTCCGTTTTCCTTAAAGACCTGATCCCATGTAATGATATTCCATTTTCCCATCATATCAACCATTTCACCGACTTTTTTGTCGTTTTCGGTCATTTCTCTTTGCTCAGTTCTAGGAGTACTTGAGCCCGTACCGGAAGAAAGAACCGAAGAAGGATCACCTCCCAGGAAAAATATAATTGCAGCAATAATGAGTGTTCCCAATCCGCCACCTACAACGGCACCGCCGCCAAGTCCGCGTCTGTCTTCTACATTACCACCTCTGTCGTTAGTCCATTTCATAGTTTGTATTTATTTGTATGTAAATTTAGAAATTTAATGAATACATTCTATGAAAGCAGAAAATATTTTATAATTAAATTACCGGTTAAGCTGATTTTTTTCCAACCAATATGATGTAGATTGATAGGCAGAAATTGTTTCTTCAATAAGCTTTTTATTCTGTTCAGGGGCTTTCAATTGCTTTTCATCATAATAAATATTAAACTCCGGAGTCAGATTATTTTTTTGTTTTGTTAAAGCATATTGTTTTACTTTTCTCAGAGGAGAAATTATAGTTAAATAATTATCCTTCACAAATCCTAAATCCTGATATGTCGCAATATAAGCCTTAGGCTGGAATCCTTTGGTAAAAGCGTCCTGTCCCAAAAATTTAGATTGATAATTAAAATTCAACAACCCGAAAAGAGTAGGCATGACATCAATCTGTGACATCATTTCCGTAAATTTCTGAGGCTCAATGAATCCTTCAGAAAAAATCATTGCAGGAATCCTGTATTTATCCATCGGAAGCTCCGTATCTCCGGCACTTGAAGCACAATGATCTGCGATGATTACGAATACAGTGTTTTTGTACCAATCTTGTTTTTTAGCCATTTCAAAAAACTTACGGAGAGAATAATCGGTATATTTTACACCACCTTCCCTTGATTTTGCATTTCCGGGAATGTCAATTCTTCCGTCAGGATAAGTAAAAGGGCGGTGGTTGGATACCGTCATCCAGTGATTGAAGAAAGGTTTTCCGGATTTTGATTCTTCGTTCATGGTCTGGATTGCTTTTTTAGCCATATCTTCATCGGCAACACCCCAAACGTTTGCGAAAGTGATTTCTTCCGGTTTAAAGTTGTCACGATCTACAATTCCGTAGCCGTTTCCTGCAAAAAAATCCCGCATATTGTCGAAATAGCTGTATCCGCCGTATAAGAATTTTACATTATAACCTTTTGATTTGAAAACACTTCCGGTAGTAAATTTGTTTTTATTATTTTCTCTTTTAATAATACTTTCTCCGGCGGTAGGCGGAATACAGAGTGTTAATGCTTCCAAACCGCGAACGGTTCTGTTTCCCGTTGCATAGAGATTGGTAAACATTAAAGAACGGTCTGCAAGACTATCCAGGAAAGGAGTTATTTTTTGTGTATTTCCATAATGTTCCAGGAAATCTGCGGATAGGCTTTCAATAGAAATTAAAACAACATTTTTCTTTAGTTCTGGTTGATCCGAAGTGATATTTCTTTTTAAAACAGGTTCCGGATATTGATTGAGAAAATTATTTTCAGCCTTTTTTTGATTAATTGTCGGGTAAAACTGGAAAAAGTCTAATTCATTGTGAGTAAATGCCCAATAAAATTTCGGTAATCCATTCGCCTGAATTTCTCCTTCGAAAACACTGTTTCCTTTGATTTTTGTTGTAAGGCTGAGCCCAAATAAGCTAATTCCAACTAAAACAAGAAAAGCTCCCAATAACATCAACTTTTGTGTAAGCTTTGGAAATTCTAAAAGCTCCATTTTTGTTTTTTTATAAATGAAGAAAGAAATCAATGCTGTTATGGTAAAAATAGCGAGAAATAAAGGAACCACAGGATAACTTTCCATGATATTCCCAATTACTTCATTGGTATAGATAAGATAATCTACTGCAATAAAGTTATATCTTAAACCAAATTCATTATAAAAGAAATATTCACTTACTGAATTGAAAACAATTAATAATATATAAAGGAAAATAGTGATAAAATAAAGCGTATTTCGGATTTTAAGTCGTTTTTCAGGAAGAAAAAACATTAATGCGAAGAAAATTATTTTTAAACCAATAAAAGCTAGGGCAATTTCTGCGACCGAACCTCCATATTGTTTGAATATATTGTTTGGGATGAGAAGTATGTAGAGAAAGAGAAGCAATAAAGCTCCTAAAATGATTTGCCCGTATGGTTTTTTATATTTTGAATTTGATAAAAATAAAAAGTATAGTGCTAGAAAAGGGCAGGTCAAAATAAATACAAAAGAATCATTTATTATCCCGATCACTAAAACTTTTAATATTTCAAAAAATCCAAAACTGGCTGTTGTAATGGGATGAAACAAAAAAACGATTCTCAGGATCAAAGAAATAAGAAGATACAAGGCACCCAAATATAAAAAGGGCTTTATTTTTTTAACATACATTTGCTGAACGATATCAATTTGTGCAAATGTAATTTTTTAACATAGTAATTCAAAATAAAATACTAAAACAATGTTATTGTTAATAAGAATTTATAAAAATTAAAATTTTATTAAAATGTCAAAATATGTAAAATGTTTTGTGGCTTAAGGATTATATAAAAAAAGAGCTATTAAAATAGCCCTTTATGTTTTTTAAATTCTATAAAGAATGTTAAAACTAAGAATGTCCAAATCCGATATTTCCTTTTTTACCAGAAAGATTTTTCTTAAAATCAATCATTCTTAAAGCAGTTACTGCAGCTTCCACACCTTTGTTTCCAAGATCGCCGCCACTTCTTGCAATAGATTGCTCTTTGGTATCGTCCGTTAAAACACAGAAAATTGTAGGAGTATCCGTAAGAATATTGCAATCTTTAATGCCTTGTGCTACTGCTGAACAAACATAATCGAAATGTGGAGTTTCTCCACGAATCACACATCCTATCGAAATTATGGCGTCGTATTTACGTTCCTTGCAAAGCTGCATGCTTGCGTAATTCAGTTCAAAAGCTCCCGGAACTGGAAATAGTCTGATGTTTTCGGTTTTTACTCCTTCTTTTTGAAGAATTTCCAGAGCTGCATCACGAAGATTATAAGTTACAAAATCATTCCACTCAGAAAAAACAATGCCGATAGAAAATTCATCGGCATTGGTTATATTAAGTGGCTTGTAATCAGAAAGATTAACTGTTGCCATTGTTTAGTAATATTTAGTCATTTCAATATAAGAATCAGACATTCCGTTATCGTAGTCCTGATATTTTTCGTCAATTGTAGCGAAATATTTTTTAGCATCTGCATTTTTCTTTAATCCTAAAGCTAAAATACCTGCTTTTCTTGTAAAATAATAGATTGTGTAAGGATCATCGGAAGCAGAAGCAGCTTTGTCTAGTAACTGTAAAGCCTCGTCATTTTTATTAAGACCGGATTTAGCATCTGCCATTGCGCCGAACTTCATTGCCATCAAAGTTTTGTTGTCCGATGAAAAGTTATCCAAAAGATCGTAAGCTTCCTGGAATTTTCCTTCTTTAAACTTCAAAATACCCGCATTGTAAGCAGAAAGCTTTCCAACATTAGTTCCTGAATATTCTTTATAAGTTCCTAAAAAGCCAGGGTTTGCAGCAGATTTTCCTCCTAATGCTTCTTTATCTTTACCTTCAGTAAGGTTTTTCTGGGCAGCAAGGAAACTTTTTACAGCTTCAGTATTTTTAGGAGCCACAACGAATTGCTTGTAACCGAAAAAACCCAGAACGCCTAAAATAAGCACTCCAAAAACAATACCTATCGGTTTTGAATATTTTTCAAGGAATCTTTCTGTGTTTAAAGCCTCTCTGTCAAGATCTTTAAAAAACTCCACTGTTTCTTTACCTTCTTGCTCATTTTGAGCATTCTTTGTAAGTTTTGCCATAAATTCTTAAAAATTGAATTGCAAATTTAATTGTTTCTGAATGATTTACAAAATACTTTGTGTGTATTATTGATTTTATTTAGAGAAATAAAGTGAATTGTTAATTGTCAATCGTGAATTTATATTTAATTCAAAGTTTAATATTCTAAAATATGATAAACTTCCGCATTGAATTTCTTTAATTTTTCTTCTCCTTTCAACCCTTTTAAGCCAATTAAAAAACTGAATTGGGCAACTTTTGCACCTTGTTTTTCAACAAGTTTTGCAGCAGCTTCGGTAGTTCCGCCGGTTGCGAGAAGGTCGTCATGGATGAGCACTTTTTGTCCGGGTTTTATCTGTCCTTTACGAGTTTCGATCTCTGCGCTTCCGTATTCCAGGTCATATTTTTCTGAAATAACGGGTGGCGGAAGTTTTCCTGCTTTTCTGATTAAGATAAATGGGACGTCTAAAGCAACAGCAATGGCAATCCCGAAAAGATAACCGCGGCTTTCAATTCCGCAAACGGCATCCACTTTTCCTTTACTGAATTCAACCAAATCTGAGATCACATCTTCGTACAGTTTTGGATTTAAGAAAATGGGAGAGATGTCCTTGAACTGAATTCCCGGAATCGGAAAATCAGGAATATTTTCAATTGTTTCCTCTAATCTCTTAATTAATTCTTGTGAAGCCATTTTTAGGGGTTGATTTTATAACTGGAAATTTTCCATTCTCCATTTACATTTTTAAGCCCGAAAGTTACTTTTAAGGAGGTTGTTTTTCCGCTTTTATCGGTTACATCATAGGTTGCGTTTACGCTTGCCACGTTTGTAGTCGTAGCATTTGTGGTAATATTTTTTACGCTCACATTTTTTACAGAACCAAAGCCGGAAGTAGGGTTTGAGAAAGACTCGTAGCTTCCCCAGCTTGGATTGCTTGATGAATTGAATGCCGCTTTTAAGTTTTGAGAGCTTACATTATTCAAAAAGCCTGATACCGTATTTTTAGGATCTGCAGCAGGTTGTTTAGGTGTTGTTGCAGGAGTTGTTGGCGTTGCATTAGGATCGGTGGTTGGAGGAATTGTAGCTCCCGGATTATTAGGATCAATAAAAGCAGGATCCTGATTTACAGCCGTTGAATCTACTTTTGGTGCAGCGGGAACTTTCAGTAATGATGAATTTACATCCAAGCCTATTTTAGTCATTT
>Ga0307412_10000288_pt1 | contig 31951 bp, 47 predicted proteins | sample DK1Cmetagenome_3_FD_203823 | JGI IMG/M metagenome (GOLD analysis project Ga0307412, IMG submission 203823) | Maize rhizosphere microbial communities from greenhouse at UC Davis, California, United States - DK15-C-1 | ecosystem: Host-associated > Plants > Roots > Rhizosphere > Soil | place: USA...
GCGCTGCGTGTGCTACGGTCTACCTGGGCGCGGCGAGTGCTACGGGCTACCTGGGCGCGGCGAGTGCTACGGGCGACCGGGGCGCGGCGAGTGCTACGGGCAACCTGGGCGCGGCGAGTGCTACGGGCTACCTGGGCGCGGCGAGTGCTACGGGCAACCTGGGCGCGGCGAGTGCTACGGGCAACCTGGGCGCGGCGAGTGCTACGGGCTACCAGGGCGCGGCGAGTGCTACGGGCGACCGGGGCGCGGCAATGGCGTCCGGTTACGAAGGTCGCGTGTCTGGCGCCGCGGGATGTGCCCTGTTCTTGGTTGAGCGCGACAGCGATTACAAGATCATCGCTGTGTGGGCCGGAATCGCTGGCCACGACGGAATCAAGGCTGACACGTTCTACATGCTGCGCAATGGCCAGCCGGTGGAGGCCTGAGCCATGGCCACCTACCAGCAAGCGCAGCGGCAGTACGACGGCCAGCACGACGCGGCCGGCGAGCAGTGGGGCCGGTACAGCGAGGCCGTCTCGGCGCGCGTGTCGGAGCTGGAGAAGTGCCCGGACGCGGTTGAGCGGGCCATCAACGAGGTCGACTGCGACCACACCGACGAACTGACGGCGCTGCGAGTGAAGGCGTTCATGACGGGCCGGCCGGCTGACCGCCACGCGCTGGAGACTCGCGAGAAGACGCTGATCTCCGCGGTGTTGCTGCGCTTCGCCAAGCACGACATCGGCGACGACGCAGGCGGCCATCGCTTCCGCACCTCCAACACCTTCGCCGACCTGCTGCAGGGCCGCCGCATTGGGGCGCAGTCGTGAGCGCCGGGGCTGTGGATGGCTGCAAGCGTCACAAGTGGTCGTTCTTGCGCAACGTCGAAGTCTGGCGCATTGGGCCGCTCACTGGCCGCATGACATTGCGTGGCCTGTACCGCTGCGACTGCGGCCAGCGCAAGTACGGGGTGTATCGCCATGTCTGAGCCCACTGTGGATGTCGTGGCGGTGCTTGGTGATTACGCAACCATCTGCGCGCATAAGGAAGCCGAGGCACGATGGAATCGATGCGAGGCGGCAGCCGCCTTGTGGTCGGCGGACCACGCGAGCGCACGAGAAGCCATCGCCGCCGTGGCCGAGCTGATCGAGGCGGATCAAGCGCTGGATGTCGCAAATGATCGGCTGAACAAGTCTGCCGATTGCAACGACGCAGTAGTTCGTATTGGCCTCTACGAGCAGTACGTAGCTGCCTACGCGCGCCGAGCCGCAGCCCTCGCCCAAGTCTCGCAGCCATGAGCCGCACACCCGAAGCCCGCAAGCGCGAACTGCGCGGTCTGATCCGCGAGGCCGAGTCGGTAGTGCGCCGAATCCCAGATCCCCGCATGGCCGCCTTGGGCGCGCCGTACGGGACCGATGCAGAAACCACGCGAGCGAACTGGATGGGCTACGCCGTTGCCGATCCGCGTCCGGTGTTGCTTGCACTTGGGAAGGAGATCACTCGATGAACAACGCTCAAAAGTTGCAAGCGGCTATAGCGCGCGTCGAGGCGGCGTCGGCCGATCTGCTGCGCGCTTCGTACCGGTACGGGCAAGCGGCGCGCGGAAGCTCGGACGATCACCAGTTTCAGAAGCAAGTGCACGACGCAGCGCGTCGATACAGCAGCGCGATCCGTTCGCTGCAAAGCCGCACGAGGGCCAAGTCGTGACCACCCAACTCGAACGCAACCCGCGAGAGGGTCGGGCGTGCACTCGCTGCGGAGCGGCATGGACTCCGACTTTCCGCCAGAAAATTCGCAAAGTCGCGAGTTGTCCGAGCTGTAGGAACGCCTATGAGCGAGAGCGTCGCGCACGCTTTAGACCGTCTCCTGCAGAGAAGGCAATCAATCAATACATCCCGGTGACCGAGACTGGGTGTTGGTTGTGGACCGGAAGTTACTGGAGCAACGGGTATGGCAGGGCGCCTGGTGGAAAACGAGGCCGGTCGCTTCTCGCGCACCGCGTCTTCTTCGAATGGTTTCGCGGCCCGATCCCGGACGGAATGTGCGTGTGCCACACCTGTGATACGCCTCCCTGCGTGAATCCGGGCCACCTCTTCCTAGGGACGAAAGCCGAAAACAATGCAGACCGCGCGAAGAAGGGGCGACGCTGGGGCTCGGGGCAATGGTCCAAATCTAAAGCTCACATCGCTGCGAGGGCGCATCTATGAAACAACATCGACGCAACACCAGCCGCCTCTATGGGTGGGCATTTAAGCGTCGCGAGGGTCTGTGCATGGCTGTCTGCTATGGCCTTGTGTACGGCCTTGGACTGGCAATGACCTACAACGACCCAGTTGCGATCGGTGGAGTTGCCTTTCTTGCCATGTGTGCGGCGATTATCGGCCATTGCATTACTGCGGCAACGGAACCGGGAGCGCACTTGTGACCGAGCGCGAGACCTTCGTCATCCGCCACACGAACCCGAAGTGGCGTGACGTGGCCGACCGAGCGATCGCTGCCCTTCGCCAGTGGGCCGAGCGAGGCGAGGTTGAGATTCGCCTGTCTGAGCTAGTGCGGACGCTCGACCAGAACGCGGCAATGTGGCCCGCACTGACGGATTTCGAGCGGCAAGTTCCGCTGGTTGTCACCAAGCGGGATGGATCGACACGGAAGGCGAAGGCCCACGACTGGAAGGACGTACTTACTGCCGCCTTCGAAGAAGAAACCGAATGGGCTCCTGGGCTCCGCGGCGGTGTCGTGATGCTCGGCGCCCGTACCAGCAAATACAGCAAGAAGAAGATGGGCGACTTCCTGACCTTCGTCCGTGCAGAAGGCAATGACCGAGGCGTGGTCTGGTCAGAGAAGGCCAAGGGCACGTTTGCGGAATACATCGATAGCCGCAGGGCGGCGTGAGGGGCATGAAAATGAATGCAGTTGTGAAGGTAGAGCAGCCCATCGTCCAACAGGACGGCGCCGCGACGCTGCTTGCGGTCATTTCCCGGGCGGCATCGGACCAGTCAGTTGACGTGGACAAGATGGAGCGCCTTCTCGCAATGCACCGCGATATGCGGGCGCAGGAAGCGGAGGCGGACTTCAACCACGCGATGGCGCGCGTGCAGTCCCGCATGGGCCGTATCGGAACTGACAGGACGAACAGCCAGACTCGCAGCGAGTACGCGACTTACGCGAAGCTGGACCGCGTACTTCGACCGCTCTACACCGCCGAAGGCTTCGCCCTCTCCTTTGGGACTGATGATCCGGTCGCTCCTGAAATGGTGCGCGTGACCTGTCACGTCTCACACGATGCCGGCCACACCCGCAAGTACATGATCGACATGCCGGCGGACGGCAAAGGCGCGAAGGGAAATGACGTGATGACCCGTACCCATGCGACGGGCTCAGCAACGCAATACGGGATGCGCTATCTGCTCAAGATGATCTTCAACGTCGCCATTGGCGATGAGGACGATGACGGCAACGGCGCGGCCGGCTATGTGATCCCTGAGAAAGATGCGGCGTGGATCAAGAAGGTTGAGCGACTGACTGACTACCCGGAATACCAAAGGATGAAGTCGGAAATGATGACCTCCTATGGCGGCAAGCCGGCCGATATCCCGCCGGCAGTTCGCGAGGCCTTCAACAAGACCGCATCGCTGACGAAGCCCAAGGACTGACCGTGCAAATCTTGGACTTCCCTCAGCGGTCACCGGAGTGGTACGCGATCCGTCGCGGGCTGCCTACTGCCTCTGAGTTCGGCAGCATCATCACGGCGAAGCGCGGCGATTACGCGACGGCGGCGGACACCTACATCAACTCGCTGATCGATGAGCTGATGCGACCGGACGCAGAGCCAGGTTTCACCGGCAACCGCCATACCTTGCGCGGCGAGGTGTTGGAGCCGGAGGCGCGCGAGCTGTACGCGTTCTCGCACGATGTCGAGCCGCGGCAAGTCGGCTTCATCTTGAACGACGAAGGGACGTTGGGCTGCAGCCCGGATTCGCTGGTCGGCAGTGATGGCGGCTTGGAGATCAAGTGCCCAGACGGCCCGACACACGTCAAATGGCTGCGCGGCAAGTGCATCCCGGACGAACACAAAGCCCAGGTGCACGGCTCGCTGATTATCACCGGCCTCGCTTGGTGGGACTTCCTTTCCTACTGCCCGGGCTACGAATCACTAGAGGTCCGGGTTGTCCCGGACAAGTTCACCGAAACGCTGCGCGGCCACTTGGATCGCTTCCTCAAGGAATACGCCGAGGCCCGCAAGCAGTTCATTGAGGAGAAAGCAGCGTGAGCCGTGGAGTCAATAAAGTCATCCTGGTCGGCCATTTGGGCAACGATCCTGAGCAGAAATTCACCCAGGGCGGCATGTGCGTCTGCACGCTAAGCCTCGCGACTACCAGCGTCCGCAAAGACAAGGACGGCAACACCCAGGAGAACACAGCCTGGCACCGCGTCAAGCTGTTCGGCAAGCTCGGGGAAGTGGCCGCCGAGTACCTAAAGAAAGGCCGTCAGGTCTACATCGAAGGCTCGATCCGCTACGACAAGTTCACCGGCAGCGACGGGGTCGAAAAGTACTTCACCGACATCATCGCGGACGAGATGCAGATGTTGGGCGGTGGCGATGGTGGCGATCGACCGCGCCGCTATGACCGATCGGAACCGACCGCCCGAGAGCAGAGCCGCGATGCAGCACGGCAACAGACGCCAGCGCAGTCCGCGCGTGATGGTGGATTCGGCGATGACTTTTCAGACGACATCCCGTTCGGCTGACCACCTACGGCACCCCACGGCGTAGAGCGCCGCCCCTCCCTCCCGGCGTTCCGCCGCTGGGGTGCCACCTAACCGGACTACGACGATGCCTCAGGTCGAAACCCACCCGACGTTGCTCGCGCTATCGGCCCGAGCGCTTGAAACCGGCGACTACTACAAGTCGCTCGGCAAGCTGTCCGTAGCGAACGAGTTCTACAACCTGCTTCCGCTGATCGCCGACGTGAGGAAGGCTTGGGCGGCTAAGGAGAACGAACGTGTATGTGACTGATGAGATGGTCGTAAAAGCCAACGAAGCCTACATGGCTAATATCGCAGCGCAGCCGACCATGACGAAGATCGGGAAGACGGCGATGCGCGCCGCCCTAACTGCAGCGCTGGAGTCGATTCACTCGCCGGGCCTGAGCCTGGAGGAGATTGACCAAGCCTTCGCAGCCGAAATCGAACGAGTCTCGACGCTGGAGTACAACTCCAACACGATCTGCCGGCACTTCTATGGCGAGCTGCGCAAGCGACTGGAGAAGCCCCTCCCCGCACCCCCGGTGCAGCAGAAGGAGGGGGTGTGATGGATTGGACCCCGTTCGAAGCGCTGAAGAAGTCCACCGATCCGCTTGAGTTCTGGCGCAACAGCGATCCCAAGTGCCCGCACTGTGCTCACGTTTGCAGGATCGACAGGCACGAATGGTATGAGCTCTACAACGACGACGACATCCACACCGTTACGTGCCCGGAGTGTGATCGCGATTTCGACGTGGAGACGGTGACCAGCCACTCGTTCACTACGCAGCACCAGGAGCGAATGGAATGAAACCTGACTGGAAGGACGCGCCCGAGTGGGCGAATTGGCTGGCGATGGATGACGACGGCGAATGGTACTGGTACGAAATTGAACCATTTCTCGCGAAAGGCTACTCCGGCACTTGGTACGCAAAGTCTAGTCACCGCCAAGAGTTAGCGGTTTCTCCCCGAACTCTCAGCTGGAAGTTCTCAAAGGAGCCCCGCCCATGAAAGACCACGACGAAGCGAGGCCGGTTGAATTCGACTGGCCGGAATATCACTGGCAAGGCATGGGATGCGGCCTGGAAGATCGCGGCATCACTGATCGCTACGAGGCGTGTCAGTACGGATTCCAGGAAGGTGTCGCCCGCTGTGCCGAGATGATCGAACATCACATGCCGATATACACCGCCACCGACTACGAAGCCCTGCGCGCGGAGGTGGAGAGGTTGCGCCAAGCGCATTGGGACGCTCGCGCGGTTATGGGTTTCGACAATGACGGAGATCCGACGCCGCATGCGGTCGTTTCCGATTTCTGTGAATTGATCTTGCGCGACGCCAAAGCGATGCGCGCTGACCTCGACGAATCGCGGAAGGAAGCCGAGGCGGCCGAGGCCAGGGTGGCGGCATACGCAGAGCAGTTGCAAGAGGCTCGCACCGATCTCAGCCTCACGCGCACCAACATTCTGATCGAGATTGAGTACGGGCGCGGCCGCTGGGAGGGAGTGCCTGAGCACCTTCAATCGCGGATCGACGAAATCGACACCGCCCTCAACTACCAAGGCCAGGACAATGGATAAGAGGATCAACGCGGCCTTCTATCTCTGTGCGGCAATTGCCTGGGCTAGCGCGTTCCTGGGCGGGTTGAACATCGCAACGATGTACCCGAACCCGGCATATGACGCCACGCTGACGAAGTTCGCGATCACAGTGGCGATTTGGACAATTGCGATCCACGGACTGCGGAGGAATTCGCCATGAACACCGAGGCATTGCGGGGGCTGGTTGTGAAGTGGCGGACAGAAGTCAGTGACCGTGATGCGCCCGCACATATGTCAAAAGAGGACTGGTACGACGGCGCGATGCTTAAATGCGCCGACGAACTCGCCGCCCTCCTCACCACCCCAACAGCCAGCGATTGCTTGGCGGCTGAGGACGGCGACATTGCCGGCTACTTCATCCTTAACGATGGTCGACACGAAGAAGTGGTCGAGGATCTTCGCCACACGTGCGCTTCCTTCCCCCTCTATCGAAGTCCTCAGCTGGCTGCTGGGTTTGTGGTGGTGCCGAGGGAGGCACTGAACACCGAAGCGAAACGTCTTCGCTATCGAGCATCAGAGACGTGGGGTTTGGGCCAAGCCTTCACCGACGCAGGCGCGCAGATGATCGCTACAGCCGGGGAGCTTGAGCGGCTCGCCGCTGCGGAGGATCGCCGCCATGACTAAGCCTTCGGATCGCGCGGCCGTCTACGCCCGGTGCACGCGAGAACTTGAACGCCTGATCGATGACGCGGGCGATCTGAGCCTCGACGACATGACCGTACAGGCTTTGCGTACTGCAATCGAAGCAATGGCGACAGTTGCCGCAGCGCCGGAAGGCGCGCAGGTGCCGTGTCCAAAGTGCGGGCAGGCCGACGATGACTTCACCTGCATGCGCTGTGCGCAAATGGTTCGCCCAGTCTCCCCGCCCCATCCCACGGAAGCGGCCCCGGAGCCTTACACCAGCCACACCGGTGCGACCTGCATCGACTGGGACAGCGACCCGAACAATCAGTTTTCCATCATTGCCAACAACGGGCACGTGACGTACGCGGCGTTCCATCACGGCCAGAAGCTGCACGGCGTGGCGAGTGGACCGGAATTCATGGCCGCGCTTTGTCGGTTTGCCCAGCCCACCGACTCAGCGCGGGATCGAGAGGATGCGGCCAAAGATGCACTGATGGATGCAATTAACTCTGCCGCATGCGATTTGCCGGAAGGGTGGCAGATTGAGATCGGTGTCGAATGCGGCGCCGGCTGGGTAAGCCTGATCGAAGGTGGCAGTTACGTCGATCTTGATTTTTCAGGCGGCGAAACCATCGAAGAGCAAGTGCGCGCAGCCATCGACGCCGCTCGGGCCGGCGAAGGGGGCTCGTCGTGAGCGATCGCGCAGCACTGTTCCTGTTCAACATTACCGACACAATGGCCGAGCCATGGGCTCAGGCGGGCTATGACTGCTACTGCGTCGACCTGCAACACACCAAGGGCGAGCGTCGCGACGGCAGAATCATCCGGGTCGGCGCGGACGTGCACCGCTATACCCCGCCCATGCGGCCGTTTGCCTTCGCGTTCGCCTTCCCACCCTGCACTGATCTCGCAGTATCCGGCGCCAGGTGGTTCTCTGGGAAAGGGCTATACGCCCTCTCGGACGCGATCGGGCTGTTCGCCCGGGCCGCGGATCTATGCGAGGCGACGGGTGCCCCCTATGGCATCGAGAACCCAGTCAGCACGATCAGTAGCTATTGGCGTAAGCCCGACCATGCATTTGATCCCTGTGACTATGCAGGCTACCTAGGCGGCGAGAACGACACGTATACGAAGAAGACTTGCATCTGGGCGGGTGGCGGGTTCGTCATGCCGGTGCCGCGCCGCCTCGACCCGATCGACGGGAGCCGCATGCACCTGATGCCCCCCTCCAGTGAGCGGGCCAATCTGCGAAGTGCAACCCCGCCGGGATTCGCGCGAGCCGTGTTCGAAGCGAACCATCGTCGCATTGAGGAGAAAGCCGCATGACCACCAACGAGGAGAGGCGCGATGGGGGCTGCTGAGCAAATCCCGTTTGAACTGCGAGCGATCGGTGCCGAGGAAGTCGGCGCGCTGCTCGGCCTGGCTGCGCGGACAGTGCTTGAGACCGTGGCATGCAAGCCCGGGTTTCCGGCCCGCCTGACTATGCGGCCCGCCACCTGGGTTGCCGGTGAGGTGCTGGCCTGGCGCGACGCTAACCGAGTCGGTCGGCCAGGTCGTCGGCGGAAGTCTGATAGTAGATGAGCAGGCTTTTCAGGTCGCGATGACCGATCACGCGGGCCAGCTCCATCACGTCCAGCTTCTTCGACATGCGCCAGATCGCCTCCGCCCGAGAGTCGTGGAAATGCAAATCCACGACCTCGGCTTTCGTACGAGCCTTGCGGAACAGCGCGTCACGCTGGGCACTTTCCAGATCGAACACCAGCCCCTCACTACGGGGGAGCAAGGCGAGGATCTCCCGCGCCCGCGGCGACAGCGGAACCCGGCGCTCATCGCCGTTCTTGGTCTGAGGAAGGTTCACGGACTTGGCGCCAACATCGGCCCATCGCAGGCCCAGGATCTCGCCTGACCGCATCGCGGTCTCGATGGCGAACAGGAACGCCATGGCCACCCGCTGGGAGACGGTCTCAGGCTTTCCGCCGTCATAGCCCAGGGCGAGCGTCAGACTGTCGATTTCGTCATCACTGATGCGCCGTTTCCGGCTTCGCGGGGCTGGCGGTCGCTTTACGTCGGCCAGCGGATTGGCGCTGATCCATCCCCATTCCTTGCGAGCCACGCCCAGGACAGACTGCAGCAGGTTCATCTCGCGGCGCACGGAGCCCGCAGAGACGGCAGTCAGCCGGCGATCGCGCCAGGCCGCTAGATCGGCCGCACGCAGCTGCGGCAGGCTGACTAGGGCTAGCCGGTCACGTTCAAGTGCTCGGCAGCGGAGAACCTCCCAGCGCACGCCGCGGTGCGTCGGCGCCACTTCCCGAGCGTACCGGCGCAGGGCGTCGCGCATGCTGTTGTTCGGTAGCGCCACCCCGACCAGCTCCGATTCGCGCTGCTGCGCCCAGGCCGCCGCCTGAGCCTTCGATGGGAAGGTCTTGGTCTCGCGCCGGCCCCTGACGTACAGTGAGGCCCGCCAATTGCCGCTTCGTTTCGAAATCGATGCCATGGCTGCGAGGATGGCGTAATTCTTGGTGTAACAGAATCGGGCCAACCCGTCGCACAGCGTGATAATGACCACCTACTTTTACGCCGATACCTCTAGGAAACACGGGGTTTTCGGGTCTCCTCGGGCCTAACCGTTAATTCACGTAAATGCCCGGATAGTCCTATTTCCGGCACCAAACACCCAAGCAGAGCGGGCCTCTCGGCCGAATTGGTGTAATTCTGGTGATATCGCCCAGAACACCGACCTGCATCGCCATGTCGTAGGATGCCCCCAGGCCACTCCCTGGGCACACCCAATGTGCGGACGATTCGCCAAAGACTACACCTGGAAGGACGTTCACGCCTTCCTGTCTGCGTTCGACGTGGACACCCCGGCCAACGACCCCGAGCCCGCCTACAACGTCGCGCCGACGCAGGCCTGCTGGGTCATCACGCCAGATGGCAACCGCGGCGTCGCCGAGGAGATGATTTGGGGGCTGCTACCGGTCTGGGCGAAGGACAAGAAGATCGCCTACAGCACGATCAACGCGCGGCTGGAGACGGTCGCCGAGAAGCCGGCGTTCCGCGGCGCCTGGAAGGCCGGCCGCCGCTGCCTGGTTCTGGCCAGCGGCTACTACGAGTGGCCAGTGCCGAAGACGCCCTCCTACATCCACATCCCGGGTTCGAACCTGATGGTTTTCGGCGGGATCTGGGAGGCCAGGCGGGATGAACAGGCGACGTTCTCGATTGTCACCAAGGAGCCCGACCCGATCATCGCCAGCCTCCACGACCGGATGCCGCTGATCCTGCCGCCGGAGATGTGCTGGGACTGGATGACCGGCTCAGCCGACGACGCTATGGGCATCGCCATGACCGCGCCCGAGCCGCCCCTCACCTACTATCGCGTCGACCCAGCCGTGGGCAACGTGCGCAACCAGGGGCCACGGCTGATTGAGCCGATTCAGGTCTGAATTTCCTCGGCGCCGATCAGGCCGTTCTGGTGCAGGGCCGAGTTCAGATACAAGTACGCGTCGTGCCATGCATCGTCGGACACCTTGCCGGCGTCATCCAGAATCGGGTCAGCAATGCCCGCGTACGCATCCCAGAAGCCGTCCTCGCCGTACTCGGCCTGGAGCTGCGGGATCTTTGAGGCGAGCGCCTGGACGCGCTCGGTGATTGACTGCTGGGTGTTCTGGGTCATTTCTGGTCTGGTTCCGTGGTTCGCATGGGAATTCTATGCCGGTGCTGCGCCATCAGCGCCTCATGTCGTGCCTGAGCCTCAGCTGCGATCGCCTCCGGATACTTGGTGATCCAGCCCACGGCGTAGTCGACGGCGCGGTCGAAGGTCAGCGTCCAGATGTGGTGCCGGCGCCCCAACTCCTCCCGATGGCCGCCCACCGCGGACAACCACCCGTTATGGGTGATGAGGGCTGCGATAAGGGCTACGCGCTGGTCATGCGCTGCGATCTCGATGGAATCCGTTCGGACTACCATCGAGTTGACGTACGGCCGCCGCCAGACGAACCCTATCGGCAACTCAGGTAGTGTCGAAATGTCCTCAGGGGTCCAGCCTCGATCCCCAAGTGGTGGCAGCGGCTTGTCTTGCATGCCGGGCATTTTGCGCCAGGCCGTCTCACGCGCTGCGACCGGCTGTCGCGCGGCCTGAAGCGTTCAGCCGATCGCCGCGACACTCACCCCATCACCCAACTGCGGCGGCCGCGGCCACTCGACGTCAGGAAACCCCGGCTGCTGAGGCAAGGCTCGCAACTGGGCTCGGTAAGCGCGCCAGAGCGGCAGCTCCAATGCCGGGATCGGGGTGTCGGTCGCAAGAATCCAGTCGGTCGCGCGAAGCAACTCGTTACGTTGACTCCGCATGTCGGTGATGCGGGCAATAAGGGCCAAGGCTGGCGAGATCGAGGCGACCAGCGTTTCGCCGGCTACCAACGGGTCGCCTTCCGCGACGCTCCGCCAAGACCTATCAGTGATTGCATACATGGTCAGCGCTCGAAGAGGTAGCCGGTGACTCGGATCGAGAAATTGCCCACAGCCGGCGCACTGAAGAAGAGGTAGGTCAAAGCCTGGCTTCCATCAAGTGCCAGCATCGACGTCATCGCCGAGTTCGCAAACAAGAACGCGAAGAAGTTCGTATTCGTCGTCGCGCCCAGGTCGCTGTTGCCGAGACCAACCCTGACCCCGGTGTCCGAGTTGTCCATGAAGACCAACACGGTCCTGCTGGTTATGGGAACAATCCCCGAGCAACTAACGGTCGTGCTTGTCGATGCTGTTCCCGCATTCAGAACCAGCAACGGCGCGACATTCACATGCGTCAGGTAGTCGATCTTGCCAGCTTGGACATTGTGGAAGAACTTTATCACCTGGCTTGATGCGTTCGTCTTCATGCTGCCGAGGTAGCGTCTGGACGTATCGGACGTTTTGCTCCGCGCCAAACCACTGTAGGCGGCTGCAGGAGCGGCCGTGGAAACCTCCACGTCCGGGACGCCGGAGTTCAGATAGAGGTACAGGTGATACCAAGTGCTGGCTGACAAGCTCAACGACGACTTCGTGATTGCGGAGTTGACCTGTACAACTGCAACGTTTCCTTCAATGTAGGCTTCGCCAGTCCCCACGGAAACGGACGTTGCGCTATTCCAGGTGATTTGCAACCCGCTGATGTGCCCTTTGTTGGTGCTACCGCTGGTGGCAGTGAAGACCACCCATGCCGAGCCGTCCCAGCGCTTCATCTGGTTCGCGAGCTTGTCCCAGACCAGCCACGCCACTGTCGGCGCCTGGAATTCCCACAGCCCCGCCGCGGTACACAGCGCGATCTGATTGGCCTTCCCATCGAAGGCTGACAGTGCAACTGGGGCCGTGCCTACGATCCAAATCTTGCCTACATCGCTAAGGGCGGTCGTCGGCGGTGTGTTGGTGGTCGCCTCCGCCGACGCGTTGACTAAAGCGCCCAACCACTTCATGTTTTCGTTGAACGGAACGTTCGGCTGCAGCGCGCCGTCCGGGTACTTTACGAGAGGGATACTCATGCGTTGATTGCCTCGCTGGCCGTGCCCGGCCCTGTGATTGCGTTGCGTCCGGTGACGGTGATGGTCACCACCCCGGGAAGGGAGGCGCCGCCTACGAGCGTGTCGGTTTGACTGGTGACGTCGTGAGTCACGACGTTGACCCCGTTTGTGTAGGTCACTCGGTAGCCGATGAAGTGCTGCGAGTGGTTCGGATTTGCCGGCGTACCGAGCCGAGCGCGCCCCAGCCAAGTAACGACGATGTCGCCAGCCACGTCCTTGGCCTGCACCATCTGCGGCTTCCATTCGGTCTGGGAGACCGCGGTGGCGAACGTGTACGGCTGCCATGTGTACGCATCGGGCGACGTACCAAACGACACGGCCTTGAACCATAGCGACTGGCCGATCATCCACTGGTCCGCTCGAACGAAAGTCAGGGTCGAATCGATCAGCACGAACCGCTCACCCGCCGCGTGCGCGACCGGCGCCGTGCCATATCGATTCCTGACCAGGCCGCTGAGCCGGTAGTTGTTTGGGCTCAAGACCGTGACGGTTTGGTACTGGATGATTTCCTCACCGATCACAGCGCGATTGCTGTTGCGGAGAAGCGTCGCGTAGTCCACGGACTGTGGGGCATCAGGAAGGAAGACATCTACCGACTGGATCGCGGGCGAGTCTGGAACCGTCGCAGCAAGCGGCGTCAAGGTGAAGCCGATGGTCGATGGTTCGGTGATGGTGGCGAACGTGCTCGACGTAGCGCCCCCATCCAAGCTGATCTGGATCGCCGCTCCGGTCCAACCCGACAACTGGCCTCGGGCGGCGGCATAGATCCCGACCTGGTCGTCTCCATCCCGCAGGACCGCGATGTTCAGCAGCTCCAACAGCGTTCCTCCGACCGGGCCAGGCGTGGTCACGGTCGGGGGCGTCGGTGCAATGCCCGTAGCGTTGGAAACGTACGCGGCCTGGCTGTCCCTTGAGTTCTCCAAGATCAGGACGCCCGAGTCCTCCTGGGATTGCATGATTCGGACTCGGCGGGTCACGCCCTCTTTGTCCGTGAAGGTCCCGACGTCAGTCGGGGTCAGGTAGGAGAATCGATACGGCAGGTTGCAAAGCAGTTTGTCCGTTTCCGACCACGCGACCTTGATCCGCTTGTCCGCCATAGCGGCCGCGTCTTCGTTGGACATGACCACCGGAACCTCGGTAGCGGACTCGCCCTTCGCTTGGATGGTGCTGACGCGTCGCTCCGCGACCTGCGTGGCCGGGCTGAATCCAGCCTTCGGGTCGATGTACGCGACGGTCGTTTTCCGAAGAAGCTCGGCTTCTTGAACGCGCTCCTCCTCGATCGCATCCCCGTCCCGCTCCGCCATGTCATCGGGGCCGAGAGCGAAGACCGCATCTCCACCACGCTTGACGAACCTGATCTTCCCGTCCCATTCCGCCGGATCGAAGAAGTAGGCCTGCGACAGCGGCGTGATGTACGAGACGCCGTCGCCAATCGTTGCGCACTTGTAACCGTCCACCAGATCGGTGAGCTGACTGACGTCGTATCGTGACGCCGGCAACCCTGATCGCTCGCACAGGTCGGCCACGATCGAGGCAAGAACAACACGGTCGCGAGAGATGGTTTCAAGGGGCGGTGCGCAGCGACAAGCGTTCGAGGACGTGACCGGATAAATGTTGCTCCCAGACCCCGTCGGCGAGTACGTCATCCCCGCCGGCATTAGCCCGTTTGCAACAGCGCTCAAGTACGCAGCTGTCCAGTAGGGCTCGCTGCTGTAGTTTGGGTCCGTCGGGATCAGCACGGGACCAAGCGGCAGCGTCTTGAACGCAGTGCTCAGACTCGCTCCATCCGTAGAATCAACACGCGCTGAAAGCTGCTTGAAGGTTCCGACCGTAGATTCGCAGTCGCCCTGGAAAACCATCTCTCCAGACGGCGTGACGAAATACCCAGGCGCGTCAGGGACTGGCGTACCCGGCGGTGGATGCTCGCAGCCGAGCACTGGCCGCACCGCGACGACTATGTCGCGGTAAACCATGAAGTCGGAGCCAGGGAAAATGCCAAACGAATAGAGAGTACCGCCGGGAGGTGCACCAGAAATTGGGTGCCATACGGCGCTGCCAAACGCGGAGACGTTGTCGGGGAACCAGCCACCGCCAACCGCATTGACCACCGCTGCACTACTCGCGAAATAGTCGTGCTCGTCTCGGAAGTTGAACCAGCTATAGATCAGGCCGCCAGAAACCAGGCCTCCACTCGGCGGATCTCCTCCCGCCGCAGCGAACGCATTCGGGTCCGGAATCGACGGGTTCCACGTACCGTTCTGTGAGTAATAGGCACCACCCGAAGAACTAGCCGTGTTCTCAAGCGTCGACCACCCACGCAAGGTGAACCCACCCACCGGCGTGATGCCCAAGTAGCTCGCGATCGAGTTAAGGGCCTGCCCCACGTCCGGGTACCACTGGCCGGTATAGGCGTTCCCGTATTGATAGGTCACATAGGGCCGGCGGAAATCACGTAGCCCAACCGCATCGGTAGCCCACGGCCATCCCTGCTGGTAAGTCAGCGCGTCGAACTCGCCACCGTCCTCGCCGGTCTCGCCTTCCATGACGACCACGAACTCGTATTGCGGCACAGCCCCCTGGAAGTCGGTCAGGTCGTCGTCCTTGATGACGATGTAGGCCAGGCCTCGGAACGGCGAAACATTGCCGACACCAACGACCGCTTCGATCGTCGGGTCTGGCATCTGGGTTTCGTCGCCCAGATAGATCGTGCACTTCTGCAGGAACTTGCGCGAAGCGGCGCTGAGGTTCGAGGTGTCGCCGGTGTAATCGCCCGCAGCATTAGTGCCGGCCTCATAGACGACCTTGCCGTTACGCTTGATCGTCTTGATCGCTTTGATCGGACCTTCGCAGATCCCAATCGCGTAGCTGCGCAGGTACTGGTAGGTGACCTGCTCTGGGCCACCCTTGCCGTTGTCCTTCCGCTTGCGCTCCCGAAGCGCGCCGGCCCAAATGATGTTGCCGGCAGTGGGGAAGGTTCCGTACCCGAAGGGGATGGGAACGCCGACTTGGCTGGTCTGCGTCTGCGCATCGGTCAGCCGCGGTCCGTAGACCTGATCGGGATCGACGAAGCCGCCGATCATCGAGCCGATCATGAACCCGATCTGCGAACCCATAGGCCCGAAGAAGGCACCTACGATGCCGCCAACAACGCCGCCGATAGTGGAGCCCGACATTAGACGCCCCCCTCAGCCGGTCGCCAGACCTTCTTGATTCGGCGGTCCCACTTCTTGTCGATTCGATGCTCAGTCACTCGGCCAACCGAATCACAGGTGTGGATCAACGAAAGGCCGCCATCGGGGTATTCGCCAACGATTCCGACGTGACGAATCACGCCTGCGAAATCGATGGCCACGACATCGCCAGGCGCCATCGCCGACTTATCGATCGGCTGCCCCAGCACGGCGCAAAGACGATCCTCAAGCTGCCCCTGATAGGGGTTGCGGCCGTAGGCGGAGAAGTCAGAGACCGAATGCCCGCAGTCGTTGAGCGCGGAAACGACCAGCCCCACACAATCAAGGCCGCTACGGGAGCGGCCTTGGTGGAAGAACGGGACGTGCAGGTAGCCCCTGGCGGCTTCGTGCAAAGCCGTCATGTGCTGGTCCTGGTGATGTTCGCCCCCGGGACCATGATCGTGTCCGCGTCTTGGACCGGGGTCAGGTGCTCGCTTCGATTGTTGAGGGCGTTGTTGAAGCGGTCCTTGCACATGGCGAAGGTCTTGTCGCAGTCCTGGCGCGGCCTAAACGTGTCGCCAGGCTGGATTGGATACGGCAGCGGCAACATCAACTCGAAGGTTTTGGCGGCGTACTGAAACACCTCGACCTGCACGCCAGCATTCGCACCCGTCAGCCACTCAATGACGCCAGGCTGATAGAACCCGTCCGGCTCGCTGCGGCCGGCGTCGGTGAAGATGCGGTCCGTCTCGGCACCAATCGAGGTCACGGTGCCCGATGCCCACACGACGTCCTTGTTGCAGGGCTTGCGCTCAGTGATCGCGGCGCCTGGAGTGCCGATCGGCTTCGAACCGAATTGGGCCCTGCAGGTCAACGAATAGAGCTGGCAAAGCGGCTGCTTGAGCTGCTGGCTCAGGCTGCGGAACTCGGTGGTCCAACCGGTGGACGTATACTTCGACTCGCCAAGCGTGCCGGCCGCCCAGATCTCCCGCCCCATGAACAAGTCCATGTAGTTGACCCGGTAGATCCAGACGTCAGCGAAGTCAAACAGCCCGGCTCGGATGCGCTCTTTGCTCACGCCGTCGACCGAGTACCAGCCCTGGAGATCGGTGTTGTCCACGCCTAGGTCAGCCGCGGCCTCCAGGCGCTCAGGCATGAAGCCCTGATCTGCCCGGTACAGCAGCGGACCACCGCCATCGTCGTAGGTAACGTCTACGTCCAGTGTCGTGAAGCCCAGGACTGTCCCGTCCTTGCACACCACCTTCATTAGCAACGCCCACGACGTAGCGTCCAGCGCAAGGTGATTGCGCAGGGCAATGGGGATTGATTTCATGAGGCTCCAGAAAGCAAAAGCCCGGCACTAGGCCGGGCTTTGGGGGAACGCTTGGGTTGAGTCAGGCGGCTCTACGGCGCTCGACCAGAGCGCGGTATAGATGCTCTTTAACGACGAACTTCGATCAGCTCAATGTCCGTGCTGTGAACCTTGTGGCTGCCGATCGAGAATGCGTTGTAGTCGGAGTCGAATCGAACCCAAACGTCAAACTCTCCGTCCCAGGTGTAGGTGCCGGAAGCCCACGGCGCCGAAGGGGTGAACAGGCCGGTCGTGGTGTCGAGAGTTCCGGTTACTGCCACACCGTTGCGCTTGATTACCGCACCCGCTACGGGCGCTTGGATCAGACGCGTTGTGGCCTCGCTGCCCATAACGTAGGTCTTTACCAGCTGGATCGGCGTACTGGTGCCGATAGAAGGAGCGAGCGGCTCAGCCTCGGCCTTGTAATCGTTCCAGTCCTTGAAGCGAAAAGCATTCAATCGACCAACTGCCGCATGGAACGCATTCAGCACTTCGTCCTGGGCCTCTGGACTAAGATTCAAGTACTGGGCCGAATACCTGTTCTTCGGGTACAGCCATCGTCTATTGCGCTGCTCTCTCCCGTTGTCTAGCGGGACGATGAGCGTTGAATATTCTGGGCCGCCACTGAATCCGTAGGCGACGCAATCCGAAAGTCTCGCATCGATGTATGCCATTCAGCCATCCTCGTCGCGATCATCCGCGATGATGTCATCGATCATAGTGGTGATGAACTCACACTGGTAAGACGTTTCCTCGGACCTAGCTATGGCTGAGATGTCTTCTGGCTCGTGAATCTTGGAACTAGCAATCGAGACCGAACTGGCCCTAAGCCATACCTCCCGGAGACTGTCCAATTCTGGATGGGTATTGACCAGAGCTATCAACAGGTTCATGTGGGCGCTCAATGCGGCCTCTTGGCGAACCACCCTCTCGATGAGTATGTCGATCCTCTGGTTCGCGTGTTGTAGCGCGTCTTCCACACTGTTGTAAGTAAACTTTTGCATGTTCCGTCATCCTAGCTCTTTGAAAATTTTCAGCGGTTTCGACCGAGCTGTCGCCGGATTTTCAAACCCAGCTCCGTGTCGTGCTGACTCATCGTCTGGCGACCTGGAAGGCCGTTGAAGTGATTGTTGTTATTGAAGACGACTGGAGATGAGCCTGCCCCGCCCAGCACACTTCGCGTGGCCTGCGCCGACATGATCATCCCTGAGGTCTGCGGGATGAAGAACTCGGGGCCGCGCTCGCCAACGAGATAGGCCTGGCTATCCCAGACTGGGCCTCCGGTTGCGCGCATGCCGCCGAAGATTCGGCTGAAGATGCTGCCGAAGTCGGTGGCCCAACCACCTCCACCGCCACCACCGCTTGCGCCGCCGCCGGAAAACGCCCCCAGAATTCCTTGGATCATGCCGCCAGCGGAACCGCCCCCGAGCTGCCCAGGACGTCCAAACAACTGATCAGACCAGTCCTCAAAAATTGACCGAGTGATGTTCTTGGCCATGTCATCGAAGAAGTCCCGCAGTGCATCTCCAGCGCTTTTACTTCCGCTGACGATGTCAACAAAGGTGTCAACAAAGCCCTGTCTAAACTGGTCCATCAAGCGAATTTGTCGCTCGATTACTTCACCCTGCTTATAAAGATCCGTTGTGGCCTTAACGATTGCCTTGCCCCGCTCGGACTGCGCTGTAACGCCTGCCCGGATAAGGTTGTTCACAATCTCGTGCCACAATGCAGACTTGCCCAGCGCCTCAGTCTCAAGCTTTATCCCATTGAGGACTTCGTCACTTGCTTGTTTCTGCTTATCCTCAAGATCGATCCTGTCCTTCATCAGGTCGTATTCTTTTTGCCTTGTCTCCAATTGAAGCTGAAGTGCGAGGAGTTGCTCTTTCTGAGCCGGAGCTAGGCCCTTCAATGAGCCTTCGATCAAGTCGTAACGAAGTCGCTCTAGTTCTGAGTTCTTGCCGACTAATGCGTTCTGCTCATTGAGGCTTTCGACAAGCGACTGATAGCGCTTCTCCAACGCCTCAGCTTGCTTTTCTGCTTCTGACTTGCCTCCTTTTCCGCCGCCTGACCCTCCAAGCATCCGGTTGAGCTGCCCCTCCAAACTCTTATCTGGAAGTACTCGTGATCGAGCATCCTCAAAGCTGACGGGATTGATGCGAGTAGTTACGTCCTGGAACGCGTTCGGGGAGACGTACTGATTACCGAACAGCCCAGCCCTGGCCTGATTCTGGCCATCACGCTGGCGCCGCTGTGCCGCCAGTTGGGCACCGCGGTCGAAGTTGGCAATCGCATAGATCTCATCTGCAGCTCCGCCAAATGCGTTGGCCGTGCCTTGTATGAAATCGACCAGTCCACGAAGTTGGCTCTTAGAGTTCTCGGCAAACTCACCCAGGTCAAGCGACTCCTTGAAGGATTCGAATGCACTGGTTCCTATGCGAACGCCTTCCGCTAATGCCGCCACAGTTACGCGCAGATCTTCAACTGCCTTCTTGGCGTTGTCGCCATCCTTTACATAATCTGACGCCCAAGTGACCAACTTGGTCAATTCAGGAAGTAGCTCGGCCGATAGCTGAGTGAAAAGCCCCTGCCCAGCGGCGCTAAGATTATCGATCTCATCCTTGAACTTTGCGGCTGCTTCGGCTTGCTCCGGCGTAATTACGATGCCCAGATTCCTGGCCTTAGCAGCAAACTTATCGAGCCCGTCACTGCCCAGGTTGAGGAACTCCAACAGCTCGGCGCCCGACTTGCCGAACAACTCCATGGAAAGAGCCGTTTCAAGCGTTACGTTGTCCAGGCTTTTGAACTTGTCGGCTACCTCAGGGAGGAGTGACTCTGCGCTTCTAAGATCTCCCTGGGCATCCCTGACGTTGATTCCGAGTGTCTTGAAAAGCTTGCCGGAGCTACTGTCAGCATCCAGTGCGCCCGCCACGTTCTTGCTGAACTTGGTTAGCGAGCCAGTGAGCGACTCCAGGTCAGTTCCGGTCAGCTTCGCAGCGTATCCCCACTCTGAAAGCTTCTCAGTTGAGATGCCAAGTCGGGTAGACAGCTCGTCGAGACGGTCCGCTTGCGTGATTGCGGTATTGAAGCCCTGAATGATCTGCTGGGCCGATACAACGCCAGCGCTGAACACGGCCAGAGTCTTGAGTGCCCCAGTAACGCCAGCCTGGATAGTGCTGGAAATTTCCTTGGAGCGCTTAGCCGCAATACGCGAAGCCTTGTCCCAGCCCTCTGTGTACCCAGCCGTCTTCAGGATCAAATCGAGCGTTAGCGACCCTAGCGATCTCGAACTTGCCATTACCTACTGCCTCCCAATACCTTGGTGAAGTCTTCGATCGTCAACCCGGGTTGCTCGGCGTGCTGCATGAAGTCGGCCATCGTGAAGTCGCCACCGCCCTTCTTCTTCAATCCGTGCGCGGCACACAGGACCATTGACAACTGGGCAATCAACCCTTCCATCCTCATCCCCTGGTTGATGCTTCCGCGCTTGCGAATGAAGGCGAACCAGTCCATGGCCTCGGCATAGGTCAATCGCTCTTTTGCTTCAAAAACGGTTCTGCCGCCGACGCCGTTTAGCACCAACTCGTGCCAAACCTCGTCGGCGGCCGTTAGTTTTTTTCTTCAGGGCCGCCAGTCCCATTCACTTCATTCACGGCCCTGATCAGAACTGCGGCAAGCGACGGGTCCAAGGCGTATGCCTTTTCGTAGGGAAGTGGTTCATTTCCCTTATCACCGAAGAAGACGCTATCGGCTAGGAACTGTGCCGAACGGCTCTTGCTCGCCTCTTGGTGCTGAAACAGTCGCTCCACAAAACCGAAGCTTTGCCGCTTGATGTGGATGTCAAAGGTGATAGGATCGCGGCCCTTGGGCTCCCACGTCACAGTGGTCTTAACCAGTTCGTGCGGAACGAAGCCGCCCTTAGAATCCAGGTCTGCAATATTCATATTGGTCTCGCCGAAAGATGGGGCCGGTTGACTGCGGCGAGACAGCCAGAGCCGGGCACCCAAGGTTGATCTTTACTCGCCGCTTACGGGGTCTTCGGGGTAACGACCGGCTCACCACTGACTTGGATACCAACGGTCGAAGTCACCACGGCGTTCAAAGCGAAGTCGAACGGGTACGAGTTCATGAACCCCTCGAACTCGATCCACGAACGGGTTGCCGGAAGGATGAATTCACCCGCGGTATCAACGGTAGGCGGCGCGGTGCCATCACTGAAACCCACAGCCCAAGGCAGCGTGGTTCCAGCGACCTTTAGCGCATGCAAACGCACGTGCGACGCATCGGCCGGGTCGAAGTTGATGGTGAAGCTGGCAGCACCCGGAGTAGCCAGGCCGGCGACATAGGTTCGTGCCGGCGAATCCAGACAGGTCGTTTCCAACTGCTCGATCGTGGTGTCGATGCCAGTGATTGCGGTAACGCAGCCGACCACCAGGATGGAATCATCCAAGGGATCGATGGTGTAGAGCATAGTGCCCTGGGTCTTACGTGCCATACTTGTTGCTCCATCTCGATGGGAAAGGCCGCTTCACAGCGGTCTGGTCGCAGTCGCGTACTGCGATTTTCAAAGCCCCTTAGGGCGTGCTCGTTGCTCGTTCGTTCCACAGATCAACTGTGAAGCTGGCGCGGTATAGGCCGGTTGCTTTATCAAGGTCTTCGCCGTTGTAGGAGACCACGTGACCATGCGGCTCCAACGAATCCCGCAGTGCCTGCGCCACGGCTCTGGCCAGGGTTGCCGTGTCCGCATAGGCGTCTACTTGGCAGCCGTAGCTATCGGCGTTGGGAAGGTTGCCGAGGTAGTTCTCGGGACTTCCGTACACCAGCTGCCAAACGGCATAGGGGCGGCCATAGGCCGGCTGACCTGGTTGCGGTGCCGAACCGAACGGCCAGAATCGGACCGGGCTTGAGCCGATAAGCGCCTTCACCGCATTGGACGCGGAGGCATAGATGAAAATTGGCGGAAACATCAGAGTTTTGCTATCTCTTTGTCCAGCTCGGTGCTGAGGGCCGATGCAATCACGTTAGTTGCCGCCTCGACGTTGTTGGCTAGTGCTGGACGTAAAAAGGGGCGCGCTGGAATCTCCGAAGTTCCGAACTCAAGCAGCCGCCAGTACCAAGTGTCGCCGCCAGGGTTGTCCTTGCTGCCGCCCACCTCAAAACTCCCACCACCCTTCTTTGACTTTGCGCCGCCTCGAACACCAACCCGCATCATCGGGCCGCCCAATTCTCGCTCCCTCTTTCCGCCACCGACTACAGCAATGTTTTTCCAGATCTTTTCTTCCGACTCAGGATCATCCAGCGATTTCGCATTCTGGATCGCCGCCTTGCGAACAACGTTGGCCCCGCGACGAAGCGCGCGACGCCCCGCATTGTTGATTTGTTTTCCACCAAGGGCCTTCATCTTGCGCAGAATTTCGTCCAACCCCTTAATCGCCACCGCGTCAGCCATGTCGAATCCTATCTACGACGCCAACCAGGGCATCCCCGGATGCAATCTCAGCGACGGTCCACTGCTTCCAAGCCAAGGAGCTGGCCCACTGCTCTCGATCGGCAAGATCAACTCCCCAGATCATCGAGCCCTCATCAGCGCAACTGACCGGCTTTCCGGCCAACATCGCGTCGACTCCCGTATTGCTGTTGAAGGTAATGACCTTCGATGCACCGCCTAGGGCGCGCTCCAGCGGGCCATGCGAAGTTTCCGCACCCTTGACCGGTCGCCACGCCCCGCGACTCACTGCGGCCGGGTGAGGGCGAAATAGGACGGGTTCTGAGTGCATGGAAACCTGCTGCTCGTACCAAGGCATCAGATCCTTACCCTGAAGCGCTGCATCCCCTGGGACTTGCCCAATCAGAAGGACGTATTCGCCCTCGCTGGATAGTGGCTGCAGCCGAAGCCCAAGGCTCCTGAATCTGGCGCCACCATCATCTGGGCACGCGGGGAAATCGCCGCGCCCGTTCAGACCGTTCCACGCGATCGAGGTGTATTCGAATCGGTCCGCCAGATAGCCACGCTCCAGCACAAGGACGTCGTATCCCTGACGGCGCAACTGGGCGCCGACCCTCCACCCCCAAACCACCGCGACCCTCTTTCCGTCGCACTCACTCAGGCCATGTCGAGCCAGGCCGGAAAGTAGCGCTTCGTGGTGCGCAATCTGGTGTGGTGCACGCCGGCTTAGGTGGATTTGCACACAACCCCAATGCCCATCCTGGAACCGACATCGACGAACTCTTGGAACTGGCCAGGCCCGCGCTTCACCGAATCCCAAAAGATCGGGACTTCCACCGGGTTGCCGTGAACCTTCTCCGCACAGCCAGAACCCACGATGTCGTGGAAAGCAACAATCCGCGCCATGTGCCCGTAGGACTCCCAATCACGCGTGACGCCAGCCAACGTGTGATCGCCATCGATCAGGATGGCGTCATAGGGTCCGCGGGTGCATACGATTCTGCGAGTGGCGGCCTCCTGGCTGTTTCCAAACAGGCACGACGCTTTGTATCCGCGGCTGCAAAGGTCCGCGACCGCCTCCTCAAGCGACCGCCGAGACTTCGTCGTACCCCACAACCCACCGGGTAGGTCTACCGCAACGCCTACGCTGCCTACAGGCAAGCCGAGCATCACCTCGTGGAAGGAGTCGCCGTGGCGAGCACCGATCTCTAGGTATCGGCGAACCATTGCGCCTTGCAATAGACGGATGAATGAACGAAGTTCGTACTCATTCTGGCTAGGATTTCTACCGCTTCGAGTCAAAAGCACTGATCCAAGCTCCCCATACGAAAGCACCGAAGGTTTGAGCCTTCGGTGCAATTGACTACATCGACACTCGGATTCTCGCGAGCCCACCGCTCGTACTGACGCAGATGGACGTTGCGCCTATCCTGGGTGGTATTGGAGAGGCCGCAGGTGTATGGGCCGAAATAGTGCGATCCGTGCATGTCAAACCCAAGCAGGGCAATCTTTGTCGCCCCCATCTGCTTTGCCACCTCAAGCGCAAGCACCCCACTATTGGTGGACGTGCCTATCCCGCCACTACGCGGAATTTTTTCAACACCGCGTATGTCGCTGGCGCTGAACTTGCGGCCCTCAAATTCGTTCGCGTCTTTGTGGGCCATCCACCAAGACCGGTCATTGGCCGCCAAGAAGTCAGCCCAAGGGGCCAGCTTAAAGGCGGCGGTGACAACACCTACTGATTTTCCGCGGACTGAATCCGCCAACTCCCGGGACATAGACGGCCCCGGCGCTAACAAGTACCAGTCCATCAAGTGACCCGAACACCTTCGCCGTAGGGGATGCTCAAATACTCGATGCCTGATTCAGCGTCAGGCAGAACGCCAATGATCTGGTGCGCGAGGCCCTTATGCAGAATCCGCATCGATGCATTGATGTTGCTCCTAAACCGGATCGTAAACCGACCCCGGATTTCTGACTGCTGAGAGCTAGCGGAGATGAAATCTTTGGCCGAAAGCGGAACCTTCTCGCCCCAGAACTCAGCGATCGTCACCCATAGAACCAGCAACTCTCCAGTTGCAGGGTCTTGCGTCGTCTGTTGCTCCTGCAACCTGAGGCGATGCCGGAGCTTTCCCGATGCGATCGCCATCAGGCCACCGTGGGCTTTCGAAGTGGCGTGAGCAACGCCGTAGATGCCTTATTGAGCACGTATCCGTACCCAGCGTCAGCACTAACTACGTTGTCCGTGCCCTCGCCCTCCCTGAATCGAAACTGCGAGGACAGCTCGATGAGAGCTGCGGCGCGAACCGCCGGCTTGATGATCGGATCCCCGTTGCTATCTACTGCCGGCACCGGGTCACCGGAACTGTCTGTGATGACCTCGCCTGATGTGTCAGTCGACGGGGTATACAAACGCCAGGAATCCTTGAGCCATGAGGCTACGGCCTGGGAGACCGCAGCTATCCAAATGTTGAGCCAAGGGTCATCTGCGCCACCAGAGGAATCGAAATCGTCGATTCGCAAGTGCGCCCTGGCCTCATCGATCGTGACCAGGTTAGGCATCATCGTCTCGCAGGTTCACAGGGGCCGTCTTGTCGATACCGTTGCGGCCGTCCTTACCGTCACGTCCCTTTCGGGAGAACAGATTCCAGTCCTCCTTATTCTCAAATGTGGGCTTGGCCTTCGTATCGCGCATAGCACTCCACGAGCTTCCATCGTGCGTCACTACGTCGCCGTGCTCGCAGGCCATCCCGTCACGCCAGTAACCCTTATACAAGGGGATTGGCAGGCGCTTAACGATCTCGGCGCCATGAGCCTTGATAGTGAAAGTTCGCTCGCCGTCATAGGAGATGGTGCAGTCAGTCAGATCGACCCCATCCTTACCATCCTTCGGCGTAGGAATCTTGTCGATAGCTCTCTGGATTGAGTCGGTCGCGCGCCGTTCCAGTTCAAGAACGTGCTTTGCAATGGCGGCATCGAGGAAGATGGAAACATCGTCCAGCGTTACCGACTTTCCTGCCTCGCCTTGCGGACCCTGCTCGCCATCCTTGCCGGAAGCACCGTCTTTGCCATCTCGAACCGGATTTGCCTCGAAGTGCTTGGCCACGGCATCGGCTGCCATAAGGTCGAGAACAGCATCCAAGGCTTTCGTAGAAATTAATTCAGACACCACATCAGCCACTAGGACGGGCTCAGCGTCTTCGCCGTCTCGACCATCAGATGGCCTCGGAATCGCATCGACAGCAGTCTTGACATGCTCAGCGATGAACTCAGCCACGTCCTCGACCGCAACTGACTTGCCATCGGCACCGTCCCGACCATCCTTACCCGGTTCGCCGCGTTGAGGCTCCCTCAACTCAAGAGCATCCAACTTATGTCGGAGCTCCGCGTTCGATTTCTCCAGCGGCTCTACTGCATCCGCAATCAGGTCGGCGATTAGGTCGCCAAGCACGTTCAAGTCAACCTGCATTTGCCGCCATCCTCTTTTTCAGCGTGGCACGCGCGCGGACGATCACGGCTGCGGCTGCGTTTCGCTGCGCCACCTCGTTCGCCACTTGATCTTTGTCGTCCGAATCAGGATCGGGCTGTGCTATGGGCTTCTGATCTTCGTCGACGATCTTGTTCTTACGAACCTGATCCAGGGGGAAATCCTGTTGCTGCATATAGACCGTGTCGCCGCCTTCCAAAGGCTTGAGCCCGAAGGCAAATCTCGCCTCGTTCGGGGTCTTGATGCCGCCGCCGGTAAGCTTCGTCTCAACTTCGGCTTGCTTACCTACGTCCATGCGGAGCAGAGGCCACAGATCAAGCTCAACACCAAGCTTTTCACCGAGACCAAGGCCCTCATCGAGCAAGGCCTCCATGTCCTCGATGTGCCCCTGCAACGCGTCTGCGTAGTACAACTGATTGATGGCATCCACCCCCAGACCTGCGGGTATCGTGCCAATTCCGATCTTGAAGGGAGGGACCCCAAAGGGCTGACAAATCTGCTCATCCGAGTAACGCATCTGCTCGACAAGCTGGGAGTCTGCTGCCTTGAAGGCGAACGGGGTGAACTTCAGATCCGCACCAACGACGCCAATTCGGCCGCTCTTTTCGCCAGTGAAGTTCGAATTGAAGAAGGACTCCAGCTTCTCAGCCTCTCCTTCGTCTATGCCCGCGGGCGCCGTTACGATGCCACCAGGCTGGGCGTTGTTCTCGAAGAAGCTAGAGCTGTTTCGGAGAATTTTGATGTTCTTTCCGGCAGCCAAAGCCGCGGCGCACAGCGGGGGAACACCGATCAAGTGGTGGTGGAACGGGTTTATCCGACTATGAATAATCTCCGATGCCGGAACCACCAACTGCCCTTGCGGGAACAGCTCGGGGAGTAAATTGCTAGCAGTCGGATAGTTGATCTGATAGAAGACTCGGCCAGCCTCTGAAACCAGTGGTGTTACTCGACATGGGTCTAGAACATAAAACGCGGTAACGACATTTCGTTCGTCGCGCTGCTTCAATACATACACGTTCCCATCCATAAGCCTGGACAGAATCCAGGCCTCGCGGAACTGTGCTTGGGTCTGATATGAGTTGGGTTTTCGCAGGACCGGGCTATAAGCCGGATTGCTGGTCACTCTCCAGATTCCGTCTGCATCCAGCTCCATTAACCGGAACGGAAGCTTCCCGATGTCGGTGGCGATGCGGTTCAAGCACGCATAGAGTGCCGGGTAGCAAGTTACGTCGCCAACCTTTATTTCTTCGTTACGCTGCCACGCACCAGCGAAAGATTCGCTGATGACTCGCCATCCGTGTCTCCAGTTCGTAACCGGGGTCATGGCCTTCTGGCCTGTGACCGCGCTCCTAATAGCGCCGAAAATGGTCGTCTCAGCCATTCTGCTTCAACCCTTTACTGATGAACCAGGCGGCCATTGCGAAGTAGATGCCCGCAAGAACTAGTGCCCACCCCGGGCCGGCGACCATTACCACTCCAGCCACGGTGAGTGCACATCCAAGAATGGCGAATGCGATGACGTAGAAAAGGGCGCTCGCGAGAACCTCTCGAACGCCAAGATTCACTTCTTGCCCTCAGATTTGCGCCGGGTGTATTTGCGCTTCGGCCGAACGATGGCGGCTTCTGCAACTGGTTCTTCGTGATCGCCTGGGGCGTCTATGGCCACGGGCGGCACATCAAGACTGACTGCGATCCCAATGGAAACCAAGCGGCGACCAATCACCTCGCTGACCTCGCGGCTGTGGCCTGTGGCCTTGTATTCGATCAGCATCGATCACCCCTAAGAAAAAGAGGGGCGGCGCTAGGCCACCCCTCGTTGGATCAGGCCTGACAGGCCGACCAGTTCACGTTCGCCCAAACAACCGCCTGCGAACGGCGCTTCTGCCAGTTGACGAACCGCTCAACCAAGAAGGCCACCGAGTTGGTCTGCCACATCGACACCACCGAGGTAGCAACCGGGGTGCCAATGCTCTGCTGCGTCGGAGCGTTGTCCATCTGCAGCGACGCCTGATCCGAGACCGAGACCTGGATACCGCCCTCGTCACCGAGGAAGATCTCGTCACCCTTGATGAGGGCAACCACCGGACCGGTGGTGTCGCTGGGCACATACTGCGAGGTAAAGACCGGGAGACCGGCCAGCGTGCCGCCAGTGGGGGTGATACCCGGGAACGCCGGAGCACCCACCTCATTGGCCAACAGCGACAGGTGGATCGCCAGGGTTTCCGGCATCACCCAGAACGCACCAGCCACCGTCAGGTTGTCGCCAACCAGCTCGGTGAGCAGGGTCGCGATGTCGCAGCGAATGCCGGCAATGGTGCCGTCACCAGTCAGGACAGTTGCCGAGGTTCCGTTCAGCAGGCCCGCGGGCGATTCGTCGGTGACGGCCGCAGCCACGCTAATCAGCGAACTATCGATCCGAGAACCAACCGCACGAGCCAGCTCATCACGCAGGAACGAGTCAGCGGCCACCGAGGCCCGCATCAGCGTTTCCTTGGTCGCCGCAGCGATCGCGGCAACCTTCAACGGGGTCAGCTTGGTACGGGTGTAGGTCCATTGGGTGAGCGGCTTGGCGTCGCCCTCCTTGACCCACTGGGCAGTGCCGCCGGAGCCCTGCACCAAGACCGGCGCGTCGAACGGCAAGCGGCGGAAGCGATTGGAGATCTGGCCGTAAAGGCTACGCTCGCGCAGGTACTCGACGAAATCGGCAAACGCAGCGCCGCCTTCGTTGATGAGGTTGCCGGCCCAAGTCGCGCTGATCGTGCTGGCCGCCGGCACCGCCGCCTTGGTCAGCGCATCCATCAGCTTGTCGTCGCCCGGATACAGATGCTTTGCGATTTGCGCCGGGTCGCGGGTTTCCAGTTGACCGGTAAAGGCCAGAGCCTTGACGCGAGCCAGGCGGGCAAAGCCGATGCCGGGGTCCAGCTTCTCGGTGTTCTTGGCTTCAGCAGCCACGCGCTGGACGGTTACCGACCCGTTGCGCTTCTCTTCATCGCTAACCGGCTTGGCGGTCGCGGCATCGGCCTGTTCGGCCTTCTCCATCGCCTCCAGATCACGCATGTTGCCGATGTTCTTGTCGATCGCGGCAATCTCCGCCTTAATCGTGTCGAACTCTTCCTGTTCACCCGTATCCAGGGTGCGGTCCTGATCGGTCGCCTTTTCCTGGATGGACTTCATGCGATCCGCCTTCGACTTGCGGGTCGCTTGCAGATTCGCGATCTGCTCCTTGTACTTGCTCATCTTTTCTTCCACCAAAGGGATTGCTTCGCGTCACCGCGATGCGATTGGCTGTCTCACGACAGTCGTTGCGCAGCCTTTTGGCCCCCGCAACAAAGGGAGGCGATGCCTGCTTCAAATTTGGATCTCCGGGCAGGACTTGAACCTGCGACCGGCGGTAACGCACACCTTCGTGCGCGCCCCGCTGCTCTGCCTACTGAGCTACCGGAGCATTGGTGCCGGGAATCTCACCCGACTGTCCATCTAGGACTTGCGTCGCCTCACGGCGATGCCATGCGCTGTCTCACAACAGACGCAAGATCATATTGATATCTCCCGAAACGGCGAGGAATCGACTGCGAAAAAGGTGCCGGTCTTTCCCGGCTGTCATGCCGATCCATACCCGCTGGACCACCGCCTTATGGCTGTTAGCCACGTCACGGACTCGAACCGCGTCTTTCACCAGATCTCGGCAAACGAAGGGGAATCGAACCCCTCTGCTCTTTTGCGGCCATGGCCGCGAATAATGATCGGCGCCTTCACCCAGCCGCCTACTCAAGGACGGAGCCTTATCACATCTATGCGAAGCATCATCGCACGATGGTGCCAGGCATATTCAACCCCTTATGGATACCGCACCAGCCTTGATGTGCTGGTCGCGAGCTGAAAGCAACTTGACCGATCCCTCCCGGCAGGCAGCGTCCATCGACTTGATAGTCTGGATAGTCGCCTCAGCATTGGCGGGAACGGTTACGGCGGACAGCTCAAACCAGTCCCACTTCAAGAACCGACGCCCCCAGGTGCCATCGATGTTTGAAGACTCAATTGGCGCGAAGCCGATCGATAGGCCGCGGACCAATCCTGCTTTGATCGACTGCCATGCTTCGTCGATCCGATCCTTAAGCGTTCCCTCTTCCTGCACATGGGCAAGCTTGATCTCCACCTCGATACCTGAGTCTTTGACTGTCGCTCGCGTCACATGCCCGATTGGAGCATCGTGCCGGTGCTGCCACAAGAAGGGGATCGGAAGCTTAAAGACGGCACCCTTCGGCTCAACGATGTCGTCCATCCGGTCGGGACTCGGGGTGGACGCAACGCCCGTGATGATTCTCTTTTCGTCGTCCACGGCCTTGATATCCAAGACCGAGTAGGCTCGGTTGGTCGTCATGTTCTCGCTCAGAAATTGGGCCGGTGGCCCTTTGCTTTAGCCCAGCATCCGCATGACGATGGGCTTCTTCGGCACTAGCATCGCGTTAGCTGCACCGAACGCCATTACCAGCGCGACGGCCGCGTCGATTTTGTTGATCGACTTCTGTTTCGCCAGCCACTTGTTGTCCCATTTGTCTTGCTCGGTCACGGCAGACATCACTGCGGAGATAAGGACTGGATTTCGCTTGAAGCGAATCCGACCCTCGTAGATCGCGTCCTCGAACATACGCAATGAGCCCGGGAACCAAAGTCCCTCGGCCTGCTTACCCGTGTTCTTTGCGGCCGTCTCCATCTCTGGCGTGGGCTTGGCCTTTCTAGTGCCGCCCTGCGGATGCTCCACGAAGTTGACCGACAGCCCAAGCTCCCGAGCGTCCTCCTCGAAGCGCCGAAAGGCGTACCGGTCGTAGGCAACCATTGGAAGCTTGTAATCCCGGTCGTACTCGATCAGGGTCTGCGCCACGTGGCGGAAGCTGATGTTCTCTCCGTCAGGCGCGTGAATATGCCCCTGATCGCGCCATATGGTGTATGGGATCTTGTCACGATCCTCTCTGGCCCGAATCGTGTCGCCGGGCGTCCAAGCCTCGATCCATGCGTCGAACGTCGGCTTGTTGTCCGCTGTCGTGCCTGTGCGAACCACGCAGCCCATCGCAGTGATATCCCGGCTCTGCGACAGGTCGAGGCCGGTGTAGACCTCCTCGCCCTTGTGGATCGCAGGGTCGAAATCGGCGAGCAGCGGCTCGAACGCCTCGCGGCTCATCCACGCCGAGTCTGCATCCGTCCACATACAGAAGTGCAGCCGCAGAATGCCGTTCTGCTTGGCAGGGATGTTTTTGGCCTGAGCCACCACCCCGGCCAGGTAATCGTTAGTGATCGTCACGCCGAGCAAGGGATTGGCCTTTGCCCAGCACGACGGGTCGTTTAGCGGGTCATCGCCATCATCCAACGCGCAAACATAGCTGAAGGTGGTGTCGTCCAGCACGTCCCCGACATAGGTCGGATCGGTCACCGCATCCACGTTACCAGCGGCAACCTTCACCGCCCACTCGTGCTCCGCCCAGCAGATGGAGTTCCGATCCGATCCGCTGTTAGTAATCATGAAAAGAAGCGGTTCTCGGCGGAACTTGAACCCGCGCTCCAGCATCTCAAGAATCTTGCCGTCGGGTAACTCGTGGACTTCGTCCGCCAGCACGAAGAACGGGCGCGGACCAGAACCCGACTTGCCAGTATCACGCGACACGGGCCGGAAGAAGCTCCCGGACGCGTGGTGCGCCATGTTGAACTCGCGGCCTACTCCTCCGCTGAACTCAATGCGCTTCTTCAGTGCAGGCGAAGCCCGCACCATCTTCACCGCATCCGAGAACAGGATGCCCGCTTGTTCGCGTTTTGCCGCCGCCGCGTAAATCTGTGCCCCAGCCTCGCCATCACCGGTCATGCCGTACAGGCCAATCCCGCCAGCCATCGGGGAGTTGTGTGTCGGGATCATCGCTCGCCCGCACAAGAACATGTTGTCTGGCGAGTCCACCGTGATGCACCGGACCGGTACAGACTCGACACGCTCACACTCGACAATCCTCCGGTCTGCCGA
>Ga0307412_10000289_pt1 | contig 31935 bp, 32 predicted proteins | sample DK1Cmetagenome_3_FD_203823 | JGI IMG/M metagenome (GOLD analysis project Ga0307412, IMG submission 203823) | Maize rhizosphere microbial communities from greenhouse at UC Davis, California, United States - DK15-C-1 | ecosystem: Host-associated > Plants > Roots > Rhizosphere > Soil | place: USA...
CATGATGTGGCGCATCCGTGACTGCTTTCAGAAATGGGCAGGCCAGCCCTGGCAGCCCAGTGGTAAAAAGCTGGTGCTGGACGATTGAGGCAAGGGGCTGTCTTGCATCAAAGCTTAGCGGATGCGAGACGCGATAGGGGGCGTGACTGAAACCATCGGGACGAATGCTCTGTGCAATCGGGCCGGAGGGCGATCCAGGGGCAGGTATGACAGTTGTTAGCGTACGACACACGATCGATCACGGCGCGGAGGTGATCCGCGCCGAGGCTGCGGCATTGACGATGCTTGCGGGCCGGCTGGATGCGGATTTCTCCCATGCGGTGGACCTGCTGATCAGCGCGCGCGGGCGCATCATTCTTGCTGGCATGGGCAAGTCCGGCCATATCGCGCGCAAGATCGCAGCGACGCTCTCCGCCACGGGCAGCGCGGCCTATTATCTGCACCCCGGCGAAGCCTCGCACGGCGATCTCGGCATGATGCGCAGCGGCGACGTCCTGCTCGTCCTCTCCAACTCGGGCGAAACGCCCGAAGTGGTGGCGGTGCTCACCCATGCACAGCGGCTGGCCGTGCCGGTGATTGCGATGACCGCCGGCGCCAATTCGATGCTGGCACGCAACGCCTCGATCACCCTCGCCCTGCCGGCGTGCGGCGAGGCCTGTCCCGAAGGCGTAGCGCCGACCACCTCCACGACGATGATGCTGGCGCTGGGCGATGCGCTGGCGGTAACTGCGATGCGCAAGCGCGGTACCTCCCGCAACGAACTCGCCCATTGGCACCCGGGCGGCCGCATCGGCTGGGGCTTCCAGGCACTGGATGCGCTGATCCGCCGTACCGAGCCGCTGCCGCTGGTGCGGGCCGAAACCTGCGCGCGCGACGTCGTTCTGGAGATGACGTCGTGCGGCAAGGGCGTCGCCGGCGTGGTCGATGGCGCGGGCGACCTGATCGGAGTGATCACCGATGGCGACCTGCGGCGTTCGTTCGACCGCATGCTGCTGGCGGTGGCAGGCGAACTGATGACCCGCGATCCCGTGACGATCACCAAGGACGCAACCGTCGACGATGCGATCGCGCGCATGCAGGAGAACAAGATCACCGTGCTGTTCGTGATGGAGAAGGCCGGATCGCGCCGGCCCTGGGGGCTGCTGCACATCCACGATCTCCGCCTGGGCGCCTGAGCGGCTAGGATGGAACAGGCATCCGGCGCCGGCGGCGTCATCATCATCCCGGCACGCTACGCATCGTCGCGCTATCCGGGCAAGCCGCTGGCCCGCGTGGTGGGCGCCACCGGCGAAGCACGAACCCTGATCGCGCGCACCATCGCCGCTGCGCAGCAGGCCCGGGGCGATCTGCCCCTCCATGTCGCCACCGACGACGACCGGATAGCCGACGCCGTCCGGGCGCTGGGCGAGGCGCCGGTGATGACGCCGGAAAGCTGCGCGAACGGCACCGAACGGGTCGCCGCCGCGATCGCGGCGCTCGACATCGAGCCGGCCTATGCGATCAACTTCCAGGGCGACGCGCTGCTCACGCCGCCGGCCTTCGTCGCGGCGCTGGCGGCCTGGATGGAAAACCATCCCGAATGCGCCGTCGCCACGGTTGCGATGCACTGCTCGCCGACCGTCTACGCGCATCTGCTGCAGGACCAGGCGGCGGGGCGCAGCGGCGGGACAACCGTGGTGACCGACGCATCGGGCCGCGCGCTCTATTTCTCGAAGCGCGTCCTGCCGTTCCTGAACGAGCCGCCGCAGGACAGCACGAATCCGGTGCTGCTCCATCTCGGGCTCTATGCCTATCGGCCGGAAGCGCTTCGCCGCTACCTCGCGCTGCCCCCCTCCCCCTTCGAGGTCGCAGAGGGCCTGGAGCAGCTGCGCTTCCTTCACTACGGCATCCCGATCGACGTGATCGCACTCGATCCGCCGGGCTGGGACCCGATCGAACTCAACAACCCGACCGACCTGGCGTCGATCGAAGCGACGCTCGCCGCCCGCGGAATCGCGTGATGGCGGCCGCGCCGCCGGCGTTTCTGCGAATGCCGCCCTTTCCGCGTGCGCGAATCGCGCCACTCGCGGTGGCGGGCGCGCCGGCAACGACGGCGGATGCCGCTACGGTGGTCGCGCAGCTGCGCGCGCACCGCGTCGGCGGCGCATTCTGGCAGGCGCAACCCGAGATCGGCATCGGCCGCAACCTGCTGTTCGCCGCGCGATCGGCCGCCCAGTTGCAGCACATGTTGGCCGCCGCCCCGGTCGACGCGGTGGCGCGCGGGATTGCAACGGGCGTGTCATTGCCCGGCCTGGTTCGCGCGGCCGCAGCCGATCCCTGGTGGCTGGTGGCGCATCGCCCGACGGTGTTTGCCGATGCAGCGGACGAAATCGCGCTGGTTGCGGCATTGGCCGGCTGCCCGCTGCGGCTGTTCGGCACCGGCCGTTTCGCCGCGCTGGGTGACAGCGCCGACCCGGCGGCGCTGGAGCGCGTGATCGAGACCGAGCTGCTTGCCGGGCAGACCTATCGCGATCCGTTCACCGATGCGCCCGCGCCGATCGACGCCATTCTGGCGGTGCTGGGGGCATGGCGCACGCTGATCGACGGCAATCGTGACGTGACGCGCGTGCTGGGCGTCGCAGGATGGAAGCGCGAGACGATGGAGGCGCTGCTGTGGAGCGGCGGCCGCGGACCCCGCTATCGCCCTGGCGGTGGCGCATCGGGTACCACGCTGCTGTGGCGCTCGCGCGTCCCACCGGCAATGCTCCGCCGAATCGAAGCCGAGGGTAGGCCGATCGGCGAGATCGAGGATGGGTTCGTCCGATCGACCGGGCTCGGTGCCAATTGCGTGCCGCCGCTGTCGATCACCGTCGATCGCAGCGGCGTGCATTTCGATCCGAAGCAGCCGAGCGATCTCGAGACGCTGCTCGAACGCGGCGATCTGGCGCCCGCGCTGCTCGACCGCGCCGATGCGCTGATCACGCGGATCGTCACCGCCGGCCTTAGCAAATATGGCCGGGGGTCTGCGGCCATCGCCCGGCCCGCTGGCGCCCGCCGCCATGTCCTCGTCACTGGCCAGGTGGAGGATGATCGCTCGGTGCAGTGTGGCGGCGGCGGCATGACCAACTTCGACCTGCTGGTCGCCGCCCGCGCCGCGGAACCCGAGGCCTATCTGATCTACAAGCCGCACCCGGATGTCGAAGCCGGCCACCGCAAGGGGGCGATCGAAGATGCCATCGCGCTGCGCCATGCCGATCGCATCGAGCGCGATACGCCGATCTCGGCGCTGCTCGACATGGTCGATGCCGTACACGTGCTCACCTCGCTCGCGGGCTTCGAGGCGCTGCTGCGGGGCAAGCAGGTGATCACCCACGGCATTCCCTTCTATGCCGGCTGGGGCCTCACGCGGGATCTCGGCCCGGTTCCGGCACGACGTACCGCACGGCGTAGCCTCGCCGAACTCGTCGCGGCAGTGCTGATCGCCTACCCGCGATATCTCGATCCCGTCACCCGGTTGCCCTGTGAAGTGGAAGTGCTCGTCGAACGGATGATCGCGGATGAAGCGACGACGCCGTCGCTGCTTGAACGATTGCGTATCGTGCAAGGCAAGGTTAGACGCAGTTTCGCCCGCTTGGGGATCGGCAGATGAAGCATGTGCGGCCGCTACGGCGTTCTTTTTTGTTCTTGCAGGGGCCGCCTGGGCCGTTCTTCTGGCAGCTGAGTCGTGAAATCTCAGCGCGCGGTTGTGCGGTACACCGAATCAACCTGAACGGCGGCGATCGGCATGACTGGCCGGAAGGCGCGGTTGATTTTTGCGGCCGCAGCGCGACCTGGCCCATGTTCTTCGATCGATTCGTGCGCGAACATGCGATCACCGATCTCGTCCTCTACGGTGACTGCCGCCCCATGCACCTGGCCGCACATCGGCTGGCCAAGCTGCGCGGCGTGGAGATCCATGTCTTCGAGGAAGGTTATATCCGGCCGGACTGGATGACGCTGGAGCCGGACGGCGTGAACGGCCATTCGACGCTGGAGCGTGATCCGGCACTGCTGCGCGCCAAGGCCCGCGCGTTGCCGCCATTGCCGAGCCTCCCGCCGATCACCGCCAGTTTCGGGCGCCGGGCGCGCGACTCCTACTGGTATTATCACCGCGTCGTCACCGGCCGCTTCCGCTTCCCCTTCTACCGCTCGCATCGCAAGGGGATGATCATCGTCGAGGGGCTGGGCTGGATTCGCAAGTTCGCGCTCAGCCGCCGCCGCGCCGCCCAAGCGCAGGTGACGCTCGCGACCGTTGCCTGCAAACCGTTCTTCCTGTTTCCGCTGCAGCTGACCGGCGACTATCAGATCCGCGAGCATTCCCCCTTCGGCACGATGATGACGGCGGCGGACTATGTGCTCGACAGTTTCGCCCAATGCGCACCTGCCGATGCCCATCTGCTGGTGAAGGAACATCCGCTCGATTGCGGCTTCCACAACTGGCGCAGCTTCCTCCAGCGGCGCGCCAAGGCGCTGGGCGTCGCCGATCGGGTCCACCATATCGAAGGCGGCGACCTCGCCCGGCTGGCACGCGATACGCAAGGCATGGTGTGCGTCAACAGCACCTCGGGCACGCTGGCGCTCGCCGCCGGCAAGCCGGTGATCGTGTTGGGGGACGCGATTTACGATGTGCCCGGCATCACCCATCAGGGCCATCTGGACCGCTTCTGGGACGCGCCCCAGGCGCCGGACATGGAATTGTACGATGCCTTTCGTCGCGTTCTGCACGAACATTGCCTGGTGCGCGGCGGGCTCGCCAGCCAGTCGGCGACCGAGACGCTGGTCGAGAACAGCATCGATCGGCTGCTGGGCAATTCCGCGGACGAAATCGTCCGGATCAACGAAGCCGCGCTGTTCGTCTGACGCGTTCCCGCAGGGCTGTTCTGGCCAACTGAATCGCGGCGGCGTCGCCTGCGAGCACTGATTCTTTAGCCGAGCAGCGCGCCGCTGAGCAGCAGCAGCATCTTCACGTCAACGCCCATGCCCTGTGCGCGGCAGTCGGCGATGAAGGCGGGCAGATCGGCCATCGGTACATGGTGGACGTTGATGTCCTCGCCATCGACGCCACCGCCCGCGCCGATTTGGCGAAGCCCATGCGCGCGGACCAGCGTGAAGCTCTCGCTGACCATGCCGGGCGAGGCGAAATATTCGCCGAGCAGCTCGATCCGGTCGCACGCATAGCCCGCCTCTTCGTTCAGCTCGCGGCGCGCGGCGGCTTCGATCGTGTCGCCTTCTTCCGTGTCGCCCACCAGCCCGGCGGGCAGCTCGATCGAACGGCGGCCGAGCGGGACGCGATACTGGTCCACGAGGATCACCCGGTCCTGATCATCGATCGCGACGATCACCACCGCGCGGATGCCGCGGGCACGGGCGACATATTCCCATTTGCCCTGGCGGCGCACGGTAATCCACTTGCCCGCCCAGGGGGTCTCGATCGGTTCGTCGGTCATGGGAAGGGCCTTAGAGTTCGATCAGCCGATCGGGAAGCTCGTTCACATCGTCTGCGGCGCGCGGGAAATGCTCGGCCAGTACGGTGCCGATCTGCGATACTGCCGCCGCCATGCCCTCGGCCGGGCGGCCGTCCTTAACCTCGGCGAGCAGCGCCGCCATCGCCGCCCCCCACACTTCGGGGGTGACGCGCGAATGGATCGCCGAATCGGCGAGGATTTCGGCGCGATGCTCGGCAAGGCTGAGGTAGAGCAGGACGCCCGTGGACCCTTGCGTCCGCTTCTCCGCCGCCGTGCGGAACAGCGCCAGCGCGCGGGCATGGACCCGCCGCGTCTTGGTCGATCCCGGCGCCAGCGCGATGCGCAGCGCATCCTTGGCCAGCACCACCCGCACGGCCAGGAAGGTGACCGCGGTCACCACCAACGCGGCAGTGAGGTACCAATGCGCCGGCACGGTCTGCGCCCAGGGATCGATCAGCCGGCTATGCAGCCATTCGATCGGCGCGGGCTGCCAGGCGAGCAGCGCCAGCACCAGCAGCATGGCGAGCACCGCCCATTGCAGCGCTACATCGGCATAGTCGTCCGAGCGCCTTGCGAGCACCGTGACGATCTCGCCGCTGGTCTGCGCCTCTGCCTCGGTTACGGCCGCGGCGACGCGCGCGCGGTCCTGATCGGTCAATCGCATGGTCACCAGCTCCCCGAAGCGCCGCCGCCGCCGAACGATCCGCCGCCGCCGGAGAATCCTCCGCCGCCACCGCCGCCGCCGCCCCAGCCACCACCGCCGCCGCCCCAGCCGCCATGGTCATCGTCATCGTCGCGCTGGCTCGCAGCGCGGCCGATCTCGCTGGCGATGGTCCACAGCACGATCGGCAGTACGCCGCTGTCGCTGCCGCGGTCGCGATAGGCCTGTCCGTCCCAAGGTCCCGGTCGCCGCCGTCCGCCGAACCGCGCCAGCATCGGGATCAGGATGACCACCAGGATGATGAACCAGAAGAGCAGCCCGATCGGCAGGCCGCCGCCATGGCGCTTCCGTGCGGGCGCCTTGGTCGCGGCATCCTGCGCCGCCTTGGCCTTCTGTTCGGCGACTTCGAGCGGCTGCTTCATCTGCTCGCCGATCGCCTGCGCGCCGGCGACGATGCCGCCGGCCATGTCGCCGGCCTTGAACTTCGGCAGGATGATGCCGTTGATGATCTGGCTCGACAGCGCGTCGGTCATGATCGGCTCGAGGCCGTAGCCGACCTGGATCGTCACCCGCCGTTCGTTGGGTGCGATGAGAAGAATGATGCCGTTATCGGCACCCTTTTGCCCGATCCCCCAGGCCCGACCGAGTTGATAGCCGTAATCGGTGATCTCATAGCCCTGCAGGTCCGGGATGGTCGCGACGACGAACTGCCGGCTCGAAGCCTGCTCCACCTCCGCCGAAAGCTGGGTGAGCTGTGCCACCTGTTCGGGCGAGAGCAGATGGGCATCGTCCACCACCCGGCCGGTCAGCTTGGGGAAGGTGGGATCGGCCAGCGCGCTCGTCGTCCCGCCAAGCAGGGCGACGAGCAGCAGCAGGAAACGCAGCACACGCATCATCGATGCTCCGGGGGCGGTGGGGATCAGTTGCTGTTCCCGAAGTTCACCGTCGGGGCCACGTCCGCGCCTGCCTTGGCCTGGAACGGCGTCATCGGCTTCGCGCCATAGAAGATCTTGGCGCCCACCGCGTCGGGGAAGGTGCGGATGCGGGTGTTATAGGCCTGCACCGACTGGTTATAGTCGCGGATCGAGATCGTGATCCGGTTCTCGGTGCCTTCGAGCTGGCTCATCAGCGTGGTGAAATTGGCCTGGCTCTTCAGCTCGGGATAGGATTCCACCGTCGCCAGCAGGCGCGAGAGCGAGCCGCCGAGCTGCTGTTGCGCCGCCTGGAACTGCTGGACCTTGGCCGGATCGGTCAGGTCGTTGGCATTGACCTGCACCGAGGTCGCCTTGGCGCGCGCATCCATCACGTCGGTCAGGATCTTGCCTTCGGAGGCGGCGGCGCCCTTCACCGTTGCGACGAGGTTGGGCACCAGATCGGCGCGGCGCTGGTACTGCGCCTGCACATCGGCCCATTTCGCCTTGGCATTTTCCTCGGCGGTGGGGACGCTGTTGAGCCCGCAGGCCGAGAGCGAGAGAGCTGCGATCGGCACGAATGCGGTACGAAACTTCATGGGGAAGAAACCTCCAAATCCCATCAACGGAGTGTCTTATACGACGCCCACACCCGGGGACGAAAGCGAAATCGGTTGTCGGGGGTTGGCGTCCGGTTGCTACTTGGGCAATGTCGCATCGCCTTCGCAACGGGAGAGATGGCGAATGTTGAAGGAATTCAGGTCGTTCATCGCGCGCGGCAATGTGCTCGATCTCGCGGTGGGCGTGATCATCGGCGCGGCGTTCGGCAATATCACCAAATCGCTGACCGACGACATGATCATGCCGCTGGTCGGCTGGATCTTCGGCGGGGTCGATTTCTCGGGATATTTCCTGCGGCTGGGCGCGATTCCTGCCAGCTATACGGGATCGCCGTCCAACTATGCCGCGCTCAAGGCGGCGGGGGTGCCGCTGATCGGCTTCGGCGCGTTCGTCACCGTGGTGATCAACTTCCTGATCCTGGCCTTCATCGTCTTCCTGCTGGTGCGCACCGTGAACAAGGTGATCGCGGCAGCCGAGCGCGACAAGGCACGGGACACGGCGAGCGGCGCTACGCCGCCAGCGGCCGATCCCGCCGATGTGGTGCTGCTGCGCGAGATTCGCGACGAACTGAAGAAGCGCAACGGCGCGGCTTAGGCCGCCGCCAGTTCCTCGGCTGCGGCATCGGCAAGGCTGGTGCCGTCGAGGATGCGGGCGGTCTCGTCGCGGACGCGGGCCATCGCCCGGCGGATCGCGCAGGCTGCCTCGTCCTTGCAGTCGTTGCACGGGCGATAGGCGGTGCGACTGACGCACGGTACCAGCGCCAGCGGCCCCTCGATCACCCGGATGATCTCGCCCAGCGAGATCAGGTGCGCGGGGCGGGCGAGGCGATAGCCGCCCATCTTGCCGCGGGTGGAGGTTAGGAAGCTCGCCTCGCGCAGATCGGCGAGGATCAGTTCGAGGAATTTCCGCGGCACGTTCGCTTCCGCCGCGATCCGATTCATCGGCACGGGCGGGCCGGCGATCGGCTGTTCGGCGAGGAAGAGCATTGCGCGGAGCGCGTAGCGGGAACGCTGCGTCAACATGATGCACTCTCCATGCCAAGTGAATGGGGCGGTGGGAAGGCCATAAACCTTGCAACCTGACCTTTTCATTAAGCGCGGAGTGGCTATATGGGTCCTGTCGGGTTCGCCCGGCTATGGCGATAAATTGCGGCGTGAAATAGATGCAGCGGACCCGGGGGCAGTACCCGGCGGCTCCACCATAAAAGGTGGTGTTTCTGGACACCGTTTCTGACGGGGCCGAACCAGGATCGACGTGTATTGAAAGGCGCTGTTTTCGCTCGGAATGGGACCACCGCAACGGCCCATTACACAAGTGCCAACGATAACGAAGCACTCGCTATTGCGGCGTAACCTCACGGCTTAACGGCCTAAGGTTATTCTAAAATGCGCGGTTGGGCCACACCGGGCAACAGAAGTGGACTCCAGCGGCCGCCAGGGGGGCCGGGCAACAGAAACCCCCTGGACCTTCCTGCATTCAGACACCGGCCTCGTTCAGAGCCTGGCGAGCCAAGGCTCCACGGCAGCGAAATGCGCTTCCCAGCTCGGCATGGTGTAGCCCCGCAGCCGTGCCAGCTGTTCCTGCCGAATGTCGCCTTCCTGCAGATGATGCGCGATCGCCGCGAGCCAGGCCGCGCCGTCGAGCGGGTCGCAATAGATCGGCAGTTCGCCAGCCAGTTCGCGGAACACCGGCAAGTCGCTCGCGATCACCGGAGTGCCGACGCCCAGCGCCTCCACCACCGGCAGGCCATAGCCTTCGGCGAAGCTGGGCATCAGCAGCGCACGCGCGCCGCGCAGATAGCCGGCCAGCGCAGTATCGGCGCAATCCTCGATCACCTCGACATGCCCCTGGAGCAGCGGCAGCCGGTCTAGCATCGCCAGCGCGGTCTGCGCCTCCCAGCCGCGCTGGCCGATGATGACCAGCTTCGGGCAGGCGGCGGGGTTATGGGTGATCAGCCGGCGCCAGAGCTGGAGCAGCAGGACATGGTTCTTGCGCCCCTCGATCGTGCCGAGAGTCACGAAATAGGGCCGATCCAGCGCGATCGGCGGGGCGGCGGCCGGCAGCGGGTGTCCGCCCAGCAGCGCCGGCAGCATCGGCGGGCAGGGCTTGCCCTCGGCGGCGGCGAAGGCCGCGAAATCGTCGAGGGTGGCCTGCGAATTGCCGATGATGCCGGTGGCGCTCGTCAGTGCATTGGCCATGCGGCGATGGTGGCGAATGTCTTCGCCGACACGGCAGAATTCGGGATGGGTGAGCGGGATCAGGTCGTGGATGAGGTACACCGGCCGCACCCGCGCACGCTGCGTCCAGGCGATGAGACCGGTCGCATCCAGCCCCGTATGGCCGACATTGAGGTAGAGGCGGTCCTCGCCCAGTGGCCCGCCACGCTGTGCCACCACCGCGCGCATCGCCAGCCTCGGCGCGCGCGTGCGGAATTGCGGTCCGCCCTCGCGGATCAGCCGGAAGATCGCGTCCGACAGGGCGGGCGTAAGGATCTGGCGCAGATTGCCGCGCTGGATAACCGCCTGCGCCCGCGGCGCGAACCGATCGACATAGGCCAGACAGACCCGATCGATCCCGGTCGGCAGGCGTCCGGTCCAGGTGCGCCAGATCAGCCGGCTGATATCGATAAGGAGATCACGCTGCATCGCTGGTCGAAATCAGTTCGCCAAGGCCGATCGGGGCGAGCGGGGAAGAAGCATGGTCACGGTCGGCTGTCGCTTGCGCCCGCCGACCGGACAAATCAAGTCGTTGCTGCGTATCGTTGCAGTGGGTAGGACGCACGGCAGGACGAGCCGCGGTGGTGGCGTAACTTTTGGGGCCGATGATGGCGCGACGAATTCTGATGCCGCTGTTCCTGGCATCGCTTGCGGCGAACGCACTTGCGGCGCTCCTCGATCCGAGCTGGTGGGCGATCCCCGCATTGCTGGCCGGCTGGTACGCCGCCGATCTCACATCGGGCCTGGTCCATATGTACATGGATTATCGCCCCACCCCGGCCGGCAAGGGGCTGGACGCGCTGTATTTTTATGCCGGCTCGCGCGAGTCGGAGCATTACAAGCTGCTGTGGCGCGAACGCATGGCCAAGGTGAGCCCGCTCGACCGCCTCGTCTACGACTTCAAGAACCACCATCCGCGCCCGCACGCGCTCGGCCGGCGCGATTTGTGGCGGCTGATCGGCAGCACGGTGATCCTCGGCGCCTTGCCCTTTTCGGTGGTACTCAACCTGCTGGCATATACCGGGCTGGTGCCGGGCTGGGCGGCGGCGGGCGGCGTCGCGCTGATCGCCGGTGGCGCCTTCGCGCAGTATTTCCACGGATCGCTCCACCGCGAGCATAATCCCTGGATCGTCCGCGCGCTGCGCCGCTGCGGCCTGCTGATGACGCCGGCGGCGCACCAACTCCACCATGATACGCTGCAGCGCGATTTCGCGACGAATTGCGGCTGGTCGAACCCGCTGGTGAACCGGATTTTCGCTGCCGGGCGGCGACGCGGGTGGTTCAACGATGCCGGGCTGGAGCCGACCGCCTAGCTTTTCGCCAGGCGGGCCTTCAATCCACGGCCTGACGCGGCGTCAGCGTCAGCGGAAATTGTCGGCGTAGGCCTGCAGCTTGAGCTTGCGCTGCGGCGCCGGCACGACGTGATAGGCATAGCCTTCGCGCTCGGCATGTTCCTTGGCGGCTTCCAGCGTCGGGAAAGCGATGCGGATCTGGTTCGCGGTCTCGCCGCCGCCGGCCCAGCCGGTCAGCGGATCGGGCCGCTGCGCGGTGTGCGGCTCGAACTCGAGGATCCAGTTGTCGGTCCGGGCGCGGCCGGACTGCATCGCGTTCTTGACGCGCTGATAGATGCGAGCGGACTTCATGGGGCCCCCCTTTAGCGCGCCCCGCGCGCCCTTGCATCAGCGTTTTTCGTCCGTAGCGTTGCGGAGGCCGCGGAAGGGTCGTCCGGCCAGGGATGGCGAGGGTAGCGGCCGCGCATTTCCTTGGCGACCGCGACCCAGCTGCCGCTCCAGAAGCCGGGCAGATCGCGCGTCGTCTGGATCGGCCGCCCTGCCGGCGAGGTGAGGCTGAGGACGAGCGGTACGCCCGCTCCGATCACCGGATGCTCGGCCAGCCCGAACAGCGCCTGGACGCGGACTTCCACCGTCGGTCCTGCCTCGGCGGCATAATCGATCGCGTGGGAGGAGCCGGCGGGGGTTTCGAACCGCGCCGGGGCGAGTCGGTCGAGCGTCTTCTGCCCGTCCCAGCCGAGCAGGTTCTGCAGCGCCTGGGTGAGCGATTCGGGCGGCACCGCGTCGAGCCGGCGCTTGCCGTCGAGCGCGGCGGGCAGCCACTCGTCGAGCGTGGCACGCAGCGATTCGTCCGATAGCGCGTCGATCCCGGCATAGGCGGCGCGGGTGCGCAGCGCCTGCGCGGTTTCGGACCACGGCAGCAGGTGGAGGCCGTGGGTGCGCACGCCCTCCAGCAGCGCGGCGGCGATCTCGGCCGGAGTCGCGCCCGAGTCGCTGCCACCGGACAGACGGACCGCGCCCAGCCGGCGCTCGCGCAGCGCCTCGATCCGTCCGGTCGCGGGATCGAAGGTCACGGTGCGGCGCGTCTCGATCCGATCGGCGAACAGCGATTCGACCGTGGCGGGGTCGATCTGCGCGGCGGAGAGGATGCGCGCGCCCGCCGCCATGCCCTGCGTCTCCGCCACCGCCAGCCACTCGGCACGCGCGAGCGGCGAGGTCGGGTCGAGCTTGAAGCCGCGCCCGCCGGCCGAGGCCCAGGTCTCGCCGGACGAATCGCGCCGCTTCGCCACGCGGTCGGGGAAGCCAAGCGCGATGCACAGCGCCACGCCCGCTTCGCCGCGCGCCGGTGCGGCGGATCCCGACTGCACCAGCCTGCTCCACCGGTCCGCGAGCCGCCGGCCATTCTCGGCGCGCTGGCCGCGCTCGCTCTTCCAGCGGCGCAGGCGCAGTTCGAGGTCGGCGTCACTGCCCCCCAGCCCGCGCTCGCCGAGCAGCACCGCGACCTCGGCCGCCGTCCGCGCCAGCCCGAGCGCGCTCGCGCGGACCAGCATATGGCCGAGGCGCGGCGGCAGCGGCAGCCGGGCGATCGCCTTGCCATGCTCGGTCGGGCGGCCATCCGCGTCGATCGCTTCCAGCACCCCCAGCCGGGTGCGCGCCTCGGCGATGGCGGCCTCGGGCGGCGGATCGAGCCAGGCGAGCTCACGCGGATCGGCGACGCCCCATAGCGCGCAATCGAGCATCAGCGCCGAGAGGTCTGCTTCCAGGATTTCGGGCGGATCGAAGCGCGGCAGCCCCGCCGTCGCCGCCTCTTCCCACAATCGATAGGCGGTGCCCGGCCCCTGTCGCGCAGCGCGGCCGGCGCGCTGGGTGACCGCCGCCTGGCTGGCGCGTTCGGTGACCAGCCGCGTCATCCCCGCCGCGCGATCGTAGCGCGGCCGCCGCGCCAGCCCCGAATCGACCACCACGCGAATGCCGTCGAGCGTCAGCGAGGTCTCGGCGATCGAGGTCGCCAGCACGATCTTGCGCCGCCCCTCGGGATCGGGCGCGATCGCAGCGCGCTGGGCACCCGGATCGAGGCTGCCGTGCAGCCGGTGCAGCACCGCGCCGCCAATGTCGCCCAGCCGCTCGGCGGTGCGCTCGATCTCGCCCACACCGGGCAGGAAGGCGAGGATGCCGCCCTGCTCCTCGCGCAGCGCCTGCCGCACCGCGCCGGCGACGCTGTCCTCGATCCGCGCCTCGGCCGCGCGACCGAGATGGCGCAGCGTCAGCGGATAGCTGCGGCCTTCGCTCTCCACCACCGGCGCATCGCCCATCAGCGTCGAAAACCGGCTGCCGTCGAGCGTCGCCGACATCGCCACCAGCCGCAGGTCCGGCCGCAGCGCGCCTTGCGCATCCAGTGCCAGCGCCAGGCCGAAATCGCTGTCGAGGCTGCGCTCATGCACTTCGTCGAACAGCACGGCGGAAATGCCGGAAAGCTCGGGATCGGACTGGATACGGTTGACGAAAATACCTTCGGTGACGACCGTCACCCGCGTCGCGGCCGAGCGCTTGCTGTCCATCCGCGTGGCATAGCCGAAGGTCTTGCCGACGCTCTCGCCCGCCAGCGCCGCCATCCGCTCCCCCGCCGCCCGCGCCGCCAGTCTCCGCGGCGATAGGAGCAGGATTTCACCCTCGCACCAAGGCTCGTCCAACAGCGCCGGAGCCACCGCCGTCGTCTTGCCCGCACCCGGCGGCGCCACCAGCACCGCGTTGCTGCCGCCCCGCAGCGCATCGAGCAGCGCCGGCAAAACGGCGTGGATCGGCAAAGAGGACGTCATCGGGCTGCAACCATTCGGGACAAGCGTGGTTAGGCGGACTCACCGCCAAAGGAACGCGACATGGCACGAATCCTCTCCCAGTTCACCATCACCCCAGACAGCGACGGCGACTACACGCTGCACCTGGAAGACGAGGAAGGCGAAACCATCGAAATGACGGCGAGCTACGAACAGCTCGACCTGATCGTCGAGGGCATCGAAGAGGTGCTCGACAGCGATGAGGAAGACGCGCTCGCGGTCGACGAAGACGAAGAAAAGACCGTCGAGGAATAATCCCCGGCCGGGGTGGCGTGCGTCAGTAGGCGCGCGCCACCGCGAATTCGACTGCCTCGACCATCGCTTCCTTCGCCTCGCAGGCGCGGAAGCCACCCAGCGCGTCGATCGCGCGCTGGCCGTAATTGCGGGCACGGGCAAGCGTATCGTCTACCGCGCGGCTGGCGCGGACCAGGCGGATCGCCTCGGCGAAATCCTCGTCGGCGATGCGGCGGCCCGAAATCGCTTCCTTCCAGAAGCCGCGCTCCGCCTCGTTGCCGCGCGCGTACGCCAGGATCACCGGCAGGGTCATCTTGCCTTCGCGGAAATCGTCCCCGGCATCCTTGCCCATGGTCGACGCGTCCGAGATATAGTCGATCGCGTCGTCGACCAGCTGGAAAGCGATGCCGAGATTGCGGCCATAGGCGTCGAGCGCCAGCTCCTCCGACTCGGGCCGCTCGGCGACCACGGCGGCGACACGGCAGGCGGCGGCGAACAACGCGGCGGTCTTGGCACCGATGATGTCGAGATAGCGATCCTCGGACAGGTCGATCCGGCGCACGGCGGTGAGCTGGTTGACTTCGCCTTCCGCGATCACCGCGCTGGCGCCTGACAGGATGTGCAGCGCCTTGAGGCTCTCCGCCTCGACCATCAGTTCGAACGAGCGGCTGAACAGGAAGTCGCCGACCAGCACGCTGGCCGGGTTGCCCCAGATGATGTTGGCGGTGCGGCGGCCACGGCGCAGGTCCGAGCTGTCGACCACGTCGTCGTGGAGCAGCGTGGCGGTGTGGATGAACTCCACCGCCGCCGAAAGCTTGTGGTGGCGGGTTCCCGCGTACCCAAGCAGCCGCGCGCTGGCGAGCGTGAGCATCGGCCGCATCCGCTTGCCGCCGCCGGCGATCAGGTGACCGGCAAGCTCGGGGATCAGCGGAATTTCCGACTGCATGCGATCGAGGATCACCGCGTTCACCAGGTTCATGTCCTGGGCGACCAGCGCCATGATCGGATCGAGCGAGGGCTGGGTTCGCGACCCCAGGCGGTGGACGGTAGCGCTCATATCCAGCTGCCTCTGGCCTTTGTGCATTGCAAAGGCAAGAGGTGCTTGCATGGCCATGCCGCAGCGGCAAAAGAGAATTCCATGACCGACGCGACGCTGATCCGCTACCGCCAGAGCATCGACAACATCGATGCCGCGCTCGTCTTCATGCTCGCCGAGCGGTTCAAGGTGACCCAGGCGGTGGGCCGCTACAAGGCCGAGGCGGGGCTGCCCCCCGCCGATCCCGGCCGCGAGGAGGCGCAGATCGCCCGCCTGCGCGCGCTGGCGCAGGATGCCGATCTCGACCCCGAATTTTCGGAGAAATTCCTGCGCTTCATCATCGACGAAGTGATCCGCCACCATCACCAGGCCCAGGAAGCCGGCGCCGAAGCCGGAACCCCGGGGGCCTGACCCCGTTGCTGGCGTGGACCGAGGGGAAAGCGCTTGAGCGACGATTATCTGATCTTCCGGCCCGACGATGTGGACCTGGCCCGCTCGCCGCTGCGTGCCGGCGTGGCAGAGCCCACCTACGTGCTGGGCGCGTTCAACCCCGGCTTCGCGCGGCTGCCGAACGGCAACCTGCTGCTGATGGTACGCGTGGCCGAGGCGCTGCGCGACCCCGTCGACGGTGACCATGCACGGGCGATTCGCTGGACGCCTTCGGGCTATGTGCTGGATCGTCACCCGGTTGCCGGCATCGACATGGCCGATCCGCGCCAGTTCGCGCTGAAGGACCGCAATCCCCGGCTGCTCGGCCTCACTTCGCTGTCCTGGCTGCTGCCGGTGGAGCTGGATGCCGAGGGCCGCGCGGTGGTGGCGGTGCATTACGACAAGGCGATCGCGCCCACCGCCTCCTACCTCGATTACGGCGTCGAGGATGCGCGCATCACCTTGATCGACGGCACCTACTGGATGACGGTGTGCGGCGTCTCGGCCGAGCGGCATTGTACCGCCATGTACCGTTCGACCAACGGGCTCGACTGGGATCGGCTCGGCGTGGTGCTCGATCATCAGAACAAGGACATGATCCTGTTCGAAGGGCGGATCGACGGGTTCTACCACGCGCTCACCCGGCCGCTGGGCGAAGTGTATTTCGCCTATCCGGACGAGTCGCCCTATCTCGGGGGGCCCTCGATCAATCTCGCCCGTTCGCCCGACGGGCTGCACTGGAAGCCGCTCGACCAGCCCGGCCTCCGCGCGCGCAAGGGATCGACATCGAATCAGCGGATCGGTGGCGGCAGCCAGCCGGTGCTGACCGAGCACGGCTGGATGCTGATCTACCACGGCGTCGAGAAGCGCGAGTCGGTCGGCATCTATCGCAGCTTCTGGGCACTGCTCGACCGCGACGACCCCAGCGTGATCCTGCGGCAGGAAGACAGCGTGCCGCTGATCGAGGCGAACCCGGCGCTGACCGCCGACATCGCCCACCTTCTCTATCTGCCGACGCCGGTGGTGTTCACCACAGGGCTGGTCGATGCCGGCGATCGCTACATCGTCGCCAGCGGCGAAGCGGATCTGGCCTGCCGGATCACGCACATCCCGAAGGAGCGCTTCCGATGACCGAACCGCGCTGGTGGCAGAAGGGCGTGATCTACCAGGTCTATCCGCGCTCGTTCGCCGATTCGAACGGCGACGGGGTGGGCGATCTGGCGGGGGTGACCGCGCGGCTCGACTATCTGGTCGATCTCGGCGTCGACGCCGTGTGGCTCTCGCCGATCTTCACCTCCCCCATGGCCGATTTCGGCTATGACGTGGCCGATTACTACGGAATCGATCCACGCTTCGGCACGATGGCGGACTTCGATGCCCTGCGCGAAGCCGCGCACGCCCGCGGCCTGAAGCTGCTGCTCGATTTCGTCCCGAACCACAGTTCCAGCGAACATCCCTGGTTCCTCGAAAGCCGGTCGTCGCGGGAGAGTCCCAAGCGCGACTGGTATATCTGGCGCGATCCCGCCGCCGATGGCGGTCCGCCGAACAATTGGCAGAGCTTCTTTGGCGGCAGCGCCTGGGAACGGGACGACGCCACCGGCCAATATTATCTCCACCAGTTCCTGAAGGAGCAGCCCGAGCTCAACTGGCGCAACCCGGACCTGCGCGCGGCGATGCTGGAGGCGATGCGCTTCTGGTTCGATCGCGGCGTCGACGGCTTCCGCATCGACGTGCTGTGGCTGGCGATCAAGCATCCGGACCTGCCCGACAATCCTGCCAACCCCGATTGGCGCGAAGGCATGCAGGACATCGAGCGGCTGCTGCCGGTCCATTCCGCCGACCAGCCGGAAATGACGGAAGTCATCGCCGCAATGCGCGAGGTTGCCGACGGCTATCCCGAGCGCGTGCTGATCGGCGAAATCTACCTGCCGATCCCCCGTCTCGTCGCCTATTATGGCGAGCGCGATAACGGCGTGCACCTGCCCTTCAACTTCCACCTGCTCGATGCGCGCTGGGATGCGGCATCGCTGGCCAAGCTGATCGCCGACTATGAAGGTGCGCTGCCGGCCGATGGCTGGCCCAACTGGGTACTCGGCAACCATGACAAGCCGCGCGTCGCGTCGCGCATAGGCCTGCCCCAGGCCGCGGTGGCGATGATGCTGCTGCTCACGCTGCGCGGCACCCCGACCTTGTACCAGGGCGACGAGCTGGGGATCGCCAATGTGCCGATCCCGCCCGATCGGGTGCGCGATCCCCAGGCGCTCCGCGAGCCCGACACCGCCTTCAATCGCGACGAAGTGCGCACGCCGATGCCGTGGGACGCGAGCGACCATGCCGGGTTCAGCACGGTCGAGCCGTGGCTGCCGCTCAACGCCGACTGGACGGCGCGCAACGTCGCGGCGCAGGGCGACGACGCAGGCTCGATGCTCACCTTCACCCGCGCCATCCTGCAGCTGCGACGGGCGCATCCGGCGCTGTCGGTGGGGAGCTGGCACCCGGTGGCGAGCGAGGGCGCGGTACTGGCGTATGAACGCCGCCATGGCGACGATCGTATGCTGGTCGCGCTCAACCTGTCCGACGCGCCGCAGACGCTGGCACTGCCGGACTGGGCGCAAGCGTTGACGCCCCTACTTGCCACGCCCGGCGCAGCGCACATCGCCATAGCATCTCTCCTCCCTCTCGCGCCCGACCAGGGAGTCATCCTGGGATGATCTCCGCCGTGCCCCTGCGGAAGCAGGGGCCCAGAGCCGCACGCGATTCCCACTCCAACCCTAGGCCCCTGCTTCCGCAGGGGCGCGGAGGTACCGAATGAAAATCGCCATGCTGGCACCGATCGCCTGGCGCACGCCGCCGCGGCATTATGGCCCGTGGGAACTGGTGACGAGCCTGCTCACCGAAGCGCTGGTGACGAAGGGCATCGACGTTACCCTGTTCGCCACGCTGGATTCGGTCACCACCGCCCGGCGCGCCGGCGTGGTGCCGCGCGGATACGAAGAGGATCCGGCAATCGACGCGAAGGTGTGGGAATATGCCCATCTCTCACACCTGTTCTCGCGAGCCTCCGAGTTCGACCTGATCCACAACCAGGCCGATTTCCCCGCCCACGCCTTCGCGCCGCTGATCGACACGCCGATGGTCACGACGATCCACGGCTTCTCGTCCGAACGCATCCTGCCGATGTACAAGCCGTTCGAAGAACGCGTGCATTATGTCGCGATCTCCGAGGCCGATCGGCACCCGGCGCTGCGCTACGCCGCGACGATCCACCACGGCATCCCGCTGAACGAATTCGCCTTCGACGCGGAGGGCAGCGACGACCTGCTGTTCTTCGGCCGCATGCACCCGGACAAGGGCGCGGCCGAGGCGATCGCCGTCGCCCAGGCCACCGGCCGCCGGCTGAACCTGTACGGCATCGTCCAGGACCAGGGCTATTTCGAACGCGCGGTCCAGCCGCACCTGAACGACCGCATCGTCTATCACGGCCCCGTCGGCGGCGAGGAACGCGTCCGCGCACTGGGCAGCGCGCGCGCCCTGCTCCACCTGATCAATTTCGACGAGCCCTTCGGCCTGTCGGTGATCGAGGCGATGGCGTGCGGCACCCCGGTGATCGCCGTCCGCCGCGGATCGATGCCCGAGCTGATCGACGACGGCGTGACGGGCCTGCTCGTCCGCTCCGCCGACGAAGCGGCGGAGGCGGTGGACCGCGCCGCCGCGCTCGACCGCGCTGCCTGCCGCCGCGCCGTCGAGGCGCGCTTCTCGGTGGAAGCGATGGCGGACCATTATATCGCGCTCTACCGCAGCATCCTCGGCAGCTGATCCCGCTCAGCGCACGCCCAGCAAGGTGAGCGCGCGGGCGAGGTCGGCCTGGCGAAACGGCTTGGGGAGATGCGCGTACTCGCGCCCCAGCCCTTCGACATCGGCATAGCCCGAGACGATCAGCGTCGGCACCGCACCGAACCGCGCCCGCACGGCGCGTGCGAGCTCGGTCCCGGTCATGCCCGGCATCAGATGGTCGGTGACCAGCAGATCCGGCGTCAGCCCGTTGTCGAGCAACCGCAGCGCCGCCTCGGCCGACTCCGCCGACTGCACCTGGTAGCCGAGCGCGCGCAGCATCTCCGCTGCGGTGCTGCGGACGATGTCCTCGTCGTCGACCAGCAGCACCGTGCCGGCGCCGTCATGCGGCTCGTGACGCGGCTGCGCCGTGATCGCGCGGAGCACGTCGGCGCTGACCGGCAGCCACAGCTCCACCACCGTCCCTTCGCCCAGCCGGCTCTCCAGCCCGATCGTGCCGCCCAGCTGGCTCGCCAGTCCATGCACCATCGACAGGCCCAGCCCCGTGCCGCGCCCCACGCCCTTGGTCGAGAAGAAGGGCTCGACCGCGCGGGTGAGCGTCGTCTCGTCCATGCCCGCGCCGGTGTCGCGTACCGCCAGCCGCACATAGCTGCCCGCTGCCAACGGCTGCGGCGCCTCGACGGCGGTGCCCATCCCCAGCCGCACTTCCAGCGCCCCGCCCTCCGGCATCGCGTCGCGCGCGTTCACCGCCAGGTTGAGCAGCGCCATCTCCAGCTGGTTGGCATCGGCATGGGCAGGCGGCAGCGCCTCGGGCTTGTTGACCGACAGCGCGATCTTCGGCCCCAGCGTGCTGGCGAGCAGCGGCACCATGCCGTCGACCAGCGCGATCATGTCCACCGGGGCCGGCTGCAGCGGCTGGCGCCGGGCGAAGGCGAGCAGCCGCTGCACCAGCGTGCTCGCCCGCTCGGCCGAGCGCATCGCGCCGTCGAGCAGCCGGTGCAGCACCGGATCGTCGCCGCGCTTGCGCAGGATCAGGTCGAGGCTGCCGATGATGGGGGTGAGCAGGTTGTTGAAATCATGCGCCACACCGCCGGTCAGCTGCCCCATCGCCTCCATCTTCTGGCTCTGGCGCAGTGCCGATTCGGCCTCGCGCAGCGCGGTGGTGCGGTCCTCGACGCGGCGCTCCAGAGTCTCGTTGGCGGCGCGGACGTCGGCGAGCAGCCGGGCATTGTCGATCGCCACCGCCGCCTGCGCCGCGAGGCTCCTGGCCAGTTCCTCGTGCCGCGCGGTGAAGCGGCCCGGCTCGGGATGCCCGAACAGCAGCCCGCCCAGCACCGATCGATCGCGCGAGACGACCGGCACGCCGAGATAGCTGGTGATCACGGGATGGCCCGCGGGCGTTCCATGGTGCGGCGGGTTGCGACCATATTCGGGCTCGCCGGTGACGTCGTCCGAGCGGATCACCACGTTGCGGAAGATGGGCCCGAAGATCCCCGTCGCCCGCGGCCGCCCCAGCTTCTCGAACTGGCTGCGGTTCTCGCCCGAGAGCGTGAAAAGGTGCAGCCGCTCGCCGCTCTCGTCCATCACGTTGTGGAAGAACGCGCCGACGCCGGCGCCGGTCAGCTCCACGCCGGCATCGGTGACGATCTGCACCAGCCGTTCCAGATCATGCTCGGCCGAGAGCGCGACGCCGACCCGGTTGAGCGTCTCGAGCGCACGCTGGGCGTTGCGCTCCTCGCTGACGTCCTCGCACGAAATCGCGATCTGGTGGATCGTGCCGTCCCAGTCGTAGACCGGTACCCAATTCTGCCGCCACACCGAGGTACCTTCCGGCCGACCCCGGGTGGGGCCGCCGATCTCGATTCCCAGCAGCGGCTCGCCAGCCAGCACCCGATACAGCGCCTCGACCACCTGATCGCCGAGCGCCGGTACGATCTCGCTGACATGGCGGCCGATATGCTCGGCCACCGACAAGCCGTTCCATTCGGCGAGCTGGCGGTTGATGCGGATGTAGCGGAGATCGGTATCGAGCACCGCCAGGCCCACCGGCGAATTGTCGTACATCACCGCGAGTTCGTCCGCCTGCTGGCGCGCGAGCGATTCGCTTGCCCGCAGCGCCGCCTCGCTGTCGCGCAGCCGCTGCTCCGCCTTCACCCGTTCGGTGGTCTCGGCCACGATGGCCAGCACGCCGCCGACCGACCCGCCATCGCCCGCCACCGGCGAGAAGGAGATGTCGAGATGCACGGCTTCGGCGAAACCATAGCGTTCGATGGTGAAGCGCCGATCCCGCGCCGAGAGGGTCTGGCCGGTTTCGCGCACATAGCGGAGCATCGGCTCCAGCGCGTCCCATAGCTCGGCAAAATGGCTGCGGGCGGGGCTGCCCAGGGCCTGGGGATGCTTGTCCCCGATCACCTGGGCGAAGGCGGCGTTGTAGAGTGCCACCTCGTCCGCCCCCCAGAACAGCACGATCTGGGCATGGGCCGGCAGGATCAGCGCCACCGCGTTGCGCAGCGCCGGCGGCCAGGCGTCGGGTAGGCCGAGCGGCGAATCGGACCAGTCACGCGACGCGATCAACCGTTCGATCAGCGCCCCGGTGCGAGCGTCGGCAAGGCCCGAGGGCGGGTTCATCCCTCCGCCGGCACGATCGGGTTCGCCGCGCGGCCGGGGTCGGCGTGTCGCCAGTCCAGCTGCGTCCAGCCGCGCGCGGTGGCAAGTTTCGCCAGCGGCCCATGCGCATTCACTGCGAACGCCTCGTCCGCCCAGCCGAGCAGGGGTGCGTCGGAAACATGGTCCGAATAGGCGCGGACGTAACAGTTAGCGCGGTGCAATCCCTCCCCCGCCAGCCAATTTTCGACCATGTGGAGCTTTACGGGCCCGTAACAGTTCTCGCCCTCAAGTTCGGAGAGAATATGCCCCTGCCCGTCCCGCTTCGCATTGGTGGCGATCACGTCGTCGAAGCCGAGCTGCCTACCGATCGCCTCGGCATAGTAACGATGCGAGGCGGTGGCCATGACCAGCCGGTAGCCGGCGGCGCGATCGGCCTCGATCTGCGCACGGGCGCCCTGCAGCACGCCTTTCCGCAGCTCCAGCTCGGCAAACGCCTCCGCCACCGCGGTCATCTCCGCCGGCGGCAGTGCGCGGCCGAGCAGCAGCCGGTGGGAGAGCCGCTTCAGCCCGGCACGGTCGATCCGGCGCAGCAGATAGGCCATGCCGCCCAGCCCCACCACCGGCAACAGCCCCAGCCGCCACGGCGCCCGAGCCCGCGCGACGTGCAGCAGGAACCGCGTCCAGGTCGGCTTGGCGGTGATGGTCTTGTCCATGTCGTAGATTGCGAGGCGGTGCATTGCGCTCTCTAGCCACGGAGGAACTTGCCGTTCCAGCAAGAATCGCGGAAAGGGGGTATCGATGAGGGCACCCGCCGACTTCGAACGGTCCGACATGAACGGCGAGGCGGTGCTCCGCTTCTCCGGCAATCTCTCGCTTGCCTGCCTCGGCGACCTCGCCGATCGGCTGGAATCGGTGGACGGGCCCGTCACCCGACTCGACCTCAGCGAGGTCGGGCGCATGGACACCGTGGGCGCGTGGGTGGTCCACCGCTTCGCGCGCGACCGCGGTGCCGCGATCGAGGGGCTGAACGCCGACGAGCAGCATCTGCTCGAACAGGTGATCGCCGCCGAACATCCGATCCAGCTGCCGCCGCCGCCGCAGGGCTCGGTCACCCGCGCGCTGAACGAAATCGGCGCGGCGGTGATCAATTCGGGCAGGACGTTGTACGGCCTGCTCGGCTTCATGGGCGCGACCGTGCTCGCGCTGTGGCACGTCATCCTCCATCCGCGCCGCTTCCGCTTCAACGCGACGGTGCAGCGATTCGAAGTGGTGGGCGTCGGCGCGCTCGGAATCATCGGGCTGATGAGCTTCCTGATCGGCATCGTCATCGCGCAGCAGGGATCGGTGCAGCTGCGCCAGTTCGGCGCGGAAATCTACACGATCAACCTGCTCGGCCGTCTGACGCTGCGCGAACTCGGCATCCTGATGACCGCGATCATGATCGCCGGCCGTTCGGGCTCGGCCTTCGCCGCGCAGATCGGCACGATGAAGCTGACCGAGGAAATCGACGCGATGCGCACGATCGGCGTCTCGCCGATGGAGGCGCTGGTGCTGCCGCGCGTGCTGGCCGTGGTGTTCATGCTGCCGCTGCTCGGCTTCTATGCCTCGATCGTTTCGATCCTCGGCGGCGGGCTGCTCTGCTGGGTCAGCCTCGACATTCCGCCCGTCACCTTCATTGCCCGCATCCGCGAAGTGGTGCCGATCACCGATCTGTGGATCGGGATGATCAAGGCGCCGGTTTTCGGCGCGATCATCGCCATCGCCGGCTGTTTCCACGGCATGCAGGTGGAAGGCGACGCCGAACAGGTCGGCCAGCGCACCACCACCGCGGTGGTGCAGGCGATCTTCCTGGTGATCGTGCTCGATGCCTTCTTCGCGGTGTTCTTCAGCGAGGTGGGCTGGACATGATCGACGACCGCACGGACGAGCGCACAGACGACCGTCCCGACAACGGCGAAATCCTCATTCGCGTCCGCGGCCTGCGCAACGGCTTCGGCGAGCAGGTCGTCCATGACGGGCTGGACCTCGACGTGCGCCAGGGCGAGATCCTCGGCGTGGTCGGCGGATCGGGCACGGGCAAATCGGTGCTGATGCGCTCGATCATCGGGCTGCAGACGCCGATGGACGGCACGGTCGAGGTGTTCGGCGAGAACACCATCGGCCGCGACGAGACCGAGGCGCTGGAGATCCGCAAGCGCTGGGGCATCCTGTTCCAGGGCGGCGCGCTGTTCTCGACGCTCACCGTGTCCGAGAACGTGCAGGTGCCGCTCAAGGAATTCTATCCACGGCTCGACCAGGCGCTGCTCGAGGAAATCGCAGCCTACAAGGTGGTGATGACCGGGCTGGCGCCCGAGGCCGGCCCGAAATACCCGGCCGAACTTTCCGGCGGCATGAAGAAGCGCGCCGGCCTGGCGCGCGCGCTGGCGCTCGACCCCGAACTGCTGTTCCTCGACGAGCCCACCGCCGGGCTCGACCCGATCGGCGCGGCGGCGTTCGACGAGCTTACCGCCTCGCTGCAGAAGACGCTGGGCCTCACCGTGTTCCTGATCACCCATGATCTCGACACGCTGTATGCGATCTGCGACCGCGTCGCGGTGCTGGCGGACAAGCGCGTGATCGCGGTGGGGACGATTCCCGAGTTGCTGGCGTTGGACCATCCGTGGATCCAGGAATATTTCAACGGACCGCGCGGACGCGCTGCGGTCGCGGGCCCGAACCGGCGGGTGCATGAGGATAAGAGGGACTGATGGAAACGCGTTCCAATCATGTGCTGGTCGGCGCGGTGGTGCTGATCCTGCTCGCGGTGCTCTGCCTGTTCATCGTCTGGCTGTCGCGGCTGGGCGGCGGTGACGAGCGCCAGTACGACATCTTCTTCAAGCAGTCGGTCGACGGCCTGAGCCAGGGATCGTCGGTGACCTTCTCGGGTGTGCCGGCCGGCCAGGTGAAAGAAATCCAGTTCTGGCGTCCGGACCCCAGCCTGGTGCGCGTGCGCATCAGCGTGCGCCCCGACGTGCCGATCCTCGAGGGCACCAACGCGACCATCCAGGGCAGCTTCACCGGCCCCAGCACCGTGCAGCTGGACGGCGCAGTGAAGGGCCAGCCGCCGATCGAATGCCCCAAGGACAATCCCCGCGCCGCCTGCCCGCTGGGCATGCCGGTGATCCCGACCAAGCAGGGCGGCCTCGGCGCGCTGCTCAGCTCGGCGCCGAAGCTGCTGGAGCGGCTGACCACGCTCACCGAGCGGGTATCCGACCTTTTGGACGAGAAGAACCAGGCGTCGATCGCCGGCATCCTTTCGAACACCAACCGGCTGACCAAGTCGCTCGCCGATCGCGGGCCCGAAATCGCCGCGACGCTGGCCGAGACGCGCGTCGCGATCCAGCAGGCCGGCATGGCCGCGCAGCAGATCGGCCAGCTGGCCGAGACGACCAACGGCATGATGGCGAGCGACATCAAGCCGACCATCGCCAACCTCAACGCAACCATCACCTCGGCGCGCAAGAGCGTCGAGACGCTGGATGCGACGATCGGCGACGCGCGGCCCGGCATCCAGACCTTCTCGAACAAGACCATGCCCGAGGTCGGCCAGCTCGTGCAGGATCTGCGCGAAATGTCGCTGGCGCTCACCAATGTCGCGCACAAGCTCGATCAGGGCGGAGCCTCCAGCCTGATCGGGGCGCCCGCGCTGCCCACCTACAAGTCGAAGAAGTGAGGTTCCGGATGAACAAGTCTGTCATCGCCGCGCTGCTTGCCGCGGTGCCGCTGTCCGGGTGCATCTCCTTCGCGGCCAAGCCGCCCGCCTCGCTGCTGACGCTGCAGCCGGCGGCGGTGCTGCCGGCGGGAACGCTGCAGCAATCGGGCGAGGTGAAGGCCGTGACGATCGGTCCGGTCAACGCGCCGCAGGAGCTGGCCACCACCCGCGTACCCGTCCATTCGGGCCCCGGCGGGACGACGATCGCCTATGTGAAGGATGCGCAGTGGGTGGAAGGGCCGGCCAGCCTGTTCGGCCGGCTGCTCGCCGACACCATCGCCGCGCGGACGGGGCGCATCGTGCTCAGCCGCCGCCAGTCGATGACGGCGCCGAGCGCCAGCCTCGGCGGCGACCTGCGCAGCTTCGGCGTCGATGCAGGCAAGATGGAGGCCGTGGTGATCTTCGATGCCGCGCTCGGCCGTGAGGGCAGCCCGGCCTTCGAGCGCCGCCGTTTCGAAGCCCGCGTGCCGGTGACGGCGATTGGCACCGCCGCGATCGGCCCTGCGCTCAACCAGGCCGCCAATCAGGTCGCAGCGCAGGTGGCCGACTGGGTCGGCAAGTAGCCGCTTACGGCCGGCGGCGGACCGCTGCCGGCAGGTCGCAGACGTTCACGCCGGTAGCGATGGTGGGCGGCGCCGGATTTTCGCGCAGTGCGAGCATCGCGGCATAGCGGGCATTATCGGTTGCGCGCACCTGGAAGTGCGGCCGCTCGTCCGGCGGCAGCTGGCTGGCGAGCCGCACCCATAGGATGCCGGTCCGCTCGCCCTCGGTCGCATAGACGCCCATCGCCGCATCGCTGCGCGGCAGGGCTGACAGATATTGCATCCCCTCGATGATCCGCCCGACCACCGTGTAGTTGCGATCGAGCCGCCGCGCCGACTGGCCGATCGGCGTGAACAGTTCCGCCCCGGTGCCGGTATCGGGCAACGCGTCGCGCGCCACGCCGACCATGCCGTAGCAATGGGTCAGCCAGGCCGCCTTGCCGTCGGTAGCGATCGGCCAGCCATCGGCGGTGACGCCGGTGGCGGTGGCGTAGGAATCGGGGTTGGACAGGCGCTGCGCGGGGCTGAAGGCGCCGATCTCGAACTCGGCGGGCGGCCTGGCAATGATTTCGGGCGGGAGCGGCTTCTTCTCGGTCGGATCGCCCCATTGCGCGACCCAGTTTTCCTGCACGCGGTAGACGCTCTCCCCGTCCCACCAGCGCGCAGCGGCGAGCTTTCGGATATTGTTGACGTGCGCCGGCGCGAACCGCGCGGCGAGCCGGATCGCCACCTGCCGGCCGCTCTTCAGCTGGATCAGCAGGATTTCGTCGTCGGGCACGTCGCGCCAGTCCTCGGGCGCCGGCTCAGCGGCGGCAGGCGCGGGCCGCGCGGGGGGCGCCGTCTGCGGGGCGGTCTGGGCGATGAGCGGCGCGGCGGCGAGGGTTGCGGAGAGGGCGAGCAGGGTTTTTGCCATGGGAGGAGCTTGGCATGGCAACGGGCGCTTGCCTAGGGCGTCAAGGAACGGTAGGGCACCCGCCTTCCAGGACTATGCGGAGCGGTGGCCGAGTGGTCGAAGGCGCTCGCCTGGAAAGTGAGTATACGCCAAAAGCGTATCGAGGGTTCGAATCCCTCCCGCTCCGCCACGGACCATTCCACAGGGGTCCGCAAAAGGCCACTGGCCTGGACTTTTTCTCCTGAATTCCGACGCTTAGCAGACCGGTTCGGCCTCGGCCGTCCGTATCCGTCCATGCCCTTCCAACGAATCGGAGGGGCGAAAACGAGGTACGCGCGGTCGAAAAACGAGGTATTTTTTGGAGACCGAACCATGCTTACCGATGCCAGGGTGCGCACGGCCAAGCCGCGCCCAAAACCGTACAAGATCGCAGACGCCAATCGCCTGTTCCTGCTGGTGACGCCCAGCGGCGGCAAGCTGTGGCGGTGGAACTATGATCACGACGGCAAAAGCAAGACGATGGCGATTGGCGCCTATCCACTCATCTCCCTCGCCGATGCGCGCACGAAGCGAGACGAGGCCTGTGCGATCCTTTCCGAGGGGCACGACCCGGTCGTCGTGAAGCGGCTGAAGAAGGAGGCCAACCTCGAGGCGGGGCGCCAGACCTTCGAGCGGATCGCGCGGGAATGGTACGAGAATGCGAAAGCGCAGTGGGCAGCCGTTCATGCCAGCGACGTGATTCGAAGTCTCGAGCGCGACGTCTTCGCTTCGATCGGCGCCCTGCCGATCGCGCAGCTCACCCCGCCCCTGATCCTCGGCGTCCTGCGCGAGATCGAGGCGCGCGGCGCCATCGAAACGGCGAAGCGTGTGCGGCAGCGCATCTCTGCCGTGTTCGTTTATGCCATTGCCCAGGGCATCGCGACGAACGACCCGGCCGAGAAGCTGGGCTCCGTTCTCAAGCCGCTACGCAAGGGCCGGCAACCGGCGATCACCGATCTGGTCCCGCTGCGGCGCATGATCCTCGCGGCCGAGGAGGACAATGCGCGGCCGATCACCCGGCTAGGGCTCAGGATGCTGGCCCTCACGGCCGTGCGGCCGAGCGAGTTGCGCGGTGCCGATTGGGCCGAATTCGAGGACCTGGATGGCAAGCTGCCGCTCTGGCGCATCCCGTCGGCCCGGATGAAGGGTGACCTCGACCGCAAGGAGGAAGTGGGCGGCGATCATCTGGTGCCGCTCGCACCGCAGGCAGTTGCCGTCCTGCGCGCGGCCTGGCCCCTGACCGGCCACGGCCCGCTGGTCTTCCCGAGCAACCGGCATGCACACCGGCCGATGAGCGAGAATGCGATCGGATACCTGCTCAACCGGGCCGGCTATCACGGGCATCACGTGCCGCATGGCTTTCGAGCGGCGTTCTCCACCATCATGAACGAGTGGGTGGAGCGGCATGGCGACGCCCACGACCGCAAGGTCATCGACCTGATGCTTGCCCATGTGCCCAAGGACAAGGTGGAGGGCGCCTATAATCGAGCCGCCTACATGCCCCGCAGGCGGGAACTCGCGATGATCTGGGCAGAGATGCTGAGCGAGGGGCTTCCTGATCCCGTCGTCTTGATCGACAGGCCCGTGAAGGAAGTTGGTTCGCAATCGCGGCGCCGCCTTCCGTCCCCCGTCGGGCCGGACTTCCGCTTCCCGGCTCGCAATCGCCCGCGTGACTTCTTTTCTGGCTGATCGGCGGGACCGATGGGGATGCGAAGAACTTCAGCGCCTTTCCCCAGCCCGGCAGAGGCTTCAGGCTCACACCCGGATGCATGACGTGCCCCCGGTCGATCTCACCGTCGACCGGGGGCAACGCAACCAACCGGACCTGCCGCGCCCCGCTGCAAATTTTTTTTACATCGTTCCCCGTAGTTCCGCTCGGGCTGCGTCAATCCTCCCAAGGTCGGGTCGCCGGCCATGGGAGGGAAAACATGACGGCCTCAAAAAGGGCATTCTACACGGCGCTGTTCGTCGCAACTGCCTCGTATTCCAGCATCGCTGTCGCACCGGTGTGCGCCCAGGAAGCGGTGATAAAGCTCGACCTTCCATCGCAGGACCTTGCCACGACGCTCCGCACAATCGCCCGCCAGGGTGGCAAGGAGATTCTGTTCGCAGAGGAGGAAGTGGCGGGACGGCAATCGCCGACGCTGCGAGGAAGCTTCACGGTCGAGCACGCCGCGCAACTGGCGGTCAGCGGCAGCGGCCTGGCCGTGGCGGAGCAAGCCGGTGCGTTGATCGTGCGGCCGGCAGGCCGAAGGAAGGCCGACGACATCGCATCGCCCGAGATCACCGTGACCGGCTCGCGCATTCGCGGGGCGACGGGTCCATCACCCGTCATCATGGTGTCGCGCCGGGGACTGGAGGAGCAGGGCATCCCTGACATGGCGAGTGTTTCGCGGATCATCCCGCAAAATTTCACCGGAGGGCAAAACCCCGGGGTCGCGGGAGGCGGTGAGCAGAGCGGCTACAATAATGTGAACAACTCGACGACGCTCAACCTTCGCGGGTTGGGCTCGGACGCAACGTTGACGCTCATCAATGGTCACCGCCTCCCTTACGACGCCGTCAACCAGGGCGTCGACATCTCGATCATCCCGCTGGCGGCACTCGAACGCATCGAGGTCATCACCGACGGCGCCTCGGCACTCTACGGCTCGGAAAATCTTCTGCGAATTCGCGGATGTACCTCAGGAAAGACCTCGCTGATCGTGTCGCCAGCTATAGACCAACTCACGCCGTTTTCGCGCGGTTGCGGGAATGGCGGGCCGCGCCGGAATCGGCCATTCGCAATTTTGAACGATGCCGGGCCCCATTTCGGTCTTCCGAGGATCTCCGCGGCGGCATCCGAACACTCCCGTCATGGGTGCAGGACTTTCTGCGTGACCAGCTGGGTTTAGTAATCAACGCGGGCGGCCGGCAGATAGCCTATTCTGTGTTCGCGCCAGGCAGCGGTCAGTTTGGATTCCACGCCTCGCGCCAAGCGACGAGTTCCGAGGGACGGATTTGATAGCGCGCGAAATTTCCCTCGTGCAGTCCTAACAGTTCGGTTTCTGCCACCTCGACGAACTGTTCCTGGTCCGCATCTGGAATGGTGTCGCGCGCAAAGGCGACCAACTGCGCTCGCGCCGCTGGCCGACCCATCTGCCTGCGCAAGATTTCGCGGATGATGTCGCGCACGGCATCCCGATAGCGCAGGCGGAAACGATTGGGCTCGCCCAGCGATTGGCGCACGGCTGCATAGCGCGCCGCCAACCGCTCATAGGCCCAAAGGAAGACGTCCCGCAGTAGAGCGACATCGTTGCGCTCAGACACACCGAGTGTCGCGCACGCGTAGAGATCGCCTGGGGCATCGGCGAAGGAAAGAGGTGCGAAGTCGGCCTTGATCAACGGGATGTTCGCCGCGAGCCTCGACACACCTGCTTGTTCGCATCTTCGAACGGCTGGAGGTACGGCAGCTGGACCATCATGAAGAAAGCTTGCTCGAACGGGTCATCGATCGCGGCCGCCGTCGCGATAAGCTGATCGAAACATTCCTCGATCAGGCCGGGGCCCTCCAGAGGGTGGAATGTGGAACCATCAATCCCGACGATGATGTGGCGCAGCCGGCCGACCGCGCTAGGATCGGCCAACAGCGCGTGCAGGTTGAGGATCGTGTAGCGGTTGAACCCGATCTCGTCGGCGTTGGCGACGAGAAGCTCGATCGCGTCCTTGTGGTTGAGGATCATCTGCGCTTCGCGCTGGCCGCGCCTTTCCGCCGCCTCGCCGAAGTCCAGCAGGCGCCTCGTGTCGAGGAGGGAATATATATTGCCTTCGAGGCGGCTGGAATTTCAGGAGAGGTCGATCAGCAGCCGGTTCAGAATTTGCTTTGCATAAGTGCCGGCCGCCACCGGCTCGATCGTCGGTCTGCCAGCAACCGCCAGGCGCTCGCGGTCCCGATCGCTCAGATAGAAGCTCTCGTTCGGATAACCGTCCAGGAAGGCGCGGTCATAGCCGATAGGTTGCCGCGCCGCGACCGGCTGCCGGACATGAGCGAGAAGGGCTCCGCCTTCCGGTGATAAGGGAATGATGCCGTCGGCCGGCGGACCAGCGGCGTCTGCGTCACTGCTACCTGCAAGGTGGTACCGTGCGGCGCGACCGGCACCCGCAAGCCGGAGGCGGCCGGCACTGACAAGGGCGCGAAGGTGATATTGGAGCGTGCGCCGGGGGACCCGCTCGCCAAGGGCTGCGGCGATCTGCGCGACGGACGCCCCGTCATCAATCTTCCCCACAGCCGCCTCAATCGCATTGAGGTCGGCACCGGCAATCGGCTTGACCACAAGCGCTCCTTAGTTGCGCGAAAATAAAATGCGTAACCAACGGCGCTAATGCGCAATTATCCCGGCAATCGCGCAATCATTTATGAGAGCGTGCAACTTGGTTGCGCGTTTTTCACTATCGAGTGGGCGGCGTCGGGGGGGGCGTCGCTAAGTAACGGAGCGACGACAAACGCCAATAATCCCGTGATCAGCCCAAACGGGTCCATAGCGACGCGCTACCGCCCGCCTGGGCCCGTAGCCGCCGAACGCGAAATCACAGTCCAGACCCGCGCTGACCTGCAA
>Ga0307412_10000290_pt1 | contig 31888 bp, 30 predicted proteins | sample DK1Cmetagenome_3_FD_203823 | JGI IMG/M metagenome (GOLD analysis project Ga0307412, IMG submission 203823) | Maize rhizosphere microbial communities from greenhouse at UC Davis, California, United States - DK15-C-1 | ecosystem: Host-associated > Plants > Roots > Rhizosphere > Soil | place: USA...
CCCTATTGCAGGCGGCCAAGGTACAACAAGGGGAGGGAGTTAATCGTTGCCGGGCAGATCAGTTGCCGTGGTAGACGCCAGCGAAGGGCATGTCGTTGGGTTCGACGTTGCTGACCAGGCCGGCGGCCTTGGCGGCGGCTAGTTCGGCTTGCACGTCAGCGCGGGTCTTGCCCGACTGGGGGGCGCCGTAGACGCCTTGGAACGGCACGTTGTTCGGTTCGACGTTGGTCACCAGGCCGGCGGCCTTGGCGGCAGCCAGTTCGGCTTGCACCTGGGCGCGGGTCGGGCCTTCGTACGGGGTGCCGTAAACGCCTTGGAACGGCACGTTGTTGGGTTCAATGTTCTGCGATGCGTAGGCGCCGGCGCTCAGGGCGGCCAAGGACAACATCAAAGCGGTAGCGAGGGTCTTCTTCATGGTAAATCTCCGATTTCAAGAGCCTAGGGGGCGAATCCGGCGGCCTATCCGTCGTGGTTCGTTGCTGTTCCCGATGACTGAATTGTGCGCCGAATCCATATAGGGATAAACCCGTGTATCGGTAAAACATCTTTCCATTAATGGAAGAATACCGTTCGATTTAATCGATAGCCTCCATTAATGGAATGGATAGCGCAGGCAGTGGCCTACCTGGAGCCCGCATGGAAAAGGTTCGTCTGACCGGTGAAAAAGCCACGCTGTTGATCACCCTGTATGCCAAGGCCGAGGAAAGCCGTTTGCCCGGCTCGCTGTTGCAGGACCACTACGCCGCCGAGGCCGTGGCGCGCCTTGATCACGATTTTTCAGCGCTGGGCATGCGGCCGGACGAGATGATCGGGCTGGCGATGCGGGCGTACTCGCTGGATATCTGGGCGCGGGCGTTCATCGCCGCCCACCGCGGCGCCACGGTGCTGCATCTGGGCTGCGGCCTGGACAGCCGCGTATACCGGGTGGCGCCGCCCCCGGAGGTCAATTGGTTCGACGTGGATTATCCCGACGTGATCGACCTGCGCCGCGCGTTGTATCCGCCGCGCCCGGGTTATCAGATGCTGGGTTCATCGATGGCGGACTTGGGGTGGCTGTCGCAGATTCCCACCGACAGGCCGGCCTTGGTGGTGGCCGAGGGGTTGTTCCTGTACCTGTCCGAAGACCAGGTACTGCAATTGCTGCGCACCGTGACGACGCAATTCCCATCGGGCGAGGTCGCATTCGATGCCTACAGCCGGATGGGGCTGGCGCTGGCAGCGCGTAACCGCATGTTCCGGGCGACGGGCGCAGTCATGCGCTGGAGCTTGGACAACCCGCTGGACCTGGAGTCGCAGGTGCCGGGCCTGCGGCTGTGCGACGAGCAATGGGTGTATGAAGAAAGCGGCGGCAGGCAGTGGGCCAGGTACACCTGGCCGGCCCGGGCAGCGATCTGGCTGATGCGGCGGGTTGCGCCGCTGCGGCGCCTGGGCAGGCTGCTACGCTACCGTTTCTAGCCGCGCCGGCTTAGTAGTGCGGCGGCAGTTCGTCGCGCAGGCTGCGGAAGGGCGCGGCGCCCTCGGGCGCTTGCTGGCGTAGGTCGGCCACTTCACGCAGTAGCCGGTCTATCTGCTGTTGCTGCCGCACGATGATCTGGTTCAGCTGTTCCAGCAGGTCGTCCGCGAAGCTGGACTTGACCTCCAGTTCGAGCAGGCGGCGTTCGATGTCTTGCGATGGTTCCATGGCGGCTATTAGAACCTATTCCCGCTTTGCGTTTCCAACGGGGATGGCGGCGGCCATGGCGATGGCGGGGCAGGCGCGCCGCGATAGTGGGGCGTGGTTTACGGGAGACGGGTGTGACGAAGCGGGTCGGACGGCGCGGCATGGCGGCGCCACGAGGAGTGCACTGGGGGGTCCGCTGGGCTGCGCGCGGTTCGCTGGCGGCGGGCTTGACGCACGCGCTGGCGAACGGCGCCTGGGCGCAAGACGCTGGCCCCACGCTATCCCCCGTGGTCGTGACCGGCACGCGCCTGGGTACCTCCGTGCTGGACACGCCGGCATCGGTGGACGTGGTCGAGGGCGTGGCCATGCGCCGGGGCCAGCCCGGGATCAACCTGTCCGAAGGCCTGGCCGGCGTGCCGGGCCTGCAGATCCAGAACCGGCAGAACTATGCGCAGGACCTGCAGATATCCAGCCGGGGCTTCGGCGCCCGGTCCACGTTCGGCGTGCGCGGCGTGCGCCTCTACGTGGACGGCATTCCGGCCACGATGCCGGATGGGCAGGGGCAGACGTCCAACATCGACATCGGATCGATCGACCGCGTGGAGGTGCTGCGGGGGCCGTTTTCCGCGCTGTACGGCAATTCATCGGGCGGCGTGATTCAGGTCTACACCCAAGACGGGATGCCGCCGCCCACGCTATCGGCAAGCGGATGGGGCGGCAGCGACGGCACCTGGCGCTACGGTGTGAAGGCCAGCGGCGGCGAAGCAGGCGGCCTGGACTATGTGCTGGACGCCAGCCGCTTCACGACCGATGGCTACCGCGACCACAGCGCCGCGCGAAAGAACCTGGCCAACGCCAAGCTTGGCTTGCAACTGGACGACGCCAGCCGCTTGACCATCGTTGTCAACAGCGTGGACCTCAAGGCGCAGGATCCGCTTGGCCTGACCTACCAGCAGTTCCAGGACGACCCGCGCGCCGCCCCCCTGGCCGAGCAGTACGACACCCGCAAGACGGTTCGGCAGACGCAGGGCGGCGTGGTGTACGAACGGCAGATCGATAGCCGCAACTTCCTGCGCGTGATGGCGTACTACGGCCAGCGCGACACCACCCAGTACCAGTCGATTCCTCCTGCGGTGCAGCTGCCGCCTACCCAGGCGGGCGGCGTCATCGATCTGGCGCGCCAGTATGGCGGTGCGGATTTTCGCTGGACGTCCGAGCTGGATCTGGCGGGCCGGCCGCTGACGCTGATCGGCGGGTTTTCCTACGATTCCATGCGCGAAGACCGCCAGGGGTATCAGAACTTCACCGGCACGGGCGCCGATCGGCAACTGGGGGTGCAGGGCGCGCTGCGGCGCGACGAGACCAACACCGTCTACAACGCCGATCCCTATGTGCAGGCGTCATGGAAGGCGTCCGAACGCTGGACGATGGACGCCGGCCTGCGCTACAGCACCGTCCGCTTCAATTCCGACGACCACTACATGACGGCCGGCAATGGCGACGACAGCGGCGCTGCGCGCTACCGCAAGGCGCTGCCGGTGGCGGCGCTGCGCTACGCGGCCAGCGCCGACGTCAGCGTGTACGCGTCGTATGGGCGGGGTTTCGAGACGCCGACCCTTAACGAAATTTCGTATCGTCCCGGCGGTCTGCCGGGTCTGAATTTCGGCCTGGCGCCGTCGCTCAGCACCAATCTGGAAGCGGGCGTCAAAGCGCGCATGGCGGGCGGCCTGGCGACGGCGGCGGTGTTCCATACGGGTACCGACAACGAGATCGTGTCGGCCGGCAGCGCCGGCGGACGCACCAGTTACCAGAACGCCGGGCGCACGCGGCGCGACGGGCTGGAACTGGCCTGGTCGGGGGAAGTCGCGCGCCACTGGCGCACGCAGTTTGCCTATACGTGGCTGAACGCGCGGTATGTGGACGACAGTTCCGGCGACATTCGCGCCGGCAACAAGATTCCCGGCATTGCGCGGCAGGCGGTGTTTGCGTCGGTGGCGTGGGCGCCGCCTGAAGGCTGGCAGGCGTCGGTGGAAGGCCGCTACCTGAGCCAGATCTACGTGAACGACGCCAACAGCGAAGAGGCGCCCGGCTACTTCGTGGCGGCGGTCAGCGCCGGCTATGTGAAGCGGGTGGGTGCGTGGGAATTGAACGCCTATGCGCGCGTGGATAATCTGTTCGATCGCCACTACGCCGGGTCCGTGATCGTCAATGAAAGCAACGGCCGCTACTACGAGCCCGCCGCCGGGCGCAGCGTGGGCGTGGGCGCCGGTGTCGCGTACCGGTTCTAGCGCGGCGCGGCGTCAGTCAGACGTCAGTCAGGCGCATCCGGATAGCAGACGCCGTAGTCTTCGCACGCGGGGCAGCCCGGCGCGGCGGACGGCGGCAAGCCCGCGTGCTCGCAGGCCGAGTACGCCAGGAAATGTTTCCAGCGCAAATTACGCACGTTGCGGATCACCAGGCCGGGATAGTGCCGGGCCAGCAGGAACGTGACGTCTTCGCGGCCCGACAAGCCCAGGTCGCGCCACAGGAGATCGGGACGCAGGCACGCGTGCACCAGCACGCCGGTGACCCAGGTCGTGGTTTCGGGTTCTGGGGCCCGGTAGGCGTCCAGCAGCACGCGCAGCAGCAAGGTGAAGCCGGGTTGAGGATCGCCCCGGCCGCGCGCGGCATAAGCCGCGGCCTGCTCGCGCAACGCAGCCAGCCGCGCGTCGTCCGATGCCAGCGCGCCGGGAAACAGATGGTGAAGCAACTGTTGCAGCTCGTCGGGGCAAAGGCCGCTGCGCGCCAAGTCCTGGTGTGCAAGGCTGGTACCGATCACGGTGGCGAAAAAGCCGGCGTCGGGATGACCGGGCGGCGCGTGATGCAACAAGGCGCGGGCAAACCGCTGGGCCGGCGCGGGTGAAACGGCCGGGGCGGGAGGGGGGATCAGCACGGCGTCCATGAGGGTCGCTACAGTCGTTCAAATGTTAATGAAATCGCTATGTTGCGGAATATATAACGAAAAATGACTGAAATTCCGTAGTGCGGGACAAAAACCCCTCAGGACTTACCCGCGAGCTAGGGATGTCCCGGGGGTATGATCGGTGTCCCTGATTTCCTGGGTTTGCCCTCCGCATGCCGCGCACTTTCCGCCCCGCAGTCTCCCGAATGACCGGCGCCACCCTTCTGGCGCTGGCAGGCCTGGCGTTTGCGGCGCCGCCCGTTGCGGCGTCCGATATCGGCGCCGTCGTCGAATCCATCCGCTTGTCGCGCTACCCGTTGCGAGAACCGGAGCGGCGCGTGTGGGGCACCGAGAACGTGCGCGACGCGGTGCTGGTCGGTCAAATGGAGAACCGCCTGTACCTGTATCGGTACGTGCGGGGCACCGGCAAGGAATTCCACCTGGACTTCCGTTCCCAGCCCTTGGTAATCGATCCGGCGGCGTGGAAGGCGGCGCGCGAAGAGAACGTCCGGGTCAGGACACCGCGCGACGGCGAGACTCTGTACTGGGTCGGCTATACCTACAACGACACCGATGCTGCGCAGTCCGACGGCTTTCTGGTGGATGCCGCCGGTAATGCGGCGACGGTCCACGCCGACGCCAGCCTGGCCGTCGTCACCGCCAATCAACCCTGGGACGAGGCTCGCAAGGCGCAAGCCCTGGCGACGCTGCGGCAGGTGCTGACGACCTACCCCGGACGCCTGAAGGCGTTTCCCGCCGACGTGCGCTTCGAGCATCAGGCGCCGGTGGACGTGACGGCCGTGTTCCGTACCCTGCATCAGGTGGCGCGTGCCATTCCGCGTGGCAAGAGCGCGGAATTCGGACGTGCGCTGGCGGACCTGCGCCGCTTCGTGATGGAACAGGACTTCCGCGAGATCGATCCCGGGGGCAAAGACCCCGAGATGCTGACGGCCCTGAATGACTACGGTTTCTGGCTGGCGGAATCGGGCGATGCCGTGCAGGCGGACCGCGTCTTGAGCGACGTGCTGCGGCGCGACCCGTCCCGCACGGCCGCCTATCTGAACCGCGCCGATGCGCGCTGGGCGCAAAGCGCGAAAGCCGGCGACAGGCGCGGCTACTTCGAGGCCCTGGCGCGCGAGGATTACCGCTTGTATTGCGCAAACCGCCTGATGGCCAAGGAACCGATCCCCGGCAATATCGCCAGCCGCATCAGCGGCGCCCTGAACGAGAAAGCGCTGGACGCGGCCGTTTGCCGGCCCCGGCTGGCGATCTTCAAGGCGATCCGGGCCGACGACCTGGACGCGGTGCGTGCCGAGCTGGCGCGAGGCCAGGATCCCAATGGCGTGAACGAGAACGGCACGTCGGCGCTGGCCGTGGCGGTGTCGGGCAAGCAATTGGAAATCGTGCGGGCCTTGCTGGCGGCGGGCGCCCGCGCGGATGGCCCCAACAACGGGTTCGTGCTGTTGGCCAGCGCCTTGCCGGACGCCAAGGACACCCGTCCGGCGGCGGAACGCTACGCGTTGGCCGATGCCCTGATCGCGGCTGGCGCGCCGCTGAATGGTGTCGACTACAACGGCACGCCGTTGCTGGTGCGGCGCATTTCGTACTTCAGCGAAGATAAGGACAGCCTGACCTACCTGCTGGCAAAGGGCGCCGACCCGAATGCGCGCGAAAAGAACGGCCGGTCGGCACTGCATGCCGCCATGGGGGCGCCCAGCCGATTCTGGTTCGCCGAGCAACTGCTGGCCAAGGGCGCGGATATCAACGCCGCCTATGTCCGCATGTATTACGGCAACCGGGGCATGTGGGAAACCCCGTTGCTGGAAGCGCTGCGCGAATCGAATTCCGGAGAACTGACGCCGACCGCGACGTATCCGGTATCCGAGCGCGTGGCCTTCGCGCTGGCGCACGGCGCCGATGCGGCGGTGGGCGGCTACAGCGCCAGCAAGACGCCCGAGCGCACCGGCTTGAATGAAGCACTTACCCTGGCGGCGCGCACGATGGAGCCCGCGTTGGTGGACCAGTTGGTGCAAGCCGCTGGCCAGCCGCGCATGCCACTGACGCCGGAACCGCTGTCCAGCTTGCTGAGCGTGTGGAACCAGGTGGAGATCCGCGCGGCGATCAAGCAGAACGGTCCCGAGTGGGACGGGCAGCGCGCCAGGCTGCGCGCCACCGCTGACCGCCTGTTGGCGGCGGGCGTGCCGCTGACCCGCGCGGACGACGCCACGGGCGTCAGCAACAACGGCATCGCGCCCCTTAGCTTGCCGTGGCTGCCCGACGACCTGTATCAGGCGTGGCTGGAGAAGGGCGCGGATGCCTCGGACCGCACCGGCAACAGCGTGCGCATCGACGGCGTGGCCGATACCGACGCCCTGCCGCTGGTGATCATGCTGCGCCTGGGCAAGGAAAGCAAAACGAAGATGCTGCTGGAACACGATGCGGGCCTGTACCGCACCCCCTGGCGTTGCGGCATGGCGGTGGCCGATGTGCTGGCCTGGCAATTGGACGACGGCGGTCCGCTCAGCCCGATGGGCGCGCGTGCCGTGAAGCAGGTGCTGGATGGCGCGGCGGGCGCGGCCAGTTGCGATTTGAGCCAGCGTTCGCGCGTGCAGCCCTATGTCGGCGTTTCCGCCAGCGATCTGGCCGCGCGGGCCGGGGTGACATTGACGGTGGCGGCGCCGAAGTAGGCCGGCGCGTTCCGCGCGCGGGGCGCGCAGGCCCCGCAATGTAAAACAGGCACCCGAAGGTGCCTGTTTTTTTGCTTCAACGGCAAGCCGTCATTACATGGCGTGGCCCATGTTGACGTTCATGTTGTACAGCACCCATGCCGAACCGCCGACGATGATGGCGATGATCAGCACGGTGAAGACGAACGCGGCCAGGTTGTCGCGTGCCGACTTCGACGCGCCCATGTGCAGGAAGTACACCAGTTGCACCAGCAACTGGAGCACGCACAGGGCAACAACGCCGACGATGGTGATGGTGTGCGACAGCGCGCCGTGCATCACCAGGCCGAACGAGCCAAAGGTGAGCAGCAGCGAGAGCACGAAACCGATGATGTAGGACTTCAGGCTGCCGTGGTCGGCGGCGTGATCGTCGTGGCCGTGTGCGGCCGCAGCGGAGTGCGACATCAGATGGCTCCCATGAGATAGACGAAGGTAAAGACGCAGATCCAGACGATGTCCAGGAAGTGCCAGAACAGGCTCAGGCACGCCAGACGACGCTTGTTGATCGAGTCCAGGCCATGGCGGCGGATCATGTCCAGGAGGACGATGATCCAGATCAGGCCGAAAGTGACGTGCAGGCCGTGCGTACCGATCAGCGTGAAGAACGCCGACAGGTAAGCGCTGCGACCCGGACCGGCGCCTTCAGTGATCAGGTGATGGAATTCCCAGACTTCCATCGCGATGAAGCCCGCGCCGAACAGGAACGTGACCATCAACCAGCCCATCGCGCGGGACTTGTTGTTGGCGTGCACGTTCAGGTTGGCCATGCCGAAGGTGAAGCTGGAGAACAACAGCAACAGCGTTTCGACCAGCACGAACTTCAGGTCGAACAATTCCTTGCCCGTGGGGCCGCCCGCGGTGGCGTTGGACAACACCGCGAACGTGGCGAACAGCACCGAAAAGATCAGCAAGTCGCTCATCAGATAGACCCAGAAACCGAAAACGGTCTTGGATCCATCGTCATGATGCGCGTGATCGTCGTGACCCGCGTGGGGGTGAGTGGCTACGGCTTGAATCATGGCTCAGGCGGCCTTCTGCATTTTTTCAAAGTGGGCGTTTTCGATGCGTTCGACTTCCGCGGCCGGGACCCAGTAATCGACGTCGCGGTCGTAGGCGCGGGCGATGAACGAACCGACCATGCCGACGAAACCGGCGATGGCGAGCCACCAGATGTGCCAGATCAGCGCAAAGCACATGACCAGGCCGAACAAGCCGATGTACACGCCGGCGCCGGTGTTCTTCGGCATGTGGATGTCTTCGTACTTGGCCGGGCGCTTGTACGCCTTGCCGCTTTGCTTGTCTTCCCAGAACTGGTCCAGCTCATCAACGTGAGGAACGTGGGCGAAGTTGTAGAAAGGAGCAGGCGACGAAATCGACCATTCCAGGGTGCGGCCATCCCAGGGATCGCCCGTGACGTCCTGGTTTTGCTTGCGTTGGCGAACCGACACGAACACTTGCTGCAACAGGAACCAGATGCCCAGCATGATCAGCGCGGCGCCAGCCAGCGCGACCAGCAGGTAGGGCTGCCATTCGGGGTTGTCGTAGTGGTTCAGGCGACGCGTCATGCCCTTGAAGCCCAGGATGTACAGGGGCATGAAGGCCATGAAGAAACCGACGAACCAGCAGTAGAACGAGTAGCGGCCCAGGCGCTCATTCAGCGTGAAGCCGAACGCCTTGGGGAACCAGTAGGTCATGCCCGCGATACAACCGAACACCACGCCACCGATGATGGTGTTGTGGAAGTGGGCGATCAGGAACAAGCTGTTGTGCAGCACGAAGGACACGCCGGGGATGGCCAGCATCACGCCGGTCATGCCGCCGATGACGAAGACGATCATGAAGCCCAGCGTCCACAGCACCGGCGTCGTGATGCGCAGGCGGCCGCGGTAGATGGTGAACAGCCAGTTGAAGATCTTCGCGCCCGTCGGGATCGAGATAATCATCGTCGCGATGCCGAAGAAGGCATTGACGTTGGCCCCCGCTCCCATGGTGAAGAAGTGGTGCAGCCAGACCAGGAACGACAGCACGCCGATGGCGGCCGTGGCGTAGACCATGGACTTGTAGCCGAACAGCGTCTTGCGGGCAAAGGTGGCAACCACTTCCGAATACACGCCAAACGCCGGCAGCACCAGGATGTAGACCTCGGGGTGGCCCCAGATCCAGATCAGGTTCACGTACATCATGACGTTGCCGCCCATGTCGTTCGTGAAGAAGTGCGTGCCCAGGTAGCGGTCGGCGGTCAGCAGCGCAAGCGTTGCCGCCAGCACGGGGAAGGCGGCGACGATCAGCACGTTGGTGACCAGCGAGGTCCACGTGAAGATCGGCATCTTCATCAGGCTCATGCCCGGTGCGCGCATGCGCAGGATGGTCACGATGAAGTTGATGCCGCTAAGCGTGGTGCCCAACCCGGATATCTGGAGCGCCCAGATGTAGTAGTCCACCCCGACGCTTGGGCTGTAGTCCAGCCCTGACAACGGCGGATAGGCGAGCCAGCCGGTCGCGGCGAATTCACCCACGAACAGCGAGATCATCATCAGCGCGACGCCGGCGCCGAACAGCCAGAAGCTCAGCGAGTTCAGGAACGGGTAGGCCACGTCGCGGGCGCCGATCTGCAGCGGCACCACGATGTTCATCAGCCCGGTAATGAAGGGCATCGCCATGAAGAAAATCATGATGACGCCGTGGGCGGTGAAGATCTGGTCGTAGTGGTGCGGTGGCAGGAAGCCGGCGGAGTCGGCGGACGCGACCGCCAACTGGGTGCGCATCATGATGGCGTCGGCAAAGCCGCGCAGCAGCATGATCAGCGCGACGATGATGTACATCACGCCGATGCGCTTGTGGTCGACGGAGGTCAGCCATTCCGTCCAGAGGTACTTCCACTTGCCGAAGTAAGTGACGGCGCCGAAGACCGCTAGGCCTCCCAGGCACACGGCGGCCAGCGTAACCATGACGATAGGTTCATGGTACGGAATGGCCTCGAGGGTGAGTTTCCCGAGCATTGTTAGTTAATTCCTGCGATCAGATTTTTCGACGTGGGGGTGCACGTGGCGTCGTCCACACCGGCCATCTTGGACATGGTGCTGCCCAGAATGAAATCAAACATGGCGGGAGGCGCCGAGGAGTACTTGGCGACCGGATTGCGCTCGCTGCGCTTGGTCAGTTCAGCGTAGGCCTCGGGGGTCAGCGCCGTGGGTGAAGCCTTGGCTTCCTTGACCCAGTTGTCGAATCCTTCCTGCGACGTGGCGATGGCCTTGAAGCGCATGCCGGAGAAACCGGCGCCGCTGTAGTTGGCCGAGATGCCCGCGTAGGTGCCGGCTTCGGTCGCGTTCAGGTGCAGCTTCGTTTCCATGCCGGCCATCGAGTAGATCTGGCTACCCAGTTGGGGGATGAAGAACGAATTCATGACCGATGCCGACGTGATCCGGAAGTTGACCGGGACGTTCACGGGGAACGCGATCTCGTTGACCGTGGCGATGTCGTACTCGGGGTAGATGAACAGCCACTTCCAATCCAGCGACACCACCTCGATGGTGACGGGCTTGTGTTCGGAAACAAGCGGCTTGTAGGGATCCAGCGCGTGCGTGGAGCGCCAGGTGATCACGGCAAGAATCGCCACGATGATACAAGGCACGGTCCAGACCACGATTTCAATCGCCGTGGAGTGGGCCCACTTGGGCTGGTAATCGGCTTTGGTATTGGATGCGCGATATTTCCACGCAAACGACACGATCATGAACAGTACTGGAATCACAACGATGAGCATCAGCCCCGTCGCCGTGAACAGCAAAGTCTTTTCCTGGGCGCCAATGTCTCCCTTGGGAGAGAGAATTTCCATGTTGCAGCCGCCAAGCAGCATGACCGCGCCGACGCCAAAAATGCGCGTTAGGGTCGCAAGGAGGGGGTGTTTCACGTACAGCCTTGGATGGATGGTTGGAAATGCTGCGGAGCAGCAAGCTGGAATGCTGCCAAGCAGCAACGTCCATCCTATCGGCTTGATATCGGTCAAGCATGCGACGAATGGTCGCATTGCCTGGGAGGATTCTGCCCCCAACGGAGCAGATTCAGGGTTTTCCTAGGGGGCAGAGGCCCTGGGTGGCGGGGGTAGGGTGCGACGATATGTCGCACCTGCACGGGGCAGTGTTGTAAAGATGTGTCGCACTGCACCCATCAGTCGACAAGGACTTCCCGTTCCGGCCCCGGTTTTTTTGCCAGCTTGCGCTGCAGGGAGCGCCGGTGCATGCCCAACAGGCGCGCCGCCGCGGAAACGTTGCCGCCGGTCTCGTGCAGGGCCTGGTGAATGTGTTCCCATTCTAGGCGGTGCAACGGCGTCATGGTCGTTTCGATCGTAACGGATTCTGGCTTCACCAGGCCCAGCGTGCGCAGGATCATCGGCGCGGTGGCGGGCTTGGGCAGGTAATCGTCGGCCCCGCGCTTGATGGCTTCGACGGCGGTGGCCACGCTGGCATACCCGGTGACCAGCAGAATCCGCATGTCCGCGCGAAGTGCGCGAAGGGGGCGGATCAGGGTCAGGCCGGAGTCTTCACCCAGGCGCAGGTCCACCAGCGCGAAGGCCGGCCGGATCTCTTCGGCCACGCGCAGCGCTTCGGCGATGCCGGTGGCGGTCCGGGTCTCGAGGCCGCGGCGCGACAGGCTGCGCTGCAAGGTGCGCACGTACAGTTCGTCGTCGTCGATCAGCAGGCCAAGGTCGGTAGGATTCATCACTTTCAAGTTCCGGGGTTGCCCAGGGGCAGGTAAAAGCGGATGCGGGTGCCTCCCCCTGAGGCGGCGGTCATGGTCATTTCACCGCCCAGCTGTTCCACGGTGGCGTGCGACAGCGCCAGGCCGACGCCCAACCCTCCCGGCTTGCCGCTGTTGAACAGGCTGGTCGCCGGCAGCAGGGTCTGGTCGGGGTCGAAGCCCCGCCCGTAGTCCCGGACTTCGCCGCGCAGGGCGCCATAGCCGTATTCCAGATGCAGGTCCACGCGGGGCGCCTCGGCGGCTTCGCCCGCGTCGGCCGCGTTGTTCAAAAGGGCCTGCAGCAGATGCGCGATCGCCGGATCTACCCGCAGGCTGGTCGGCAGGGTGCCGGAGCGTTGCAGGTCGATCGTCGGGCGGATCAGGCGCCATTGCCCCACCACGCGGACCAGATCCACCGCGGTTGGGACAGCCAGATTGCGGATGCGTTCCCGGCAAAGGGCCAGCAGTTGGCTCAAGGTGGCCACGTCGGCGCGCAGATCGTCGTCCTTGACCTCGGCGGCGATCTCGTCGGCCAGCAGGGTCATGGTGGCCAACGGGGTGTTCAATTCGTGCGCCATGGCCGCGGCGTGGGTGGCCAGGGCAACGATGCCCTCGTTGCGGGTAAAGCGTTCGCGCAAGCGGGCCAGCTCGCGTTCGCGGTCGCGCAGGTCGGACGCCAGGCGGGTGGAAAACACCAGCACCACCACGACGGAAATCAGGAAATTCACGCCCAGGCCCCACAGCAGCAGGGAATGGGTGTCCACATCGCCGCGCAGGGGCTGGCCAAAGATGGCCGCCGCCGCGTAGCCGGAAATACCCGCGACCGCCGCCGCCAGCGCCCAGTTGCGCGGCAGCGCCAAGGCCGCCAGCGCGGTCAGGATCAGGAACATCGTGCCGAACGGATTGCTGATGCCGCCGCTCCAGCCGACCATCCACGACAGCACCGCCATGTCCACGAAGAGATGGCCGAAGGCGGTGGCGTGGGACAGGTCGCGCGGGTGGCGCAGGCGCAGGCTGGCGTAGGCGTTGAATCCGATCAGCACGCCGACGCCGATCCACAGGGGCTCAAGCGGCAGGGCAAGGCCCAGCACGCTGCTGGCCAGCAGGATGGTGGCGGCTTGGCCGGCGATGGCGAGCCAGCGCAGGCTGCATAAGGTACGCAGGAATGAAAAGGCGGAACTACCGGGCATATCCAGACACAGAGGTGCCGGCGGCCCGCCGGCGGGTCAAGCGCCCGGCGGCGCGGAACGCAGGCATCCGGCGCGCGGCACGAGGGGCCGGCTGCCGTCGGGCCTGACTCAGGCGTCGACGGCGGATGTGCAGGCATTGTATGGCGATTCAGCGCGAGACGCTGGCGGGGACGCGGATGGTGCGTCCCCGATATTCGCTCAGTGGCCGTGCTGCGGCGCTGGCGCGGCCCCCGCCTTCGCGTTGAGCGCGCGGGCCTCGGCCTGCACCGGCACGCGGCGCTGCTGCTGGCTGGCGTCTTCCACCACCAGCGTCAGCGCGATGCGGTCCCCGGGTTGGATCTGTTTGGCCAGGTCGATCAGCATGACATGGTAGCCGCCGGGCTTCAGTTCCACCGGCTGGCCGGCGGGCAGATCGATGCCGGGGACCTGGCGCATCTTCATGACATTGTCCTGCATGGCCATTTCGTGGACTTCCACGTGCTTGGCCGCATCGGACTCTACGGCCACCAGGCGGCCGGGCACCGCCGAGGTCAGGCGCATGAAGGCGCCGGTGGCGTGCTGGCTGGGCACGGTCGCGCGCACCCAGGCGTCGTCCACCTTCAGGGTGGCGTCCTGCGCCAGCGCGGCGGGAGCGAAACCGGCCAGCGCGCACAGGGAAAGGCCGGCGGCCAGGGACTTGAACGAAAAGGGCTTCATCATGTTGGCTTCTCTTGATCGGGTTGACGGCGGCGGGGTCACAGCACGGTTCGCAGGTCTTGCACGCATTGCTCGGCGGTTTGCTGGTGGCGCAAGGCCAGCCGGAGCTTGCCCTGCGCATCGATGATGTAGGTCAGCGCGGTGTGGTCCATGGTGTAAGACGAGCCGGTGGCCACCTTTTGATAGAACACCTTGAATGACTGGGCCGCGGCGCGGGTCCGCTCCGCATCGCCGCGCAGGCCGACGAACGCCGGATCGAAAGCCTGGGTGTAGGCGCGCAGGATGTCGGGCGTGTCCCGCTCGGGGTCGACCGTGATGAAAAGCACCCGCAGCTTGTCTGCGTCGGCGCCCAGCAAGCCCTTGATCTCGATCGCGCGGGTCAGCGCGGTCGGGCAGATGTCCGGGCATTGCGTGAAACCGAAGAACAGCATGACGGGGTGGCCACGGTAGTCGGCCAGGCGGCGGAGCTGGCCGCCGGTGTCCTGCAATTGGAAGTCGCCCGTCGGCATGCCGGACAAGTCCATGCCGTGGAGCTTCGGGGCCTCTGGCCCGCAGCCGGCCAGGGCCAGCAGGGCAAGGGAAGACAAGAGCAGGCGGCGCCGCGGATCGGGCGCATGGGAAAGCGCCGCGCCGGCGGGCGGGCGCAGGGCGGGGGAACGCATGAACGGGGAATGCATGGAAACCTCTTGGGTCGACGGTCGGCAAGGCGCGCGGCTGGGCCGCGCGGTCAGGCGGAGTCAGGCCAAAGAGGGCGGGGCGCGCGAACCGAGGGGTGGGCCGTGGGCGGCCAGCGCGGGCAAGGCCCGGTAGGCGGGCGGGGGCGGAACATACCGGCCCGCCGGCAGCAGAATGGGCGTCAGCGCGGGAGTCGGCGCGGGGACGACATGCGCCAGCAGCCCAAAGGGGCATTGCGCGCCGGTCTTGGCGCCGTCATGACCGGCGGGGGCGTCGCCGCCCGCCTTGGGGCTGGCCAGCGCCAGGCTGAATGTGGATAGATCGCCCGCCGCCGAGCAGAACGTGACTTCCAGGCGGCCATCATGCAGCGCGCGGGCGTCGGGCATGTAGCCCGTGGGCACCAGGGCGCGCAGGACCAAGGCCAGAAGCGCCAGCCACAGCACGCCGCGGGCGCGCGCGGCGCGTCCCAGGGGGTGGAGGCGGGTCAGGTCGGGCATCGCGCCATTTTAGCCACGCCCAGGGGTCAGTCGCCTGCGTCCAGACGCCGCACCAGGGCAATGTAGCGGCGTTGCGCCTGATCGGCGGGCAGCCCGGCCAGAAGACGCCAGGCGGCATGCCGGATCTGGCTGCGGGCATCCGCAACGGGCGGGGCCGCCGGCGGCGCGTCGCCGTGGCGCGCTTGCTGTTCGTAGGCGGTAAGCCGGATCACCACCGCAGCGGACGGCGGTGCGGGCAGCGAACGCAATTCGATGACGGCCGCTTCAAACGCATCGGGCAGCGCGTTGGCGTCGAGGGCCAGGGTGGCCTCGTCCATGGCGTCGCCTTCGGGTTCGTGGCCGACGGCGGCGGCCAGCCTGCGCCACAGGGCGTCTTCGGCTTCGGGCTCGTCGGCGCGGGCGGTGACTTTGCTGATCGCATTGTTGCGCAGGCGCAGCGTGTGCGTGGCCCCGCCTTCGTACAGGCCGGCCCCGTCCTGCACCTGGAAGCGCAGCGGCAGCGCAATGGCGCGGCCCGCCAGCGCGGGTTGCCCGACGTCGCGGATTGCGAACGTGTTGCGCGAATAGTCCATCAGCCGCGAGAACAGGGTGATCAGCGCGCCGCGGCCTTCGTAGACGCCGCTGACGGGGCTATCGCCTTCTTCGGTCCAGACGACGTCTTCGGCGAACAGCGGGAACAGCGTTTCGAATTCGCCCGCCAAGAGGGAATCGCGGTACGCCCCGAGGATGCGCTCGACATCGGCCGCGCCCATCGGGGCGCCGCGCCCGGCCGCGCGCGGCGACTGCGCGGCGGCGGGGTCGCGGTCTATGAACTGCAGCACGGTGGCCGCGACGAGGTCGCGGTCGTTGTCCACGCAGATCATGTGATAGCTGTTGTTCAGCAACACCAGCTGGCTGCCGGCGATGGCGTCATGCAGCAGATGCGCCGAACGCACCGACGTCAGCTCGTCCTCGTGCGCGTGCATGATCAGCGTGGGGCAGGCGATGCCGTCCAGCCCGCGCGTGACCGCGTTGCGCAGCCGATCGACTTCGCGCACGCAGGCCAGCGGCACCCAGCGGTAATGGAAGTTCTCGCCACGTTCGAACTTGGCCTTGACGATGGACCGGACCAGCTCGTTCTTGATGCCGTAGGGCTCTTCCTCTTCGACGCGCATGCGCGCGGCCAGGCCCGGGATGCGGTAGACCAGCTTGCGCAGGCCGCGGTACCAGGGCGTGCTCCAGCCGTCGATGAAGACGGGCGCGGCCAGCGACACGAGCTTGCCCTGCTTGTGCCCGACCCGTTTGCAGAGTTCGACCGCCAGCAGCGCGCCCAGGCACATGCCCATGACGTGCAGCGTCTCGTGGCGCTGGGCGACTTCGCGGTATTTGTGCGTCACGGCGTCCAGCCAGTCTTCCATGCGGACGGACAGCAGGTCCTCGGGCGAACCGCCGTGACCGGGCAGGGTCAGGCTGTAAGTCTGGATGCCGGCGCGTTTCAGGACCTTGTGCATCGACCCCAGGTCGTATTCGGTTCCGCCCAGTCCATGGATCAGGAGGGCGCCCGTGCCGGACGGCGCGTCGAGGTTACTGGCTGGCATCGGCCGGCTCGCGCTCGATCTCGCCCAGCCGCCACATGCCGGCCACGACGGCCACGCTGCCGTCAAAGTCGGACAGCGGCGACCCTCGGTCGCTGACCAGCCGCCAGCCGCCCGCCGAATGCGCCACGCGGAACAGCAAGGGCGTGCGGTCCTGGGCGCCGGCGCGGCGCGCCGCCCAGTGCATCGCCAGGCGCGACCGGTCTTCCGGATGCGCATGCGCGGTCAGCGACGCAAGATCCGTGATGGCGCTGGCTGGCAGGCCGAAAGCGTCTTGCAGGTCGCCCGCCAGTTCAAGCTTGCCGTCATGGGGATTGAAGCGGTACATCAGCTGGTGGCTGCCCGCCAGCGCCAGGTCGAAGCGCCCGCGCCACCGCTCGGCGCTTTCAAGTGCCTGGGCGCGCGCGCCGCGCAGGGTATTGACCAGCAATAGCAGCAACGCCGTGATCACAAGGTAGACCTGGGTGGCCAGCAGCACGTGCCAGGGGTCGTTGGCCTCGACGAACGGCCCTTCGCCCTGGGCGCTTTGGTACAACGCCATCAGCATCAGCGTGACCATCGCCAGCGTTCCGCCCGGCGTGCCCCAGACCAGCGCGATCAGCACGGCGAACACCAGCGGCAGATAAGTCAGCTCGAAGGAGACGACGTAGGGCAGGTTCTGGATCATGTCGCCGTCGAACGTCATGAAGGTCGACACGATCATCAGTGCGTAGGCCGCCGCGCCGATCAGCAGGTCTCGCATCCGAGGGCCGCCGGAGCGCCGCGGCCGGAATTGTGCCCATCCCGTCAGTGCCGGCGCCAGGATCAGCACGCCGGCCAGATAGGCGGTGACCCAGGTGCGCAACCGGACCAGCGCGTGGGCATCCTGCGTCAACCACAGCCAACCGCCGCCCATCAGCGCGCTGCTGGCGGCACCGGCGACCGCGCCGGCCAGCAGCGCGGCCACGAAACCCGGGCCTTCGGCGCGTGGCGACAAGCGCTGTACCGTCCAGGCCGCCAGCAGCGAAGACAGGCTGCCCGTCAGTGCGAAGACGATGGCGGTGGCCGGTTGCCCGCGCGTGCCCAGCGTCAACAGCAACTGGGCGCAGAAGAAGCCCGCGGCCAGCAGCAGCCAGTTGCGGCGCGGCGACAGCAGATAGGCGCCGACGGCCACCCCTGGCGGCAGCCAGACGAAGAGCGCGTGGCTGACCGGGTCGTTGAGCAGGTGCGAGAACACGCCGCACAGCAGGTAAGGGAGGGTCCACAGTAGGCAAAGCGGATTCTTTCTAACCGTGTCGGTCATGCCCATGTCGGTCCTTGCAATCGCGTTGAGTCGTGGCGAAGCGCGTTCACCGTGATCAGCGGGTTATACACGGCCCGGCGGCCGCTGCGAAGCACCCTCGCCACACTGGCACCCGAAAATCTTGGTACCCTTGAATGCACTTCCGTTTCCACCGCCCTCTCAGTGCCCCAGGTTTCAGTGCTTTCCTTGTCCGCTTCGATCGCGTCCATGCCCGCTTCCGCCCCTTCTGCCGCGGCGCCTGCCGGCCCGCCCGGTTTTCGCAGACGGCTTCGCCCGTTCGGGCGGCTTTGGATGGGCGCCGTGGTCGTGGCCTTGCTGGTCTTGCTGACCGCTTGCGGCACCACCAAGGTTCAGCCCGGCTATTACCGGGTCCAGTCGGGCGACACGTTGACGCAGATCGCACGCAAGCAGGGCACCAGCGTCAGCAACCTGGTGCGATGGAACAGTTTGTCGAACTCGAATTCCATCGAGGTCGGGCAGATGCTGCGGGTGGCGCCGCCTGGGGGGCAGGCCAGCACGTCTGCCTCCGGCAAGGCGCCGTCCAAAGCCGCCGCGTCGTCGCCGCGGACGTCCTCGTCGACGAAGCGGCGCACCGCGCCGCCGGGTGCGATCTCGCTGGTGTGGCCGGCCCAGGGCAAGGTCACGCGCGGCTATGACGGCGGCGGATCCAACGGCATCGTCATCTCGAATTCGTCCGGCACGCCGGTGGTGGCCGCGGCGGGCGGTACGGTGGCCTATTCGGGCAGCGGCCTGCGGGGTTATGGCCACCTGGTCATCATCAAGCACAACGCCAGCTTCCTCAGCATCTACGCCCACAACAGCAAGCTGCTGGTCAAGGAAGGCCAGAGCGTGAAGCAAGGGCAGAAGATCGCCGAAATGGGCAACAGCGACAGCAAGCAGGTCGGGCTGTATTTCGAATTGCGCTATGACGGCCAGGCGGTCGACCCGGCGGGGAACCTGCCGCCCCGATAGCGCGGCCCGCGCGAACAATCGCCGGGCCCATCGCCCGCTGAAGCCGCCCGACCCAGGGCGGCTTACCTTTTCTGCGCAAAGCAGATATGCGATTCCGCGCATAGCGTCGCCATCGCCTCACGCCTACCATGCTGCAAACACGAGAACCACCAGGGTGGAGACAGCATGAGAATGGCAAGTGCGCTGACCGCATTCGGCGTCTGGCTCGGTGCGGGCCTGATCGCTACCGCCGCGGCGGCCGGGGCCTATCCCGACAGGCCGGTCAAACTGATTGTGCCTTTTCCGGCGGGCGGAGCCACCGATCTGATGGCGCGGTCGCTGGCGCAGGGCCTGGGTGAAAAACTCGGCCAGACCGTCGTGGTGGAGAACCGGGGCGGAGCGGGCGGGGCCATCGGCGCCGAAGCCGTGGCCACCGCGACGGCCGACGGCTACACGCTGCTGTATTCGACCATGGGCCTGCTGACGATCAACCCGTCGCTGTATGCGAAGCTGCGCTACGACCCGCAGCGCAGCTTCGCACCGGTGTCGCTGACCAACCTGACCTCGAATCTGCTGGTAGTCAACCCGGCCCTGAACGTCAATTCGGTGGCCGAATTGGCCGAATTGGCACGCCAGCGGCCGGGCGAACTGACCTTCAGTTCCTCGGGCAACGGCACCACCAGCCACTTGGCCGGTGAGATGTTCAAGACTGTGGCGCACGCCGACATCCGCCACATTCCGTACAAGGGCACCTCGGGCGCCATCAACGACTTCCTGGCCGGCCGCATTTCGATGATGATCGACACCTCGTCCAACTTCATCGAGCAGGTCAAGCAGGGCAAGGTGCGGGCATTGGCGGTGACCAGCCGCCAGCGGTTGGCCGCGTTGCCAGACGTGCCGTCCATGTCGGAAACGCCGGGCTTCGAGGATTACGAGGTCAGCCTGTGGTCGGGCGTGTTGGCGCCGGCCGGCACGCCGCGCCCCGTCATCGACCGCCTGAATGCCGACATCAAGGCGGTGATGACGTCGCCACAGATGGTCGAGCGCATGGCCGGCTACGGCATCCAGACGACTCACAGCACGCCCGAGGCCTTTGCGGAACGCATCCGCGTCGACACGGCGAAATGGGCGCGCATCATCGAACAGTCCGGCGCCCGGGCCGATTGACGCCGTAACGCTCTGGCTGGCCCGCCGGTCCGACCCTTCGAAGGGAAACCCATGCGCTTGATGATCCGACTCTTGCTTGCGGCGGTTGTCGCGTCCGCAGTGTCCCTGTCCGCGACGGCGGCCTATCCCGATCGGCCCGTGACCTTGGTCAATCCCTACGCCGCCGGCGGCCCGGCCGACGTGGTGGCGCGCAGTTTGGCGCGCGCGCTGGAAAAGCACCTTGGCCAGCCGGTGGTGGTGGAAAACAAGCCCGGCGGCGGCGCGTCCATCGGCACCGGCTTCGTGGCGCGCGCCAAGCCCGACGGCTACACGCTGCTGCTCGGCACCTCGGCCGGCCACGTGGTGACGCCGCTGATGCAGAAAACCGTATACGACGGTGTCAACGGCTTCGCCTTCTGCTCCGTGGTGGCGCAGCAGCCGATCATGCTGGTGGTCAATCCGACGCGGGGCATCCGCACGGTGTCCGAACTGATCGCCCAAGCCAAGGCCGCGCCCGGAAAGCTGAGCTACGGCTCGGCCGGCGTGGGCGGCGCGACGCACCTTGGCGCGGAGCTGTTCCAGCATGCCGCGCAGGTGCAGCTTAATCACATTCCCTACGCCGGCGCCTCGCCCGCCATCAACGACGTGGTGGGCGGCCAGACCGACCTGGCCATGCTGAACCTGTCGGCCAGCCTGCCGTTCATCCGCCAGGGGCGGCTGCTGGCGCTGGCCTATGCCTCGGACGAGCGCTCGCCGTTGTTGCCCGACGTGCCGACCTTGGCCGAGGCCGGCGTGCCGGGCGCGGAAGCGGCCACCTGGTACAGCCTGGCCGCGCCCGCCGGCACGCCGGCCGCCATCGTGCAGACGCTAAGCGATACCGTCCGAGCGGTGAACGAAGACCCCGACTACCGCCGCGTCATGCAGGAGCAGGCGATAGCCTTGATGGCGCTGTCCCCGCGCGACGCGCAAGCCTACGTCGCCCGGGACCAGACGGACATGCGGCGCCTGCTGGGGACGCTTGGGTTGTTGGCGAAATGACGGCGCGGCCGCACGAGTGCAGCCGTTGGCCGGCCACGCACCGCCCAGGGCAAGTCAGGACAGGCCGCCTGACCGGGCGGCGTCAGTCATCGCCAGAGATACCGCATCCATGAACTTCGACTTCAGCACGCTCAGCACCGCCAACGCCTTCAAGCTGCTATCCAGTGTGGTGGTGCCGCGCCCGATCGCCTGGGTGGTCAGTCAGTCTGCGGGGGGGCAATGCAACGCCGCGCCGTTTTCGTTCTTCAACGTGGTCAGCAGCGACCCGCCCATCGTGGCGCTGGGTATCGGCCCGCGCGGCGGGCAGTTGAAGGACACCTCGCGCAACATCCTGGAAACCGGCGAGTTCGTCATCAACCTGGTGTCGGCCGAATTGGCCGAGCAAATGAACCGCACCAGCCTGGACTACGTTGCCGAGGTCGACGAATTGGCGCGCGCCGGCCTGTCGATCGAACCGTCGCTGTTGGTCGCCCCGCCGCGTATCGCGTCCAGCCCGGCGGCGCTTGAATGCCGGGTGTGGCAAGTGATCGACGCCGCCCCGCAACGTGTCATCGTGCTGGCGCGGGTGGTGGCCCTGTACCTGCGCGACGACGCCTTGCTGGATGCGGAACGCTTCCATGTGGATACGCCCGCGCTGCGGCTCCTGGGCCGCATGCACGGTGCCGGCTGGTATGCGCACACCAGCGACTTGTTCCAGATGCGCGCGCCAGACGCCGCCAATGATCCGACGGTGCGGCCGGCACAGGGCCACTGAACCGCGCCACCATTTTGAATTTCTCGGGAGTCTTTTGATGAAACTGCATTGGTCGCCGCGTTCGCCCTTCGTGCGCAAGGTGATGATCGTCCTGTACGAAGCCGGCATCGCGGACCGCGTGACGCTGGTGCGCACGCCGGTCGCGATGGACAAGCCCAACCTTGACCTGGTGGCGGACAACCCGTTGATCAAGCTGCCGACACTGGTGCTGGAGGACGGCACGCCGGTCTATGACTCGCGCGTCATCTGCGCCTATCTGGACGGCCTGACCGGCGCCGGGCTTCTGCCGGCGGAACCGGCGGCGCGCCTGTTGGCCGAGCGCCGCCAGGCGCTGGGCGACGGGTTCCTGGACGTGCTGCTGCTGTATCGGCAGGAGCGCAACAAGCCGGTCGACAGGCAGACCCCGGCGTGGCTTGATGCGTTCGCGCTCAAGGTGGCGGCGGTGTTGGCCACGTTGGAAGCCGACGCGCCGAGCTTGCAAGCCAGCCGCTTCGACCTGGGCCTGATCGCCATCGGCTGCGCGCTGTCGTATCTGGATTATCGTTTCCCGGAACTGTCCTGGCGTGACGGCCATCCGCGGCTGGCCGCCTGGCACCAGGACTTCAGCACGCGGCCGTCGGTGCAGCGCAGCCAGCCCGCCGAGACCCCTTGAGCGAAGGACGATGATGAGCCGCATTCCCTTACCCACGCCCGACAGCATGAACGACGACCAGAAGCGCGTCTACGAGCGCATCGTTTCCGGCCCGCGCGGCCGGTTGGTCGGCCCCTTGCGCGCGGCGTTGCACAATCCCGAGCTGGCCGAGCGCTGGCAGGCGCTGGGCGCCTTGCTGCGTTTTGGCACGAGCCTGCCGCCGCGTGTCAGTGAACTGGCCATCGTCGTGACCGCGCGGCGTTGGAACAGCCAGATCGAATGGCACATCCACGCGCAGGCCGCGCGTGCCGCCGGCATTGCCGACGCGGTGCTGGACGCCATCCAGGCGCGGCGCGAACCGCAGTTCGACAGCCGCGATGACGAGATCGTCTACGCCTATGCCCGCCAGTTGCAGGAGACCGGCCAGGTCGATCCGGCGTTGTACGCCGAAGCCGTTGAACGCTGGGCCGCCGTCGGCGTGGTCGAGCTGACCGCGGTGATCGGCTACTACACCATGGTGTCGATGACGTTGAACGCGCACGAGATCCCGATGCCGGACGACGCGGGGGCGCCGCTGGATCTGCCGCAACAGGACGGCCGTCCTGTGCTGAGCCATCTGGCTCCCTTGGCCGGGGAGGGGCGGGCATGACTCTCGATACCGCAAGCGCCTATGTGCCAGACCATGTCGAGATGCCGCGCATGCCGGCGGCCCCCGCGCAGCCGTTGCCGCCCAACGCCTGCGACACGCATTGCCACGTGTTTGGCCCGTACGAGCGCTTCCCGCTGTGGCACCCGTCGTCCTATGCCGCGCCTGATGCGCCGGCCGCGCGCTACCTGCATATGTTGGATACCCTGGGCGCGGCGCGCGGCGTGCTGGTGCAGCCCGCGCCTTACGGTACGCATCCCGAGGCGTTGCTGGACGCTCTGGCACAGGGTGGCGAACGCCTGCGTGGCATCGCGGTGGCCGACCCGTCGGTCAGCGATGCACAACTGCGCGCCCTATACGACGGCGGCGTGCGCGGACTGCGCTTCGTCGAGGCGCGCGATCCGGCCGGCAACCTGTTTCCGGGCAGCGTGGGCTTTGACCAGGTCGCCGCACTTGCCCCGCGCATGAAGCATCATGGTTTGCATGCGCAGCTGTGGGCACCGTGCGACACCTACCTGCGGCACCTGCCGGCGCTGGCCAAGCTGGGCCTGCCGCTGGTGATCGACCACCTGGGCAGCCTGGTGCCCGCGCGCGGCGAGCAGGACCCAGCGTTCCAATTGCTGTGCAGCCTGTTGGCCGATGGCCATATCTGGATGAAGCTGACGCTGTGCCGCGTGGGTAGCGCGCCCGACTACGAGAACGCGCGCTTCATCCACGACGCCTTCGTTGCCGCCAACCCCGACCAGCTGTTGTGGGGGTCGGACTGGCCATTCGTGCGCATGGGCGAATCCGCGCCGGCGGCCGACGTGCTGGTGGCCGTGGCGCAGCGCTGGCTGGGCGATGACGGCTTGCGCCGCAAGGTCTGGGTCGACAACCCGGCGCGGCTTTACGGCTTTGCCTGAAACGCGCGGCGGGCCCGTCAGGGGCTGGCGTGCCACACGCCTTCGCCGCCAATCTCTCGCACCAGGCTCTGGATCTGCGCGGCCACCTCGGTGACGGTGCGGCCCGGCCCCTTGGCGCGGGCGAACGCCATCGAGATGATGCGGCCCATGGTGGGATCGCGCAGCGCCGCGATGCTGAGACGGCCTTCCTGCACCTCTTGCCAGACGGCATGCAGCGGCAGCACCGTGTACATGTGCTCGTGTTCGACGATGGACTTCATCAACGGCAGCGAATCGGCCTCGATCAGCGGCGCGATGGTGATCTTGCGCGCCCGGGCCAGTCCGTCCAGCGCATTGCGCAGGCCGTTGGGCGCACCCGGCAGGATGAAGGGCAGGCCGTCAAGCTGTTCGAAGACGACCTCGCCGGCCTGCGTCAGGGGGTCCCCCGCTGCGCCCACCAGGTACGAATCGACCGAGGCCAGCGCCTGTTCGCCGGGCGGGCATTTGTCGCCATAACGGTACAGGATGGCGATGTCGACGCGGCTGTCGGTCAGCCATTCCTCGATCTGGCCGCTGGAACCTTCCAGGATCTTCAGGTGCACCTTGGGAAACTGCTTGCGCAGCCGCGAGAACAGCCGCCGGATCAGCGGATGCGCGGTGGACGGCAGCAGCCCCAGCGTGACCTCGCCGGCCGGCTCGCGCGCCTCGCCATTCAGTTCCAGTTCCAGCCGCTCGGCGTCGCCCAGCAGCGTGCGCACCAGCGGGAACAGGCGTTCGCCGACTTCCGACAGGTGTACGCCGCGTCCGGTGCGGTTGAACAGCCGCGCGTTGCACTCGCGCTCCAGCGCGTTGATGCGGCGGCTTAGCACCGACTGGTCCTGGTCCAGGTACAGGGCGGCGCGCGAGATGCTGCCAAGTTCAGCGATGGCCAGGAAGGCCCGCCACTTGTGCAGGTCGGCGGTGACATCCAGGCTCAGGCCCGTGGCTTTGGCAGGCGGCATGATCGATATGGCAGCAACGAAAGAGACGGCATAAGGGTAGGGTAAAAACGGCCCGGCATGGGGTTATTCCAGCCCCAACCTGCCGCGCCGGATCACCTCGCCCCATTTCTTCGACTCTGCCTGCATCAGCGCCTGGTAGGCCTCGGGCGTGGTCGCCGTCGGAATCGCGCCTTGGTCGATCATCTTCTGCCGCAGCGCCGGCTCGGCCAGCGTCTGGGCGATGGCCTGCGACATCTTTTGCACGATGTCCGGCGGCGTGCCGGTCGGGGCGATGATGCCGTAGTTTGATTCCACGATGACATCGGGAAAACCCGCTTCCTTGGTGGTCGGCACGTCTGGCAGACCCTCGAAACGCGTCGGGCTGGCCACTGCCAGCGTGCGCAGCTTGCCGGCCTTGATGAAACCCAGCACCGCCGACGCATCGCCCGGGAACATCTGCACCTCGTTGGACATCAGCGCGGTGACCGCCGGCGAGGCGCCCTTGTAGGGCACGTGCATGATGTCGATGCCGGTCTGCTGCTTGAGCAGTTCGCCGCCCAGGTGCGGCGTGGTGACATTGCCGGCCGAGCCATAGTTGTACTTGCCGGGCTGGCGCCGGGCGCTTTCGACGAAGGCGCCCAGCGTGGTGTCGGGTAGCGCCGGGTTGACCACGATCACCAGCGGAATGCGTGCCACCAGCGATACGTACTGGATCTTCGAGACGTCGTACGGCACCTTCATCACGTGCGGCAGGCCGGTGATGGCGCCCGGCACGCCGAAGCCGAAGGTATTGCCGTCGGGCGCGGCGCGCACCGTGGCGTCCACCCCGATGGTGCCGCTGGCGCCGGCCTTGTTTTCGATCACGATGGTCTGGCCCAGCCGCTGGCCCAGCGCCGGCGCCAGCAGCCGCGCCAGATTGTCGACCGAACCGCCGGGCGGGTAAGGCACGATCAGGCGGATAGGCTGGCTGGGCCACGGCGCGGCCGCCTGGCTGGCGGTGGCGAATGCGGCGCCCAGCAGCAGGGTCGCCACCGTCAATGCGGTTGCGTTTTTCATGTGTCTCTCTCCTGTGGCGCCGGCTCGGGGCCGGCGCGTTGTTGTCATGCGCCGTCCAGCCCCAGCTGTCTGGCGTAGATATTGCGCTGGATCTCGTTGGTGCCGCTAAAAATGGTTGCCGCCAGCGCGTTGACGTACGGCGCCAGCGCGTGCACCTGGCCGTTGCCATAGCCCAGGCGCATGTCCGCGCCGCCGTATTCCTCTGCGATCTGGATCAGCAGGGCGCCCAGTCGCTCGTGGGTTTCGGTGGCCCAGATCTTCAACAAGGACAGTTCCGGCGGCAGGGGCCGTCCCGCCTTGGCCAGTTCGGCGAATACCCCGTACATCGCGGTCAGGTCGGCCGCGTCCAGGCGCAGCTCGGCCAGCCGGTCGGCAAACGCCGGTTCGGCCAGCAGGCCGCGCTGGCGCGCAATGCTGAATATCTGCTGCAAGGCGTGGTTGGCATGCTTGGGGCTGCCACTGAATAGCCGCTCGAAGCCCAGCAACGCCTTGGCGATGCCCCAGCCGGCGTTCAGTTCGCCCACGACATTGGCGCGCGGCACGCGCACCTGATCGAAGAAGACCTCGCAAAATTCCTCGTGCCCCGAGAGCGTGCGGATGGGACGGCGGCTCACGCCGGGGGCGGACAGGTCCACCAGCAGGAAGCTGATGCCGGCCTGCTTCTTGACCGTCTTGTCGGTGCGCACCAGCATGAACATGTGGGTGGCGTCCTGTGCCAGCGTGGACCAGGTCTTTTGGCCGCTGACCACCAATTCGTCGCCGTCCACCAGCGCCTCGCAGCGCAGCGACGCCAGGTCGGATCCGGCGTTCGGTTCCGAATAGCCTTGTGCCCACACCGCCTCGCCCGACAGGATGCCCGGTAGGAAGCGCTTGCGCTGTTCCTCGGTGCCGTAGCGGATCAGGATCGGCCCCAGCATCACCAGCCCCTGGTCCGGCGCGCGCGCCACGCCATGGCGTTCGGCCTCTTCGATGAAAGCGATCTGGCGCGCGGGCGACAGCGCCATGCCGCCATGCTCGCGCGGCCATGACGGTGCGATCCAGCCCTGGCGCGACAGCGTGTAGTACCAGTCCTTGACCTCGTCCCAATGCAGCCGCCAGGCCACATGGCGCAGGTGTTCGGGATAGCGGGCGCGGAAAAAGCTGCGCACCAGCCGGCGGAAGTCGGCTTCCTGCATGCCGTTCCAGTCGGCATCACGCGGAAAATCCGTCACCGGCGCGGTCTCGTCGTCATCCGGAGCGGACGCCGGCAGCGTCGCCAGGGCGCCGTAGCGCTGGCGGTGCGCGCTGGCGTTGCCCAGCCACGCCGCCAGGTGCAACGCGCTGCGGAAATACAGGCTGACATCGCATTCCTCGGTATAGCCGATGGCGCCGTGCAGCTGGATCGCCAGCCGCGTCGCTTCCAGCCCGGCGCGCGCGGCGCGGGCCTTGGCACGGCTGGCTACCGTCTTGCGCAGGGTGGCGTCATCCGGCCGCGCGTGAAGCGTATCAAGCGCATCCAGCAGGCTGTTGGCTGCCAGCTCGACCTGCATGGCGGCATCCACAAGCCGATGCTGCAAGGCCTGGAAAGATGCCAGCGGCCGGCCGAACTGCTGGCGCGTATTCAGGTAGGCCACCGAATCGGCCAGCACCTGCCGAGCCACGCCCACAAGCTCTGCCGACTGCATCAGCCGGCCCAGGTCCAGCGCCTCGTCGACCGCGTCCAGCACGCCCTCGCGCGCCAGCAGCGCCTCCATCGGCACGATGGCGGATTCGATGGCCAGATGGCAGGCGGGGCTGCCATTGGCGCGTTCGTACACGTGCGCCGTCACGCCCGGCGTGCCGGCCGCGACGAAGAAGAGGGCCGTGCCGTGTTCGCCGTCGGCCGTGACCAGCCAGCCATCGACGCCGGCGCCCGGCACGACGTGGCGCTTCTCGCCATTAAGCACATAGGCGCCTTCGCGCTCGATCACGCTGACACCGAAGGCCGTGGCAGCCTCGCCGGCCTCCAGCTGGCCCTCGGCCTCCTGCCACGCCACCCCGACAAGGCTTTCGCCGGCGCACACGGCTTGCAACAGCGCGTTGCGGCGCGCGGCGTCGACGGGCGTGATCCGCGCCAGCAGCGTCACGGGTAGCACGCCCGCGCCCACCAGAGCCTCCGGCAGTTGCGCGCGGCCCGCTTCCTCCAGCACGGCAGCCATCGCCCGCCAGCCCAACCCCAGGCCGCCTTGCTCCTCGGGCACGCTCATGCCCAGCCAGCCGACGCCAGCGATTTCGCGCCAGTAGTCGCGTTCCGCGGACGCCGCGCCGCGCATGCGTTGGCGCTGGTCGCGGCGTTGCAGGAAGTCACGCGCGCTGTCGCGGATTTCCTCGATCAGATCATGGTCCACGCTGCTCATACGATGCCCTCCTGCCGCAGCCGGGCGATCTCGTCTTCGGACAGTCCCAATTCGGCGCGCAGGATCTCGGTCGTGTGCTCGCCCAGCAAGGGCGGCGGCAGCCCGCCCGCGATCGGTGTGCCGGAAAAGCGGATCGGGTTGCGGATGACCGGCATGCGGCCCGCCTGCGGATGTTCCACGCTGCCCAGCACCTCGCGGTGCCGCACCTGCGGGTCCTCGAACACCTGGTCCATGGTGTAGATCGGCCCGCAGGGCACATTGGCGGCCGCCAGCGCCTGGTTCCAATCCTGCACGCTGCGAGCACGCATCGCGGGCTCGATCCGCCGCGACAGTTCCGCTTGCGCGGCGGCGCGTTTGGGGTTGGTGTCAAAGCGCGCGTCGCGTCCCAGTTCCGGCAGGCCGATCACGTCGCAGAAGCTGCGGAACTGCGAGTCATTGCCCACCGCCACCATCAGGTGCCCGTCGCGGCATTCGAACGCCCGGAACGGCGCGGTGATCTGCGACGCCGACCCCATGCGGGCCGGCAACTGCCCGCTGGCCAGATAGTTCATGCCGATGTGCGACAGCGCCGCGATCTGCGCGTCCAGCAGCGCCAGGTCGATGTGCTGGCCCGCGCCTGACACCTGGTCGCGGTGCCGCAACGCCGCCAGGATGGCGCACACCGCATAGAAGCCCGCGGTCAGGTCCGACACCGAATAGCCCGCCTTGACCGGCCCTGCGCCCGGCTCGCCGTCGGGCATGCCGGTCACACTCATCAGCCCGCTCATCGACTGGAATATCGGGTCATAGCCCGGCAGGTGGCTGTAGGGGCCCGTTTGGCCGAAGCCGGTGATCGAGCAATACACCAGCCGCGGATTGACGGCCGACAGGGCCGTGTAGTCCAGTCCGTAGCGGCGCAGGTCGCCGGCCTTGAAGTTCTCGATGACGATGTCCGCCTGCTGCGCCAGCTGGCGCACCAAGGCCTGGCCTTCGGGCCGCGAGATGTCGATGGTCAGGGACTTCTTGCCCCGGTTCATCGCCACGAACGACGACGTCTGCGGCCCAGGCGCGCCATCGCGGCCGGGCATGGGGTAGCCCTGGTGACGCACATCGTCGCCGCGCCCCGGGCGCTCGACCTTGATCACTTCGGCGCCGAAGTCGGCCAGCATCTGCGCGGCCCATGGCCCCGAAAACACCCGGCTAAGGTCCAGCACTTTCACGCCGTCCAACGCGCTCGTCATGTCTTCTCCTCGTTTTTTTTTTGAAGTGTAGGCAGCGCCCGGCCTTGCACCTACGGCGCCACCGCAATAGCTGTTATGCGTGACGCCCGGCCCCGCGCCCGGCTAGCGGCCCTGGAATACCGGCGCGCGCTTTTCCAGAAAGGCGCGGCGCGCTTCCATGGCGTCCTCGGTCTTGGCGATGGCTGCCGTCATGTCCTGCTCGTAGCGGTAGCCGTCGCGCAGGCTCATGTCCTCGATGGCGTTGAGCGTCTGCTTGGCCAGGATGGTCGCCAGCGGGCTCTTGGAAGCCAGTTCGCGCGCCAGTTCCAGCGCGCGCGGCATTAGCGCCGCCGCAGGCAGCGCTTCCTCGACGACTCCAAGCCGGTACAGTTCGTTGCCGTCCACCCGCAGCCCGGTCAGCATCATGCGCCGCAGCCGCGAATGGCCGAACAAGCGCATGCCGTGGCGCCCGCCGCCCAGTAGCCCGACATTGATTTCGGGCAGGCCCACCACGGCGTCGGACGCCGCCAGCAGGATGTCGCACGAGGCCACGATGGCCAGCCCCGCGCCCAGCGCCGCGCCATTGATTGCGCCGACCACTGGCTTGGCGCACTCGCGGATGGCATGGAAGCACTCGCGGGTGCGGCGCGAATGCTGTGGCAGGTCACCTGGCCCCTTGATGGTGGCGGCGCGGTTCTTCAGGTCGGCGCCCGCGCAGAAAGTCCTGCCCTGGCCTGACAGCACCACCGCGCGCACCTCGGGCGTTTCGGAAATGCGGTCCAGTACCCACGACAGCTCGTTCATCATTTCCGTGCTGAGCGCGTTGACGGGGGGATTGGCCAGCAGGATGCTGGCGACGCCGTCGTCGATATGGACGTCCAGCGCGGTATAGGGCCCGGCCAGATTTTCCGGCATGGTCATGGTTGTCTCCTTGTTGTCAGGTCAGATGATCTTGCGGTCGCGGTAGTCCTGGATCTGCGCCGCGCTCAGTCCCAATTCGGCCAGTACCTCGGTGGTGTGCTGGCCCAGCAGCGCCGGCGCGCGGTCCACCCGCAGTGCGGATTGACCGAAGCGCAGCGGGTTCATCACCTGCGGCACCTCGCCGGCGGCAGGGTGGGGCAGGCGCCGCAGCATGCCGCGGTGCAGCACCTGCGGATCCTCGAATACCTCGGGGACCGTGTTGATCGAGCCGGCCGGCACGCCAGCCTGCTTCAGCAAGGCCAGCCAATGGGCGCGGGGCTGGGCAATGAAGATGGCGTCCAGCAGTGGATCAAGCGTGTCCAGGTTCTTCACGCGCTGGCTGTTGGTGACGTAGCGCGGATCGTGTGCCAGTCCGGGCTGGCCCAGCGTCGTGCACAGCGTGGCGAATTGCGCGTCGTTGCCCACCACGATGATGATGTCGCCGTCCGCACACGCAAAGGTGCGTTGCGGCTGAATGTTCGGGTGCGCGGTGCCGGTGCGGCGCGGCACCTGCCCGCCCAGCAGGAAGTTCATCGCCTGGTTGGCCAGGAGGCCCACCTGCACGTCCAGCATGGCCACGTCGATGTACTCGCCCTGGCCGGTTTGCGCGCGCCGCAGCAAGGCGGCCACGATGCCCAGCGCCGCATACACGCCCGTGGTCAGGTCGACGATGGGTACGCCTACCTTCTGCGGGCCGCCGCCCGGCTTATCGTCGCGCTCGCCGGTCACGCTCATCAGCCCGCCCATGGCCTGGATCAGAAAATCGTAGGCGGGCTCGGCCGCGCGCGGTCCCGTTTGTCCGAAGCCCGTTACCGAGCAATACACCAGGCGCGGGTTGATGGCGGACAACGACGCATAGTCCAGCCCCAGGCGTGCCAGCGTGCCGACCTTGTAGTTCTCGAGCACCACGTCGGCGTCGCGGCACAATTGCTTGACCAGCGCCTGGCCCTCGGGGGTCTGCAGGTCCAGCGTGATCGAGCGCTTGCCGCGATTGGTGGCGATGAAGTACGCGCCGTCCGCCGTGTCGCGGCCTTGCTCGTCCTTCAGGAAGGGCGGCCCCCAGGATCGAGTGTCGTCGCCCTTGCCGGGCCGTTCGACCTTGATCACATCCGCGCCCAGGTCGGCCAGGATCTGGCTGGCCCATGGTCCGGCCAGCACGCGGCTCAGGTCGAGCACTTTAAGGTTGGATAACAGCGGTTGCAAAAGCCCTCTCCTTGACTGCGGTGATTTGCAGGCAGTCTAGGATTTGCAGGGCTTTGCAGGATCGGCCCAGGGGCACAAAGCTGTTATGCG